>Ga0315314_1004640_pt1 | contig 10238 bp, 11 predicted proteins | sample TDP9_MG_FD_203631 | JGI IMG/M metagenome (GOLD analysis project Ga0315314, IMG submission 203631) | Freshwater sediment microbial communities from Lake Towuti, South Sulawesi, Indonesia - TDP9 | ecosystem: Environmental > Aquatic > Freshwater > Lake > Sediment | place: Indonesia: South Sulawesi... | reverse complement strand
TTGAAAGTGGATTTGGTGTCGAAAAAGGCACTGAAACCAACAATAGGTCAATACATTCTGAAAGAAGTTGTCTACGTATGAGGAAAAGGGATTACAGAGACTACGTCATGGACATACTTGAGTCAATCAATGATATAGAAGACTTCATCAGAGGCATGAGTTTTGAAGAGTTCAAGAGCGATAAGAAAACCATAAATGCGGTCGTTAGAAGCATCGAAATTATCGGTGAGGCAGCAAAGAAGATTCCAGCAAGCTTGAGAAATAAAAATCCCGCCGTTCCTTGGAAGAAAATGTCTGGGATGAGAGACAAGTTGATACACGAGTATTTTGGAGTCGATATAGAAATCTTGTGGAAGGTAGCAAAGGATGAGATACCTCCGCTCAGGTCATCAATTCAGAAGGTCCAAAAGAGCCTAACTGTGTGAGAGAGAGTCAGCCAGTTACCAGACCAAACCTGCACATTTTAAGTTGCTTTGTGACAATGTTAAGGTTGAAATACGCTTCTGACAAAAGAAGAAACAGCTCACAGAAGGGTACTGTTTGAAGGTCAGCGACCTACCGGTGCCAGAAGCAGCCAAGAAGGCTGTCATAGACTCTGGAATAAGCGAACTCTATCCACCTCAGGAAGAGGCGGTGAAGGCAGGAGCCCTAGAAGGCAAAAACCTAGTTCTAGCGAGTCCAACCGCCTCGGGCAAAACCCTTGTAGCTGAACTGTGCGCCCTCAAGCACATACTGGAAAAAGACGGCAAAGTCCTGTATCTGACTCCTCTGCGGGCTTTAGCCAACGAAAAATTCGAGGAGTTCAAACGGTATTCTACCATCAAGAAATCGAGTGGACGACGCATAAGCGTTGGCATAAGCACAGGCGACTACGACAGCAGCGACCCCTGGCTCGAACGCTACGACATCATAATCACAACCAACGAGAAAGCAGATTCTCTGCTCAGGCACAGAGCCAAATGGATGGATGAAATCAGCCTCGTCGTCGCCGACGAAGTCCACCTACTCAACGACAGCGAACGGGGACCAACCCTCGAAGTGGTCTTAGCCCGCCTCATGCAGATAAACCCAGACGCACAGTTGCTAGCCCTGAGTGCAACGGTTAAAAACGCTGAAGAAGCGGCTAAATGGCTCAAAGCAGACTCAATCACAACCGAATGGCGCCCAGTCACGTTAAAGGAAGGCGTGCTCAACCAGAACGAAATCCAATTCAAAGACGGCGGCGCCACCAAAATCGAAAAACACACAGCCAACCCAGCCATAAACCTAGCATTACACATAATAAAAACGGGTGGACAAGCCCTCATCTTTGCAGCAACTAGGAAAAACTCTGTTGGACTAGCTCGCAAAGCATCAACTGAAGTAGACACACTGTTGTCAAAACCCTTGAAGCGAACTCTACAGCGCTTAGCAGAAGAAATCCTAGCCGCAGGCGAACGAACAAGAATAAGCGAACTATTAGCCGAGTTGGTTGGGAAGGGCACAGCGTTTCACCACGCGGGGCTGGGAGGCACACATCGACGCCTTATAGAAAACGCGTTCAGAGAGGGAAGAATCAAGGTTTTAACCGCCACGCCCACCCTCGCCTTCGGCGTCAACCTACCAGCCCGCATAGTTATCATTCACGATTACCGCCGATATGAACCAGGCTATGGTTATTATCCCATAACCGTGCTTGAGTACAAGCAGATGGCAGGCAGAGCGGGCAGACCACGATACGATAAAACGGGCGAAGCCATACTTATTTCAAAGACCGAGGATGAACGCGACTATCTAATGGAAAACTACGTTTTGGCTCAGCCTGAACGCATCTGGTCCAAATTGGCGGTGGAACGCATCTTGCGGGGACACGTTCTCGCCACGATAGCCTCAGATTTTGCTCATACGGAGCAGGGGATTTACGATTTTTTCGGCAAAACCTTCTACGCGTTTCAATACGACCCCAAAGCCATAAAGGCGGTTATCGTCAAGATTTTAAAGTTCCTCTACGACGAGAAAATGATTGAGGTGAGCGGCGACAATGTTTACGCCACAAGGTTTGGTCGCCGAGTAAGCGAGCTGTACATTGACCCTGTTTCAGGCGTCATGATAAGAGACGCATTCCAAAGGCGTGCGCCAATTTTAACCGACCTGAGCTTTTTCCAAATGATTGCGCACACGCCCGACATGTTTCCAAGGCTGCGACCCTACTCGTCTGAGATAGATGAGTTGGCGTTGTTTGTTGACCAGCATCGAAGCGAATGGATGTTTCCCGTGCCCGAACAGTGGGAAGACCACATCGCCTACGAGGAGTTTCTAACCGAAGCAAAAACCGCTTGGGTGCTACAGGCCTGGATAGAAGAGGCAACTGAAGACCAGATGATTGAGCAGTTTCGGGTGCAGCCAGGTGACCTTTACCGAACCATCGAGTCGGCCCGTTGGCTGCTCTACGCCTCACACGAGCTGGCGCGTCTCTTCGGCGTTCCCAAGGATATTTTGTCAGGTTTAGACACCGTTATGGAACGGATTGAAAAAGGTGTGAAAGCTGAGCTGCTGCCGTTGGTGCGCCTCGAGGGCATCGGTAGAGTGAGAGCACGCATACTACACAACGCAGGCTTGAAGACATTAGACGACTTAAAGAAGGCGCCGATGGAACAGTTAACCGCTCTGCCACTGATTGGACCCAAACTCGCCAAGAAAATAAAAGACCAAGTTGGCGGCTACATAAAGGCTGAAGAATGGAAGAAACTCAAAAGAGGAGACGAATGGGAACAACGAGCCATAACAGAATACTAGCCACTCACTCGCTTAACCCTCTTGCCTTTCTCTCACGCTGAGTCTTTTTGACAACAAGTTCAACCTGCTTAACTGAAGTGCCCAAATAGTTTTTCGGATTCAACGCCTTTTCGATTTCTTCTTCACCAAGTCTAGCTCGCACCGTTCTGTCTTGGAGCAGAGTTTTTCTGAAGAGTTGTTTTTCTGTCTCGCTTTGAATCGTTAGCATGCGTAGGAGTTCATGTGCTTCTTGGCGACTCATCCCTTTCCCAACAAGCGCTATCATAACCGCTTCAGACATGGCTCGTCCCTGCGTCAAATCAACGTTTTTCCGCATTCTTTCCGCGTTCACCCAAAGACCAGCCAAAATATTTACCATCAAATAGAGCATATAATCAACAAGAATGCACGCCTCAGGAATAATAAACCGCTCGGCTGAAGTCTGGGTTAAATCCCGTTCATGCCAAGTCGGCACATCCTCAAGCGCGGGTATCACCAAACTGCGCACAACCTTAGCCAAGCCGCAGATTCGCTCGCACAGTTCTGGATTGCGCTTGTGCGGCATGGTTGAACTGCCAACCTGTTTAGCTTTTTCAAAGGGTTCAGCCAACTCGCCGATTTCAGGACGCTGCAACTCCCGAATCTCAGTTGCAATCTTGTCTAATGTCGAAGCGATTATAGCGAGCAGTGAAACGAATTCTGCATGGATGTCTCTTTGAACAATTTGGTTTGAAATGTCTGCAGCCTTCAAACCGAGCCTCTCCATGGCTAATTCTTGGATTTTGAATGCGTTTGAACCCAAACCCGCCATGGTTCCCACCGCGCCGCTCATTTTTCCAACAAGCAAGCGTTCTCGACACTGACGCAGGCGTTGTATGTGGCGTGTGTTTTCTCGTGTCCAAACAGCAAATTTGAAACCTAAAGTGATCGGCAACGCGTGTTGACCATGAGTTCTGCCCATTATAATAGTTCGCTTGTAGCGTTGAGCCTTCTTTAAAAGGGTTTTTTCAAAATCGTTCATTCTTTTTTCAAGCAGTTTCGTGGCTTCTTTGAGCTGCAACGCTGTGGCTGTGTCGTTAATGTCCTGGCTGGTAGCTCCAAGGTGTACGTAGGCTCCGCTGGTTCCAGCTGCCTCTGCAAGGGCTTTTACAATAGACATAACATCATGCTTTATTTGAGACTCAATTTCTTTGACTCGGCTGAGTTTCACTTGCTTTGTTGTGGCTGTATTCATGATTTTTTGTGCATCTTTTCGTGGGATGTCGCCGACCTCGGCGTGCGCCCAAGCCAAAGCGGCTTCTACATCCAGCATCTTTTGAAGGCGGTTTTCCTCTTCGAAAATTCGGCGCATTTCTGGCGTGCCGTAGCGTCCTGTATCGATTGGAAGGATGGGCAAGTTGCGTCTTTCCTCCACGCCTCATAGAGCAACCGTTCTAAAAGATAACGTTTGCACTCAAAAACTAGAAAGGAGAGGGCTAGAACTCCAACTCATAGTGTAAGATTAATTGAAATTGCGTCTATTTGGAACCAAATATTCTTGGAATGCAGAAACCTAGAGGGGGTCTATCCCGACCAGCCTTTGCACAAAAACCTGCAACGAACCGTTTATTGCAAATCCATATTGTAACGTCGCAAACTATTAGGATGCCAAACCTCCTTACAAAAGAGCCAAAACACAAATCAAAAGGAGCCAAAACACGCATGAATGAAGCAATTTTTATGGCGTGTAAGGAGTTGATCGACGACGCCAAAATGGGATGCGCAGACTTGGTCTTCAAAGAAATCTGCTTAGAAATTCTCTCAAGAGCAAGACATGTCTTGACCGAAGAACAGTTCAGAGAACTCAGCGACTACGCAGCCGAAAAAATGAAGGAAAAAAGCCTAACCGAAGCCACAATGCCAATGTAAGCTACTTCTTCTTCAACCCCAAAACAAACAGTTCACTGCTCTTCCTACGACTCGCCTCAGGCTTAATCAAACGCACAAACCGAAACCGATGGCGCATATCAGAAACAAAATCCTCCAAGAGGTCACCTTGAAAAACCTTCACAAAAAAGTTCCCATCAACCTTCAAAAGATTAGCAGCGATTAGTAGAGAGCGGTGAGCCAAATCAATCTGTCTGGCATGGTCCATCTCCCAAACGCCCGAAATATTAGGTGAAACATCTGAAACCACTACATCTGCGGCACGGGGCAAGAAATCCCGAATGGTCTCAACTATCTTCGAATCGTTTATGTCCCAGACAATAGCCCGTGCGTTTTCAGCCTCAAGCAACTCAATTTCCTTAACATCCACGCCTAAAACATAACCCTTTTCACCCACAACCTTCAGAGCCGCCTGCATCCAGCCGCCTGGAGCCGCACCCAAATCCACCACTACATCGCCAGCCTTAATGAGCCCATATCTTTCCACAACCTCAAGCAACTTGTACGCCGCACGAGAACGAAACAGCTCTTCCTTTGCCCTGCGATAAAAATAGTCTTTTTTGCGCTCACGAACCCAAGCCTTAGGCAAAATCAACTGTCACCAGAAGACAGTTCCATCTCTTCCTTCGCAAAAACAAGAATCCAACTGGTCAAACGCTCACACCAATTGGGTGAAATCGCCCCAAAAGCACCACAACGAGGATCATCAGCACACATAAGACACGGACACTCAATAATAGAATTAATAGACGGAGGCTGCCGTTTCGGAAACAACCTATAAGTCCATCGCCCACTGCGCAGTTCTCGTTCACGCCGAATCAAACCCTTATTCTCCAGTTTCAAGGCTATTCTAGAGCCCTCTCGGCTGCTGGCGCCCAATCTACGCCACAGATCGGCTTGAAGCACACCCTGACGTTGAGTGTGAGAGATGAAATGCAAAGCCTTGTATTCTATGTCGTCGCGTTTAGGCATGGATGGTCGAATCCCGAAGTTTTTCCCTTGATATATATTATACAATCTAGGAATAAAAATTTACGTGTTCAGAGCAAAAGATAAGGCAGGGAGCGCCGACAACGCATGCCCAAGACGAGAAACAGAAGCAAAACTTACGTATTGGGAATCGAATCAACAGCCGACGACTTCAGCGTCGGCATCACCACCTTAGACGGCAAAGTCAAAGCCAACATCATTAGCGCCTTCATGCCCCAAGAGGGAGGAATCCATCCAAGAGAAGCAGCGAGACACCACGCAGAAGTCGCAGGAAAAGTCATACACGCAGCGTTTGAAAAAGCAAAAATCCATCCAAACCAAATCAAAGTCGTTGCCTTTTCCCAAGGACCAGGCTTAGGACCATGCCTACGCACAGGAGCCACCGCCGCCCGAGCCCTAGCCTCTTATTTACACGTTCACTTAGTAGGCGTCAACCACAGCGTAGCACACATTGAAATAGGCAAACTCATCACGGGCGCAAGAGACCCCGTTACATTGTATGTTTCAGGAGGAAACACCATAGTCTCAGCTTACGAAGACGGATATTACCGTGTCTTCGGTGAAACCCTAGACATCGCGGTTGGCAACTGCCTCGACGTTTTTGCCCGTGAAGCTAATTTACGGCAGAAGCCTGGCAAACCCTTCGGCGCCTTAGTAGAGGAACTCGCTAGTCACGGCAAAACATTGATTCCGCTTCCGTTCACCATCAAAGGCATGGACTTGTCTTTCAGCGGTTTGCTCACAGCCGCCACAGAAGCACTGAGTAGTCGAAAACACCGATTAGAGGACGTTTGCTTCAGCCTTCAAGAAACAGCGTTTTCCATGTTGACCGAAGTAACCGAACGTGCTTTAGCCCACACTGAAAAGCCAGAGGTTCTCTTAACAGGCGGCGTTGCAGCCAACAAGCGGTTGCAGTCTATGCTACAGGTCATCACTGATGAGCACAATGCTCGCTTTAGTGTGGTGCCCAAAGAATACGCCTTAGACAACGGCGCCATGATTGCTTGGACAGGAGCATTAGCATACAAGCACGGCATCACAGTTCCTCTGGAAAAGAGCATGGTTAGGTTAAAGTGGCGACTAGACGAAGTTCACGTGCCATGGGTTGAGGGAGGCTAAAGAGCAAAAGTGCTCTTAAAAAAAGGCGCTGAAGCCAACCTCTACCTCGAAGAGTGGCAAGGTCGAAGGGTGATTATGAAACGCCGCTTGACGAAGGCTTACCGCCTAACCCAATTAGATTCAGCTATTAGGACACAGAGAACACTACATGAACCATTGCTTATTCACCGAGCAAAGGAGGCAGGTGTTCCCACGCCCACGATTTACATGGTGGATTTGGCTGACTCCAACATTATCATGGAATACGTTGAGGGCAAACAAGTTAAACAAGTTTTGAACGACATGCCTCAGAAAGAAAAACTGCGCCTATGCCACCACATCGGCACATTGATTGGATGCTTGCACAAGAACGGAATAATTCACGGAGACCTAACCACATCCAACATGATTCTCACAGCCTTCGAAAAAATCTACTTTGTAGACTTCGGTTTAGGCGAATATTCAGAAGAGTTAGAGGTTCGCGGCGTAGACCTCCACCTGATGAAGAGGGCGCTCCAGAGTACACATCACAGGTATGCCAAAGAATGTTTTGAAGCGGTTACAGCAGGATACGCAGAGGCAGTGGGAAAAGAGGAAGCAAACAAAGTGTTAGAAAAGATTCAAGAAATAGAGCGGAGAGGACGCTACATTGAAGAAAGGTAAAACAGTCGCCTTCTTTGTAACAGGCAACGTTCACAAATTCAATGAAGCCCGTAATGTGCTCTCCAAATATGACATTGCAACCGCCATGCTCAACATCGAAGCTGTTGAAATCCAAGACGATGACCTAAAGAGAATAGCCATAGTGAGCGCCTTAGACGCTGCACGAAAATCTGGTCTCCCCGTTTTTGTTGAGGACGCTGGACTGTTCATAAAAGCTCTTAACGGTTTTCCTGGACCCTACTCTAACTACGTTTATCGAACCATTGGAACAAAAGGCATTCTAAAGTTGATGGAAAAAATCAACCAGCGTGACGCCTACTTTCACTCGGTGGTTGCCTTCTGTAATCCAAATGAAAAAACGGAGCCTTTATGTTTTGAGGGCGGGGTTGATGGAAAACTCACCTATGAAGAGAGGGGTAAACAGGGTTTCGGATTTGACCCAATCTTTAAGCTGTTTGGTGAAGGAGAAGTAACCTTTGCTGAAATGTCCACCGAAGAAAAAAATCGGTGTTCGCATCGAGCTCAAGCCTTAAAAAAATTCGCCAGTTGGTATACTTCTCGCATGTAACGAAGGTTTTAAATATGTCGAGTCATTCGCAGTTCTAGAGTCTTTGAGGGAACAACCAGATGCCAAAAACCGAGAAGGGCAAGTCGCATTCAATTCGACCAGTGGGCAAGCGGCCACCCATATGGTGCAAGTACACGCCTGAAGAAGTAGAATCCATTGTTGTCAAACTTGCCAAGGAAGGGCATAACGCAAGCAAAATCGGCGTAATTCTGCGTGATCAGTACGGTGTGCCATTGACCAGACCAATTGCGGGAAAAACCATCATAGAAATCATGAAACAAGCGGGTTTGGCTCCCTCTATTCCTGAAGACCTAGAAGTTTTGTTGAAAAGGGCTTCTGGCTTAGTTGTTCATCTGGAGAAGAACAAGAAGGACTCCTACAACATTCGGTCACTTCAGCAAATCGAAGCCAAAATTCACAAGCTTGCCAAATACTATAAGCGTGAAGGCGTTTTGCCAGCTGACTGGAAGTATGAGGCAAAAACCGCCAGTTTGGTCTAGGGGTATTCACCACGGAAAGCAAGGAGCAAATGGCTTTTTTGAAAAGTGCCGCTCAAGCAGCGGATACGATTAAGAAACAGGTTGAAAACGGCGGTTTCATCCATGTTGTTTCTCATTTGGACGCTGATGGTTTAGCGGCTGCAGGCATTGCTGGCACAGCGTTGGCTAGACTTGATGCAACCTTTCGTATCAGAATTGAAAGATGGATAGATGAAAAAATCGTTGACGGCATACTCGCCGATAAGCCGTCTCTGATAATTTTTAGCGATTTTGGCAGCGGCGACCTCGACGTTTTGAATTCGCGCTTGGCGCATCATCAAGTCGTTATCCTTGATCATCATCAACCCGTTGGAGAGGCTGACCCAGCCTTTGTGCAGGTGAACCCTCATCTTTTCGGAATCGATGGGTCCCGAGACTTGAGCGGTGCTGGAGTGGCTTATTTTGTGGCTAAAGCTTTAGACAAGGTCAACGTTGATTTAGCCAGCGTCGCAGTTGTGGGCGCACTGGGCGACTTGCAGGATAAGTATGAACAGAGGAGGTTGGGTGGACCAAACGCCATACTAGTGGAAGACGCAGAAAAAGCGGGCTGTCTGCAGATTGAAACCGATTTGATGTTCTTTGGGAGAGAAACACGTCCGATTCACCAAGCTTTAGCGCGTACTACAACGCCTTTTATTCCCGGAATAAGCGGTGAAGAAGACAAGAGTCTAGCCTTTCTGGCGAGTCTGGGAATCACGCCTAAAAAGGGCGACAAGTGGCGGGCGTTGCGCGACCTTTCCGAAGATGAAAAAAAGAGGTTGTTCAATGCGCTTGTTGATTATTTGGTGTCCAAGGGTTCGTTTGGAGACGTGGCTATGAATCTTCGTGGAAGTGTTTATACGTTGACTCATGAAGAGCCTTGGACTTCGCTGCGGGATGCGAGGGAGTTTTCTGTTCTTCTCAACGCAACCGGTCGTATGGACAAGCCAAGTGTCGGTGTCGCCATCTGTATGGGAGACAGGAGTTCCGCTCTTGAACAAGCTTCGGCAGTGTTGGAAGAATATCGCGGAGTGATCACGAAGTATTTGAATTGGCTTTTGGAACCCGAAACAGGGCGCATAGAAGAGTTTGACAACATTTGGGTGGCGCATGGTAACAACGTTATAGATGACAAAATTATCGGCACAATTTCCTCTATCCTGTCTACATCTTTGGCGAAGCCTGAAAAGCCGATTATTGCCTACTCCACGGTTCAAAACGAGAGACTTGCCAAGTTTTCAGCCCGTGGATTAGACTCTTTGGTGAAAAGAGGACTAGATCTCGGTGAAATTCTGCGAATAGCCGCGGAGAAATACGGTGGCAGAGGAGGAGGACATAACATAGCAGCTGGGGCTCAAGTGCAACTTGAACACGTGGATTCTTTCCTCAGACAGGTAGATGAATTAGTGAAAAAACAGTTGGAAGCGGCGGTGACGGTTGGAAGCTAACATCAACATCTCCTACAAAACTATGGAAGAGGCTAAGGCTGTTGCTAAAGCTGTGGCTCCTGACAACATGACGGTTCCTAAGGGTTTGTTCATCAAAACCACTGTGCGCGGAGCTACGGTGTCGACAACCATTACGTGTCAAACGCGGCTTGCGACATTCATCTCAACTATCGACGACCTCTTAAGCGCTGTTTCCGTAGCCGAGAAGTCTCTTGCAGCAGTTAAAACGCGTACCCGCTCTAGGTTTCTGCATTGAATTCTATAAAACCCATA
>Ga0315314_1004639_pt1 | contig 10239 bp, 6 predicted proteins | sample TDP9_MG_FD_203631 | JGI IMG/M metagenome (GOLD analysis project Ga0315314, IMG submission 203631) | Freshwater sediment microbial communities from Lake Towuti, South Sulawesi, Indonesia - TDP9 | ecosystem: Environmental > Aquatic > Freshwater > Lake > Sediment | place: Indonesia: South Sulawesi... | reverse complement strand
AAGAGAGCGTCATTGGGCCCCGATTCCAGGAAGCAATCCTGGAGCCCGTGGATCTTCATGGGCACAGGGTAGCTCTGTCCCAGCACCTCGGCGATCGCCCCCCCGAGGCCGCCGAAGATGTTATGCTCCTCGGTCGTGAGCACCCTGCCCGTCTTTCTTGCTGCGGCCACGATCCCCTGCGCGTCAATCGGCTTCAGGGTGTGGACGTGCACCACGTAGGCGCTCACTCCCTCGCTGGCCAAGAGTTCAGCAGCCTCCAGGGCCCGCACGCTCTGGACCCCGGTTCCGAAAATCGTGAGGTCCTTCCCCTCGCGCAGCGGGACCGCCTTCCCCAGGACGAACTTGTAGTCCTCCCCAAAGATCACCGGAGTGGCATCCCGGGTGAGGCGGATGTATGTGGGGCCGGGCGTATCCGTCAGGGCCCGGGTCGCCTGCTTGCACTCCACCCCATCCGCCGGCGCCACGACGATCATGTTGGGGAGCGCCCGCAAGATGGCGATGTCTTCGACATCGATGTGGGTTTTTCCTGTCTTGCCCGCCAGGATACCGCTGAAGTGGCCGGCCAGCTTGACATTCAACTTGGCTTGCGCCACCGTGACCCGAAGCTGGTCCAGGTCGCGGTTGGCCAGGAAGCAGGCGAAGCTGCTCAGCCAGGGAATCAGCCCGACGGTAGCCATCCCGGCCGCCACGCCCATCATGTTCTGCTCGGCGATCCCCATATTCATGTAGAAATCCGGTGCGTTGTAGGCCACGGTTTGGGCCATGGTCGAGCTGCCCACATCCCCATCCAGCACCATGATGTTGGGATGAGTCTTGGTCAGCTCCAGCATGGTGTCACCCCACGCCACTCGCAACTCCATCATTTGCGCCATCGGAATCCTCCGCGCGTTGTCTCGGCTCAGACCGACCGGCCGCATCCTACCCGGCCGGATGAAATCCCATTCACGCCACGCCGCAGCTCACTGGATCTTGGCCAGGGCGGCATCCAGTTCGGGAATCGCCCTGTCCAGCTCCTCCTTGGTGGGCACGCGGGCGTGCCACATGAAGTCGTTCTCCATAAAGGAGACGCCCTTGCCCTTGATCGTGTGGGCAACAATGCAGGTCGGCTTGCCCTTGGTGGCCTTGGCCTCTTCGCAGGCCGGGATCAACGAGTCGAAGTCGTGGCCGTCGCACTCGATGACGTTCCAGCCGAAGGCCCGCCACTTGTCCGGGACCTGGACCATTGGATTGAATCGCCGCTTGAGATTCTCGTCCCGCGCGAACCCGAACTGCTGTACCTTGTTGTAATCCACGATGGCCGTGAGGTTGTCCACCTTGTAGTGGTTGGCGATGAAGGCCATCTCCCAGACCTGTCCCTCCTGGATCTCGCCATCGCCCAGGTGCAGCCAGGTGTGGAAATCCTTGCCCAACCGGCGAGCCCCGATCGCCATGCCGAGGGCAGGGCTGGCTCCCGTTCCCAGTGACCCAGAGCACATGTCGATCCCGGGGGTCTTGGTCATGTCCGGATGGCCCTGCATGCGCGAGTTGATGGCGTCGAAGGTGAACACCTCCTCCAGCGGGAAATACCCCCGCATCGCCAGCACCGTATACAGGGTGATGCAGGAATGTCCCTTGGACAGGACATACCGGTCGCGGTCCGGCCAGGTGGGATTCTTGGGATCGATGCGCAGCAACTTGAAGTACATGGCCAGGGCGATCTCGACCATGGACAGCGGCCCGCCGATGTGGCCCGCCCCGGCTTTGTGGACGGCCTGCAGGACTATCTTTCTGACCTGCACGGCCTTGGTCTGTAGATCCCGCTTCAGCGCTGGATCGATGGGCATGGAAACCTCCTCGATGAATAATGAGGTGACGTTGAAACTGCCGCCAGAACGAACCCGGCGGTCTCCTTGGGCGCCAGGCCATCAGAGGTCGGATTAGGCTACCTGAGGATTGGGGACGCCGCAAGGTGCCACCGGCAATTGGTTAGGGGTTCCGTCCCTTCCCATTCTCCCACGCACCCGCCGGGGGGAGTAGAGCGAGTGTGCCCGCGTGGTACGAGCTCTGGTTTCTTCGCCATCAGGCGCCGCGGTGGGTCGCCGCGGGAAATTCCCGAGGGCTTGTTAGCGTTAACGTTACATCCTCGGCACAAAGTTGGCGGTCCCGCAAAAGGTCCTTGACAGGAGTTACCTGCCCCGACCAGATTATCCACTGCGAAGGGGTGCTGGTGGTCCATTGGGGCAATCGTGACGGGACTGGGACAGTCCATGATCCTCTCGATCGTGGTGACCGTTGGGAGAGGGGGGTAAGGAGGTTTCACATGCGCGGGCTCATGCTCGAGGCCAAGTGGGAGCCGAAGTCCGATTACGTCGTGAGCGAGTGGGAGAAACGCACGGGGAAAGCCATTACCGGCAGCAGCATCTGGAAGTCACCCGATTTGGCGATCCGGGACGTCCCGGCCCCCAAGGTCGGTTCCGCGGAGGTGTTGCTCAAGGTCAAGGCGTGTGGGGTCTGCGGCTCAGACATTCACTTCTACGAGACCGACCCTCAGGGGTACGTGATGTATCCCGGACTGACCAAGTTCCCCTGCATCACGGGACACGAGTTCTCCGGCGAGGTGGTCGAGGTGGGGAGGGAGGTCCACGACCTGAAGGTCGGGGACATGGTCACGGCCGAGGAGATGATCTGGTGCGGCGAGTGCAAGCCGTGCCGCGCCGGTTTCTTTAACCACTGTATCAACCTGGAAGAGATCGGGTTCACCATCAATGGCGCCTTCGCCGAGTATATCGCCATCGGCAGCAAGTACTGCTGGAAGCTGGATGCGCTGTTGGAGCGGTATCCGGGCCGCGAGACCGTCTTCGAAATGGGCGCTACGGTCGAGCCGAGCTCGGTCTCGTACAACGCCATCTTCATCCGGGCGGGCGGCTTCAAACCTGGGGCCTACGCGACGGTCTACGGCGGCGGGCCCATCGGGCTCACGGCGATCGCCCTCCTCAAGGCGGCGGGCGCGGCGAAGGTCATCGCCTTCGAGACCGTGGAGGCGCGGCGCAAGATCTGCGGCGCCATGGGGGCCGATCACGTCTTCGATCCCGTGGCGCTGGTGAAGCAGGGGACCTCACCTGCCCAGTTGGTGGTGGAGCTGACCAAGGGCGAGGGTGCGGACTTCCATTTCGAGGCGGCGGGGGCCCCGGCCTTGACGATCCCCGAGATGGAAAAATCGCTTGCCATCAACGGCAAGATCGTCCAGGTCGGCCGTGCGGCCGAGCGCGTGCCCATGTACCTGGAGGCCTTCCAGGTGCGACGCTCGCAGTTCTTCGGGTCCCAAGGCCACTCCGGCGACGAGATCTTCCCCAACGTGATCCGGCTGATGGCGAGTGGCGCCATTGACACGCGCAAGATGATTACCGCGCGCTACACGCTGGAGCAGGCGGTGGATGCCATCAAGCGCTCGGGCAGCCGTACCGATGGCAAGATCTTGGTGAAGCCGAGCTGATCCGAAAAGAGAATGAGAAGGAGAACCTCATGAGCAACTGGACCATACCGCCGAAGGGGGGCCACATGGATTCCCCCACCCAGATCTATCTCCAAAACATGACCTGGAAGCAGGTCGCGGCGCGGCTGGAACAGAACGACATCATCATCGTTCCCGTAGGCGCAACCGAGGCGCACGGCCCCCACGCCTGCCTGGGAGAGGACACCTTCCTCGTCTGCCGCATGGCCGAGGCCGTGGCGCAGCGCACCGGCTGCACCGTGGCCCAGCCGGTCTGGTACGGCTCGCATCCATACCACCACGTCGGGATGCCGGGGACGATCATCGTGCCCGAGGAGATCTTCTGCGGCCAACTCAAGGCCATCATGGCGGGCCTGTGGAACATGGGCTTCCGGAAGCAGATTTTGCTCAACGGCCATGGCCAGGAGTATGTCATCCCCACGGCCATCCATCAGTTCGCCAAGACGTTCCAGGTCCCGGGCATCTTCATCAACCTCAACTGGTACCACGCCATCCAGGAGCACTTCAAGACCAAGGACCAGGGTGGCCCCTACGAGACCCCCTTCATCCATGCGGACGAGGTGGAGACCTCCTGGTCGCTGGCCCTGTTCCCCGAGTACATCCACATGGAGGACGTGGTGGACACGGCGCCACGGGGCTACCTCCCCGAGGGGCACATCGACAAGGCGGGGAACCTCCTCCACCGGGCCATCGCCTGGTACGGCCAGGTCGGCTGCGGCCCGATGGAGATCGCCGCCTACAAACCGGGGGTGGTGGGCAAGGCGAGTGCGGCCACGGCGGAGAAGGCCATCCCGGGGGTCATCGCGCTCCTGGATTACATGGTCAAGCTTCACGACGACATTAAGAGGACTTTCCCGCCCGGCAAGCTTCCGCCCATCGAAGAAGTGACCATGCGCCCCAAGGAAGAGATCGAGGCCGTCATCAAGGGGCCGCTCGCCCCCGGTGGGCGGAGCATCTACAGCCTGCACTGGCCCTTCTGAGAAGGCAGCAGGGGCGCAGGCGGCAGGCAGGCGCGTGGTTTGCGGTTGAACTGAAACGCCTGGGAGAGGGGACGTAGCGCACTTACGAAACTTGTCGTCCTTCCTTACCCGGCATCCCGCAGCCAATCGCTTCTGCCCTCTTCGGGGGCCATGCGCGATCTGGGGAACATCGTCCCGGATGTGCAGATGAACCGCCCCGCGTGTCCTGGTCGCACCGATGGTCAAAGCTCATTCCTTACTCCAATCTTAGTTCGTGCTTGACATACGCGGGCGTGTATGACATATGTAACACGTGAGCCCGATTCCGACGGTGACGGTGTGGGAGGATCGATAGGAGGAGGGACGGTAATGGCAAAGCGGATCGAAGACATGACGCGCGAGGAGGTTCGACGGGAGTTTGCGGGGGGAGATGTCCTCTTTCGAGTCCCCCGCCGACCCAAGAAGCTGGTACCGCTGACGTTGCGGGTCCACCCCGATCTCATCCGACAGCTTGGCGAGGAAGCCAAGCGACGAGGCGTTTCGGGGCACACCACGATGGCCCGGCTACTCCTGGAGGCCGCCGTGTCTATCCCCCACGAGTCGCTGGCCAACCAGATCGCCGACGCCGTCGTCGCCCGCCTTGACCGCCGCCAGGCAGCCGGGAGCCGCTGAATTAAGCCTCAAGGCCCCGGCTACATCGCTACGCGACTATAGAAGCGGGGACAAGGGGGTCGCCGAAGAGCGCCGTCCCTGGAGAGATGGTGATTCCCACCGCAGGCAACATAGAGCGGATCAGCCACCCTCTGTGCGTGCGCGCGGCCACTCCGCCACCAGCGCAGCGGTGGGCGTCCGAAAGAACTGCTCCAGCGGCAGGCCGCCCCCGCCGACCAAGAGGGTGCGCTGCGGCCGGAAGGTGTGCGTGAACGCTGCCATCCCTGGGAGGATGCCCTTGCTGGCGCCGCTCTTGACCTCGATCGCCACAACCCGCTTTCCCATTCGCACCACAAAGTCCACCTCCCGACCCCGCTCGCGCCAGTAGAAGACCTCGGCAGGGGTCCCCGCGCTGCTGTTGAGGAGGTGGGCGCCGACCGCTGACTCCACCAGCCGCCCCCAGAATTCCGGGGTCCGGCGGGCCTCAGCAAAGGCGACCGGCGTCTGAGCGGTCAGCAGCGCAGTGTTCAGGACCTGGAGCTTCGGGCTGGAGGCCCGCTGCCGGACGCGCTCCAGGCTGAACTTGGCCAGACCCGTGAGCATTCCCGCCCCGGCGAGCAGTTCAAGGTAGTGCGCCAGGGTGGTGGTGTTGCCGGCATCCTGCAATTGGCCCAGCATCTTCTGGTAGGAGAGGACCTGACCGGAATGGGCGCAACCAAGCTGGAATAGCCGCCGGAGGAGGGCCGGCTTGTCCACTCGCGTCATGAGCAGGACGTCGCGCGCGATCGTAGTCTCGATGAGCGCGTCCAGGATGTAACGCGTCCAGCGGGAGGGATCGCTGATTAGTTCCGCAGCGCCGGGGTAGCCGCCGTAGAAGAGGAACTGGTCCAGGCTCCACCCGAACGCCGCCTGCATTTCTGGGAATGACCAGTGGGGCACCGGGATCACCTCGAATCGCCCGGCGAGGCTCTCCGTCAGCCCACGCTGGACAAGGAGAGGGGCCGAGCCAAGGAGGACGACCTTGAGCGGGAGGCGCGCAGCGCTATCCCCGTCCCAGTGCCGCTTGACTACCTCGGACCAGCCGGGGACCTTTTGGATCTCATCCAGGACCAGCACAGCTCCACCCCGCCCCCCTCTTTCCCGGAGGAGAAGGCGGGCCACCTCCCACTGCTGTTCCAGCCATGTCGGACTCTGGAGGGTAGGCGCGTCAGCGGAGGCGTAGTGGCCCGGGAGCGAAATGGCCTCGAATGCCTGTTGTGCCAGGGTGGTCTTGCCGCTCTGTCGAGGTCCGGCCAGGACCTGGAGGAATCGGCGTCGCTCCTTAAGCCGTGCGAGCAAGATCTGGAACATGGGCCGCTGATACATGGTGCCCTCCCGTAAGCATCGAGGCCCGGACTTTCCGAGCGTGTCCCGGGTGACGAAATACTCAGAACGCTGAGTAAATATACTCAGATCTGCTCTAAGTGTCAAACGATTGCAGGCGAGAGGGGTGGTAACGACCAACACGGGTACACCAACCTGCATCGCGCTGCAATCGACGCCTTCCGTTCCTCGGTCTGTGCCCGGGATTCGTGAGTATTGACAGCCAGGAACCGGCGGCGGTAGAGTTAGCGCCAATCCGAAATTCTTGAACCGCCATGATCACCCAGCGCCAGCGTTGGGTACCTGTAACGCCAGGATTCACAGGGCTCAGAACGCAGGAACACTCCCTAACACACCGCGGGGTGAGGTGCCTTTGAAAAGCCGGCCCTGACATCAGCCTCTGGCGGTCTCGGCGGGATCATTCTTCGCCCGCACTGTGGAGTAATGGAGCGTGTGATGCCGGTCCCCCTTAGCGCTGAGGAGCAGGCGCTCGTCGATGCCGTATCTACCGAGAGGCTTATGGACTCGACCCGGACCATCGCCCAGTGGGTCCGCTTGTCCGGCACCCCGGAGGAGGCCCGGGGCTTTGACTGGCTGGAGCGTCGGCTGAAGGAGTACGGCTTGCGGGTCAAGCGGTACAGCTTTCCCGCCCTGCTGTCCTGGCCGGAGTCGGCCTCCCTTCGCGTGACGAACGCCGACGGAAGGACCGAGGATATCGTTTGTTCAACACACGGGTTTGCCACTTCTACGCCGGCGGAGGGCCGGGAAGGGGAGCTCACCTACGTTGGCCGCGGTACGGAAGACGAGCTGGCCAAGCTGGACGTTCGCGGGAAGATCGTGCTGGTGGACGGCATCGCGGCGCCGAACCGGGGGTTGGTCCTGGAGGCGGCCCATGTTGCCGGATCCATCTGGATTGCCGGCGAGCGTCTGCACGAGCGGCTGATGTCGCCGGTGTGGGGCACGCCGACGCCGGAAACCGCCCACCTTCTGCCCAGGACGCCTTCCCTTTCCATCAAGGGGCAGGACGGCGCCCGGATCAAGGAGGCCATGGGGAAGGGCCCTGTGCGGGTAAACATGGTGACGAGAGTCTTCCAGGGCTGGAAGGACATCCCCATCTTGACCGGCGACCTGTCGCCTGCTGTCGATGGCCCAGAAGCTCGCACCTTCGTCATGCTGAGCGGCCACGTGGACTCCTGGTACTACGGAGCCATGGACAATGGGAGCGCCAACGCGACCAAGCTTGAGGTGGTTCGCCTGCTCAAGGAGCGTCCATCGCGGCTTCGACGCGGCCTCCGGGTCGCATTCTGGTCGGGACATTCCCACGGGCGCTATGCCGGCTCCGCGCTTTACGCCGACCACCTGTGGCAGGATCTCCACGAGAACTGCGTCGCCCACATCAACGTGGATTCCACCGGCGGCAGGGGGGCAACGGTGCTCAGCGAGGGGAACAGCATGGCTGAGATGCGATCCTTCGCCAGCGACGTCATCGAGGCGATCGCAGGCCAGCGGCTCTCGGCCCGCCGCTTCGGACGCTCGGGAGACCAGTCCTTCTGGGGGCATGGGATTCCCTCGCTCTTGATGACGCTTTCGGAGCAACCCTTCGAGGCGGCTGATCCAGTGCTGGCCACCTTGTTTCACCAGATCAGCGGCGGCCACGGGAAGAGCGGCGGCCTTGGCTGGTGGTGGCACACTCCAGAGGATACGCTTGACAAGATCGACCCGGAGTTTCTGCGGCGCGATACCGTTATCTACGCGCTGCTCACCTACCGATTGTGCACCTCAGCCATTCTGCCCTTCGAGTACATGGCGGTCGTCGACGAACTCACGAGGGTGGTGCACGGCCTTCAGACACAGGCTGGCGACTGCTTCGATCTATCCTCCGTGGCCGAGCGACTGGGGGCCCTGGGTTCGGCGGTGGAGAAGCTCCAGCGGCGGATCGCAGAGCAGCAGGCGGGCGGGCTGAGCGACGGGGCCGCTCACATGGTGAACCGCTGCCTGATGAAGCTGGGTCGGGCGCTCATCCCCGTCAATTACACCCGCACCGGGCAGTTCGACCAGGACCTGGCGGTGCCGACGCAGCCGCTTCCGGGCTTGCAGCCCGTTGCCAGGCTGGCCTCCATGGAGAAGGCAGGTGACGAGCGGCAGTTCTTGATCACGCGACTCGTGCGGGAGCGGAACCGGGTCGTCCACGGCGTGATCTCAGCGGTACGCGCCGTCGAAGCGGCGCTCTGTGCCTTGGAGAAAAGCTCGTAGGAGAACGCGCCCACATGTGACCTCGGCCGTTTTGACTGTCGAACCTTTGATGAGGAAAGGAGGGGAAGCATGGGTATGGATCGAAGGGAATTTCTCAGACTTACCTCTGCCATGGGTCTCACCCTGGGAGCAGGGTCTGTCGCCCCAGCCGGAAGTGCAGCAGCGCCCGCGCCGGCAGCCGGCCAGCCCAAGCGGGGTGGCACCCTCAAGTTCCCCGTGGACGCCAATGTGACCCCCTGGCCGCCCATCGGGCTTCTCCAGAACCTCCTGGTCAACAAGTCCATGATGAATGCCCTGCTGCGCTACAGTCCCGAGGATTGGTCGCCGCAGCCCGACCTGGCGGAGAAGTGGGAGGTCTCCAGGGACGGCCTCACCTGGACCTTCCACCTGCGCAAGGATGTGCACTGGCACGACGGCAAGCCCTTCACGGCCGAAGACGTGAAGTTCACCCTGGAACTCTTCCGCGATCCCAAGGTCGCCAGCGCCTTCCGCGGCCAGGTCGTGGCCATAACCAAGATCGAGGTGGCCGGTCCCCATATCATCAAATTGACCACCCGCACGCCGAACTCGGCACTGCTGGAGGTGCTGGCCTACCTCCTCTTTATGCTGCCGAAACATTTGCTGGAAGGGGGGGAGTACACGCCCACCAAGTTCCCGCAGGAGTTCATCAAGCATCCCATCGGCACCGGCCCCTTCAAGTTCGCCGAGCATATCCCGGGCGACCACCTCACCGTGGTGGCCAACGACAACTATCACGAAGGCCGGCCATACCTGGATTCAATCATCTTCAAGATCGTCCGCGATGGCAACTCCAGGGTCGCCCAGGTAAAGACGGGTGAGCTGGATATGGCCTTCCCGAACCTGTCGCAGTTGCCGGCCGTCCAGGGCCAAGCCAATCTCAACGTCTACAACCGCAGGCGCATGGACTACCGCTATCTGGCCGCCTGGTACCAGGATCCGAAGATCGGCCCATTCTTCTCTGAGAAGAAGATCCGGCAAGCCATTGCCCACGCCATTGACGCCAAGGGGATCATCCAGCAGGTCACCAAAGGCAATGCCGACCGGAGCAATGGCCCCATCGGTCCGGCCCTGAAGAAGTGGTACGTCAAGGATGCCCCCGTCTTCGACTACGATCCCGATCGGGCCGGCAGGATGCTGGCGGAGGCCGGATTCAAGAAGGGGGCTGACGGAATCCTGGAGAAGGGCGGTCAGAAGTTCAGTTTCGAGTGCCTCACAGACCAGGGCCAGCCGGACATGGTGCAGGTGGCGTTGATCCTGCAGCAGAACCTGAAGGACATTGGCGTCGAAATGAAGGTGAACGCCACCGAGTTCAACCGGGTGGTTGACGCCTACCGCGTCAAGAACGTCTTCCAGACCATCCACTGGCTCTACGTCACGCCGTCCTCGCCCGACCAGAGCCAGTACTGGGTCAAGGACGGCTCGCTCAACCACTGGCGCTACCACAACCCAGAGATCGACCGGCTGTACACGGAAGCGCTCGGCAGCTTCGAGTACGAGAAGCAA
>Ga0315314_1004638_pt1 | contig 10239 bp, 12 predicted proteins | sample TDP9_MG_FD_203631 | JGI IMG/M metagenome (GOLD analysis project Ga0315314, IMG submission 203631) | Freshwater sediment microbial communities from Lake Towuti, South Sulawesi, Indonesia - TDP9 | ecosystem: Environmental > Aquatic > Freshwater > Lake > Sediment | place: Indonesia: South Sulawesi... | reverse complement strand
GTAATGCCAGTTCTTTACGTCAGGCTATTGCCGAAGTTTTCGACGAACTTAATAGTAATCCACAGAGCGATTTGACACTTCGCTTTCGTGACCCATTGTCTAAAAATTTACTCGAGGTAGCTTAGAAGTTCTTTGGTATTGCGAGCCAGGCGAGCAAGTTTAGAGAAAATAAGACCGGCGATACGGCCTTTCTTAATATCATCAAGCATCCTCTGCGTTTCAGGCAAGCCCATCACTGACTTGCCGCTGACAGCCTCAAGGTGATAGACCTTTTTTACCTGCCAGCCTTTTGACTCGGCATAGAACCTGGCACGTTTTTCATGATGCTCCGGGCTTTCGCCCCTGGCCTGTTCTTCGGTAGAGACCCGAATCCAGATGCCAACGGGTTTTCTTTGGGTATTTTCCAATTGGATAAATCTTGTGCTTAATTAGTCTGGGAATATGCTATATCTTCTTGCTTATCACACCTATGTGTAAAAACATTGACATTTTATATTTTAGTTAGCTACAATTATAGAAGATAAAGGATTTTTGCCAAGAATATTTCTAAGCTATTTTTAGCATCTTTGGGGACTATTTTGTACTTGTGTTACTTTGTGTGGAGAGGTTCATGTGTAAACTCATTATAGGGAACGCAGGTCGTATCATTCTTGGTAAATCCTTCATGGTTCATTAACTCGTGTGGCTAATACCCGTTTTGGCGACAAAGGATGTGAGTCATTGGACATTTCAACTCTTGTGAGGGCTCAAGGTTGATGGAAGTACCTCTAGTGATTGATATTTCTTGTTGTGGTAATAAAAAGTATCGTAACCTGTTAACTAATAGGTGAGACGTGTACCAATGGCTAAGACTAAGCTTATTCCCGTGCAAAAGTTTTTGGAGATAACTTGTCATCTTCCTCACTATAAGAGTACAAGGTGTCTTCTTAGAGACGTCTTTAAGTTCTACGGTGTAGATCCCACGGGACGCCTTGACCACAATACTTTGAAAAAGCTCTATCGGAAAGTCAAAACCGAATTTGCGTATGAGGTGGGCTCTGGACTGGCAACGTTCTTACTGAATTTAATATCAAAACAAGCGGATGGTCAGCAGTATCTTACGGCAGAGAAACTAATCCATCGGATTGTCCAGATATATACCCCCCTTATAAAGTTATACACACCTATTTTAGTTTCTTTTATCGACTCAGTAGCTAGAGAAAGCTTACGTGCGGGAGTGAGTAAGGTGTATCTACTTGCCCGTGATGCGCTCCCTCTGTTGCCGGTGGCTCTAGCAAGGCAAGGAAGGTACCGTGGGCAGATACAGTTTTTCCCCTTGGAAGTAAATCGCAGACTCCTTGGTATCGTGGATGAAATTGCAGACGTTCTACAACAAGGCAAATTGGAGGCTTGGAGAAGAGAGACCCGAACAGAGAAGGAGAAAAGAATAGTAGATAAGTTTCTTAGTCAGCAGTTTCGTGGAAAATTGGTAGCCTGTGTGGATATTGGCTACTATGGCACGATTCCATGGATTCTGAAAGGTAAATATAATATTCGTCCGATGCCGCTTTTCTTCATGTTTGCTTCAGCAAATCCTTTAATTTGGGGTTTTTTGAATCGGATTTTCGATTATGGTAAGCTACTTGGCAGTGTGATACCCTATGAGTTCATGTGGATACTCGGTGATACCATTGAAGCAATGCCAAAACCTTATGGACCGAGTGCTTATGTTGGTCAAGGCCGAAATGTTATTCTGTCTGCACCTCCCTCAAACTGGCTCTTCGGAACAGTTTCCTATTTGATATACTATCTCATTTACAGATGTGCTCGAATGTTGTCGAGGCGAAAGCTAAATCCGTGGACCTCTGTGCAAGCCATATTTAAGTTCAAACGAAAATTCTTGGATGAAACACAGAACCCAACTTTTCCTATTTTGCCTAGTCCTATAAAAGAGTGGAGTCAAAATCGAGATTTTATGAAGAGCTTTTATGTAGGATTCGGGACTGTACCTGTACCACCACAACCTGATCTTCTTAGTTCATAAAAAGGCGAATAACATGACTGGAGTGAGAATTATAGAGAAAATTTTTCATGCTTCACATACACGAGGGGGGATAACGTTTATCCCGCTTATTGTCCCTGGGTTTCCAAATCCCGAAACTTTTGCGAAGGCACGCGATTATGTTTACTCAATCGGGATTCGTGCCATAGAAACGATTTGGACTGTCAGTCCTTGTTTTTCTCCAGAGACAGGATATGATGTAAGAATGGTCGCAGCAAAATATGGTAGTATGAATCCACAATTTATAGCTGACAGTCTGAAATCTTTTCGACCGAGATTGTGTGTGGTCTTTGGAAGAGTCGCCTGGGACCGTCGCGAGGAAGAGATTCACCGTTTATCGTCATTTTTTGATGGATTCATATTTGACAGTCCATGGTTCTGTTCAGAAGACCGAATTCGACTTACCCAACGATTTGGGGTTGCCTTCATTCCTGTGATTTCTCTAAATTCCCCATCTCGTCAAACTTGGAATGCTCTTCGTGGTGGCTCAGGTTTCGTGTATCTAATGTGCTCAGCTTCAACCGGTGGTGATTTAGCAAAGCATGATGAGATCAGCAAGGTCATCGCGACTATCAAACGTCGGACGCCCTTGCCAGTGTGTTGTGCATTTGGGATCAAGACTTCTTCGCATATTCGTATTGTTCGGAGAGCTGGCGCGGACGGAGTGATTGTAGGCACAGGCTTGCTACAGGCACTTCAACATGGTATTCGGGCTTGGAAAAGTCAACTGTCCAAAATGAAAGATGCATGTGCGTCGGTGCAGAAATAAGGACACTGTTTGAGAACATGCTTAAGCGAAAGCTAATGAATTGGACTTTATCACTGCAAAACGCTGACGGAGGATTCGGACATAGTCAGGGTCAGCATTCTGACGTGGAAGCTACAAGATTTGCTATTGGGGTAATTCAGCAAATAGGTAAGCCAGTTTCTATTATTCGACCTGTGCAGAGTTGGCTTAAATCGATTGAAAAACGTTTCATTTGTGATAGCCTAGAGCGTCGCACACTTCGATACATTTACTATTGGTTGGTAGCCGCCTCAGCAGCAGGAATCCAACCCATTTCCGCCCAAGTTTTGTACCGATTTGTGTTATCTCTCTACAGACCCAGTTCAACCTTTGCTAGCTCTCTTCACAAAGAGACAGGCGACCTTGATTCAGCCCTTTATGCTCTTAGAGTGTTGACACAATTGGGTTACAAGATTCCGAGTTATATTATTAGGTCGAGCTATTTGTTCTGTCTTCAATGTTGCAGTCAAACTGGCGGGTACGGACTGATACCGGGAAAATCCCCCGATTTAAACGCTACATATGCGGCTTTCAACATTTTTCATTTGCTTGGGAAACAAGTTCCGAATATCGTTGTCCTTAAAAAGTGGATTTATAGTTGTGGCTATGAAAAATATATGTTTGGCTCAAAGCCCCATGGTCGGTGTCAGCTGGGTTCCACCTATTGGGCGCTGCAAATGCTTCTAAAAGTTTCTGAGAATATCGACCGCAATGAGATATGCCACCACATTCTCGATTTACATTTTCTTCCCAATGGTGGATTCTCAGACTCGTGTAACTGCAAGAGACCGGCAGCACAAATTTGGCCGACATATTGCGCCGTGAATATCTTATATAAGCTCGGTATTACTTTGTGATGGCATTGCCTAATGGTTTCAGAGACTATGGATTCAACATTAAAACCTATCAAGTTGAAGCATGAAACACAATTGGAACTTCATCCGCAGGGACCATTTTGCCTTGACTGTACTCTCTCGAAAAGCACGAGGTTTGGAGCGGAATGGTATGCTTTAACACCATTTGAGTTCATACATCGTGGAGCGTACTACGCTGCCCTCTCTCTTGACTTTTTTCCAGACCTTGGTCTTAAAATATGGTCTGTATCACATAAGAAAATAGTTGCCCAAGTATTCAGTAAAACTCCATTAACAGATTCAGAACAACGGTACATATTCTGGACTCTTGCAAGATGGTTGGGCATCTGGGAGGATCTTTCTCCCTTTTATCGTATGGTAAAAACAATTCCAATGATAGGTAAAGCTGTCAATATACTTAAGGGAATGCACGAAACACGATGCTTGAACGTTTTTGAGGCTACGACGTTCTGTATAGCTCTCCAGAGGGCAACATCTGGGCGAACCCTTACGATCATTAAACGCTTATGTGAAAGTATGGGACGGCGGTTAAGGTTCGACGGTGTTGAAGTTATTGCTTTTCCTAGGGCAGAGACGATTTCTAGATTAACGGAACCTGCGTTACGTAGCATTGCTCCCCTCGGATACCGGGCGAGATATTTGCTCTTCAACGCAAAGGCTCTGTCTCGGCTGCATATTGATGGAGGTCTATTAGAGTCGCTTACGCTTAATGCGAGAAGATTGTTTTTATCTCAGAACTTTTCTGGTCTTGGGCAATATTCTGCTGAGATATTGGACCCTTGCGGAATTCCTTTGGACTCATGGAGTCTTCCAATAATCAATCGTTTCCTTCACATTAGTAAGCAGGATGATAGAGTGCAGCAAACCCGGGAACGATTTGTCAGCCAATTTGGGCCCTGGAGTCGTACCGCTTTTATTTATCTTATTAACTATGCATGTAGGAATGAACAATATGACTAAGCAGAAATATCCCCATTTGGTAAAAGTTGTGACATACGAAGGTCCACGAAAGCTCAAGATCCGGCACATGACAAAACCAAGGATTGTGTCAACTCAAGTCCTACTTAAGGTTCATGCCGCAAGTGTCTGTGGAACAGACCTTAGAATATTTCGGGGGGAGACGCTGGTTAAGCCGGGGAGAATTCTTGGTCACGACTTTTCGGGTACGGTAGAAGAGACCGGTCAGAAGGTACACAAAGTGTCCAGAGGAGACAATGTTGCCGTTAGTCCTGTGGGGCATTGTGGCCGATGTGAGTTTTGCCTAGTTGGACTCGATACCATGTGTGTTGATGGACGTTGGCACGGTTTTGAAAAAGACGGGGGTTTCGCTCAGTTCGTAGCGGTAGACGAAAAGAATGTCCTTAAACTGCCAACCGGGGTCTCGCTCGATCGGGCAGCTATTCTAGAACCTTTTGTCGTGGCAATGCGTTGCTTTGACAGAGCACCCGTCCAGCGGGGTGATTGGATATGTGTATTCGGACAAGGAGCCATCGGCCTAGCGGTTACGTCTGTCGCTCGGTCTCTGGGCTACCAAGTCGTTGCCATTGAGCCCGATAGAAGAAGACATGCCATCTCACGCAGGCTTGGGGCAGCTGCGTGCTTTCCTGCCGTTTCCCCATCAATTCTTAAAAGGATCGTGAAGCTTACAAAACATAAAGGAATCGCGATGTCTGTCGAAGCGTCGGGAGCTCAACTGGCTGTCGATTGGAGCAGGGAAGTATTAAGACCAAACGGGACAGTTGCACTCGCAGGGAGCGGAGTTAATCTGCGAGGGCCTCTGATTAACACTGGTGGCAAAGAGCTAAGCTACTTGGAGGTAGAACTCGGACCAATGCGGCTATATAGAAAGGCAATCCGTTTTATTGCACAAGGTCGAATCGACCCGCTCGTCTTAAACCCTATGCGGATTTCTCTCGATCAACTACCCCAGGTTGTAAAACAGCAATCCAAAAACACCATCTCTGTGGTCAAGATTTTGGTTTACCCAAATAAGTTCTGCTCTTCCAGGTAATGCCGCGGCCAGCCAAGGTTCGAATTGCAGAGTGTAAGTTCATACAAATGAATAGTACCTCACCCACAAAAGTCAACAAAGCAGGCCAGCGACTGTACCCCATTTGCCACCTTATAACAACTTCTCTGAACACCACTATGGGATAGAGCAGAAGACAGAGAACCGAAATACTTTCTTGGAAAGGTTCTCCTGAAAGCAGTAACCCGAACATTAGGAACGCCAAAAACGACGGGATGACCGATGCCACTGCAAGCTTGACCATTTCCCGGAGACACGCCCATAAATTGTAGTCAAAACCAGCAAAACTATTCTTTACCCAACCTTCCCACATTGTTGCGAGGTTTTCGTACATCCTTGTCTGCGCGATTTCATGTCCCCTAACGACGCGGAGCGAAAAGCCTTTTTTCTTCACCTGCTCTGCCAATCGATAGTCCTCGTCTGGGTGTTCCCTTATGGCAGCGTGACCACCAATTGCCCAATACGTATCTCGTCTAATCAATATGAACATGCCAAAACCCGCCCACGTGCGCGAAGCCGGGTCATTTACCCGATGCCCACCGAAATCAATGAAAAAATATCTAAATACTATCGGCAGGATTAGACGTTCCCAGAAGCTCTGCATCTTCATCAGCGGCCAAACAGTCAACATATCAATTTTACTGTTTACCACTTCCGAAACTGCAACTAGCAAACCACCAGGTTTGTGAACCGCGTCAGCATCAGTAAAGAGAAACCAATCACCTTTTGCATACAAAGTTCCATTGTGACAAGCCCAGGACTTTCCGATCCATCCCTCAGGTAGTTGGGGGCTCTGGACTAGAATGATTCCCTGGTCGAATCCTCGAACGATTTCCGCTGTTTCATCAGTTGATTCGTCATCCACAACTATAATCTCTTTGTTACGATATCGCTGTGAGACAAGGGAATTGAGGCAAGCTTCAATGTGTTGTTCCTCATTTCGGGCTGGAACGATGATCGAAACGGTTGGCAATGATACGTCTTTTCTGAACCGATCAGTCCGTAGATCGGGGATTCCCCAGATTAACCAGATCCATCGCAGGGCCTGTATCAATAGAAAAAATGCATAGACTCCTAAGATACACACAAATATATCAGTCATAGCTGAATATTATAAGATAACTTCGATTTCCTGACCACCTATCGCAAGGTGCTTATTTGGAAAACACCTTGCCTACACGTCAATCCTGCTAAGATATAAATTCTAATAATAACCATTTACACGTTGGGCTACAATGCTATCGCTCAAAAACATCTGTGCTCAAAATCACTGATATTTTGAAGCGATGGCAGAAAAGCAAAGACGATCTTGCCATAGGTTCCTGCCGACTGGATTTCAATGTTCCCGAAGCCGAAGATTCTGCCCAAAATTCCAAACTTACAGGTTACGTCCTGAACCTTATTCAGCCAGATACTCATGATTCTTTTGCCAATAATTCCTCTTTCTTCAACCAACCTGAGGTTGGTCAGGTAATAATTTGTGCAAAGCCAATCAAGTAGAAGGATGGTCATTATGAAGCTCCAAGCTGAGGCAAACAAAACTGTTATCCCTTGTGCAAGGAATGTTTGTTCCACGAAGAAAAATGGCATATATTTAATAACCAGTGCCCCCAGAATAGCAAAGGCAACCTCTGGCACCGCCACAAAAATCCAGTGCGGGTGGGTTTTGAAGATGACTTTCTCTTCGGGCAAGATTAAAAAGGCTGGCGAAATGTATGTCGGCCTTGATTTTATATTGCGCCCGGACTTAACTATTTTTCTCAATAGTAACTTTCTTATATTTTTCATTGAATGTGATTAAAAAGGGGAAGAAGAAATTGTCCCTTCCCAGAAGGTTAAATGAGACCTTTAATTCCGGCGAAAAGGCAATGTTGCAGTCGAAGCTCTCTGAGTCAACCCTTACCGGAACTCGATGTAAAAAGCCGCGGACCCTACCCTTTATTCCCTGAAAATAAAGGCCTTCGCCTTTTTTGATAGGGATTGCTAAATAATCAGCAATCTCAGGCTGAAAGATGGAAAGACTGGCTCCTGAATCTACCAGAGCTTTAACTACCAGGCTCCCTTTGGGGCCGGTCAATTCTATATCTATCAAGGGATAAAACTGGCTGCCTTTCCTTAAATAGGAAAACTGCCTTTTGGTCATAGATTAAATGATATAAGGAGGCTCGTTTGTCTTGGGCACTAACAAAACCGAGGAGTTTTTCTTGGCTCCCTTTAATTTCTTGATCTTCTTCATCAACTTTTTCAGAGTACCCTCGTGAGCTACGACTTTCCCATCAGCAAAAGCTACCCACTGGCCAGCATATTTGTCCAGAGGCATTGTTTTCGTATTGGCCTTGATGGAAATTTGTGGTTTCTTCATAGAGGTCACCGGAGGTTAAATGGGAAGTCTTTGAGTATAAGTTATCTTTGGAGTAGATGATCTAAAAAGAATTTCTCTCTCCACGTCCTTTCTTGGCCTTGCGTATCTTTTTCTAGATGTCTCCGTAACTTTATCCTTGTAGGATCTCTTTCTTTCAGGCGGACTAAGACTGGTGGCGCTGAAGGCCCGGGATGCTACTCCATTAATTAGTAATTTTAGATAGATGTGATAATTAGCGAGATTGACCAGGTCCGTCTCCTCAAAAACAGGATAAAATTCTCTGGCCAGGTATCTGGCATCTTCCACCCCTAGTCTGAAGGATATAATCGTTCCCACATTGCCAAAGATGGCTGCCCTTATCTTTTCATCGAGCTGTTCGATATACTGATGAGTCAAAATGAGATTAAGCCCATATTTTCTGGCTTCAGACAAAATATCGGCAAAGGACAACGTCAGGAAATTGTGCATTTCATCGACATATAGGTAGAAGGGCCTTCTTTTATTTTCCGGTATATCAGTCCGGCTCAAAGCAGCCAACTGGATCCTGGTTACAATCATTGCTCCCAGAAGGGAGCTGTTGTCTTCTCCAAGCCGGCCCTTTGCCAGATTAACAATCAGAATCTTTCCTTTGTCCATCACCTTTCTTAAATGGAAGGTGTTTTTCTTTTGGCCAACTATGTTCCTTAAAGGTGCGGTGGTTAAGAATTGACCCACCTTGTTTAGAATAGGCGATATTGCCTGGGACCTGAGCCAGGCAGAGTATTTCTCAAATTCAGAGTACCAAAACTCTCTGACCTGCTGCTGGGTGACACTTTGTAAAACCTGCTTTCTAAATTCCTTATCGGTTAAGAGTCTTGGTATATCCAGAAGGGAACTGTTCGGATACTCCAAAAGAGTCAGAATAGAGTGTCTTAAAATATGCTCCAATCTCGGACCCCAGAATTCCGACCAGACCTTCTTAAAAACAGAGATTAGCCCAGAGGCTATCAAATGATGATAGTCACGCCCCACCTTCTGGAGGGGATTAAAGGCGATTGGATATTCCATATCTGCCGGGTTAAAGTAGATAACATCCTCTATCCTTCTTTTAGGGATAAAGTGCAGAACATCTTCAGCCAAATCTCCATGCGGATCAATTAATGCCAAGCCGTTGTCCGCTCTGATATCAGAGACCACCATATTCTCTATCAAAGTGGATTTGCCGGTTCCGGTTTTGCCGACGATATACACATGACCACGGCGGTTCTTTTGCTTGATGCCGAACCTTTTTCTGATGTCACGATAGTTGGTTACGGCAAAGGGGGTGATTGAATTCTCTTTTTTCTTGAACTTGTTCATTTATAAATCATAAGTCTCTCGATGCCTCTCTTGCAAGAAAGGATAAGTTGCCTTTGCAGGCAAATTTACCCCTCTTGTCACTATGTCTATCTGAGCTAATGTGGAAGCAGAACATTAACAATTTTTTATTGGAAAGGAAAAGATTATGGAAAAGAAAGAAAGATTGATTGAAGTCAGAACCGCCGATGGAAAGCCTATCTTGAGCCTGCTCTTGACCGAAAGGCAAGGAGCTTCATCGTCTCAGGACACGGCGGTCACAGAGGGGGCCAGCCAGGCCAGCGGCCAAGCATCGAGGGATTCTTCTATGACCGATGCCCAGAAGAGGTATCTGTTCAGGATCCTGGCCGACCAGGGAATGGAGCCGGACAAAGCCCACGAGCATCTAAAAAAACAATTTGGTGTGGATTCCCTTCAGCAGGTGAGCAAACTCGAGGCCAGCAGAATGATTGAGAGCCTGCTGGAAAAGTCGGAAAGCAGATAATGGAGTTGTCTATGAATCTTCTTACCAATGAAATCCGCAGACAATTACCGCCGCTTTATTCGCAGGACGGCTTAGGTGGCAAGGCTATTGCCTATGTTAAATTTTTCACGCCGGATTCAAACTGGACTTGGTGGGCAATTGAGTTTGATGGCGAGGACACATTTTTTGGCCTTGTGGAAGGTTTCTGTAAAGAACTTGGGTACTTTAGCCTGTCAGAGCTTGAGAGTATCCGAGGGCCGTATGGGCTGCCGGTGGAGAGGGACCTCTACTGGCAGCCTAAGAGGCTGGAAGAAATCGCCCCTGAGTTGTTCGAAGACACTGGGAAT
>Ga0315314_1004637_pt1 | contig 10240 bp, 9 predicted proteins | sample TDP9_MG_FD_203631 | JGI IMG/M metagenome (GOLD analysis project Ga0315314, IMG submission 203631) | Freshwater sediment microbial communities from Lake Towuti, South Sulawesi, Indonesia - TDP9 | ecosystem: Environmental > Aquatic > Freshwater > Lake > Sediment | place: Indonesia: South Sulawesi... | reverse complement strand
TAGGGAAACAAAAGCAGCAATCTCTGCAATTATCTTGGTTGAGAATATTGTGTTCCTTTTACTCATGGTTTTTCCCTCCGCCAGTATTACCTGGATCAGGTTCAAAGGGTCGACGGCGTGTCTAGCCGTCCTCTCAGCCAGGTCTTACCCCAGCTCCCCGCTTCCAGCATAGGGACTTCAAGTATATAACCTTAACCGTTACGTGCCAAGTCGGTCCTTTTTCAAACTATATAACGAGCGAACTTGACTTTGGATTCACTCCTCATCAGGATTAGCAAGGAAGACGAAGAAGGCCAATCCCCCACTTGTTAGGGTGAACTGTGAAGGCCGCTGTTTTCGTCCCATTTATAGCGCTTGAGGAAGGCCTAAAAGCTCCATATCGATGTTGCCCCCCGAGATCACCACAACCACCCTCTCACCTGGCTTAAACCGAACCTTTCCCTGAAGGATGGCCGCCGGCCCCACCACACCGGAACCCTCCACGACTTGCCGCTCGTTCTTGAGGACCCAGAGAATGGCCCTCATCAGCCCTTCCTCCTCTGCCAGAACGATATCGTCAACGTACTTTAAGACGAGGTCTAGGGTGACCTGGTCGATCCCACCGGCAAGCCCGTCGGCTAAGGTGGGTGGGACAGGAACCTCCACGATTTTCTTAGCCTTGAAGCACTCGTACATGGTGTAGGCTGCGGTTGACTGGGCACCTATAACCCTAATGTTGGGATTAGCCGTCTTAGCCCAAACAGCTATCCCAGAGATGAGACTCCCGCCGCCCACGGGAACTATGATCGTTTCCGTTTCAGGCATCTCCTCCAAGACCTCGCAGCCGATCGTCCCTTGACCGGCTATGACCTTGTAGTCCTCGAAGGATGGGATATAGGTGGCCCCAGTTTCAGAAACCATCCTCTTGCAGTGAACAAAGGCCTCGTCGTAGTTGGCTCCCTTGAGCACCACCTCGGCTCCGAACGCCCTGCACCGCTCCACCTTTATCTTGGGAGCGTTTTCAGGAACAACAACGATGGCCTTGAGGCCCATCATCTTAGCCACGAGGGAAACGGCTTGGGCGTGATTTCCAGACGAGGCGGTGATGAGCCCCTTACCGCGCTCTTGCGGGGTCAGTGAACTAATCTTGTTGTACGCCCCCCGAAGCTTGAAGGAGCCTGTCTTCTGCAGGTTTTCCCATTTTAGGTATATCTCCGCCCCGCTTATCTCGTTGAGGGCCTTAGAGTAAGTGAGGGGCGTGCGATAAACCACTCCCTCAAGGTTCTTTTTTGCCTTTAAGATTTCTACGGCAGAGAAGGTCAAGTCTCTCACCCCACTATTCTGACCGGATATTAGGTATAAGAGCCTATCTACATGTCGCTCGCTACCAGAAGCAGGGTATGTACTTTCTTACCCTGAACCTGACTCCCATCTTAGCAGCTATTTGTCTCACCTTGGTGATATCAACTTCCGGGATGGTTACGGTTGTTATCTCGGTCTCAAGTTCTCCTTTGGCTTTTTCTATAAACTCTAAAACGTGTTCGAAGGAGTTTTGAAACTGTGGCTTGCATACGCGACTGTAGGTTTCTTCGTTGTGGGCGTTTAAGCTTACGCTTACCTTGTCTACCCCTGCCTCCTTCAGTTCCTTCACCACATCCCTTTCCCTGTTGAGCAAGTATCCCTGACCGTTAGTGTCGATTCTAACCACCTTTCCAGAGTGCCTCTTTATCCACCTAGTGACCTCCAGAAGGCAGTCCAGCCTTTCTAGGGGTTCCCCGAACCCACAGAAAACCACCTCTCTCCAGGATTTTCTATTTATAACTCCTTCCAATTCTTTGATGACCTCGCTGGGTGATGGTTCCTGACTCAATTTTAGGTTGAATCCCTCTATGCCGTTCTTAAACCTTCTAAAGCAGAAGTAGCAGTTGTTGGAACATCGATTCGTGATGTTGAGATACAGGTTATCTCCGAGCCAGTATATGATGCTCGGCGTCTTCTTCACGAGGGGCATGAAACGTCTCCACTCTAGTGCTTTAAAATCAATGCCCCGTTTCTCTTATCCTTTTCACCATTCCATTGCGCATCTCAGAAAATGCGAAGTTTGTGGTTCGCGAAGAAAATCGGAGGTAGTGACGATCCAACAGTAATACGCGAAGAGGTGAAGCCTCCCGTTAGCAAAGAATTCTGTCAATTAGAGGGGTCTGCTACACCAGGTGTCTTCATCCTTCTCCCCAAAGTCTGTCTGGGACGGCTGCATCATCCCCCAATAGACTAGTGTATTCGGAACTAAAATTCTTTCCGGAAATATTTGTGTCCTTGGAGCGAAACACCTTCTCGCGAAGAACCCAGCAGTCCGATAAAGTGAAAAGCTGCTTTCAGAGAATATATGGGGGTGTCTACTTGGAAAGGTCCTTGCTAGAGTTAATGAAGAATAGGAGGAGCATCCGAAAGTACAAGAAGGAACATGTTCCGTTAAAGAAAATCTATGAAATTCTGGAGGCTGGCAGATACGCCCCCTCAGGAGCTAATCTGCAACCCTGGATCTACATCGTGGTCACGGATGAAAGGCTAAAGGAGGATATCCGAAGAGAGGCTGAAGGGGTGGAAAAGAAGTTTCATGACAGGGCTCCCGAATGGTTGAGGAAATGGTTTGAGGAGCAGGGTATTACCGCGGAAAAGAGTTTTCTCACCGACGCCTCAGCCTTGATTGTGGTGGCAGGCGATGCCAAGGCTCCCTACTGGCTCGAGTCCACCTGGATCTCCATCTCGTACATCCTGCTCTATGCAGCAAGCCAAAACCTAGGAACCCTCACGTACACGCCAAGCGACACCACTTTTTTGGGGAGGATGCTAAACCTCCCAGAGAATTACCGACCCGTTGCCATCTTACCCATCGGCTATCCAGCAGAAACTCCGCCTCCTGAAACAAGACCTCGAAAGCTTTTAGAGGAGATCGTTCACGAGAACAGATACAGCTCCAAAAACTTTAGAAAAAAGAGCTGAAATTTGAAGATAAATGGGTTTTAGGCATCTTTTAGCCATGACGCCTCTGGATCATAAACTGTTTCTAGATCCTTCCAGATATGTCTGCTGCGCCCTTTCTTTGAGGGTCAACTTTAATTAAGCTACGCAAATTACATATGTATTTAATTATGTAACTTTATGGGTGTCGAAGTTGGTGTCTCATTGGGCGAAAGGTATGGGCGTGTGGCTGCTGGGTTTTCTCACTTTTCTGGCAGGTTTAAATGCGGTAAATGCGGTGGTCCGATGGGCTTTCGATGGTGGGGACAGGGTCTTTGAACCCTACCTTATAGGGGATTTCATAGGTGAGATGCAGGTGGCAACCTACTTCTGGGTATCGATAATAGCAATGCTCTTCTTCCTAGGCCTGACAACCATCATCGTGTACAGCAAGCCACCAGCAGATCCAGCCATCCTCAGCAAAATCGCCAGTATAGAAGAGGAACTAGCCACCAGCAGAAGCGTGCTTGAATCCACACAAATAGGTTTGTACCAGAGATTAGAAGACAGCGAGAAGGCTCGTGAGGAGCTCTTCAATAAAGTTGACGCAACTCTCCGTGAGTTAACAGAGAAAACGGCGAGTGCGCTAGAAAAGCAGATGGCGGAGCTGTCAACCCTAGGGACGAGGCTCGAAAAACTGGAGAAGGAGCTCCTTCCCAAGCCGAGGCGAACGGGTGAAAGTAGCCCAGAAGAATAAAGGGCATCGACTTAGGTTTAGGGGAAAGGCTAAAGGCCATTGGAGTGACTAACGCGGTGAACTGATCACGGCGGACCCAGCCATCCTCTCCGAAAGAAGGCGTGTTTCACGAGAGATGGCAATGCGCCCGCGGGCAAAAGCAACTCCATTTCTCCAATGCCTAGGGCAGATATCTATCGTATATCGATCCTCCTAATTCTTTTGCATGCGGAGCAAGCGATGGATCGAATGATTTGTTAACGTGTTATTTAGCTATTCGACATTTTCCGTTTTCCCTATCCCTGTGAGTATAAGGGTGGCCAGAATAAACGCTGGCATTGATGCTATGAAGGGGTAGAGTGGGCCCCTACTGTACAAGTATCCGCCCAGTATTTGGGCGGGAATTGCCACAACTAGGGAGAATACGCTGAACAGCGCCATCAGCCTTCCCCGCATCTGCCGCGGTGAAAGGTTAGCTTGAAGAGCTGTCATAGAGGGCCCCAGCAACGCGCCACTTGCACCTTCCAAAGCGCTCCACGTTACAAGGTCATCCTTTCCCTTTGCCCTCACGAACATAAGTTGGTTTAACGGTACCGAAAGCGAGGCATAGATGGCGCTCTTCCTTAAGCCGACTTTTTCAACAATTCTAGTGGCCGGGAGAAGAAGCGTCACACTTATCAACCCGGCCACGTTTGTGAGAAGGCCATAGAGGTGAGGTTGTAAGCCTAAAGCACCGACCACGTAAAGCGATGTGTAAGGCACCGTCATCCCGGTTCCTGTGCTAGCCATAACGGAGTAGATAAGAAGTTTTTTAGCCCCATTGCTCGCGTGTCTCAGAACATAGGCATTGTCTTTTATAAAATCTGAAATAAATAGAAAGAGTCCCTTCGTTTTGTTGGTTTTTGTTTCTGAATATGTCTCTTTTAACTTCCAAGCTCGATATGAAACACCAATAAGGCCAAAGAGTCCGCTTATAAAGAAAGCTAGACGCAGTCCACTAAGTGTGCTATATGTTTGAATTAACAAGCCTCCAAAATACGGACAGAATACTGATGGTATTGAGGTGATTAACATAAAGGAAGCTATGCCTCTGGCGCGGAGCTCTGGGTGCATAGAGTCGGTTAGCATGGCGTTTAAAGCAGGGCTATACACACCAGCAATCGAAGCTAACATAAGTGGAAGTACGAGCAACTGATATTGATTAATGAAAATGTATACAAAGGCAGATGTTGCGCTTATGAAGCTGAAGATTACGATTACTTTTCTCCTACCCCAAGCGTCTGCCACATATCCACCCACCAGTTGCATGAGAGCTGTAATAGCTGAGCCCATGGCCAGCAGATATCCAATAAATAGAGAGTTAGCTCCCACTGCAAAGAAATAAATAGACTGGTAAGGATTAGCCAGCGAACTACCAATACTCCAGATAGTGGCGCTTAAGGCAAGAATTTGAGCGTTTCCTGGAAGATAGAAATTTTTCCCAACGCTCGAGGTGATGCTTGATAGCGATGTGCGTAAGGAGGTCATACACGTTTCTCCTCCCCCTCTCAAATATCGTTGTTGACAATTTCTTGTATTTAGACCTTCGAGTTTGTTACTAAGTATATGAAATCATTATTGTTAAGTAGTGTCATGCATTTAGCGAAAAAGAGCTCAAAATCTTATTTTAAGGATTCTTAATGGAGCCCCGGGCGGGATTCGGACCCGCGACCTACGGCTTTCTCTGCTCGGACGTACGAGGCCGTTGCTCTACCGCTAAGCCACCGGGGCCCCTAATATTCAAGGGAACCCACATTTTTAAGACATTCGGATGTATACCCATTATTGTGAGGGTCTTTATTGAGGTTGGTGGAGGAGCTGGGTGAGCGGAAAATAATCGACATCCTTTTGGGGTGCTTAGACACCATGCCCGACACACCGGTTCCCTTTGGGGACGATGTCTCAGCCGTGGACCTTGGACGCGGAAGGCTGGCTGTAATAAAAACCGACATGCTCGTTGGAAAAACCGATGTCCCGCCCGGCATGAGCCTCTGGCAGGCGGCTCGCAAGGCAGTGGTTATGAACATAAGCGATCTAGCCGCCAAAGGGGTGAAGCCCACAGCCATCTTAGCCTCCATCGGCGTTCCACGAGGGCTCACGGACAAAGACATGGAACAAATCGGCAAGGGCCTAAACGATGGGGCTCGCGAATATGGGGCCTATGTTCTGGGCGGAGACACCAACGAGACCTCCGACTTGGTAATTAGCTGCGCCGCCTTTGGGGTTTGTGAGAGACGCTACCTCATGAGGCGAAGCGGGGCGAGACCCGGCGATTTGTTGGCTGTCACAGGCCTTTTCGGCAAAACTTCATCAGGGCTAAAGATTTTGATTGAAGATTTTCCAGTTCCCCAAAAAATAGGAAAAGAGCTTGTCAATGCGGTTTTGAAGCCTCACGCTAGGCTCAGGGAGGGACTCGCCCTTGCTCAAACTCGAGCGGTGACGGCGTCCATCGACTCCAGCGACGGACTGGCTTGGAGCCTCCACGAAATCTCCCGTGCAAGCAATGTGGGCTTCCTCCTCGATCAGCTTCCCGTTGCCCAAGAAGCGAAGGAATTTGCAAAAATTCACAACCTCGATCCAGTAGAATTGAGTTTATATGGCGGAGAAGAATACGAACTCCTAGTGACAGTCAAACCTAGGCTTTGGGAGGAGGCAGAGGAAGCCTTGAAGCGGGTTGAGGCATCCTTAATCAAAATCGGGGTGGTTATCAAGGAAAAAGCCCTCACTCTTAGAATGAGGGAGAAAGCCCTCCCCATCGAGACTCGGGGATGGGAACACTTCAAAACCGCCAGATTAGAAAAATGATAGCCTTGGGAGGAGATTCTTATGGTTGAATCATATGATGTGGGCAGCTTACCACTCTTTGGTGACGCCGAGAAATTCTTAGACGGAGCAACACATTTTGGGTCCTATCCCCGCGATGATTCTGTCAGATATTTTGAGAAAAGGGTGATCGAGGGTTTTCTCGACAAGGTTGAGGCGGGTATATATCTTCCTAACTATCCCCAGTTCAGGGACATGAACGAGATGTTTTTAGGAATGATCGAAGGCGTGGAGAAGGTGAAGGGCGGCTACGTGGAAACCGGAATCCTCTCGATTATAGAGGGAAAGGGCGCTATACCAGAGGTGGCGGCCATCAAGAAGGGCTCCCATGAAATCTGGGAAAGGATGAGCAAGCCCTTTAAGATGAGGGTTTGTGTCACAGGTCCATACACGCTTTCCTCCCTCTTTCTTTACAAAGATAAGGAAATCTTTAGTCGGCTAGGGAGCATGATTTCAAAAATTGTGGAAAGCAACATTTTCAAAGAGAAACATGGAAGCGTGTGTTTGGTTGCGGTGGATGAGCCTGTTTTCGGGCTGTTAGACGACCCGCTGATGGATCGAGGCTCAGAGGGGAGGGAAAACCTACGAGGGGCTTGGGAATCCATTTTTCGAAAAGCCACCTCTAAGGGCGTGCAAACATGCCTACACCTTCACAACACAGCAGACGAGTTGTTTTGGGAGGTCGAATCCCTCCATATAATCGAGTCACACACACAAGACCCCATCTACCACGCAAAGAGAACCAAAGAACTCTTAGAATCCACGGACAAGTTTTTGAAAGCGAGCATAAGCGTCGTAGATTTCGAGAGATTGGTTAGGGAGAACGTCCTCATCACTCTGCCAAAAAAAGTGAGCGAAATAATTGTCAATGAAAGGGTCGCTGAAACCTGGAAAAACATTACCAGTGGAAAACTGGACCCCAAACTTTTCCTCGAAAGCGTTAAGTTAATGGGGGAACGGTTGACCGGAATTCTGCACCGATTCGGCTCGGAGAGGGTTCCCTACGCCGGACCCGAGTGCGGGCTCAAGGGATTCCCCACCTACGAGTGCGCCCTAGAGTGTTTAAAACGGGTTTCCAGCGCTGTTAGAGGCTTCATCACATAATTGTGATAGTCGTGATGTGGTGGAATGAAAATGACCTTGCGGTTTGGGAGGAGAAAGCGCGGGTCTTCATGGGCTGAGAGAACCAAGCTAGAGGACGTTGCAAAACTTCTTGTTGACACGGCCATGGGAAGGGAGAAAGCCGACTTCGTAATTAGGGGCGGCAACCTGGTGAACGTGAACTCTGGAGAACTCTTAGAGAACATGGATGTGGCAATTAAGGAGGGTCGAATCGCGCTTATAGGAAAGGCGGACCACACCATAGGAAACAAAACAGCCGTCATAGACGCGGCCGGCGAGTATATCACTCCCGGTTTCTTGGACGGCCATGTTCACGTAGAAAGCAGCATGGTCACTGTAACCCAGTTCGCTAGGGCTGTGCTACCCCATGGAACCACCAGCGTCTTCATAGACCCCCATGAGATCGCCAACGTGCTAGGCTTAGAGGGAGTTAAACTCATGCTCGACGAAGCAAAGGGTCTACCTCTTAAGGTGTTTGTCTGCGTTCCTTCATGCGTTCCCTCCGCCCCCGGTTTCGAGACCGCTGGGGCCGAGATAACGCCCGCCGACGTGGAAGAGGCTCTGCGATGGGAGGGAGTCGTTGGGCTGGGCGAAATGATGAACTACCCAGGGGTTCTGCATGGTGACAAAAAGGTGCATGAGGAAATTCGTGCAACCCTTCAAGCAAACAAGGTCGTAGAAGGTCATGCCGACAGTCTTCTAAACGTGGAATTGGCCGCCTACGCAGCCGCCGGCATAACTTCATGTCACGAATCCACCAGAAAGATCGATGGGGTTCAGAGACTGAGGCTAGGCCTATACACGATGATACGGGAGGGCTCGGCTTGGCGTGACCTCGCTGAAGTGATCAAATGCGTAACAGAGCAGAGACTTGACCCGCGCCACGTAGTTCTGGTTACGGACGACCGCCACCCAGAAACCCTGATAACCCGCGGTCACATGGATGATGTCGTCAGGAGGGCCATTGAAGAGGGCGTGGATCCCATAACAGCCGTGCAGATGGCCACCCTAAACACCGCGGAACACTTCGGGGTCAACCGAGATATAGGCAGCATTGCGCCCAGCAAATGTGCCGACGTGCTCATTCTCAACGACCTTCCCAAGGTCAGCATCGAAACGGTGATAGCTAATGGTATGGTCGTTGCCAAACAAGGAAGAACAACGGTTAGTCTAGCCCCTCCCAAGTACCCTGACTTTGTTAAAAGGTCTATCCATTTAAAGCAGCCAATAACAGCCGAAGACTTCTCGATCAAGGTTCCAATGGAGGAAGGAAAAGTGAGGGTTCGCGTTATAGGCGTAATCGAAGCCAAGGTCGTTACAAGGCACCTACAAGAAGTGCTTCCCGTGAAAAGCTGGGAGGTTCAGCCCAGCGTGGAAAAAGATGTAGCAAAGGTAGCTGTCGTAGAGAGGCACAAGCTTACAGGAAACATCGGCCTCGGCCTTGTCTGTGGATTTGGTTTCAGGGAGGGAGCCGTCGCCTCGAGTGTCGCCCACGACAGCCACAACCTGCTGGTGGTAGGCATGAACAACCACGACATGGCCTTCGCTGTTAACAAACTCGCGGAGCTTGGAGGGGGAATGGTCGCTGTTAAAGATGGTGAACCCCTTGGAATGGTTAATCTGCCAATTGCCGGTCTCATGTCTGACGAGCCTGTGGAAAGGGTTAGTGAGCAGGTGGAAAAACTGCATAAAGCTTGGGTTGAGTTGGGCTGCACTATGGCTTCGCCCTTCATGACCATGTCGCTCCTCGCGTTACCTGTCCTTCCGGAGCTTAGAATCACGGACAAGGGCCTAGTAGACACTCAAAAATTCCAATCTGTCAAACTGTTCATTGAATAGGCTAAAAGATCAAACTCTTGTAAAATTCTTAACACGTTTCCGTTATATACAATCCTCATTTTGTAAAAGTCGCTCGTTCATGGTTTCTGAAAAGGTTAATGTAGTTCGCAAACCATGCTTTTCATTTGAGTGTTGGAAGTGGAGGATCTACTTCGGCGTCCTACGGTTCACGAAGCCTTGCTTTACGAGAGGTTATCGGGCGAGAAGGTGAGGTGCGGCTTATGTGAGAGAAGATGCCTCATCTCACCCTGCGAAAGGGGCTTCTGCAAAACTAGGATGAACATTGAGGGAAGGCTTTACACCCTCGTCTACGGTGACATCAGCGCCCTGGAAAGCAGACCCATCGAGATCAAGCCCTTCTTCCACTATTGGCCCGGCTCCACAGCCCTCACCTTCTCAACTTGGTCATGCAATTTCGATTGCATCTGGTGCCAGAATCATCATCTTTCAAAGTCTGAGCCAAACCCTGCAAAGGCAACCTACTGCTCGCCTGAGGAGATCGTTAACACGGCTCTTCGCATGAGGGATGAGGGCTTATGTGTCAGTTTTCAGGAGCCCACAACTCTGACGGACTGGGCTGTGCCGGTGTTTAGGATGGGTCGTGAAAGGGGGCTGTACTGCTGTTACGTGTCCAACGGGTATATGACGCTAGAGGCTCTGAGGCTGTTGAGGGAGGCGGGCATGGACGGGCTTAAGATCGATGTGAAGGGGGATGCTGAGACGTACCAAAAACACTGCGGC
>Ga0315314_1004636_pt1 | contig 10243 bp, 7 predicted proteins | sample TDP9_MG_FD_203631 | JGI IMG/M metagenome (GOLD analysis project Ga0315314, IMG submission 203631) | Freshwater sediment microbial communities from Lake Towuti, South Sulawesi, Indonesia - TDP9 | ecosystem: Environmental > Aquatic > Freshwater > Lake > Sediment | place: Indonesia: South Sulawesi... | reverse complement strand
CGCGCAGCCGGCCCTTTTTCACGGCCCGCTGGAGATCGCGGTTGGTGGCCGCCAGCACCCGCACGTCCAGGGGGATGGTGAGATTCGATCCCAGCCGCTCGATCGTGTGGTCCTGGAGGACACGCAGCAGCTTGGCCTGCGTGGAAGGAGACAGCTCGCCGATCTCGTCGAGGAAAATCGTCCCGCCGCTGGCGAACTCAAATTTGCCGATGCGGCGCTGCGCGGCGCCGGTAAAGGCGCCCCGCTCGTGCCCGAACAGTTCCGCCTCGAGCAGCGTATCCGGGATGGCCGCGCAGTTCACCTTCACCAGGCGGTGCTTCGTTCGCAGGCTGTGCAGGTGGATCGCGGCGGCGACCAACTCCTTGCCGGTCCCGGATTCGCCGCAGATCAGGACGGTCGAGTCGGTGGGAGCCACCTGGCCGATGAGCTTGTACAGCCGCTGCATCGCCGGGCTGTTGCCGGCCATCCGGGCCTCCAGTCCGGCGGTCTCCTCGGTGCGGTAGGATTCCAGCTCCTCGATCCGGCGGCGGTTCTCAATGGCGCGCTCGAGCTGGATCCGCAGCTCGTCGAAGTTGATCGGCTTGGTGAGGTAGTCGAAGGCCCCCAGGGCCATCGCTTCGATCGCCACGGCGCTGTTGCCGTACGCGGTCATGATGAGGACGGCGGGCGGGCAGGACTGCTGCCGCAGCTCGCGCAACACGGCCAGCCCGTCCTTGCCGGGCAGACGGATGTCGAGCAAGGCCGCATCCACAGGGGACGCGGCGAGAATGCGCGAGGCTTCCAGGCCGTCGGCCGCGCAGAGGACGCGGTAGCCTTCGTCCTCCAGCAGCGCGCCCAGCGACTCGCGCGCACGAGTCTCGTCCTCCGCGACCAGCACCAGGCCTTTATGCTTCACCGGCGGCCTTCCTCTCCATCGGCAGCACGACGTTGAAAGTGGCGCCGTTCGGGCCTGACTGAAAACTCAGCGACCCGCCGTGATTCGCCACGATTTCCCGCGAAACCGACAACCCGAGTCCGGCGCCGTCCGGCCTGGTGGTGAAGAAGGCGTCGAAGACGTGCGGCTGCACCGACTCAGGGATGCCCGGGCCGCTGTCGGCGACGCTCACGTGGACCGACTGGTCCTCGCCGCCCGCCCTCACCTCGATCCGGCCCGACGGCGGCGAAGCCTCGATCGCATTCAGCAGCAGGTTGATCAGCACTTGCTGGATCTGCGGGCCGTCCACATCCGCCACCAGTTCCGCGCTCCCGTCGGTCTCGAAGGTGATCTCGATGTTCTTCTGCCGGCTCGGGTCCTGCACCAGCTTCACCGCCTGCCGGGCAAGCGCGATCAGATCCTGCGGACGGCGGTCGGTCAGGACGGGCCGGCCGAAGGCCAGCAGGCGGGTCAGGATCAGGTCGAGCCGATCGATTTCGGCGATGGCGGCCCGGACCTCCTCGGGGCGGGCCGTCCCCTTTTTCAGGCACCGGTCGAGCAGTTCCAGGGCGAGCCGGATCGAATTCAGCGGGTTGCGGATTTCGTGGGCCACGCCAGCCACCACCTTGCCCAGCGCAGCCAGCCGGTCCTGCTTGCGCAGTTCGGCCTCGAGCGCCATGCGGCGCTCCGCCATCTGATTGATGGCCCGGGAAATCTCGCCGAACTCGCCTGGAATCGAGGGTAGCCGGTGATCGAAATGCTCTTCGAGCTTTCGCAGGCCGCTGTTGATCCCGGCGACTCCGGCCCGCAGGGCGTACCAGACCGAAACAATGCCGCCCATCCCGAGCATCGCCGAAAGGACCAGCGCGACAAGCCACCAGCGGCGCTTCTCGACGACAGGATCGCGAAGGCTGACCAGCCGCCTCAGCGCCCAGGCGGCGCCTTCGCCCGGGCCGACGAGCTCCGCCACCACCACGGCGATGTCGCGGCCCCACACGCCCGTCCGGATGGCTCTGCCGCTCCTCTCGGTCTCGGCGGCCGCCGACGCGAGCAGGGCCATTTCGCGCTCGGACAGCCCCGGCGCCTTCCCGCCGGTCGGGTAGACGTGGCCGAGGATTCTCGCGCCGGCTTCCCGATAGAAGCCCCCTTCCACGCCCTCGTAGGAACGCAGGACCGTCGCCGCCAGGCCCTTCAGCGAAATATCCTGCGCTTCCGCGGGAAGATTCTGGAGGGAATCGCCGCCATAGGCGCTTCGCTCGTGATACTGCCGCTTCAGTTCGCGGCAGGCCGCCTCGCACTGCTGGCGCGCCCCGGCGACCAGCGTGGACTCGGTGCTGCTGATCACGTCGCGGATGAGAATGATGGCCAGACCGGTCACCGCCAGCGATGCCGCCGAGATGATGGCGATCTGGGCGCGAAAACCGTGGGGGACAGGCCAGCGCATGACGTTATTCGAGCCGGGGCGGTTCGGGCGCCCGAACCGATGCCTGGGCAAGATTCTCCAGCGCGCTCACAACCTTGGCCGACGCCTCACCCAGTTTCTTTGCCCGCCGGTAACGCTGGCCGTCGTACGCGCTCCGTCCCTGCTGGTAAAGACTTCGGGCGTACTTGACGTACAGGTCCGGCTCGGCCTCGGGGGAAGACGCCGGGGCGGAGAGCACCGGCTTGCTCAAGCCGGCGAAGTACTCGGCTTGCTGGGCGCGGAAATAGTACCGCTGGAGGGCCCGCGCGGCCTCCTCGCGATCGTCGTCCTCGGGATCGCGCTCCGGTTCGCCGGCCTCGAAAATGCTCTCGCTGGCTTCCAGCAGGTCGTCGGCCGCCCGGCTCAGCCGGTCAAAAAGATAGGCGTCCTGCCGCGCCTGCTTCGCGCGCTCCAGAAGCGCCGACGCGCGTGCGTGCAGGAACTTGTTCTCTTCGCCCGGCTCGGGCGTCTTGAGCCGCCGCGCCAGTTTCCGGGACAGTTCCTCGATCCGCTCACGCTGTTTTTCCTCTTGCGACTTGCGCCGGTCCTTGTCCGCGCGCGCCACGGAGGCGCCTGCCAGCGCCAGCAGCGTCACCAAAACGCCAATCGTCTTCCCCATGGCCTCTCCTATCTGGAGTATCAGAATTTCAAGCGCAAAGAAAGCTGGAGCCTGCGGGCCGGCCGGGCCGAGACCGGCAGGCCGAAAAATGGCGAACTCGTGTTGCCGACGAACCCCGAGTAGTTCACGCGGTTGAGGACATTGAAGCCGTCGAGCCCCAGCGTGACCTCCGGCCCCTCGCGCCGCTTGAACTCTTTCGACCAGCGCAGGTCGAGCACCGCGCTGCCCGGTCCCTGCAAGCTGTTCCGCCGGACGCCGGGCGGGCGGTCGTTGGCCGCGCCATCCCGGTTCCGGTCCCGGCCCGTGGTCAGACTGTACGGCCTGCCGGATTCCAGCCGCAGGATCAGGCCGAGGTTGAACAGCTTCAGCGGCTTCAGCGTGCCGAGCACCTGAAAGCGGTGCCGGCGGTCGGAATCCGCCCGCGCCCACTCCCTGGAAAGGTCCCGGCTGTCGGCGGGCAGCCAGTCGATCCCGCCTGTGTCACTGTACGTGCTGCCCAAAGTGTAGAGGATCGCGCCGTTGAAAAACCGGCTGAGGTTCCCACGGAAGCCGGCCTCCAGTGAGTGGCCGGCCATCCGGGCCGAGGACTCGATGCTGCGCAGAGTGCTCACGGCCGGGTCGGGGCGCAGGCAGTCCGGCGGAACGGGCGCGTTCAGGTCTCGCGAGCGAAACATCTTGATTCCCCGCACCCCGTAGTAAGTCAGCGACAGCGTGGATTTCTCCACCTGCCGGCTCGCACCCAGGCTGTAGTGAACCAGGTACGGCGACCGCAGATCGCCCGCGAACCGCACGATGCTCGGCGGCTGCTCGGCGATGCTTGCGCCGGGCGACAGAGGGTCCGGGTAGCCGGGGTTCGTGACGACGATGCGGCGCAGCCTCTGCCCGTCAAGAAGGAGAATGTCGCGGGGCGGCTCGCCGCCCACCCGATCGTAGAAGACGCCGGCCCCGCCGCGCAGCACTGTCTTTCTCTGCCTGCCCGGGGCGAACGCGAAGGAGAGCCGGGGAGCCAGGTCGTTGTGGTCGGCCGGATACGTGTGCCCTTCGTAGCGCACTCCCGCGCCGACGGAGAAGTTGTCCCGCCACCGGAACTCGTCCTGAACGAAGCCGGCCGTCCCGGTCGTCCAGTAAAGCGCCCGTCCGTCGCCCGCCTGCGCGACGTAGGAGAATGGCGTGCCGGCCGCGTAGTCCTCCAGCGACGAGAAGTAGAAGGTCCCCTGGCGGTTGCTCAGGTTGTAGAACTTGTGGCGCTCCAGCTCGCGCACGTTCAGCCCGGCTTTCACCAGGTGCCTCGGCCGCGACCAGGAGACGACCTCGGCCAGCTCGGCGCGGTAGTCGCGGGAGCGCCTGTCGGCCTGGGCGCCCCCGCCGGTGAATGCGTCCAGCACCACGATTTTCGGGATGCCCGGCTGCCGGCTTCTCGTTCGGTCATCGCTGATCCGGATGCGCGCCTGGAGCTGGTTGATCACTGCGCGGGAGAGCGTGGCCTGGTAGCTGAAATTCACCCGGTGCACCCGCTCGATGCGATCGGCCGCGGCTTCGGAGAGGGTGAAGCCCCCGGCGTCGCCGTTGCGCTCGGAGTCGGCTTCCCATTCGTAACGCCACGAGTAAGAGCGGCGATCGTTCGGCCTGCGGTCGATGCGCAGCGATATCTCGGTCTGGCGCTCGGGCTGCGGGACCTGGTCCCGGAGAAGGCCGGACGGCGTCTCCGCGTAGACCAGGCCCTGAAGGTCGTTCTCCTCGCGGGATGCGCTGACGAGGAACGATGTCTTTCGGTTCTTCGAGATGGGTCCGGTGAGGTGGCCTTCGTAGATGCGGCGCTGCTCGGGCGGCCGGCTTGCGGCGAAGGCGTTGCGCGCGTCCAGCCGGTGGTCCCGGAAGAGAACATTCAGCGTTCCATGGAAGCTGGAGGCGGCCTCGGCCGTGGTGATCTCGATGCGTCCCTTTCCCGGGCTGGAGGACTCGGCCGAGTACGGGTTCTGATTGATGCGAACTTCCCGAATGGCCGAGGCCGAGACGCCCAGCTCGGTACTCTCCATTCCATCGACGACCAGCGTGTAGCCGGCAGAGCCGATGTGGCTGGAGTCGAGAAACAGGGACGCCGCCTCCAGAATGTTCTGCCCCAGGATCGGCAGGTTCTCCAGCAGCTCGGGGTCCAGGCGCACGGTATCGGGATTCTCGGCGGGGCTCGTGCCGATCTCGCCGCGGAGATCGGCCACGGTCAGCTCCTGCCGCAACTCGGCCAGCTCCAGCGCGACGCGCAGCGGCGCTGCCTGCCGCCGCGGCACCCGCACGCGCATCCTCACCGGCTTGAACCCCTCATGACGCACTTCGATTTCGTAGCCGCCGCTCGCAAGCCCCGCGAAGCGGAACGTCCCTTCGGCGTCCGTCACCCTCACTTGTCCCGGCGGGAGCAGGACCACCCGCGCCTGCGGAACCGCCGCCCGGGTCGGATCCACAACGACGCCCGTCAGGCTGCCTCCCGTCTCGGCCCCCGCTGCCGCCATCATTGCCGCCAGCCACACCAGCATGTCCGGCTTCGCTGCACCCGCCATGCCGTTCTTCTTTGTTGACGGCAAAGGCGTTTCGTCGAGCCGGCTATTCGCTGTTGTTCGCTTTCCGCACGAGCGCCGTGAAGACTCCGCACAGGCGCAGGGTCCGATCCGCGTGCTACGATTCTCAGAAGATGGAGTTCTGGGACCGCGAGCCGCTGCGGCGAATAAACAGGCGCAGGCTGCTGTGGGTCTTGGCCGGCCTGCTGTTCGTGTTGCTTTCCGCCCTCACGGACCTTCCAAAGCACCTGGCGTTCCAATGAAGGCGCAAACCGTGACCGTGCGTCACGGCCCAGCCCTTACTTCGGCGGTCGGGGCGGAGGGAGGTCCCCGCGCGTGAGCCGCGCTAAACATTTGCGGATGTCGGGCCGATAGTGTCAGAGGAGGCCGGGAAAACGCTTGGGCGAGGAGGTCACCATTGCCATCGTCGCGCCAATGGAGCCGTCGGACTTCTTCGACCTGCTGTGGGAGGGGGCGTGGGAGGCCACCTTTGACATATCCGGCTTCGGTGTCCAGGTGCAGGACTTCGCCACCGGCCGGCACGATCCGGAAGGCCAGCAGCGCATTCTCGCCGGACTGCTGGACGCCAGGGTTGACGCCATCGCGGTCCTTCCCGCGCACGCCTGCTCGCTGAACGGACTCATCGACCTGCACGTGAGCCGGGGCACGCCCGTCATCACCTTTCACAGCGATGCTCCCCAGAGCCGCCGGTCGGCCTTCGTAGGACCGGATCCTTTCCAGGCAGGCGCCCTGGCCGGCGAAGTACTGGCCAAGCTGATGGGCGGACGCGGACGGTTCGTTTCCTTCCCGGGTCCGCCCGAGCTTTACCACCTTGCCCGGCGGTACGAGGGGTTTCAAGCCGCGCTCGGCCGCCACGGGGGACACCTGAAGGAGGTGGCCCGCGCCACCCGTCTGGACTGCCTGGACTTGCCGGCGATCGTCCGCCGCTGCGACGGCGTCTACGTCGGGGATGAAGAAATTCTCCAGGTGGCCGAAGCGCTCGAGCGGCTCGCCCTGACAATGCCCTGCGTCGGCTTCAGTAACACCGAGCGGCTCCAGCGGTTCCTCCGGCACGGCGCCGTCTCGGCGGTGATCGATGAGAGCCGCTATCAACAGGGCTACTTCGCCGTGCAGAAGGCCTATGAAGCGTCCCTCAAGAAGGGACGCTCGACCTTGAGTGGGGTGCGTATTCCTTCCACGGTCGTGTTCGCCGCCAACGCCTCGGAAGCGATAGGCGAAGACTCGCTGAACGGCGCATTCGAGATGCTGGTCCGGCAGCGCACCGAGATCCTCCAGTCTTACCGGGAGGAACTGGAAGCGGCGAACGCCATGCTGCGGAGCCTGGCCGTAACGGATCCCCTGACCGGGCTGCTCAATCGCCGCAGGTTCGAAGAGGCGCTCGAGCAGGAAGTGGCGCGCGCCCGCCGCTATGGAGCGTTCTCGCTGCTGATGATCGACCTCAATCTTTTCAAGCGGATCAACGACACCTACGGCCATCGGGCCGGCGACGAAGTTCTCAAGACGGTGGCCCAGGTCTTGCAGTCCTGCTGCCGGGAGATGGACACCTGCGCCAGGCTGGGCGGCGACGAGTTCGCCGTCATCCTGCCGCACACCGATTTCCACGGAGCGGCTGTCGTGCGCGATCGAATCCTGGACCGCATCGGCCACGCCGCGGTCCTCATGGGCGGGCAGGAAATCACCGTCACCCTCAGCATCGGCGTGGCCGCCTTCACCGGCAGCGCCACGACAGCCGCGGAGCTGGTCGCCGCGGCCGATGCGGCGATGTACCGTGCCAAGCAGGCCTCGCGGGCCGAGGTCGCCTGAACCTCTTTGTCCCGGCGCCGCCCGGCGCGCTCGGTCCCGCCGCCCTCCTTGTGGTATAACAGCCGGGATAGGCCTGCCGGCAGGGAAGCCGGGCGCGGGCTGAACCTGCCGCAGGAGGGGTGATTGCCATGGCTCAGGCCAACGGCAACAGACGGCTCATCGCGGCGCTGGAGAAACTCCGCCCGCACGACCATCTTTGTTCCATCTACGAAACGCAGGAGGAGGAGCTCGCCGTTGCCGTGCCGTTCATACGGCTCGGACTGGAGCGCGGCGAACGCTGCATTTACATCGCCGACGATGACAGCCTTCTCGCGGTCCGCGACGCCTTTTTCACCGAAGGGATCGATGTCGATCGCCAGATGAGTTCCGGCGCCCTGCTCCTCGCCACCAAGGAGCAGACCTACCTCGGGCGCGGGAGTTTCAACCCGGATTGGATGTTCACCTTCTGGGAGGAAGCGTCGTTGGAAGCCGCCGCCCGCGGTTTTTCCGCCCTCCGCGCCACTGGCGAAACCGAGTGGGTCCTCCGGGGCACGCCTGGGATTGAGCAGTGGCTGGAGTACGAAAGCAGGTTGACGCGCACCTTGCAGCAGAGCAACTGCTTCGCGCTCTGTCAATACAACCGGCGCCGCTTCTCGCCCGCGCTCATCCTCGACGTCATTCGCACGCATCCCATCGTGATCTACCGCGGCACCGTCTGCCGGAACTTCTACTATGTGCCGCCGGAGGAGTTCCTCCGCGCGGGTCAAACGTCGCGCGAGGTGGAACGGTTGTTGACCAATATCCGGGAGCGCGAGCAGATGGACATCGCTCTGCGGGAGCAGCAAGACGCGCTGCAACAAGCGCACGACGAGCTGGAGATCCGCGTCCGCGAGCGCACCGCCGAGCTGGCCCAGGCCAACGAGGAGCTTCAGGCCTTCACCTACTCCGTTTCCCATGACCTGCGCACCCCGTTGCGCCACATCAGCGGCTACGCCGACATCCTGGCGGAGGAGACAGCGCCCCGCCTCGATCCGGACGCCCGGAAGCACCTCGAACTGGTCCGCGATTGCGCCCAACAGATGGGCCGCATGATCGACGAGCTGCTCGAGCTGGCGCGCATGGGGCGCAGGGAACTCGACAAACGAACCACCGCGCTCCGGCCGCTGGTCGAAGAAATCGTCGCCGCTTTCAACCCCGACCTCGCCGGCCGCCAGGTCGAATTTCAAGTCGCCGACTTGCCGGTGGTGGACTGCGATCCCGCCTTGATGAAGCGCGTCTTGACCAACCTGTTGTCGAATGCCATCAAGTTCACCCGCCCGCGCCGGCGCGCCATCATTCAAATCGGACAACTGCCGTCCAGCGACGCGGCCGTCGTGTTCGTCCGCGACAACGGAGTCGGCTTCGACATGAAGCGCGCCAGCAAGCTCTTCGGGGTTTTTCAGCGCCTCCACCCCGATCGGGAGTTTGAGGGGACCGGAATCGGGCTGGCCGCCGTGCAGCGGATCATCCACAAGCACGGCGGGCGCGTCTGGGCGGAGGCCCAACCCGGCAAGGGAGCCAGCTTCTACTTCTCGATTCCTTCCCAGTCAGCAGAGCGGTTCGCTGTAAGATAAGAGCAGGGGCTTCCAGTCATCCGCATGGTGTGCACTGACCCGCGAGTGCTGCGCCCGGAACTGCTGGAGTCATTGGAGCCGGCCCGGGCGGAGGCGAGCCTGCGCGACCTCGTCCGGATCAATCGCTGGTTCGGCGGCCATCGCATCCTGCTCCAGGTGCTGGCCGGCCTGGTGCGCCCGCGGGAGAAGTTTTCCCTGCTCGACGTGGGCGCCGCCTCCGGCGACATGGGCCGCTCGGTCTGCCGGCGCTACCGGGAGGCGAGGGTTGTCTCCCTCGACCGGCGCATCCATCACCTTCGCGCGGCCGGGCCCGACCGCGTGGCCGCCGATGCCTTCCGCCTCCCCTTTCCGGCGAAGAGCTTCGATTTCGTGCACTGCTCGCTGCTGCTTCACCACTTTCCCGACGAGCGCGTCGTCGAGCTCATGCGCCTCTTGCGGCCGGTCGCGCGGCGCGCTCTGATCGTGGTCGATCTCGAGCGCCATCCGGTGGCCGGCTGCTTCCTGCCGCTCACGCGCTGGCTTTTCCGATGGGACGAGATCACCGTTCACGACGGGCGGATCTCGGTGGCATCCGGCTTTCGAGCCGCGGAACTGGACGCGCTGGCCCGGGCCGCCGGCGCTCCGCGCCCGCTCATTCGCCGGCACCGGCCGTGGTTCCGGATCTCGATGGTGCTGCCGGCCTAGCGCCTCTCTTCCAGCGCCTTCTTGATCTCGGCCAGCAGGGCCCTTATCTGCTTCGTGTCATTCTCAACTTTCACGATCTTCCAGACAACAAATGCCAGGACGCCGTAAAAAAGAACCGTCTGGATTGCAACCATCGCCACGCCTGTCAACTCAGCAGCCACGTCTTCTCCTTCGGCTTTCGACTCTTTGCCGCGGCAGCGCCACGCACCGCCTTCCGGGCATTATCGTTCAAACCGGGGCTCCCGCGCGCGGGGCCAACTGCGCCGCCGCGGATGCTATAGTCAGAACCTGAGACCCATGCGACTGAGAATACTCGCGGCCCTCACTGTCTTGGGCGCCGGGGCTGTCTATTTCTATCCACCGCTGCGGCTGTCTGCCCTGACGCTGATCGGCCGCGGCGGCGTGTGCCCGCTGAGCGAAGCGCTTCGCAGCGCGGACAACCTGAAGCGCCAGATCGAGATCAAGGACCGCATCCTGAGCGCCAGCCGCCTGGTCCGGAAGGATCCCGCCGGCTACAACCTGTGGGAGACCCCGTACGGGCCCTACTGGGTGCCCGACGGCAGCGACTATGCCCTGCCGTTCAACCTGGCCGAGCAGGAG
>Ga0315314_1004635_pt1 | contig 10244 bp, 8 predicted proteins | sample TDP9_MG_FD_203631 | JGI IMG/M metagenome (GOLD analysis project Ga0315314, IMG submission 203631) | Freshwater sediment microbial communities from Lake Towuti, South Sulawesi, Indonesia - TDP9 | ecosystem: Environmental > Aquatic > Freshwater > Lake > Sediment | place: Indonesia: South Sulawesi... | reverse complement strand
ATGACCGTGGGGAGGCCATGCTTCCTCGGGTTGTCCGGGTGGGAGTTGACGACCTTCACGGCGGAGATGTCGAGCTCCTCCAGGTACGAGGGCATGGCCCTCAGGTCACCGTTGTACCTGGCGTAGTAGAGGTAGGGCTTCGCGGGCATCTGCACCCGGCCCAGGCCCTTCTCCCTGAAGGCCGACTCCACGGCCTCCATGACCTCCCCCATGGTCAGGAGCGGGGCCACCTCCCTCTCAGTCAACAACAGGGTCTTCACTTTGGCAACACCAGGCGACTGGCATTCGATCTCTTGGATCTTTTCAACTTAAAGTCGTTCTCGCCGGGTCAGCGCGGAAGGAGGAGCCTATCCGTAGAACCGGGGCCTCTTGGAGAGCAGTTTTGGTAGGGGGAGGGGCTTGACGGGCTTGTCAGCGGTCTTCTCCGCGATCACCTTCACCAATTCTCGGAGCCTCATCTTCCGGACCTCACCGGCTTCCCGGTCCCTCACCGGAAGGGTCTTGGAGGCCCTCTCCCTCCCGCCGAAGACGATGATGTAGGGAATCCACTCCCTCTCCGCCTCCCGGACCCTCTTCGGCACGGTTATGGCCCGGTCGTCCACGTCCACCCTGACCCCGCTCCCCTCGATCTCGCCGGCCAGCCTCTCGGCGGCCTCCAAGAACTCCTCGGAGACCGGAATCACCCGGACCTGGGTGGGGGAGAGCCAGAGGGGCAGCGCGGGCACCCCTCCCTCCTTTTGCTCGCGGTAGGCCCTCTCCAGCATGGCGTAGACGCACCTCTCGATGGCGCCGCTGGGGGAGCAGTGGAGGATGAGGGGGCGCCGCCTCTCCCCCTTCTCGTCGACGTAGGTGATGTCGTACCGCTCGGCGTTCTCGATGTCGATCTGGTCGGTGGAGAGGGCGGAGGCCTTGTCGAGGTTGTCGACGAAGTTGAACTCCCACTTGAGGACGAAGTAGAAGAACCGCTCCTCCCACATCTCCACTAGGGCGGGCCTGCCGAACAGCCTCACCAGGGAGACGATGAACTCCCGGTTCTCCTCGTAAAAGGCCCTGGTGAACCGCACGGCCAGCTCATAGTCCTTCGGCCCCAGCCCCAGGCCCTCTAGGACGCCCATGGACAGCCTGAACCTGGTGAGGAACTCCCCCTTGGCCTGGTCTAGGTCCGCGCACATGGCGTGGCAGTCGGGCATGGTGAAGGCCCTGAGCCTCCGGAGGCCGACCAGCTCTCCGCTCAGCTCCCGCCTGAAGCTGTACCGGGTCAGCTCGTAGACCTTGAGGGGGAGTTGCCGGTAGGAGAGCTGGGCGTCGTGGGCCATGAGGAACTGGCCGAAGCAGGCGCTGAACCGGAGGAAGAGTTCCCTGTCGCCGGACCTCATGGTGTACTGCCTCGCCGGGAACCGGTTGAGGTAGCTGGCCAGGCTGGGGTGCTGGAGGTCGTACATGACCGGGGTCTCCACCTCCATGGCCCCGTACTCGACGACCCTGTCCGTCACGAACCGCTCCAGCAGGGACTTGACCAGGCTCCCCTTCGGGTACCACCGGAAGTTGCCCAGGTCGCTCCCCGGCTCGTAGTCCACGAGCTCCAGCCTCCTCATCAGGTCCACGTGGGGCGGCGTCCGCTGAACCGCCCGGACCTTCTCCATCTCGTACCTCGCAAACTTCTCCAGGTTCCCGTGGCCCGAAAAGCCAAAGTCCTCCAGGGGGGCCATCCTCCCGTCCGGCTCCAAGATAAACCACGAGGATTTCAGCCCCGCCTCCGCCCTCAGTGCCTCCGAGACCCCCTCCTCCGCCTCGGCCTTCTCCTCTCCGGGCGAGATCAGCAGGAACCGCTCGGCCAGAGGGTGGCCCTTCACCGAGATGGAGAACCGCTTGCACCAGCCGAAGGGGGTCCGGTGGGTCTCGATGCCCATCTCCCCGGCCCTCCGCTCCATCTCCTTGAGCACCCTGAGGGCCTCGTGAGGCCTGGCCAGGCTGCTGCTCAGGTGGGCGTAGGGGTAGATCAGGACCCGGTTGACTCCCAGGCCCTCCATGGAGACCTTCACCCCCTCCACGGCCCTCCGGGCCACCGACTCGTCGTCCCCCTCCTCCACGCAGGTGAAGAGGACGACCAGCTCCTCGAGGCGGCGCCTCCCCGGCTCGATGGGCTCGGCGGCCTTTATCTCCCGCTCCACGGGCTCGTACTCTATGAAGTCGGAGTGCAGCTGCAGAATCCTCATCCCGTCCACCTCGGTTGGCTGTGTACCTGGCTTTAAGGGTGGGAGATCCCTACATTAGCCTTGCGCATGGGCTTTAAATCTGGTGCCTCCACTTCTCCAGCTCCCGCTCCTTCTTGGTCCCCCGCTTGTACTCCTTGTAGTGGGCCCTGCAGAGGTACGCCCGCCTCCCCTCCCCCAGCTTCAGCCCCGCGGCGCTCACCCTCTGGGTGGAGAGGGAGCGAACCGCCTGGGCGTCGCACCCCGCCACGCTGCACCTGACGCCCTTGGCAACCCGGCCCATCTGAGAACCTCCGAGCCGTCAACCAGACAGGGGAATTCGCTACGGGCTCCCGACAGAAATACCTTTTCCCCGCCGACCTCGGTCCGTCCCCGGGTATCCCCTCCCGCCGGCCGACGTCCGTCTCTTCAGGAGGCCCAGTCGAAGAGCACGCCGAGGTACTGGTCCTTCTTCTTGAGGAGTCCCTCGTAGGCCTCTTCTGCGCGGGTCGGCGGCAGGACGTGGGTCAGGAGGGGCTTGACCTTGAGGCGGCCGTCGGCGATGAGCCGGAAGGCTATGTGGGCGTTCCTCTCGATGGAGTGCTTGGAGCCCTCCTGCGGTGTGACGGGGAGCCGCCACTCGTGGGCCCCCTTCAGCGTGAGGCAGCCCCGGGGCCAGAGGTGGACGTAATTCAGGACCTCGGTGAGGTCGGCCATGTGCTCTCCTCTGGGTGAGCCGAGGAGGATGACCTCTCCGAGGCGGCTGGTGATCTGGCAGGCGGTCTCCACCGTGGCCGGGTTTCCTATAGCCTCCACCGTCACCTCGCAGCCCCTGCCGTTCGTCAGCTCCATGACCCTCTCCTTCAGGTCGGTCTCGGAGGGGTTGATGGTGTGCCTGACCCCGCAACTCTCGGCGACCCTGAGGCGCTCCCCGACCGGGTCGATGCCGATCACCTCCATCCCGGCCAGACCGAACAGCTGCGCGGCTATTATGCCCACGAGGCCCTGGCCCAGAACCGCCACGGTGTCGCCCAGCTCACCGGCGGAGACGCGCAGGGCGGTCATGGCGATTGTGGCCATCCTCGCGAAGGGGGCCATCTCCGGCTCGACGCCCTCCGGGACCTTGACGCAGAGGCGGCGGGCGACCTCGATGGAGGAGTGCCTGGTGTAGCTGTAGACCAGGTCCCCCGCGCGGAACCGGGCGGCCCCCTCTCCGGCCTTGACGACCTCCCCCACCGCGGCGTAGCCCGGGTAGAAGGGGTACTTCCTCCCCCTCTGGAGGCCGGTGTAGTTGGCGAGCTCGGTCCCGGGGCTGATCAGGCTGAAGCGGGTCCTCAGGAGGACGTCTCCCTTCCCGAGGGCCGACTCGTCCAGCTGAAACTCCTCCAGCCTCACCCGGTGGGCCTCGGGGAAACAGATCCTTCTTCCCTCCACGGCTTCCACTTCCTCCGAAGAGCTCTGTTCATGCAGGCCAGTAGTATTGCGTGAGTGCCTTAATACCTTCTCCGCTCCAGCACCCGCAGACACGAAGCATGTGGAGCCTCGGGCTAGGTCCATAGACTCGTTCACCCATCGTGATCTCTAAAAGTAGTATACTCGGTCACAATGAGGTAAAACTGTTTATGCTGTCTTTGATATCGCCGATTCTTCTTAAGTTGCTGAAAGCAACATTCAGCCTGTACGGGCTTCTCACAGTAAGTAGCATCTGCTTTGTCAAGTATCGAGGACACCTCAGAAAATTTCGATAATAATCACGGATCATTTGCCTCATTTCGGGGAGGGGCACCGCACCCAGGTAGATATCTGATATGCAGACTCCGGTCTCCCAATACTGGTCTTCGTTCAAGAGTCCTCTCTCTTTAAATTCCTCCCAGATAAGATTTCCGGGGCAAACGTACAGAATATTAGCCTGGGGAATATCCAAGTTTAATCTGCGCGTGAAATTAAGGGTTTTTTGAATATCCTTTTTAGTCTCGTTAGGGGCGCCTATTATGAAAGAGCCGACTATAATATCTACTCCTGCCTTCCTCGCATTCGCAACAGCCTTCTCAGATTGCTTTGGGGTTATCCTCTTATTGTAGTAATTGAGGACCTTTTGGCTGGCGCTTTCTATTCCGAAGTAGATCATTCGGCAACCTGCTTTCACCATCTCCCGTAGCATGGTGTAGGGACATTGATCAACCCTTCCCTCGCCTATCCATTCTACGTCTATCTTTTCCTTCCTCATCCTTTGGCAGAGTTTGATTACTCTTTTCCGGTTCAAGGTGAAGTTGTCGTCTACGAACATTAGCTGCTCATAGCCTTCACTTGCCAGGAGATGGAGCTCCTCAAGTATGTTTTCAACGCTCCTGGGTCTCCACAGGTTGCGGGCAAAATTTGCGCAGTTACAAAATCTGCATTTGAAGACACAGCCCCGTGAGGAGAGGAAACTGGTGAACTTTTTGGGAGCCACATTCACCCCAATCGTTGTGTTGTGATATTCCACGTCTAGTAGGTCGCGATCCGGAAAGGGTAACGGGTCAACATCCCTGATTAGGCCTCTGTCTGGGTTTGAGACTATCCGGCCTCTGTGTCTAAACGTGACACCCAGAACACCTCTGAGACTTCTCTTCTCCTCCAGACAATTCACAAGCTCGAGGCAGGTTTGCTCACCCTCGCCTCGAACGATGATGTCAACATACGGGTATTTCTCGAGAATCCTCTCAGCGTTAAATGTTGCATGATGGTTCCCAAAGACGATGGTGACATTGGGGTTTTTCTCCTTGACTCTCTCAGCGATTTTCGGTGCCGTTAAACTCGAAGTGATTAAGGTGGAAACGCCCAAGATGTCTGGGTCTTCCTTCATAACCCAGTCTACCACTTCTTTTATTGAAGACCCCTCGCCTGCCTGGTCTAAGGCAGAAACCTCCACTTCCCTGCCTTTTAACACCGAAGCTATGTACAAAATTCCAAGAGGAGGACTCGCACTAATCATCGTCTTCTCGCCCTTGAGGAGAGTCTCATTAGGTCCAGGATTTACAAAGGAAAACTTCATCCCTATGCCTCCGGCAATAAGGCACTTCCCACCCGGCATGCTGCATTTTTCTTGGTCGCTTTGTTCCCCTCACTTATATATAATTCGGCAATCCACCCTTGTTCTGTTTATCCGGAGTGGAGCCTCGGGCGGGCTTTGATCCCGCGACCTCCGCCTCTTTATCAGGCTGGTCCGCCGTACCAAGGCGACGCCCTAACCGGCTGGGCTACCGAGGCTCGAGCTGGGCTTTCCAAGTCTCTACAGCCGCATCTCGTTATAAAACGTTTCGAAAGGAAGCGTCGCTCCGAGCTGTTCTCGGCACCTCCGGCTTCACCTTTATATACGCTGAGCCGGATTCTGAAGCCTGTGACAGGCGCGGGGATGTCCGAGTCTGGTCAAAGGAGACAGGCTTAGGACCTGTTGCCACAGGGCTGCGTGGGTTCAAACCCCACTCCCCGCACCACGAACAGGCCTAGCACCCGTGAAAGGCGCAGCGTGAGGATGATTATTGCGCGCCCCACCGATTCTGCTGATCGTTTGGCTTGAAAATGTTGAGCACACTCTAACCCTTACGTGACTAGATGGATGTCTTTCAGCTAGACGTGCTTAGAACGCGCCTGTGTCAAGCAATAGCTAGCGCAGAGCCTTCAATGCGCCCTCAATTTCCGATCGAACGCGGGGGTGTCCCTCCCTCCCCAGGGCCTCTCGGAGGGCTCTCTTCGCTTGGGGTCCGCCGATTTTGCCCAGGGCCCAGGCCGCGTGGGAGCGGACCACGTCCTCGGGGTCATGGAGGGCCTCCGCCAGGGCGGGGACCGCCGCCCGGTCGCCGATGTTTCCGAGGACTATGGCCGCGTTCCGCTGGTGGCGGACCCGGGCGTTGGTGGGTTGCCAGTTGAGGTAGTCCACGGGGACCCGTCGCCGGAACTCCTCCTCCGACATGGTCAAGAAGGGGATCAGCGGGGGGCTCCGCTCCAGGATCTCCGGCCTCACATACCCGAGCTTCTTCTTGGTCGGGGTCAGGTTTCGGTTATTGGGACACACCTCCTGGCAGACATCGCACCCGTGGAAGTAGCGGCCCATCTTCTCCCGGAACTCCGCGGGAACGTAGTCATCCGGCTCATAGGGCACCCCCCTCCGATACGTGATGTGGCTGAAGCACCGAGACGCCGCCACCCTGTAGGGCGCGTAGATCGCCCCCGTGGGGCAGGCCTCCATACACCGCTGGCATGGGCCACAGCCCGGCCCCTCATAGGGGTCATCGCACTCCAACTCTGCATCGGTCACCAGCGTAGCGTACGTAACCCAGGAGCCGAACCTGGTGGTCTGGATGAGGGAGTTCTTCCCAAACCAGCCGAGGCCCGCTCGAACGGCCGCCGCCTTCTCCGGGGCCCCGCCGCGAACCACCTTGAAGCCCCGCGCCTGGAGGAAGGCCTGCACCCTGTTGGCGGGCTCCCGGAGCCCCGTGTAACCATAGTAATAGACTCGGCCCAGCACCCCGCAGGGCCTCCCCGGGGCGGTGGCGTCGACGGACTCTCCATCGAAGTAGTAGAAGCCCAAGACAATGACCGACTCGGCGTTGGGCAACGCATTCCGCGGGTCCGCCCGCCTCTTCAGCCGGCCCCACATGGACTCAGGGAAACCCTCGGAATCCACCCTCTGCCTCTCAAGGATGTTTTCCAGATACTCCGGGAAGGGGTCGGCCGTGGTTATGCCCACGAGGTCCAGCCCGCAGCCAAAGGCGTAGTCCTTTATCTCCTCACTCAGGGACATGCCGGCATCGCCGCCTCAGCGTCTGACCCCCGCGCTTCTTTTCCCTCAACTCTAACACCTCCACCCTGACCGCGCCGTTTACTCACTTGACGAGCTTCAGGGCCTCCTTGAACTCTTTCGTCCCCGCCCTCCCCAGGATTTCGTAGATTAGCATCTCGGTGGAGGCGACCACCGCCCCGGCGTCCCTCACCCTCTCCAGGCCTGCCCGCCTGTTCTCCGCGGTTCGGGAGGAGACGGCGTCGCTGACCACGCAGACCCTGTAACGGCCCAGCCCCTCCAGGGCGGTCTGGCTCACGCAGATGTGGGCCTCGACCCCCGCGAGGATCAGGGTCTCGGCCCTCAGCTCCCTCAGGCGCCCCCGGAACGCCTCCGACCCGAAGCAGTTGAACTCCAGCTTCTCGATGGGCTGAACCCCGGGGACCAAGTCCCTCACCTCCCTCACCGTCGGGCCCAGCCCCTCCGGATACTGCTCGGTCAGGACGATGGGCATCTCGACGATCTGGGCGAACCGGATCAGCCTCTGGATGTTCCCGAGGACCCTCTCCCGGCGGTGGATGGCGGGGAACAGCCTCTCTTGGACGTCGACGACGACCAGAACAGCCTTCTCTCGACCGATGAGCCCGGGAGACCTCACGTTACCACCTGAAGCTCTCCAGCGAGTACTTCCAGTGGGGGTGTTTGCTCTCCATTCCTGTTACGCCGTCTAGGAGGTCTGGTTCCTCGTCCAGCCAGGCGATCCGGTGCCTGGATCGGGTCACCGGGCCGGATGCGGATCTTGGAGGAGGGGCACTCGTGGAAAATGACCGGTTCCGTGGCGGTCAGGGTGAACCTTGAGGGCGGCATCCGCTGTCTCTCCGCGTTGGAGGTCTATACAGGGCGTTAAAAGGGCTTACGGAGATCCCGGACACAGGGAGGGGGTACCCGAGGGGGAGTGGTTAAGGCTCCAATCAGAGTATTATATCAGTTATTGCATCGAGGATAAATATGAGTCCGAAGAGTATGAATAAAAGAGACGTTCCTATTTTCAGGTATCTTTCAGGTAGTAGTCTCAGGAGCTTTGCTCCGAAAATCACGCTAACTCCGGTCACGACTGAAAATGCGAGCATGACACCCGTCAATACGGTGAGGGGAGACTTGAACTCTCCCGCTAGAACAATCGACGCAAGCTGCGTCTTGTCACCCAGCTCCATCAGAGAGATCATCGAGAAGGTCTTGAGGAAAGTTGCCCTTGGGGCCTCAACTTTGGCTTTTCCGCTCCTGCGAGTAAGGGAGAGGATTCCGAAGACCAAGAAGACTACGCCTGAGCCGAAACCAATCCACCCAGAGGGAAGGACTCTCAGCAGCTCTCCGCCTACCAACGTGCTTACGCCATCGACTAGGAAGAAGGCTAACATGGCCCCTGAGAAAACGGATATTCCCGACGATTTTGAAGAGAGCATCACTGCGGTCAGCTGCGTCTTATCACCCAACTCTGCCAAAAATACGAAAGTAAAGGCGGTTATCAACGGGACCATTTCCGCGCCCATTCTTTTGACCTCAATCGGTTCTCTCGCTTGGCTACGCGCGGATGATACTCTCCCCCCTTATACCTTTCTCCCGGGTGATCAGCATCCGCGCCTTACACCTGAACTCGTTCGGCGTGGCCCAGAAAGTCCGTGGGGCACGGCCGAGGGGCTTTTCGGTCGACACCCGCTCAGGCTTCGATCAACAGGCTCTCCAGCGAGGTTAACCTGCTCAGGAAGCGCAGGCCCTTCTCCGTGGTCCGGTAGAGGCCTCCGGCCTCCTCTAAGAGCCCGGCCCCCGACAGGTAGTTCAAGTACCTCGTGAACATCCGGTGTCCCAGGTTGGCCCTCTGCATGATCCGGCTCTTCATGGTGGGCGATAGACAGATTCGGAGAATCTCACCACAGACATCCATGTAATCCCTCTTGGCCCGAAACCCCATAACACAAGATAACCGTCCTTGTAGGAAATAATCTTTGTGAAAGTCTTTCCCCACTGTTCTAGAAGAAACTCGGGCTTGTTCCTATAAACATGTCTCGCGGAAGCCCCTTACCCCGGTCCCCAGCCCCAGCGTGGCCGTCAGACCCATTCATCCGCGGGGTACGAGAAACGGAGAGGGTCCACGGCAAATTGGCGTGAGGCCGGGAGTCGGGTTGAAATTAAAAGATCCCGCCTTATGCGTCGCCTGCATAAGGAGCCTCACTATACCATGCCGAGACCCTGACTCCCAGCCTCCCCTTCACACTCCTCCTCTTATTCCCTGCAGTCGCTTTGATTCGTTCCTTAAAAATTTTTTGGATGTCGAACGCCGGCTCCGGTCACTCCGGCCCCATAGATGGCGGCATGCGCCAAGGCTTCACCTAAGGCCGTTTTCACCGCCCACGCGGATGAGGGGGAGCGCTCAGAACACCTCCTCGCAGCCCCAACTCAAGGGGTGTCGTCGACCCGCCCTCCATTCCAGCCCCTTCAACGCTGTCCATGTGTAAGTTCTCCAGCTGCGCCGAGTTTCACACCGCAGTCCGCGGGTCTATTCCAATCACCCTGGGGAGTTCGCCCCCCTTCCCGACCATTCCCCCGTAGATGATGAGCGCCCCAAAGACGCCCTCTACGGACAGGGCCTTGTCGATCCCCGCCTCGATGGCTCCCCGGTGATCCCCGCCCGTGACGAGGTTTCCAGCGGCTGTGGCCGCGGCGTCGGCCAGCCCTGCGGTCGTGGCGAAGACCGTGACCGCCTCCGCATCTCCGAGGCTCAGCGCGTGGCTGAACCGGCCTGAACTCGTGGCGACCCCCATGGGGAAGCGCTCCAACCGGAAGCCGAGCCTCTTTGAGAGGGGGGAGTCTCCGGCTAGGAGGGCGATGTCTACGGGCCGGTCGGAAACGGCGGAGGCCTCTCCCCCGTCCTCCACCACGGCCACCTTGGCCCCCGCATTAACCATGGCCTCGACCGCGAGGTCGGCCAGGACCCCGGCGACCGCGGCCATCGGTCCCACGCCCGCCCTCTCCGCCGCCTCCGCCATCCGCTGGGCTACGGTGGGTCCTCCGCTCGCGGGGACGGGCTCGAGTGAGTAGAGGAACCTTGGGTGCCCTCGGACGTACCGGTCAAGCTGGGCCCTTTGGTGTCTGATCGAGGCGATGGCGACGTCGACGGCGTCCGCCCTGTCGGAGATCACGGCGCCCCTGGTCTCCTTGAGGGTGAAGTCCTCTCTGAACAGGTTTTTCGGGCCCGTTCGGTGCATCCTCATCGCCCCCGGCGGCGTGGGTCTTCG
>Ga0315314_1004633_pt1 | contig 10248 bp, 8 predicted proteins | sample TDP9_MG_FD_203631 | JGI IMG/M metagenome (GOLD analysis project Ga0315314, IMG submission 203631) | Freshwater sediment microbial communities from Lake Towuti, South Sulawesi, Indonesia - TDP9 | ecosystem: Environmental > Aquatic > Freshwater > Lake > Sediment | place: Indonesia: South Sulawesi... | reverse complement strand
AGTATAACCTCGCTGACGGCCGCCGACTATATCTTCTCTCTGAAGGTCGTCTTGTGAATTTGGCGGCGGCTGAGGGGCATCCTTCCGAGGTTATGATGATGTCGTTCGCAAACCAAGCGCTATGCGTCAAATACATTGCCGCTCACGGAAGACAGCTGGATAAAACTGTCCATAGAGTCCCTCTGGAGATAGATCGTGAGGTTGCTAGATTGGCCGTTGAAAGTTTAGGCGCGAAGACTGATCAGCTCACTGACGAGCAGTCGAAGTATCTGAAGAGCTGGGAAACCGGGACGATATAGACTCATCCGATCAGACCCGCCTAGAGAAGCTCTACCAATTGTTTTTAAGCGCGCCTAGAATTTAGGCTCTAGATTTGAATTACGAAGATAGGAGGTAGAAATTGTGAGCGTCATCACGATGGCGCATGGAGCCGGCGGAACAGCGATGCAGGAACTGATTAAGCGATATGTTGTCAGGTATCTCGGAGGAAGTGGAGCTGAAGTTCCTCTTGAAGCTCTTGATGACTCCGCGGTGATTAACGAGATCGTATTGAAGTCAGATTCCCATACAGTCAAACCATTGTTCTATCCAGGGGGCGACATCGGGAGACTCGCTGTCTCGGGAACGGTGAATGACATAGCTGTTATGGGCGCAGACCCACTCGCATTGACTTCAGGCTTCTTGATGGAAGAAGGTTTCCCTATAGAGGACTTCGAGAGGATTCTCAAGAGTATGAGAGACACATGTAACGAAGCCGGCGTCTATGTGATAACTGGAGATACAAAGGTGGTTGAGAAGGGGGCGCTCGATAAGATCATGATAAACACTTCTGGAATAGGGTTGCGCGGTCCAAGTCTCAACCATAATATTAGAGTGGTGAGAAGATACCGGCCGTTTAAAGCCAGATGGCTTGTCGACTCGAATCTCAGACCTAGAGACAAGATACTGGTATCAGGAACTGTAGGTGATCATGGAGTGGCTGTCCTCTCTTGTAGGGAAGGGTATGGGTTTGAGAGCGAAGTGAAGTCTGATGTTGCTCCGCTTAACAAGCTGATTGGCCGTCTGCTCAAGATCGGTGGAATAGTGAAGATGAAGGATCCTACGAGGGGAGGTCTCGCGAACACGCTCAATGAGTGGAGCGAGAAGTCGAAAGTCGGAGTACTGATTCATGAAGCGAAGGTTCCCATGCGAGAAGGCGTTAGAGCTGCTTGTGAGATGCTGGGAATAGACCCCTTCGAGATAGGTAATGAAGGAAAGATAGTCATCGCCTCGGTGCCGCAGATGGCTGAGGATGTCTTGGAGGAACTGAGATCAACCCCGGAAGGGAAGAATGCAGCGATTATAGGAGAGGCTACAGGTAAATTGGAAGGGGTCGTTTTGGAGACCACTATCGGGGGCAGGAGGATACTTCCGCCACCCCTAGGGGATCCTATTCCAAGGATATGTTAAGCTCCCTCAACCGTCCAACGGTATCTTGCGGACCCGCTCTCTTGAAGAGTATCTATATACGATGTTGCATAACCCTTCGACTGAAACCATACAAGGCCCTACAGGGTGCTGCGGGGTACAAACTTTCCCGAAAAGCTCGCAGTCACTCGAGTCTAGTAGGCCTCTCAGAATCTCGTTGCACCTACATTTTTCACTGCTCTGGATCTCCAGTTCAGCTATTTGGCGCAGTTCATCAGCGTAGATCTTCCTCGCGTCAAAGGGTTCATATCTCTTCCTCAACTTCATGCCTGACATCGCTATGATAGGGAAGCCACGCCAATCCGTATCGAAAGGTTCGAACACTTCATTCATAGCTTTCAGAGCTTTGACGTTTCCTTCATAAGCCACAGAACGGGTATACTCATTCTCAACTTTCGCTTCCCCCTTCTGTATTTGTCTTGCCAGCATGTAGACCGCGATAAGCATATCTAGAGGCTCGAAGCCAGCCACTACCTGAGGGATTCTATACTTTCTGCTTAAAGATTCGTAGGGTCTAACGCCTATGACGGTGCTGACATGTCCAGGCTCGATTAGTCCATTGAGTCTTACCTCACCCATCTCCATCAGCTTGAAGAGCGCTGGAGGAACATAACGGTGGCAACATAGAATTGAGAAATTCTCGGGAAGACCGCCTAGAATCGTCACCGCCGTGCTTGGAGCAGTTGTCTCAAAGCCTATCGCGAGAAACACGACTTCGCGTTCAGCTTTCTTAGCGATGTTCAACGCGTCCGTAATACTGTACACTATGCGAACATCACGTCCCTCAGAACGCAAATCGAGTAGAGACCTCTCTCTACCCGGTACTCTGACTGCATCTCCGAATGAGGCTATTGTTTTCCCACTCTTTGCGAGGATCATAGCCTCCTCGAATTCTCGTGCTGTAGTGACGCAGACCGGGCATCCCGGTCCTTGTCGCATATCGATTCCGCACTCGCGAAATATATGATCCAAACCGTAGCGGACGATTGTATCTTGATGGGTGCCGCATACATGCATCAAACGTATGTCTAACTTCATCTCCCTCAGTCGCGATATCACTTTCTCTGCGATTAGGCGGTCTCTGTACCTGAACATATGGGTTGCTACACCGTCAGCTTAACAGTTCTCACAATGCAATCTTTCCCAGAGATGATTTCAACTGGGCTACCGCATCTCGGGCATCCTATCGCTGGAAATGCTGCGTGGTGATCAGCGACATCTAGATTCTGTATCGATCCTTCGTAATTGCATTTTGGACATTTGACTTTCCCTCTCTCATTTTCGATGAAGAGCTTTGCCTTCTTCAGGATCGTGTTCTCTTTGAGTAGGTCGAACCACATCCTCGCTTGCTCTTCTCCCACAAACGCAAGTTCCCCTATCACGAGATGAACTTCAGATACACTTTTCGCCTTGCGGCGATTCGCCTCTTCAATTACGCTTTCGACAATCTTGCTCATCAAGGAGTATTCATGCATCTTTTAGCCACACTAACGTTCCTTCACGTCGAGTATCTCGTTCCAAAGGCGGATGGTCTCTTCAGCGCTTCGCTTGTCAAGGACTTGGATCGCGAACCCAGCGTGAACTATGACGTATTCTCCGATATCGACTTCGACTAGGGATACGTTCACCTCTCTTGCGGTGCCGTCTCCAAAATCGACTTTGGCAATGCTGCCTTTTCTCTGCAGTACTCTTGCCGGGATCGCTAAACACATGTGGTGCTAGATACAATTCCTAGGTATAAAAACAATATTCCTTTCTTGCGGGCATAAGATAAGCAGCTTGAACGTAGTGAAGCCAGACCGCGCAAGCTAGTTCGGACCAGTCTTGTTCTTGTAGATGTCAGTCTAAAAGCGTGGTCACAGCTACTTAGGCCCTCTACCCTCAACAATGTATGGCATTCTTCTAGTCCTGAAGGCGACAATGCTTTCACTGAACTCCATTAGGTATGAAAGCAGTAGCTCTTTACCAAAGCTAGTTAAAGCGAAGACTGGAATAGTCAAGCCCAACTGTAAGAGAGCTCTCGGCCCAACTCTTTCGCGGACAAGTCTAGACGCACTCGCGCAGACGACATCAGCGCCCATCAAGATCCTGTTGACATCACCTTCCCCTGCGCAGGTGTTACAAACTGAGAAAATGACCGTTCGGATAGCTCTCTCCTTCTCGATTCTCCGAATCTTCTCGATTGAGTCTGAGTTGAAGCTCGCCACGGTCACAGCGATACGTCGATGCCCTAGCCCAGCCGCCTTAACGGCTCCTTCGGCTTGGTCAATCCTCGCCGATTCTTCGTCTAGAACTCTGCCCCCTTTGGCCTTGATGTACTCAATAGTACTTCTTACGGGCGTTGTTCTGACTATTCCAGTAAGCCTTGCGCCGATCGCCTGAACGAGACCGGCGCTATTAGCTATAACCGTTCCGGCGCCGTCGCAGACAGTAACTGCGCAGTCCAGTACTCCTTTCTTCACGCATACGGAAATGATTTCAGAGCTACCGTACGGAACAATAGAGGACTCATCGAAGACTCTATCTTCGCAGCAGAAACCCAGATCCTTGATTTTAATCTCAGCGGTACGCCTGACAGCTTCTCTATCCAGAGTCTTAATTCCATATATCGCCTCATGCAGAGGGCAGTGAGAGATCTTCGGCTCACTTAGAACTTCGATCGCGCCGTCCTTGATCAGAACCCTGGCACCGCAGCAATAAAACTCATGCTCGCCAACCGGAACCCGACGTTCAATCTTCATCACCTCTCCATCCTCGACCAGACAAATTACCATCAAACAACCCCTCACGCTTTCAAAAGGATATCTGGGATAATCTCGGCGGAAAGTCTTGTAGGGAACAGAAGGTACCTGAGGTTGAAAAAAGCTAACTTTTCCATGAAATCTCAAAAGATAACTTTTAGCCCTCCAAGGAAGCCGTTCAGTATTCGACTTGATCCAGAAGCTTCAGATGCAGCAAAGGCGAGCACGTGATAAAACCATCATGAAACGCAGAGACTAAGGATGCGCATTTCACGGTAGCTTCTCATAACATGCTTTCTTCTGTTCAGTGAAGCTGATATCCTAAGAGGTCTTGCTAGCGACTATTGCTTGGCCTAACGATATTCCAGCGTCACCTGGAGGCACTCTATTATGCGTGATGAATCTAAATCCCCTTTCTCGAACATAGCCCCTGATGGTAAGCGTAATCTGTTCGTTATATGCAACGCCGCCTGAGAAGCCGATCGTTCGGACTCCAAGCCGCTCCGCCTCTGATGCTGCCAGTTCGGCCAACCCTCTAGCGAGGTAGGATTGAGCTGAGCAAGCGAGGTCAGCGAAATGCAGACTGTCTCGTCTCCCGTAGATTTCCTCAAGCAGGAATCCTGTGTCGAGAACTTCGCCTTCGATCTTTGGCCGTAGCTTCAGAACATCCTTGCCGCAAGCTGCAGTCGACTCCAGCTTCATTGCAGGTTCACCTTCATATGTTCGAGAGTAGCAGATGCCGAGCAGTGCAGATACAGCGTCAAGAATCCTTCCGCAGCTGGAGGTGTACGGCCCATTCTTACGCTCAAGTTCAGCCAAGACTATCTCAATCTCCTTTTCAGTGTGTGGGAAGTAGGCTGCTTTCGAAATGAGCCAATCACTTAAGCCTTCAACGTCGTAGAGTATGCTAGCGACCATGCGTAACGGATATTTCGTCGCAAGATCTCCACCGGGCATGAGGTGCTCCTGAAGGTGACCGACCCGCTGGTAGCGGTTTGAGGAGCAGTGCAAGATCTCTCCTCCCCAAGCCTTTCCGTCTTGGCCGTAGCCGAAGCCATCGCATGCTATTCCGACGACTTCGTCGACATTGTTTTCAGCCATGAGTTTGGCTATGTGAGCATGGTGATGTTGAACCCTAATGACAGGCAGTTCATTCTTCTCACCTATTTCGAACGCAAGCTTGGTCGTTTGGAAGCCTGGATGCAGATCGCATGCGACCCTTGCTATCTCACTCCTAGTCAGCCTAGACAGATGCTGAATCGTGCGTTTCAGAAACTGAAGCGTGTCCGGCGTTTCGATGTCCCCGATATGTTGAGAGAGAAACGCCTTCTTCTGAGTTAGAAGGCAGCAAGTCACATTCAATTCCCCGCCAACGCCTAGAACGCAACCGTCCACCTTTGCATCGACGTAGATCGGGGCTGGAGCGTAACCTCTCGATCTCCGTATAATCATCGTATTCTTCCCAACTACGCGGGCCACCGAGTCGTCGCATCTTTGAGCTATCTCTCGATCATGAAACAGGAAGAAGTCCACTTCAGGCCCAAGTTTCCTCAAAGCTTCGGAGTTTCGAGTAGCGATCGGCTCATCAGGAGGATTGCCGCTCGTCATGATGAATGCTGGTCCTTTAGCATGCTCGAAGAGCATGAAATGCAATCCAGTGTAAGGAAGCATAACCCCTATGTTGAATAGCCCTGGCGCAATTAGATCTGAAAGGCGAAAGTCTTTCCGCTTCCTGAGCAAAACTATAGGTTTCACGTAGGATTCTAGCAACGCTACCTCTTTCGCATTGACGTAGGCGAATGACTTTACCGTCTCTAGATCTCGAGCCATTATAGCGAAGGGCTTCTGCGTTCTGTGCTTCACTCTTCTCAGTCTGACAATCGGATCGTCCTTCGTAGTCGCGGAGGCGATGTGGAAGCCTCCGTTCCCTTTTATCGCCACAATATACCCTTCGTCGAGTAGTCTGCTTGCCTCCGCTATTGGGTCTTCAGATCTTACTGGATCGCCTTTGTTATCGGTTAAGTAGACCTTCGGTCCACACTGGGCGCAAGCAATCGTCTGCGCATGAAATCTCCTATCCGCGGGGTCTACGTACTCTTTCTGGCAGAGTCTACACATCGGAAATTTCTGCATAGTCGTGTTCGACCTATCGTAAGGTGTATCCCTAATCGTCGTGTATCTAGGCCCGCAGTCGGTGCATGTGATGAAGAAGTATTCATGCCTCCTGTTTGACTGGTCACGCAAATCTTTGAGGCACTCTTGACATATCGAGATGTCAGGCGGGACAACCGATCCTGCAATTTCTCGAACTCGCGCACTCTTTATTATTCTAAAATCCGTGAACTCGCCTCTCGGTCGACTATACTTAACCACGAAGCTGTCTACTTGCGCAAGAGGCGGCCTATTATTTTTTAATTCACTGATAAACCGCTTCACGTTTCGGCTTGAACCTTCGACAACGATCGTTATGCCTGCATCTTGGCGATTCTGCACGTAGCCTACGACACGGTTACGCACTGCACATCTATATACGAAGGGGCGGAAACCTACGCCCTGAACGATTCCCTCAAGCAGAATTTCAGCGCGCAACCGGCAGATTCTCCAAGCGAATACCTTAATTCATCTAGCGAGAATCAACGCATTCAAGACTGAAGTATTTTTCTATTGCGTCGAATATAGTGGCGCGACCTTGAGTCAAGAACGCGCTGATGGGATATCTTCCGAGTTCCGGGCTCTTATGCGCCCAATCGACCTTTATCGGATGTATGCACTTGCGTCTCTAGCTTTCTTCTTCTCGGATATCTTCAGGACCAAGGCCATCCCAGGCTTCACGTCGGTCAAGGGCTTCCATTCGAATAGGCCCGCTTCACAAGCGCTCTTGAAGGCTTCTTCTCCACACTTCGTTCTCGTAATTACGGTGTTCCAGCCTTCAGGCGACCCGACGCCTCCGACTGAGATATCGGCCAGTTCAGACGTATAGTCTATACACTTCCGGCAGGGCTCTCGCATATAGACGTCGACTTCAGCTACAGGAACGTCGAGCACCACTTTCTCGCCGACATTAACCTTGAACCTGTTCTTCTTCACGCCCATCCTCGTTATCTGACTTGGATCTAACCCATGTTTATCACGTAAGTATTCATTGACAAGCTTGCTATAGTAGTAGCTCTCGCTACAGAATATTCCAACCGTGAAGACGACTCTTTCGGCCATCTTCGTATTTCCCAAGCTGGAGGTCTGCATTCTTCTAAGGCCTTCAATCTGGCAGGGTAAGCCGACCATGCCGATTCTTCCCTTCGGGTATCCCAAGGCTGCGTCGCCCAATGCGGCCATTGTTCCTCCCAATGTGTATTTTGTTCCCGACGCTTCAAGCAGCTGCTTAAACTCAGTGGCGACGATTGGGAAAGGCCTCCACGCTTTCTCGCCGGAGGTCTTGGTCACAACGGCGCAATTTATGAATTTCCGGTCAAGAGCATACTTCATGATCGATGTGGCTACGCCGCCGTCTTGGCATACTTTCAATGTTTCCTTGTTCGTTGATCTAGCTGAGTAGCTTCCTACAACTATTCCAGTCGCCTTCTCCTCCAAGCTTCTCGGTCTGCCGAAAACCGCTCTTTCAACGTCTGCAACTGGGAGTTCAACTCGAGGACAACTGTAGTAGCAGACCTGGCATAAAGCGCAAACACCTCTTATCGTGGGCTTCTCCTCATCCGTAAGCGCTAGAACATTCACTGGGCATGATGCGACGCATGTACCGCAGTAGCTGCAAAGATTCTGGTTGACAACCTTGGTGACGAGGGTTCCGAAGAGGTTCAGAGCCTTAGACAATCAAGAATCACCCTAACATCGCAGAAAGCAGCTCTATCAGTTTCGATGCTTCGAGTCCAACTATCTTGCTGGCGACAGTGGGGTATACTCCTAGAATAATGGCAATTACTGCAAGAACAACTATTGGAGCTACCATCAGCGCTGGGCCTTCCTTTGCGTCCTTCACTCGCTCACTCAATTGCCCGTAAAATACTCTCCTAACCGTCCAGAGTCCGTAGCCCGCTGTTAGGATTGAAGCCACAACGGCCAGAGCTGTCACGAACACCCTTCCCATATCGACGCCAACAATCCCTGCGAGTCCTGTATACATTGACCCAGCAAAGATGAACAGTTCGCCCCAGAAACCTACCAAGGGAGGCACGCCTGCGAGGCCTAGAAAACCTATCAGCGTTGCAGTGGCTGTGTAAGGCATCTTGGAAGCGAGTCCACTAAGGTTGCTAATGTCTCTTGTCTTGAAGTTGTGAATGAATATTCCTGAAACCATGAAGAGAATAGCTTTGCTCAGCCCATGACTAACGTATAGGAGAATCGAGCCCGTGAGACCTAGAATAGAAAGGGATACTATTCCGAAAAGCATGTAGCCCATCTGGCTGATGCTGGAATACGCCAGAAGCCTCTTAATATCAGTCTGGCCAAGAGCCATCGCTCCCCCATAGAACATCGTTATAATAGCGAGGATCGATAGCCCTATCGTGAATTCCTGAGATCGTAAGACTAGTGGGAATGCTGTGTAGACGATTCGAATGGCAGCATACCCGCCTATGCCGATCATCGCTGGGGAAAGGAGTGCGCTTATCGGCGTCGGCGCTTCAGCATGGGCGTCGGGAAGCCATGTGTGGAGAGGAAAGATCGCCATCTTTACGAATAGTCCAAGCATGATGGCTATGACGATCGCCATCTGGACGGTTGGATCCACCTTCCCAATCGTCTTGGCGATCTGGAAAACATCGAAGGTTCCGGATATGGAACGCGTCGTAACTATTCCGGCCAAAAGGGAGAGCGCTCCTGCCTCGGTGAACATGAAATACTTGAATGCTATCGCTTCCTTCGGGCCTGTTCCCCACACCCCAACCAGCGCCCATGATGGAATCAACATCAGCTCGAAGAAGAGGAAGAATGCTGCAAGGTTTGTGGTCAAGACTGTGCCTATCATTCCGCTTCCATAGAGCAGATAGAGCGCGAAGTAAGCACCCAGCCGACGCTCATGCTCCATGTACGATATCGAGTACGCAGCTATCAGCGTTGAAAGTAGAGCTATGGTGAGAGCTACAGGTCCGCTCAACCCGTCAGCTACGAGCGTAAATTTGCCTATGTACGGTCCCCAATCGTAGGAAGCTTCGAGCCCATTCTTAATCTCTCCTGAGAACAGCCCATAGTTTGCGAAAGCAAGAATCACAGTAGAATACAGCATCCCGAAGAAAGCCAGCCAGCCTGTATGCTTTCCATACGTCTTTCCCAACGCCAGCGCGAATACTGATAGAATTACTGGAACGACTATCGCTTGTATCAATAGATTGCCTGTATCGATCACTTTCAACCACCCATTGCAGCCCTTGAGAGGAGAATCAAAAGAACAGTCAAACCGAGAATCATCGCGATCATGTTATAGTTGAGAATCCCAGTGTGAGTTCGTCTGAAACGGTTCGCCGCGCCACTAGCCGCTTGAGCTATTACATAATTGAATCTGTCTATTCCTCTAGTCTCAATATTCCTCAAAGCCCAACGACTGAAATTGACCGTTGGATAAACGAAGAAAGAGTAGAAGAACCGATTGATGTACCATCTATTCGAGAGGAATCGCCAAGTAGATGAGAGCAACGAGCTGCCTTGAACTGTCTTGACGGGATCCGCAGTCCTCTTCACGTACATGCGATAGGCAGGCCAAGCTCCCAAAGCCAGCATGATGAGAGACGTAGCTATCGTTATCCAAACTGCCTGATCTGCCGAAATCCAATGCGGAGCTTCCGCCGCAGTCGTCGACTGACCGATTGCCGAGCCTGTCAGCCCGCCAACATATTCGTGAAATGTCTCCTCAAACCAGTTCTTGACAAAGTATCCTCCAACACCGAACAGAACAGTCGCACCTGCAAGTGCTGCGTAAGGAATCCACATGACCGCAGGCGCCTCATGCACATGATGCCCCTCATATTCGAGTTCTTTGAGGTGAGCGCTCTTTTCACCGAAGAAGATGATCCCTAGCATTCGAACAGTG
>Ga0315314_1004632_pt1 | contig 10249 bp, 4 predicted proteins | sample TDP9_MG_FD_203631 | JGI IMG/M metagenome (GOLD analysis project Ga0315314, IMG submission 203631) | Freshwater sediment microbial communities from Lake Towuti, South Sulawesi, Indonesia - TDP9 | ecosystem: Environmental > Aquatic > Freshwater > Lake > Sediment | place: Indonesia: South Sulawesi... | reverse complement strand
CTCATCAACGAGAAGTCGGTCGCCGCCGGCTATGAGCTGCGCTGCTTCCACGTGCCAAAGACGATTGACAACGATCTGCTGGTGACCGATCACTGCCCGGGGTATGGCAGCGCGGCGCGCTTTGTCGCCTCCGCCTTCATCGGCGACAACCTCGATAACCGCTCGCTGCGGGGCATCAAGATCAACGTGGTGATGGGCCGCAACGCCGGCTTTCTGACCGCCGCCTCCGCTCTTGCCCGCGGCCGGAAGGACGAGGGCCCGCAGCTCATCTACCTGCCCGAGCGCCCGATCACGGTGGAGCGGTTCCAGGAGGAGGTGGCGGCTGTCTACGACCGTCTCGGGCGGTGCGTGGTCGCGGTTTCTGAGGGGGTCGTGGACGCGACCAGCTCCAAGGGGAAGACCTTTGCCGAAGTCATCAAGGAATCGCTGGAGGTGAGCGAGTTTGGCGACTTCCAGCTCTCCGGCAGCGGCGCGCTGGGCGACTGGCTTGCGGCACAGCTCAAGGAGGCGCTGCCGAAGGCGCGCCTGCGCGCCGACACCTTCGGCTATATGCAGCGCTCCTTTCCAGGAGTGGTGAGCAAGGTGGACGCGGCCGAAGCGCGCGCGGTGGGCCGCAAGGCGGTCGAGTTCGCCACCGAGGCTGATGTTGACGGCAGCGTGATCATCAGGCGCCTGGCTAGCGGCCGCGCTTACGCAGTCGAATACGACCGCACGCACCTGGCGAACGTGGCGCGGCGCACGAAGAAAGTGCCGGACGAGTTCATTGCCCCGGCCGGCAACGACGTCACCGGCGAGTTCCTGGACTACGTCCGGCCCCTGGCGGGAAGACTGCCGGGGGTGGTCTACCTGGAGGGGATGTAGGGTATCAGTTCCCGGGATTCGGGAGGGGGTCCCCCTGATCCCTGGACCCCGGGGCCTACACCCTAGGTGGCTGCGTCGGCGGCAACAGCGCGGGCGATGATGGCGCGGAGGTCGCGTTCGCAGTCCTCACTGAGCCCTGGCGGTGGCGCTGGCTGGGCGAGGATCTCGCTGATGCGCTCCTTCGCGCGCTGCCGATCGGTCGCCGCGCCTGAGGCCTGCCATTCCTTCACCGAGGCACGGGCCCAGATGGTGGGCTCCCAGATCTCGGCGCGGAACCGCTTGGCGGTCAGGTCGCTGCCGATGAAGGTCCCGCCTGGCCCGGCCTCCATGATGTCGGCCGCAGCGAGCGCCTCGTCGCTCAGGTCAACAGGCTGAAGCGTCCGCCTCACCGCGCTCGCAAGCTCATTGTCGTAGATAAGCTGTTCGGGCGAACATATCTCGTCTATCGAAAGCAGCCCAGCATCCATGCTTGCGGACCCACAGGCGTAGATGCCCGCTACCAGGCCGATCGCCTTCTGCATCCCCGCCTGGACGGAGGGCTCCTTTGCATCGCTCAGCCCGACGTGGCTGCCCGAACCTGCGCCATACCACCGTGCAAGCTGGCCCAGCATCGCGCTCATCACGAGGCGCTCCGGGCGGCCGTACATGCTGGTCGTGGTCCGCATGTCCATGACCATCGGGCCCCCGCCGACGTGGAAGGAACGAGATCCCCAGAGCGCTCTGTTCAGTATCCCCAGGAAGAGCGATTCGGCCAGGCTGAGGACGACCGCGCCCGCCATCGTGACGGGTGCGGAGGCGCCCAGTGACAGCAGGTGCCCGGTGGCCACCCGCAGCCCGCGGGATCGAAAGTACAGCAGTTGCTCGCACTCGGCCCGGGCGAGCCTCAGGGGGCTGATCAGGTATCCGCCTGCGTGGAAGACCTCATCCAGGGGCCGCCCCAGCTCGGCCGCCCGGCGCTCATACATCTCAACGATGTATGGGCAGAGGCCGGTGAACTGCACCGTGCCGGAGACGCCGGCGTGGTGCTTCCATCCATACAGCTTCTCGGCCAGCGCGCCGTAGGCCGGCGGGATAGCATCACAGGCAAACGGGATCCCGAGAGTGGACATGACGTCAATATCGTGCAGCCCGTTGCCCAGTCGGATGTAGTCTCGGTAGCTCTGCTCGGTGAAAGGCTCCAGCCTGTCCGTCTCCGGGTTCAGATACAGGCAGGCGTAGATGCCGGCGAACACGTGCAGGCCTGGCCGATGCGAGCCCCAGTCGTGCTTCGCCGACTCGGCGATGAACTGCTCGACCTGCGCGGCCGGGAAGCGCACGCGCCGATCGTCAAGATCCACGCTTCCCCCGAACTCGGCCAGCAGCTTCAGCAGCCCCTCCGACTCCACCCGCGCCCCCACCTCGCTCAGCACCCTCAAGGCGGCCCCGTGGATCCTCTCCACCTCGCAGTCGGAGAGCGGGTTGTAGTAGGCCCAAGGCATGGAGGTAGGGGCTAGGTAACGGCCGCCGGCTTCAGGTTGAACTGGGGCAGGTAGTCGGCGTGGGCGGCCAGCAGTCCATCGGCTAGCCTCTCCGCCATCTCGATGCTCTTCACCGAACCGTCGAGGATGAGTGCCTGGACGAACTTGTCTCTGCTGCCTTGCATGGCGGCCTCGACGATCGTCTCGACCCAGGCGAACCTGGTCGCCAGCGTGCCAACGATGCCGGCCGGAAGAGGCGGCTGCGCCACCGCCTTCATGCCCCCCGCGGTCGCGAGGGCATTGCACTCAATGATCGCCTCGGACGGGAAGTTCGGGACCTGACCTGTGTTCGGGAGGTTCGCCGAGTAGACCCGGCCAAGATCCATGCGGATGCTCTCCACGATCTCGGTCGCCTGCTCGTGTTCCCCCTCTCCCTTGTTCTTCTCGAAGTAGTCCGGCTCCAGCCGTTCTTTGGAGAAGGCCTTCTCCTTCATCTCCGCGTAGATGCGATCCCCCTCCCGGATGATGCCCTCGAAGCTCCAGCGGTGGCTGGGATCGCGCCGCGCCTCCTCATTGCCCTCCGGGAACAGGCCGGGGAAGAACTCACTGACATGGCCATCGCCCACCGCCGGAAAGGCGCCGAAGACCTGGAACAGCCGGGAGCACAAGTGGCCCGGCGGCTTGCCCGCCTTGAGGGATTCCTCGACGCGCTGCCTCAGCCGCGGCATCAGATCTTCGCCCTTGGAGCGCACCTCGGTGAACCAGGTGAGATGGTTCATCCCGACCGCGGTGTACCGGAACTCGGACGCGTCCACCCCAAGGAATCGGGCGAGCTGGTTGCCGATTCCCCACACCCCCGAGCACAGGCCGACGATCTCGGCCTTCGTCTCCTTGTGCACCGCGCGGCACACCACGCTCATCGGGTTAGCGTAGTTGAAGAAGAGCGCGTTCGGGGCGAGCTCGACCACATCCCTGGCGATCTCCACCATCGGAGGGACCATGCGCAGCGCCCGCGAGGTGCCGCCGGGCATGACCGAGTCACCCACCGGCTGGTAGATGCCGTACTTGCGGGGGATGAAGACGTCTTGCTCCCAGGCGCGACGGCCTCCGACGCCGATGGTGGTGACAACGACCGTAGCCCTAGGAAGTATCTCCCCGCGGGCGAGCGAGGCGGACAGCTTCAGGGAGGACTTCTTCGCCTCGATGATCTTCCTGCACAGACCTTCGGCGACGGCAAGGGCCTCAGCGTTCGTGTCTACGATGCCGAGTTCGCCCTCCCAGCCGCGGTCGCACACGTCCGCGATGAGCGCTCCGGTGAACATGGCGCTGCCGGCGCCGATGAGAACCAGCTTCTCCTTCATCTCCCTGCTCCTACTGCGTCCAATGACCTCCCATGCTAGTGGACCGAGGCCATCGCGGTCAACTGGTTTGCGGTGCGGAAAACGCCCGGAAAGCTGTAGATTCGCGCCTCGTGGCTGGCGAGCGAGCGGCTTGCCGGCTCGTGCTCGACTACCATACTCCCCCGCCCACGCTTGCCTGTCATCCCGGCGGGGCGTGCCGATGTGAAGACTTCGCAGTGACATCCGCGATGCCGCCGATCACTCAGGGTCCGCTCCTCGGGACAGTCACAGGCACCGTGGTGGGCCGCCGGACCATCTCCGCATGCCTGGCGTCGGCAAACCTCCGCAGACGATTCCCCTCCGCCGGCGGGGAACCGGCCTGCCGGTCCAGAACTCTTCCCACGGAGCAGACCTGTCTCCCCTGGACGCTTGTCCCCGGCGATGGTGTCTTCGCAGCCCACCGCACCAGGCCGTCCTCGATTCCGGGCCGTGGTTCTCGGCCTGGCGATCGTCGTCGGCCTGGCCTTTCTCATGCCATATGTGAACCTGTCGCTGCGCAAGTATGATTGGGCCTTCCGCCCTCTGCCCACCGGGCCGATCTTCGTACTCTTCCTGCTCATCTGGCCCGCAAACACGGTGCTGGGACGGCTGGGCCCGCGGTGGGCCTTCACCGGCCCCGAGCTGTTGCTGGTCTACGCCATGATGGCGATCTGCGCGACCCTGGCCTACGAGGGGCTGTGGGGATATGCACTGGACTACTCGGCCTATCCGTTCTATGCCGCGAGCCCGGAGAACCGCTGGGCGGAGCTGATCGCGCCGCACATTCCCACCTGGCTGCAGGTGAGCCAAGCCGAAGCAATGCGGGGGTTCTACGAGGGTGCGCCGGACACGCCTGTCCCGTACCGGCTCTGGATCGCGCCAATCGTCTCGTGGGCGACCTTTGCGTTGGCGCTCTACCTGTTCTTCTTCTCACTTGGCGCGGTGCTTCGGAAGGACTGGATCGAGGGCGAGCGGCTGTCCTTCCCGATCGCCGCGGTGCCGGTCGAGATGGTCGGGGAGGAGACGCCGACGATCGCCGGCGCGCTGTTTCGGAGCCCGTTCCTGTGGGCGGGATTCGCGCTGCCGGTGATCCAGTCGCTGCTGCAGATCGCGCACGCGCTGGCGCCGGCAGTGCCGTACTCGCGCATGTACTACAATCTCGGCCGGGGACTCGCCGGCCAGGGGCCGTGGGATGCGCTCTCGGGGACGTCGGCCTACATCGGGTTCGACACTGTTGGCCTGTTCGGGCTGCTGCCGGTCGAGGTGTCGCTCAGCCTGTGGCTGTTCTACCTGCTGAACCGAGCGCAGCTTCTCACCTTCGCCGTGCTGGGGTATGGGCAAGAGGGATCTGGGGCGCGGCTGTTCAGCCCGGATGCATTCGTGAACTACCAGGAGGCAGGCGGCTGCTTGATGCTGGCGATGCTCATGCTATGGCGGTCGCGCGGCTATCTGGCGTCGGCGTTCGGGGCGCTGGTGGGACGCGCCGCGCCGCATGACCCGTGCGCCCCGGTGTCGCCTCGCGGCGCCGCCCTTGGCCTTCTTGCCGGGGGCGCGGCGATGGCGATCTGGGCCCATCGGGCAGGCTGCGACCCGGTGATCTTCGCGGTGTTTGCCTGCGTGTTCTTCGCCTACTCGATCGCGATGGCCCGGCTGGTGGCGGCGGGCGGAGTCTACGTGCCGGATGTCAGCCTTGCGCCGCGGGACCTACTCACCGGGTTGGCCGGCGCGGCCCGCTTCCCACCCGGCTCGCTGACCGTGATGGGGCTGCTGCAGGGGCCCTTCGTGCGGCTCCACAAGGTGAACCTGCTGCACTCCTTCCTGAATGACTACAAGGTGGCGCACTCGGCGCGCCTTCCGGGGAGGCTGGTGGGGGTGTGCCTATGGCTGGCGCTGGTGGCCATGATAGCGGTGGTGCCCTGGGTGATCCTGCACTACGCCTACCGCGACGGATCGCTCAACTTCGATCTCTGGCTATTCAGAGACGCGGGCGATGTCGAGTTCGGGCAACTCGCCTCCAGCCTGACCACTCCCGAGGCGCCCATGAGCTACCTGCCAGCGGGGCTGGCCTCCGGCGCGGCGGTGATGGCGCTGCTCACCTGGCTTAACGCGCGGTTCATCTGGTGGAGCCTGAGCCCGATCGGCTTCGTGCTGGGTGGCACTTGGGGACTGGGAGCGCGCATGTGGGCAAGCGCCTTCGTGGCTTGGGTGGCTGTTGCCTCGCTGCGCAAGGTCGGCGGGCTTCGGCTCTACCGGACGGTGAGGCCGATGTTCCTGGGAATGGTGATCGGCCATCTGGTGATGATGGGATCGCGCAGCCTGCTCGATCCGCTGATCGGCCTGCGGATGCATCTGTCGGCCTGGGAGTGATGGCTTGCGAAGGTGAGAGCCGTTCACGGATGGAGTTCTCGAGGATGATGACGCGCCGACAGTTGCTGCGGAGCGCCGTCGGCGCGGCGGCGCTCGGAGCGGAGGCTCGGGAATCCAACGTGCGACGTAAGTCGCTTCGCGCCGTTGCGAAAGGAAGAGCAATGAGAGAAGTCGCAACAGTGCAGTCATCTCACGACGTGCCCCTGATCTTTGAGGTGGATGTGCTGGTAATCGGCGGAGGGCTGGCCGGCCTGTCGGCGGCGGCCGAGATGGGGCAGGCCGGCCGCCAGGTCGCGCTGATCGAGTCGGAGACCTTCCTCGGGTACGAGTTCGGCGCGTGGCAGTGCCCGTGGGTGAGGTGGCAGAAGGCGCATCGCGATCTGCTGTGCCGCTGGCTCCCTGTAGACCACCTCGCCGACGCCGCGTCGGACGGCGACCACATCCCTCTCCACATTGATCGGCTCAAGATCAGGCTCGAGGACCGGCTGCTTGAAAGAGGCGTCAGGCTGCTGTACGCCGCCAGGCCCGTGGGCTACCGCAGACAGCAAGGCCGGTGGCTGGTCATCTTCGGGAACAAGTGTGGTCGGCAGGGGGTAACCGCCCGCCATGTCATAGATGCGACCGAGAACGGACTCATGGCCTATCTCGCCGGGCAGGGCGAGGCGCCGGATACCGTGGTCGCCCGGCGTACCCTGGAGTTCACGGGGGTCCCTCAACAGGGGATTCAGCGGATCGCCGTGCCCCGGAAACTGGGCATCTCGGGAGACTCGGTGACGGTATATCCCGGCGCGTTCTCGGACAACCACGTGTACGTTGATGTGGCGGTGGCGTTCGATCCGCCGGTTCCTCGGTCGCCAACCGGAGATGCCGATGTCGAGTTGCTGGCAAGGACGAAGTCGCTCCAGGTCGCGCGGTATCTGACGCACTACGTCCCCGGGTTCTCGCGGGCGAAGCTCGGGCTGGGTTCCCTTCAAGTGATGCGCGGCGATGGATTCGACGCGGTGGCTGCGTTCGAGCATGGACAAGCGGCGGCGAAGGCGCTGTTGGCAGGGCAGGTGGCAGACGACGAATGCCATTTCGTGAGCGCCGCCGGCCGGGTATCACGTAAGCTGCCTGAGACGCCGGCCGCGCTCGAGCGCGAGGCGCGAGCGCTCGAGCATAGGGAGGATTCCGACTTCTCCGCTTCCTGGCCGGGGGCAATGGTCTCGGCCCCTGTGGGCGCGCTCCCTGTGCTGACCGAGGCCGACGTGCTGGTGGTCGGCGGCGGGACGAGCGGCGCGCCGGCGGCCTACGTGGCCGCGCTTGAGGGAGTGACTGTCGCGGTGGTTGAGACGAACTCGCGCCTCGGCGGGACGGGGACCGTGGGCGGGATCAAAGCCCACTGGATGTCATCGCCGAACGCGTTCAACGACGAGATAGACCGGCGGGTCGAGCAATGGGAGGACGCGGTGAAGTACCCGGCTGAGGCTCGCACCTGGGCCACCCACCGCATTCGCCCGGATGGCAGCCGGTTCTTCTGGGGAGGCGACGCGGAGTGGAGCATCGAGGTCAAGGAACAGGTGCTGGAGGAGATGTGCCAGGAGGCGGGTGTGGCGCTCTACCTGAGCAGCCTGCATTGCGGCACTCTCATCGAGGGCGACCGGGTGGTGGGCGTCATGGCCGCCACCCCCTATGGCCCCCGCGCGGTGTTCGGCAAGCTCACCGTTGATGCCACTGGCGACGGCGATGTCGCCGCCTTCGCTGGTGCGGAGCATGTCTACGGGAACGAGCGAGACCGCTTGACCCAATGGACCGCCATCGCCTTCTACCGCGAACCGGGCAGCCTCGGCAACAACCATCTCGAGGCCGGCGACATCGGCGACATCTTCGACTACACGCGGTTCGTGCTCACCAACCGGAGGCGCGGCAATAACCTCCACGATCACGGCAACTACGTGGCGCCGCGCGAGTCGCGGCATATCCTGGGCGAGGTGACCCAGACCCTCACCGACCAACTGCTGCTCACCCGCTACCCCGATACGGTGGCGGTGCTGTTCAGCAACTGGGATATGAAGGGCCTATGGTTCGCCGACATAGTTGATTTCGGCATCAACCCACCCCACGAGGAGATCGAGGTTCCCTACCGAGCGCTCATCCCCAAGCGCCTGGAGCAGATCATCATCGCGGGCAAAGCTCTCTCGCTGACGCACGATGCCTGCGCCGCCCCGCGTATGCAGCGCGACCTTATCCTGCTCGGGGGCGCGGTGGGGCTGGCCGCCGCCTTCGCGGTCAAGGATGGGATCAGCCCGAGGAGACTCGACATTGCCAAAGTGCAGCAGCGCATGGTCGCCACCGGAAACGCCCCGGAGCGGATCCTCGACCACCACCCGCCCGAACCCGCTGACCCGGCCGCGCTGATCAGCTCCCTCACCGGCGAGGAGCCGCTCGAATGGCAGGACATGCTGGCGAGCGAAAAGGCCACTTCGGTCTCCCCGGTCATCCAGCTTTGCTGCGAGGATTCGGCCACGGTCGTGCCGCTGCTGCGTCAGGCTTTCCCTGATTCCCAGGGCAAGCGTCGCCTGTTGCTGGGCCGGCTGCTGCTCTGGCACCGGAGTGGCGAAGGCGCGGAGGTGGTCTACCGCGAGGTAAGCCGGCAGCTTGACGAATGCGACGGCCTTCCCCGGCGGGCGGGCGAGATATTCTGGTCAAGTGGCTCACCCGAGCAAGGCATCCAGCCGGAGGTCATCTTCCTTGTCAACGCGCTCGTCCGGGTGAAGGACCCGCGCCTGCCGGCGCTGATGTCGGAGTTCGTGGGGCGCATCGTCCGCGCGGACAGGGACTACCGCGACATCCGGGCGGGGGTGTTCGACTACATCAGAATGGTCGCGATGGCTGCCGAGCGGATCGCCGCGGCGGAGTTCGCGCCAATGCTGCGGCGACTGCTCGCACTGCCGGAGATCCGGCAGTGCGCCATGCCACAGGGGATCGAAATCAACCACCTGACCGAGCGCCGCACCTACCTCGTGCTCGCGCTGGCGCGCGCGCTGGCGCGCTGCGGCGAGAAGGATGGGCTGCTGGCGCTGGCCGAGCTGGTCGGGGACAGCCGATCGCTCTACGCGCGGAGCGCTCTGCTGGAGCTTCGCGCCCTTACCGGCCTCAACCATCCGCTGAGCCGAGAGCGATGGCGGGCAGCGCTCCAGAAGTGGCCGGACAGGTTCCCGCCGACTGCGTGGGAAGGGGAGATCAGCTAGATGGCGGAGTCCATAGCAGGCGCCTGCGCGTTGCTGATTGGGCTTGCGTGCACAGCTCTTGCCGCCGCGCCGCTGTCAGCCGACCGCCCCGGTTGGCTGCCACCGGCACCGCCGCTTCCCGTCAGCGGCAACCTTGTGCCTGTGTCAACGGCTGACGAGCTTGCATCAGCTATCCGGTCTGCTCAGGATGGCGATACCATCATGGTGGCGGACGGTGTATATGCGCTCGACGGATTCCTGCAACTCGCCGGCCGGTCGAACGTCACCATTCAGGGCGCCTCTGGAGACCCCGGGCGGGTCATCCTGCGCGGGCGGGGGTGGGGCTCCGGCAGCGACCAGGACGACATACTACGCATCCAGGGCTGTCGCGACATCACGGTTGCTTTCCTGACATTCGCGGAGTGTCGCGCCTACGGCGTGAAGCTGGAGCAGACGCCGCTTGACGGGCGGCAACTGAAGCACATCACCATCCACGGGTGCAACTTCCGGAACATCGGCACTCGCGCCGTCAAGGGCACGGGAGGGGGAGGCGGATTCGTTGATGGCGGGAGCATCCGCTACTGCGCGTTCGAGAACACTAACGTGCCGCCGCGGACCTGGCTGTTCGACGGCGATTACATCAGCGCGATTGACTGCATGCGGCTGAAAGACTGGGTTATCAGCGACAACTTCTTCAAGGATATCAGAGGCGCAAACGGAGGCGGGCGCGGCGCGGTCTTCGTGTGGGTGGAGTCGCAGAACGTGGTGACGGAGCGGAACGTCTTCGTGAACTGCGATCGCTCGATCTGCTATGGCAACCCATCGGGCTCCACCGAAGGCCCCGCCCGCCCGCACATGACCGGCGGCATAGTCCGCAACAACTTCATCGTCGCCGGCGCGGACACCGGCATCGAGATCTGCTGGGCGAATGGTGTGAAGGTGTATCACAACACGGTCCTCACGGCTGATCCGGAAG
>Ga0315314_1004631_pt1 | contig 10251 bp, 9 predicted proteins | sample TDP9_MG_FD_203631 | JGI IMG/M metagenome (GOLD analysis project Ga0315314, IMG submission 203631) | Freshwater sediment microbial communities from Lake Towuti, South Sulawesi, Indonesia - TDP9 | ecosystem: Environmental > Aquatic > Freshwater > Lake > Sediment | place: Indonesia: South Sulawesi... | reverse complement strand
GATTGATGTCCTGCGGCTGGGGGATGACGTCGGTTCGCAGCGGGCGATGTTGATGAGCCCCGACACCTGGCGCAACTGGCTCAAGCCGCGACTCGCGCGCCTGATCCGCGCGGCCAAGGACGTCAAGCCGGACTTGCTCGTGTTCTTCCACAGCGACGGATACATCGAGCCGATAATCCAGGATCTGATCGGGATCGGAGTGGACATCCTGAACCCGGTGCAGCCGGAGTGCATGGACCCGGCGGCGCTCAAGCGTGAGTACGGTGATAGCCTCGCCTTCTGGGGGACGATAGGGACGCAGACGACGATGCCGCGCGGGAGCCCGGATGAGGTGCGGCGGGTGGTGAAGGAACGGATCGAGACATGCGGCCCGGAGGGGCTGCTGCTGGCCCCCACCCACGTGCTTGAGCCAGACGTACCCTGGGGGAACATCGAGGCGTTCGCGGAGGCGGTGGAGGAGTACGGAGTAGCGTGAACCGTAGATTGCGCGGATGCCCTGTGAGCAAAGCACCCGCCGGCAGGACGGCCTAACTGGCAGACCGAGCCGGCGCCAGCAGGCGGGACATGACCAGCTCGCGCAGTTGCTCCGCCCGCTCCTTTTCCAGCGCACGGCCGAGGGTGTGAGGGCCGGCGGGGTCGTGCTCGATCCACAGCTCGGCCGCTCTGTCAGGCGCAATGGCGATGATGGCGCGGCCCCGCCGCACCGGCACCCAATCCTCGCGCAGAAGGTAGGCGAAGCCGATGACGTCGTCCAGGTGGGGCGTGGCAGGCGCGTCGCGCTTGTTCCTCTTCCACAACTCGATGGCGCGCGCGATCAGGTTCGTGGTTGCCAGGCCGGCATCGCGGATCTGCTGGACATCCTCGTCGCGCAGCGCGGCACCGGGCATAGAGCCCTCGGAGAACAGCGTCCAGTCAACTCCGCAGGAGCCGGTGATGGCAGCCGCGATCGGGTCATAGCTCAGGTTCCAGCCGATCGCTACCGGGGGTACGGCGAAGCGGCCGCCGCAGGTGACCACCCCGCGCAGGTTGAGCGCGGTCTCCGGATGCCGGATCAGCGCGTGGCCGAGGTTGGTCATGGCGCCGAGGGTGAGCAGGCGCACCTCGCCCGGATGCTCGGCGGCGAGCTTAGCGATCAGCTCGTCGGCGGCCAGCCGGCACGGGGGCGGAAGGCCAGCGTCATCGAGAGCAAGCGCTCCCTGGGTGACGGATGCGTTGGGCGCGATGGGGCGGTCGCCGCGGGGCATGGTGCTGACGTAGCCGGCAGATACGGGGATGTGAGGCTGGCCGAAGGTCATCGTGGCCAGCCGGGCGATGCGGGCGCGGGCGCTGGTATCGCCATCAACGGTGGTGATGGCGAGGACCTCGAACTCGGGGGAGTTCAGCGCGAAGGCGACCGCCAGGAGGTCGTCAATGTTCTCCCCGATGTCGGTGTCAATGATGACCTTAACCGGCAAGTGAACACCCTGTCTCTCCCAACGGACGCGGTTCCGGTTCCAGGCGCAAGGGGCGGATACCTGCCGTCAGAGCAGCGCAAGCTCTCGGCCTCCGGACGGCGGTTACTCGCAAGGTGGAGCGCTGCGGCTCAGGGGCGCTGCAGGCGCATCTCGACGATCAGACCCTTCGTGGCGCGGGCGTAGACCGCAAGGCCGATCAGGATCGTCACGAGCTTCGTGATGAAGCCGAGGTAGGGGACAAGTCCGAGCAAGGCAAGCACCAGCAGGCCCAGGAAGAGAGCCAGATAGGGCGAGGCCGAGCGCAGCATACGCCCGCCCAGATAGGCGCCGACGGGCACGCCGCTGAACAGCAGTGCCACCAGCCACCCGATCAGCGCCACCAGACCAAGGGGGATGCCGATGACGGTGATCATTGCCACGATCACGGCTACCGGTGTAGCGACCAACACCAGAAAGCCGAGGAGCAGGTTCCACCAGGGGCGCACGGCGACGGCGACGGCGGCCGCCCGGAAGATGCGCGGAGCGACGGCGATGCCCACCGCGCCGAACGCGAACCAGGTGACCAGACGGAGCAGGAAGCCGACCAGGGAGAAGCCGCGCTTTCCCTCCGCTCCCGGACGGGGCGGCAGCTTGGTCACCCCGCCGGCGATGGTGGCGCCCTGGGCCATCTCCGGCTCGAGGTCGGAGCGGTAGAGCAGTTCTCCGCCGACGCTCGCGCCCGGCCCGAGCGAGAGCTCGTCGCCTTCGAACTTCACGTCGCCGCCGACCGTCCCGCGTACGGCCGCGTTCTGTGCTGCCAGTCCGAGCAATCGGCCCACAGTTCCATCGAGGTCCACCGATGTGCCGCCGACATGGAGGTCTTTCCCCACCTTTGCTGTCTCTGACACGATGACAGTCTGTCCGCCGGCCTGGGCGTTGCTCTTCACCAGGCCGCCAAGCGTAACGCTGCGGCCCGCTGCGCGAACGCTGCCATCCACGTCGCCGGTTACTATAACGCTGTTGCCGGCGGCCATCACGCTGCCCCCCACCGGCCCAGTGAGGCGGACCGTCTGACCGGCGGCCAAGACATCGCCGGTGACCTTGCCCTGGATGACGACACTATTGCCGGCAGCCATGAGGTCGTCGTCAATGACTTCGTCCGCGGCTACGGTGATGGCGCTGCCGGTGCGGAACTCGGTGGCGCAGGCGGAAGCCGCGACGAGCCCCAGCAGACAGAGAGCAGCGAGAGCGGTCTTCATCTCAGGTCCTCCCTCGTCGAAGTACCATGCCGGATACCACGGGCATGAGACAAGCTCCTGCCCTGCACAAGCCGGGGTGCGCGGCCAGCTTCGATCACGGTGCGGACGCGTCACAGGGAGTGACGTTGCCGCCCAGAACTTCGCGCTCGTAAGCGAGGAAGATGCGTCGGAGTTCGGCGATTCGGGCCCGGTCAAGGTCAGGGGGGTGATAGCGCCGGATCGAGTCCTTGCTATGCGCGTCCATGCGCTCCATCATGCGATACTCCGCCTCGCGCTCGTACTCGGTCCCCTGCCAGAGAGTGCGGTCGAGCCAGCGCGGATACCATTGCTCCTGTAGGTAGTGAGCAAGCGTATGGTCGGCGCTGAGGAAATCCGCTCGGCCGCGTCGCAGCATCTCCTCGGTGAGCTCCACCGCCAGCGTTTCCTCGTTCACCGCGAAGCTGCCGAGAAAGCGGGTCACTGCGCTACGAAGCTCGACATCTATGAGGTGCTGGACCGGTGAGTAGTCCTGGCCGGCGGAGAGCAGTCCGCCGCCGTAGTCATCCATCCCGTGGCCAAAGGGCACGGCGAGCAGGGGGAAGAGCTTCTGATAAGCAGCATCGAAGCCGGGATGTTTGCAGTCAACATAGTTAGTGACGACCCCAACTTCGATGCCGTAGAGACGCCGGCAGAGTTCCGCAGTGGTCAGATCCTGGAGCAAGGCCTCCGGACTGCCGAAGCAAGCCGTCGCTGTTCGGAAGTCGAAGGAGCCGGAGGCGACGCAGCCCACGGCGGGCAGATCAGGCGCGACCACGTGGCCGATCGTCCAGCCGGCAAGCAGCTCGGCGACGCAGACCGCGACCGTTCCGGCGATGGTGACGGGAGCGCTGATGCCTGAGATCGGCATGGTGCCGGGGTTGTGGGGCAGGCCGAACCGCCGCTTCTCGAGCAGGCAGGCTGCTTGCTTCCCATCAAGTGCGAGCGGGGCGATGAAGAAGTCGCAGGAGGCGATGAGTGAGGCGTCGCCCGGCTTGCCCCTGAGCACTTCGCCCATGCGAACGAGCGGCTCGATGTACTCGGGGAAGAAGATCTCACCGCCACCTATGCGCTTATCGGTGAGCTGGGCGATGGTCAGCGCGGCCCAGAGGGGCTCGATGCGCTGGTCCACCTCACAGCAGGTGAGCACCTTGCCGACGATGTTGAACTCGGGCATGGTGTGGGCCATCTTCGCCATGTCCACCACGTCCTTGCGAGTGGCGAGGCGGCGCTCAGCGCTGGGCCATTCCAGGAGATGGGGATAGCTGCCCTCATGGCGCATCGTCCGCGCAGTGCTCCAGCCGGCGGGCAGCGTGATGGTCTCGCTGAGCTTCCCGCCGAAGTGAGCGATCGCATCGCGGATCAGGCGCTCGGGGAAGCGGCAGCGGCGGGAGTTCCACTCGATGCTGCACCCCGCACCCTCCATGATGCGGAGCATCCCCTCGTGCTCGATGCGGAGGCCACTGTGGGTGAGGAGCCTGAGCGCGGCGGCGTCAATGCGTTTCAGCGCGTCATCGTCCTGGAGGTGCCAGAGGTGGCCGTGGGTCAAGTGCTGCCTCCATTCCTCTAACCGATACGACGCGCGGCAATACCTACCCCTTCATCCCACTCAACGCAATCCCCCGCGTGAGGTAACGCTGGCCGGCCTCACCCCTTGGTCCCCTCTCCAAGACTGGAGAGGGGACAGGTGGAGGGGCGGAATCGGGAGGCTGGAGAGGCGCCAACGGCGCGGAGTATGCAGACTTCCGTGATGCACGACTCATCCTGATCTATGAGGAGATCGCAGACAGAAGTGTCTCTCACCTCTGCCGTTGTCTCCACGATCCGCGCCTCCTTGCGACTGCGCCCGAAGAGGATCGGATCGCCGACCGACAGGTCGCCTGCTGCAACCCAGCCCAGGTCGTAGGATACCTGCGTCGCCCTGCGAGCTGCCGCCACAGTGATCTTCGTGACCGCGTCGCTAAGGCGATCCTCCAGCTCGTCGCTGCGCAGGCGGACGAGCAGCACGTGGTAGCCCTCGATCAACTGCTGCCTGAACCGATCGTAGTCCGCCCGGTTCGGTGCGGCATGGATGCCGCCGTCAATCTCGACCGCTAGACGTAAGGCCGGGCAGAAGAAGTCGAGCACGAATGGGCCCATCGGATGCTGCCGGCGGAACTTGCGAGCGGTGCCGCGCTCGCGCAGGGCTTGCCAGAGCGTTGCTTCGCTGAGCGTGGAGTTCCGGCGTAGTCGGCGCGCGGTATCCGTGTCGGCCTCAAAGGCCGGCAGGGCGGGAAGAGGCGTCGCCACCAGAGATTCTGGCGTCAGCCACAGCGTATCACAGCACCCTCGCCTTCGCAGGCCGACCAAGCGCCCTCGGTGCTGGCGGTGCGAAACCGACATCACCGTGCATGGCCTACCACGATGACCCATCACGAGGTCACCGCGGGCAAGGGACTCGATGCGGCGGTAGGCAACCTCACTTGCCTTGCTCCGGCCTCCCCTCTCCAGTCTTGGAGAGGGGAACGAGGGGTGAGGACAAGCAGGGACAGCTAGCACTTTGGTTCCCTTGAGGAAGCTCATTGCGTCGTCCTGCTCATCTCTCCTCACCCCTGTCCTGCGGCCTCCCCTCTCCAGTCTTGGAGAGGGGAACGAGGGGTGAGGCAGACAGGGTCGCTTGCGGCACGCCACACTACCCCTTCATCCCGCTCAACGCAATGCCGCGGGTGAAGTATCTCTGCCCCGCCAGAAAGAGGGCGAGGACGGGGAGGGTGTTGAGGACGGTGGCCGCCATGAGGAGGTCCCAGCTCGTGGTGTACTGGGTCTGGAAGACCTGGACGCCGAGCTGGAGGGTGCGCATGGAGTCCTTGCTCGTGATGAGCAGCGGCCAGAGGAACTCGTTCCAGGCGGCGGTGAAGGTGAAGATGCCCAGGGTGGCAAGCGCCGGCTGGGAGAGCGGGAGGATGATGCGCCAGTAGATGCCCACCTCGGAGCAGCCGTCAATGCGGGCCGCGTCCTCTAGCTCGCGGGGTAGGGTCATGAAGAACTGCCGCAGCAGGAAGATGCCGAAGGCCCCCACCGCGCCCGGCAGGACGAGGCCGACGTAGCTGTTCAGCAGCCCGTGCCCGCCCGCGCCGACCAGATCATTGCCGCCGATGAGCGGCCAGTGCTTGAGCATGACGAAGACCGGCACCATCGTCACCTGCGCGGGGATCATCATGGTGCCAAGGACGAGGATGAAGAGCAAGTTGCGCCCGCGGAAGTGCAGCCGGGCGAACGCATAGGCAGCCATCGAGCAGAGCAACAGGTTGCTGAGCGTGACCGCGACCGAGTAAACGATTGTGTTGAGGAAATAGCGGCCAAAGGGCGCGGCCTCCATCGCGCGGGTGTAGTTGCTCCACCTCCACTCACTCGGGAGCCACACAGGCGGGAAGCGGAAGATCTGGGCCTCGGGCTTGAGGGAAGTGGAGAGCATCCACAGGAACGGGAGGATCATCGTCGCCGCGCCCAATGCCAGGAGCACGTGCAGCGCAATTCCAGTTGTCCCGGCACTCCGGGCCGTTCCGACTCCTCGACTCCTCGCCTGTTCGACTCCTCGGCCGCTCATACGTACTCCACCTCGCCGCCGCGGAGGAGGCGGAGGTTGATGAGTGAGAGCACGAAGATCAGGCCGAAGAGAACGAATGCCATGGCAGAGGCGTAGCCCATCTTCATGAAGCTGAAGGCGTTCTGGAAGATCTGATGGACGATGGTGGTGGTGGCGTTGTTGGGGCCGCCGTTGGTCATGACGTAGACCTGGGCGAAGACCTGTGAGGCGCCGATGGTGGAGATGACGAAGATGAAAGCAGTGGTCGGCTTGAGCAGCGGCCAGGTGATCGCGCGGAACCGCTGCCAGGCAGAAGCCCCATCTAGCGTCGCCGCCTCGTATAGGTGTTCGGGGATGCCCTGGAGGCCGGCCAGGTAGATGACCATGTTGTAGCCGAGTCCGCGCCAGATGGACATGGCGATGATGGCGGGCATCGCCTGGCCGGGATCGCCGAGCCAGGCCTGGGGGGTGATGCGGCCGCCGGAGAGCTTCATCAGCAGGTGGTTGAGCAAGCCGTAGCTTGGATCGTAGATCCACATCCAGACGAGGGAGACGGCGACGAGGCTGGTCACCACTGGCAGGTAGTAGGTGGTGCGATAGAGGGTCACTCCGCGCAGGCCGGCGTTGAGCGGCAGCGCGAGCGCGAGGGCGAGGACCATGCCGAGGGGGATCGTGCCGATGGCGTACTGGGCGGTGTTGCGAAGTGACTGGAAGAAGACGCCGTGGTTCTGGAGGTCCTGGCCGATGCGGGCGTAGTTGCGGAGGCCGATCCAGGTGGGCGAGTGGATGATGTCATAGCGGCAGAAGCTGAGGTAGAAGGCCGCGATGACCGGGATGAGGACGAAGAGGAAGAACAGCGCCAGGCCGGGGGCCAGGAAGAGGTAGGCGGTGCGCGATTCGCGGGTGGAGCGGAGGACCATCATCCAGTCCGCTCCTTCAGCAGTTCATCCAGCTCCTTCGAGTAGTCGCGCAGCGCCTGCTCCGGCGTCTTCGTCTGGTAGATGGCGGCGGAGATGGCGGACTGGAGGCCGGTGCGGATCTCGAACCACTCCGGGATGGCGGGTAGCGAGCGGCCGTAGCGGTCCATGAGTGAGACGAACTGCTGGAGCTGGGGGTTCTGCTGCATGAAGCCGGCGACCTCGACCGCGGAGCGGCGGGGCGGGATGAAGAAGAGGGTGGAGTTGTAGGCGGCGAGGTTGTGCGGCTCCATGAGGAAGGTCATCAGCTCCCAGGCTAGATCTCTGTGCTTGCTCTGGGGCGACATGGCAAGCCAGTCGGTGTAGACGGAGATGACGCCGTGTCTGCGCCGCGGCGTTGGGGCAATGCCGATGTTGGCCAGCAGTTCGGGGGCATACTTGCGGACATTGTAGAGACCAACCTGGTTCATGATCTCCATCGCCGCCCGCTGGGAGGCGAAGACCGGAATCTGTCCGCCGGCTACGGGCATGCCCGCGGTGGGACATACCTTGTACTTGCGGTAGAGATCAACGTAGAACTGAAGCGCCTCGACCGCCTCGGGGCTGTCGAGCATCGAGCGAGTCCCGTCTTCGTTGAAAACCTGGCCGCCGTTCTCCCACAGGAACTCGACGAAGATCTGCCACGAGACCGGCAGGTTCATCCCCGCCATCTCGAAGACAGGGCCGCGCTTGACGGTCATGTGCTGGGCGGCCTGCGCGAGTTCCTCCCAGGTGTCGGGCGGGTGATCGAAGCCGGCCTTCCTCAGCAGGTCCTTGCGATAGAGGAGCACGCGCGGGGCGGAGAGGTAGGGGAGGCCGTAGACCTTCCCCTGGTAGACACATGTGCTCCAGGAGGCGGGGTAGTAGTCATTCCCTTGTCCCCACTTCGCCACGTAGTCGTCGAGCGGCTGGGCCATGCCACGGTAGGCGAGGCCGCCGACGTACTCGGCGCCGACCTGGAAGACGTCGGGGGCGACGCCCCCGGCGAAGCTGATAGTGAGCTTCTCGTCGAGATGAGCCCAGGCGATGTACTGGGTGTTCACTCTGACGCCCGGGTGGGCGGCCTCGAAGCGCGGGACGAGCTGCTCGTCTATGAGCTTGCGAGTGTCGGCGTTGAAGTCGGCGATCCAGAGCTCGAGTTCGGTGGCGCGTTGGGTCTGCTGCGCGCATCCCGCCAGCAAGGAGGCGGCGATCGCGACGAGCGCCCACGACCACGGCCTGGCCACGTGGCTAGCTCTCCAGCAGGTACAGCTTGAGGTAGAAGAGCGCAACCAGCGCGGTGGTAATGAGCAAGTGAAGATGCTCCCGGTTCGCGAGGAAGTGAGACCAGCGCCAGGAGGATGACGCTCCAGCGCGGTAGGCGCGCAGGCGCGACAGCAGCAGAGGGACGTGCCGCGCCCACTCGGCGTGCGCTTCGCCGAACTCCTCGCGCAGCCGTCGGTCCTCGTGGAGCGCCTGGCCAACGTAGATGCCCAAGAACGCGCCAAGGATAGCGGCCTGCACCCAGTCGCCCCTGTTCATCATGAAGGCCAGGCCAAACGCGGCGATCATGCTGCCGAGATAGAGAGGGTGTCGCACATACGAGTACAGGCCCGAGGTGCACAGGCCTCCGCCCTTGACCAGCACGCCGGCCGCCCACACCCGCAGCATCAGGCCAACCATCACGATCACGGTTCCGACCAGGTTCTTAGCCAGGTCGGGGCGCGCGACCATAACAGCAAGCACGGCCAGCAGGAAGTGCAGGTGGGTGCGCCTGAGCCCTCCAGCCAACTTCACCGGTCGCTCCTCAGCGCCACAGCGACCCGAAGTTGTCGACGCGCCATTTGAGCAACGCAAGCACCAGGACGACGCCGCCGGCGACGCGCAGCTCGTGGTTGCGCAGCACGGCGTCCCAGGACCAGCGCTCGGCCGAGAGCCGCCGGCGGGGGGGCAGCGGCAGCCACCGCCTTACGGCAGCGCAGTAGTCCTCGTACTCCTTGCCAAAGAGCGAGCGAAGGTGGCGCTCTTCGCCCAGCACGCGCGCCTGCGCATAGAAGCAGTAGATCACAACATACGGAACGATGAGGTACCACCGCCACGTCAGGAGGGAGAGCCCGAGCCCGACGAAGAAGCGGCCGGTGTACATGGGGTTGCGAAGCCAGGCGTAGGGGCCGGACTTGATGACCAGTACGTTCTTGCGAAGGTGGGCTGTGGCCCAGAGTTGGACCGATTCGCCGGCGAGCGCGATCACGACGCCGGGCCACATTGGGCTGCGGTCAACCAACACGAAGAGCGCGGCGACGACGGGGACGGCGAGCAGGAAGCGCAGGCTGGTGCCCAGCGACTGGAGGCGGGCGACGGTGCGAGAGGAGAGCCAGCCTACGCCGGAGGGGAGTTGACTGTCTGTCTGACCCATCGAAGCGATGATAGCCCCCGCCGCAAGCGGTGTCAATCAAGCCGAACCACTGCCTCCCGGGATGCTGACCGGTTGGAGGGATGGGCGCGGCTCCGGAGAACAGGAGGCGCAGCGTTCGGGAACGAGAGGAGCACGAATCGTGGCTGGCAGCAAGCTCCCGATCAGGGGCTATCTGATTCATCTCACTCACTACGATCCGGTGTGGTGGCGACGCAAGCCGCGGGAGAGGCCCTTCGATCTTGACCTCGCGCTGGAGGTGGTTGACGCGCTGGCGGAGGAAGGCTTCAACCTGCTGGTGATTGACTGCTTCGACGCGGTGAAATACAAGTCACACCCGGAGCTGGCGAAGCGCTACACGGTCCCGATGAAGCAGCTTCAGATGCTGGTGTCGGCGGCGAGAAAGCGAGGGCTCCAGATCGTGCCGAAGCTGAACTTCTCGCGAAGCCAGTTCCACCATCACAACGACTGGATGCTGGCGCCCGGCGAGAACTGGTACGACCATTTCGACGACGCGGCGTATTGGAAGAAGGCATTCGAGCTGATAGATGAGCTCATCGGGGTGTGCAAGCCGAAGCGCTTCTTCCATATCGGCATGGACGAGGACCACGACCGCTCTTGCACCCAGTAC
>Ga0315314_1004630_pt1 | contig 10252 bp, 9 predicted proteins | sample TDP9_MG_FD_203631 | JGI IMG/M metagenome (GOLD analysis project Ga0315314, IMG submission 203631) | Freshwater sediment microbial communities from Lake Towuti, South Sulawesi, Indonesia - TDP9 | ecosystem: Environmental > Aquatic > Freshwater > Lake > Sediment | place: Indonesia: South Sulawesi... | reverse complement strand
GGCTGGGGTTCACACCTTAAGTGGTTTTAGATATGTTTGCCACAAATGCGCCGAACAAGTTGCTGAACTTTACGAGCGGCGCTACAAATAGGGAGAAAACCAGCATGACTGACTTTCTTTTTACGGTGCCTTCCGGTGAACCTGTTCAGCTTGAGCCTTTCCATTATTGTTTGGTGGGCCAGACCCAATTCAGCGGCAAAACTACGCTCATTAAACGCCTTTCACAATGGGCTGTTGAGCAAGGCTTTAAGGTTCTGATCTTCGACACTAAGGAAACCGAGGCTGACTACGCTGGCTTTGGCCAAGAGGTTCCTGTCTGTCTCCGCGAATCCACAGACAGCTTCGTTTTGATCGGCCTATTAGAGAGCATGTTTCGGCGCAAGCTCACGCCATACTACGCTACTTTGAGCAGGATAACTGAAGCCGCCCAGGGTTTTGCTGACATCATTGAGAGAGCGAGAGAGCTCGAGCAGCGTACTCGTAATAGCTGGCTGAAAGACGCTTGCCGGGTCCTCTACGACCTGCTTGAGCGGTTGAAGAATGAAACAGCAAAAGTCGAGACCGTAACTCAGCTAAAACTCTACCCTGGCGTAAACCGCATGGTCATTAACGACTTCAGCCTTGAGGCTCAGCAACTAATTGTTAAAAACAGTTTCGAGGATCTCCTCCGCATCTACAGACGCAGAGCCATCGGCGTTCTTGACGAAGGACATAAATTTACACCTCAAGGCTACAGTAGCCCAGCCACAAGACCAGTCATGCATGTCATGACTCAAGGCGGAAAAACAGAGCTCTACGGCTGGATAGCCACACAATTCTTAGCGCTAACAGATAAGGGTCCTCTGAAGGCTTGCGCGTTCAAATTCCTGGGCACCCAGGACCACATCACGGAAGTTAAGCATACTATGGACCTCATTCCGGAGATAAGGGGCAAGTTCACTTCAGACGACATCATGAAACTTAAACTCGGTCACTGGATCCTGGTGCGGAAAAGACCGCCCGATGTCAGAGTTGTCTACTCATCACCTTTAGGCGTGCCATCCAGTATCGGTCGAAAGGTGGCCGTTGGCGAATCAACGCCTGAACATGTCCGTGACCAGTTTTTGAAAGTCAAAGTTATGGAGGATGAGGAATTGTATAAGCAAAAATTTGAGGAATTGAAAAGGGAGTTTGACATACTTGCCAAAGACCATGAGCTTTCCGAAAAGAGAATTATGGAACTTGAAGCTGAGAGGGAAGCGCTTGAGAAGAAGGTTCCGAAGGACATCGATGATTTAAAGGAAAGCTATGAAAGGGAGATTCAGAGGCTTAAGGACGATCTGAAAACCGCTGATGCATTGAAGTTTCAAAAGGACGAGGAAATTGCAGAACTGAGAAAAGAACTTGAAGATTTTCGAGAGTTGAAGGCTACTTTCACTAAGCTCCTACCTACGCCTATATCCACCGCTACACCCACGAAGAGCCCTTCTGAGGTTACAGTGCACGTTGAGCAGCCAGTCATCACTATCATGAAAGAGAGGCCGCCCTTAACGCTGAAGCAAGCCGACTTGGAGGGGCGCATCGCCATCGTCTACGCTGAGAACCTGCTTCCCAGCGACAAGACGTTCTCCACCAAGCAGCTCAACACGATCATGGAAAGCCGCTTCGGCACCAAAGAGTTTCCAGGCCACTTCGCGAAGGTGCTGACCAAGTTTGTGGCTTGGGGCTACCTGGAGAAGGTGCGGGCTGGGACCCGCTGGGACTACAGGGTGAAAATGTCTCCGAAAGAAGCGAAGGAGAAGGGTCTACTAAAGGAGGCTGAAACCGCATGACTTGTTTTATCTATGAGAGGGAACTTCGCTACACGCAATCGTTCGCCTCACATGGGAGAACTCTTTCGAAGACCCTGTGGCAGATCAAGTCTTTACGCAGGCAAAAGCCGATTTCCTCAGAACCTTTGAAGTTGTCACGTTAAAGGCAGGCGAAAGAAGGAAAATAGAAAAATGAGCCTTTTGGGACGGAAAGGGGAAAGAAGACAAATAACCTTTAGAATAACTCCTTTGGCAGAAGAGAGGCTGAAACAAGCCGCTTTCCTATTCCACCTAACACCGGCTCAGTACGCGAAGGCTGTCCTCTATAAGGACCTGGGACTCTTTCAGGAGCCGATTGACCGCCGCAAGACCAGACCCAAACGCCGTCACGGAGTGTTAACCTGGGAGCGTGAACGTGAAGAAGAGGAGATAGACTAATTGTTTTATTCAAAAAGCAGATCGTATCACCACTGTGTGGAGATCATGCGTTTTCTGGTTGAAGCAGGTTTCACCTATCAGGTTCACGTTGAAGCCTTGAAGGTTGCCATAACCGCCGTGAGAGGCGGAGATCCTCGCACCCTGAAAAACTGGACCCAGACCCTGGAGAGGCTTGATTTTATCAAGAAAGTGAACCCACATGTTTATCAGATGAATCTTGAAAGCATCCCTGAGTTATTGAATATCATGGTTAAGAGTGGTCAAAAGAAATTGATGTAATATGTGAGTGAGTGTGCGTGCAGACGATTCAGGTGCACGTTTAGTTAGCGGAGAGGCTATCAATGATGAAAAAAGAGAAGAAACTTTATGGAAAATAGAGACTGAAGAGATTAGAGCGCGCACACACGCACACACAAATAGGGAGAGCACTGGAAAAATGCTGAGCTATATTTTTAAGGTATTAAGGTTAAATATGTTGAGTAAATATTAACAAACAAAAGCTTTCAGAACCCTCTCGGCAAAGTTGGGTGTGGCGATTGATGATGCGACTGCCAAGAGTTAGACTTCATAGATATTGGCAATTGGATGGGTCACAGAGAATTCTGGTTCAGCAAGTTGGAGATGGTTCGATTATAAAAAGGTTTGATAAGACGCCCATTCCAAGAAAAAAGAGGGAGGTGGTATGCCCCCATTTCCTGGAATTGAAATGGGCTTATGGTTGTCCGTTTGATTGTGCTTGGTGTTTCCTTAAGGGAACGCTTAGACTCCTTGATACGAAGACCCAGCCTGTTGTAAAAGACTACAGCAAGGTTCAGAGGCATTTAGAAAGTTTCTTTAGGAATGATGGGCAATCAGGGGAGGTGTTAAACACTGGGGAATTAGCTGATTCACTAATGACGGAGAATACTCACAGACCATTTTCCAGGTTCGTCATACCTCTGTTTGAAGAGCAAGAACAACACAAAGTTCTTTTCTTAACAAAATCTAACAACATAAAGAACCTTATAGGAATGAGAAAGCATACCCAAGTAATTGTGAGTTTTAGTCTAAATGCGCGCTCTGTTGCAAGAAAATGGGAAAGAGCGCCATCTGCTGAAAGCAGACTGAAAGCCGCAAAAATCTTGAACGAACTATGCTACGAGGTACGCGTCCGTATTGATCCAATAGTGCCTATTGAAAATTGGCAAAAAGAGTACCTTGAGATAATAGATTCGATATTTGACAAGTTCGTTCCAGAAAGAATCACCCTTGGCTCTTTAAGAGGTCTCCAAAGCACTATAAATAATGCAAAAGACAAATCATGGGTTATTTTCGTGAAGGAACCCTCAAGTTGGGGCAAAAAGATCGCCTTTGAGACGAGGTACTTGATATACAATACTATTATGAAATACCTAAAGTCTAAATATAACTACACGAAAGTTGCCCTGTGCAAAGAAACAATTGAAATGTGGGATAGACTCGGCATGGATTACAAGACAATCCAGTGCAATTGTTTGTCTTAGACAAATGGATAATGAAGTCAAAAAGTAAATGTTAATGTTAATTTAGGCACATAAATTTCTATATAGGAAACGGTACTAACTATGACGACTTTCAAAGACAAGAAAAAACACAGAGAAGCAGCCTTGAGGGCGTGGAAAACAATCAAAAAGAAGAAGCGAGAGAAAGCGGCAAGAAATTCACAAATAATAACACAGTTCATAGATCCTAAAAAAATACAAAGAATAAGGCATCCGGAAACGACTCATTTCCGAGAACCGTTTGAGCCTGCTTGGAACGGAAACCGCATTGTGGTGCCTTTTCACAAAACCCCGCCCAATATAGCCTGTGGTCGATTTTGGGAATTACGATGGGCCTATGGTTGCCCATTAGACTGTAGCTATTGCTATTTGCGAGGAACCACGCGCGGTAGAATGAAGCCTCAATATGTAAAAATTGATCACGTCTTAAAAGCCTTAGATGAAGCTTTCGCGAAGATATCTACGCCAACGATTTTCAATGCAGGTGAGTTGTCGGATGCTTTAATGAACCCTCTAATGATGGCTCAGATAATTGAAAAATTTGAACAACAAAGTAAACATAAGATTTACCTTCTTACAAAGTTTGGAGTGAGAAATGTACAGTTTCTTTTAGACAAGCCACGAAAACAGGTGATATGTGGTTGGAGCATCAATGCTCCAGCTGTTGCAAATCTCTGGGAAAAAGCCGCGCCTCCACCAGAAGAAAGGATTGAAGCAGCCAAACAAGTCAGTATTGCCGGGTACGACACAAGGATAAGAATCGACCCTATTTTTCCTATTGCAGATTGGAAATCACACTACCAGAATTTACTTGACCGAATACTGTCAAGTCTCAATCCAAATAGAATCATTCTTGGAACGCCAAGAGGTCTCTGGAAAACGATCAAATATGGAAAGGAAGCAAGTGTTGATATGTCGTGGACGCAATTTTTCAAAGAAGACACAGGTTGGGGTAAGAAGTTGGCTTTTGAACAAAGAGAGGAAATATATCGGTTCTTTTATGATAAACTGGATTCAGCGGGTTACCCCTTGTCTCAAGTATCCATATGTAAGGAGACTGTAGAAATGTGGGACGCCTTGGGAGTACGTTATACTACCGGAGTCTGTAATTGCTATGGCAAGAATGCTTGGCAGCCTTGATTAAACATATCAACTTAAAATTCTTGGCTACTCACAAAAAGTTATAAGACATCCATCGGGATAGGAGAATCTTCTTTTCCTTTTAGAAACTTCAATGATTTGTGGCGGGTGACTACTTTCTAAGCATTTCAAAATAGATTTTCGGTAGACAAATGGAGTTTCTATAATTACGAATTGCTGTATTTCACTTTCAGGAACCGTTTTTCCTCTAAATCTGTTGTAGACCATTTGTGCTGCGCTCGGAACCCAATAAGGTTCCATTTTATAATCTATTAGATAAGTCTGATTAACATCCGTGAGATCAGAAAACCTATACGTCCCTCTCCGGTCCACTTTCCACATAGCTCCCTTCATGACCTCAAGTCCTTTTGGATGCTTTGTTCCGTAAACCAAGTAATAGATAATCTGGTTGTAGGGACCGACCATTTCGAAACTTCTAACATATTTAGCGCCTCCCACATTCTTTAGTTGCCTCTCATAGAGATCTAATAGAAATCTTAAACGCTCACGTGTATCAAGGATGTTGCAGACTTTTTTCCATTCTTGGGTCTCAAACAAGGGATTTAAGACGGGTTCACGTAATTCGTCCAAGAAACGATTGACAAATCCTGCCATAAATGTTATCAGCACCTCGCATTTGTCGTAACTCATCATCCGTCCAATTAATTCCATAGGAAAACCTGAAAAACCAAAAGGATCCAGAAATGTAAACGTGGGAGCGAGCCTGGCCCCTCTTTTTTCAAGCTCATTTAACACTTCTTCAAGGGTCAGCGCAAATTCTGCTCCCTGAACTTCATATTTTATGTTTTTTGGAAGGCTTGGAAAGCGTTCTTTAAGAATCTGAGAAAGTATTTTAGCGCGATTTGGATCTTTTTCGATGAAAAAGAACACTATTTCCTTGAAATTCTCACGCAATTTATGTTCAACTGCTGTCTGTAATGCTATCACTGGAGAACCAACTTCGCCACCCGAGTAGACGCCGGGCCCAGCAAAGCCGTCTAAATAAATTATTCTGCCCTCCACTTTTGACAAAATTGGAAACCACGCCTTCAAGTAGTTCTGTAGTATCTCATGCTTGGCTCGCGTATGCGGTTCAATTGGCCAGATAGTGGAGGATATATTTGACAGAAATCCAACCTCCAGACACAAATGTATTTAGATAAAGTTCTGGCTCTTATGCCTTACCTTAACATGCTTATCGACCAACAGCTATGCTCTTTTCCTCACCGAATCCTGAAGTAAAGTTTCATCGATGTTTGATAGAGTAGCCAACTGTAATAGACATGTCCGACTATGCCTATGACGGCGAAAACGAGGAAAATTGCCGTGCTTAATTTCTCTTCCATCTTAAGCCACCAATGAGACGATTTTCTTTGCATGAAACTTCACTTTTAACAATAGGAATATTAACTATCAGCGACAAATGCGAAGTTATCGTCTTGAGAGAGGCTACGCTGCGATGCGCTGCGAGCACATAAAAATCTATTCTGTATAAGATGCGTAAAATTCATAAGAAATAGCATAAACTTTGATGTGGGTTCAAACATGAAAACCATACGATTAAGCGATGATATCCATGCTGAGCTCACGAAGATCGTTGGTGAACTCATAGTTCAGAAAGGCAAAAGAATAACCTATGACGAAGCCATAAAGGAGCTGATCGCGTTTTGGAGGAAACATCATTATAATCAGGGACAATAGGCGTAAAGCGCAATCTCTCAATCTACGTTTTGTTTATTTAGAGCAACTTTTATTAGACTTTTAACATCAAATACAATTGAGAGTAATAGTTTGCCTAAGGATGAAGATGTTATTGGAGCACTTGTGGCTATTTTTCTCGGTCTCGTAGGACTGGCAATACTTGCCTCGATTTTTGGACCCAAATGTCCCAGATGTGGAAAACCAGTAGATAGAGGAGCCACACTCTGTCCTCATTGTGGGGCGATACTGGTGTGGTAAGAATGAAGAAACTTCTTTTCGAAATAAGTCCAAAGATAGAATTTCCTCTTTCTTCTGTTCACCTTGGAATATTGTCAGTACTCTTGATTCTTCACCTTTTTGATGTAATTACGATGGAGAGCCGTTTTTTCAAGGCATTACTTTTTTGGGTTGCAATTAATCTTTTAGCGTTTCCAGTCGCAAGAAGGAGATTTATTACTCCAAAGGTGGCGAGTCCAAAGTGTCCCTTTTGTGGAAGTTACATGACAACGATAGAACTTTACTGCGAAAAATGCAAATCATCATCTAAGATTCCTAAAGAAGAGAAATAAAGCAAATTAAGGTTCCGAAGCCTAAGCCATGTCGTAGACTGCGCCATAAAGGAATTAAGAAAACAGACTTGAGACGAAAGTCACTTTTCCCATTCTATCCTACTCGTATTTGTGTCTATGTCTTCTAATAGTTCAATTATTCGTCGAGTTTCTTTATTTTTTATTAAAGTTTTGCATATTTTCTCTAAAGTTGCTACCAAAGACATTAAATATTCACTTACTCTGCCTCTTTGCTTCTTCTCTTTGACGCTCTAACGCCTCAACCTGCTTCAAATGCAGGAGATCCCGCAGAATCTTCCGGTATTCACTGGGATCGACCAAAGCGTTTAAACAGGCGTTGGTAAGCGTGGGCAAGATTCCGATCAGCATCTCCATGTCCAACGCCTCAGGAGGACCCCAGTTCAAGCGGCAATCCGCTTGCTTAGGATCGTAGCCTGCTTCTTCTAAAACAGGAGTGAAGATGTCTCGTTCCACTATTCTTTTAATAAAACGCTGCAGAGCCATCACTTTTCTTTCCGCGATTTCGATGGCGGCACGCGCTGACGCCTCCGTAAATCCCGGAGTAGTAAAGAGTTTCGGAAGAGGCGTCTGTCCGCCAAGATAGACTTGATTTAGAATGTGTTCAATGTAAGCCTCAAAACGAGCTCGAGGATCCACCTGCACCGTCTTGATGTCCGCCTCCGGATTATCGTACACGAAACGAGCACCGGCCTTAGGCTTGTTTTTGATCATCGCCTGATACTGAGATAGCTGGTCAGGCGTAACCTTTGGAAAGATCCAAAGCTCGTCCGGCCCAGCGTATTTCTCAAACACGTCTATCATGCGAGTTTCAATTCGCGCCTTCATCTCCAGGATGCTCATGCGTTTCTCACCATCGAAGCTGAGCTCCTGCAACAGAACCTGGAGCACGCCGGTTCCGTACGCACTAAAGTTGACGGCTCCCCACTTCCAATGAATGATCTGCTCCGGCGTAAACGATTTCTTCACGCTTTCAAACGAATAGTTATAGGCCTTCACGGTGCCAGTCTCGTCACGTTGAACAGCCTTAGGATCATCGAAGCCTGTGAGAGGCAAAATCTTAAGCCCGAAGGGTTGTGTCTCGTTGGTTTTCAGCCAGAAACTGTTGCCAGACGCCACGATCTCTCTGGCCCCGATCTGCAGCAAGCCATCAAGGTTCACGGATTCGTTGAATTCGTCAACTGCAGCCTTAGCCTCTTCAGCTTTCTCGTAGTCCTCATTTACCGTGGTGTAAAAACCCATTCCAACAGTCTGATCTGCGAGGAAATCCACGAAGGCTTTGCAGCTGGGATCCCGCTCATAAGCGGTCATCACATCACTGAAACTGACCTGTTTCGCTTCGCCGTAGGCGGTTCTGTGAGCAGGTAACAGGGTTCCTGGATGGGTCCTCGAAAATGCCTCACGCAAACGATTCAAGCTCCTTCGGAAAAAAGCCAACTCAAAACGCCCTCCTCAACGTAGCTGGCGCACGCTCTTCCGCTTCTGAACTCTCACGATGCCGATTAAGAATAAGAATAATATAGTTGTTGAGGGATCTTCCTTCCTTCTTAGCTTGTGTCTCCAACCAATCTTTGAGATCCTTCGGAAGGTAAATAGAAAATGTTCTTGCATTCATTGTGATTTATTAAAATAAACTCTAATATTTAACAACTTTTGTTAAGAATTAACAAAAGACCTTATTTTTAAGTTTTAAGTTCAAATTTAGGTTAGAAAATCCCCGGAGTTCAAAATTTTGCCGATCGGACCCTTTCCAGACTTCAATGCTTGTGTGGTTCACATGATGAAGCCAAAAGAGGACGGCGGCGGAGGCTACGACGAGGAAACCGCAAAAAAGGTTTGTGGCAAAATGAAGGCTGAGCTGGAGGAAAGCTTCAGCTGGGCCAGCGATATAAAGCCTTATCCAGGCGCCAAACTCATCCGAGGAGAGGCCATTCACCCGCTCAAGACTTTTCACTCTCACGAATGGCCTCAGCTTCGAGTCTATCTTGAGGAGGAACTGGAAAAGTCTGCGGAGACTCTCACGGGCAAGCCTCTTAACCTGGACCACTGGAAACCTCTATATGGAAAGGTTTTGGGTGCACGCTACGAGGATGGGGCCCTCGAGTACGTCGCTGAACTAAACGATGAAGATATACTCCGCATGATTCGCGATGGCCAAATCAAGCATGCCAGCGTACAATTCGAATGGAAGATTCTGGAGCAGGTGGACGGAGTCGCGCCGCGAGGTCTAAACTTCCAGCACTTGAGTCTTCTCAAAGACATGCAGCCTGGAGATCCCATGAGCACCGTGGAGATTTTTGAGAGTATTGCTCGACAGCTGAAGGGGGCTAAGGGCCTCGCTCCGCCGAATCCCCAAACGGGATCGGAAACGGAGGATAAAATGAGAATGGAACCTTTAAAGGAAAGAGTTTTTGACAGAGCGTATATCAACGATTTACCGGACGATGCTTTTGCTCTAATACAAAAAGGTGGAGAGAAGGATGAGACTGGCCGCACGAAACCGCGTTCATTAAGGCGACTGCCTCATCATCGTGCTGATGGGTCGTTGGACCTTCCCCACCTTAGGAATGCTAATAGTCGCGCACCACAGATGAAGGATGTCAGCGAAGAGGAAAGAAAGGCGGCGAAGGCGCATCTTGACCGTCATAAGAAGGCTGCTGGAATCGGCGAGTTTGCGGAGGCTCAACGAGAACCCTATAAGCACGCTTGGAAGGAACAAAACGAGGTGGAGTTTCAAATCGCTCCAGAACCCACTATAGACGAGTTGATTCAAAGCATTGAAGACATCGTGGAGCAGTTTAACGCGAGGTTTGACGCCTTAGAGGCGCGGCTTCCCCGTCAACAAGCCCAGGAATCTGAGGAAACCATGGAGGCCCTTAAAGCGCAGATCCAGGTTTTAGAGAGCCAGAAGGCGACGCTGCAAGAAGAACTGAATAAAGCGAAGAAACCCGGCGAATCCATTATACCAAGCAATGTTACACGGCCCACCGATGTCTTGAAGGAAATCAAACGGTTGCTTCCAGAGCGGCCGCCAATGGCTTGGGGTCATCACTATCATCAGTTGTGGCGTAACGTG
>Ga0315314_1004629_pt1 | contig 10253 bp, 13 predicted proteins | sample TDP9_MG_FD_203631 | JGI IMG/M metagenome (GOLD analysis project Ga0315314, IMG submission 203631) | Freshwater sediment microbial communities from Lake Towuti, South Sulawesi, Indonesia - TDP9 | ecosystem: Environmental > Aquatic > Freshwater > Lake > Sediment | place: Indonesia: South Sulawesi... | reverse complement strand
TCAAGGAGGGGACCTTCAGGGAAGATCTCTATTACCGGCTCAACATTGTTCCTATCTATCTTCCTCCTTTGAAAGAGCGTCAGGAGGATATTTCCATGCTTGCTATGCATTTTCTCAAAGAATATGCTGAGGAAACGGGAAAGACGATCAAGGGATTCACACCCGAGGCGATGGAGAAACTAATGATATATCCATGGCCAGGTAATGTTCGAGAGCTGGAAAATGTAATCGAGAGGACCGCGGTAATGATAGAAGAGCAGATGGTTAAGCCAGAACACCTCATTCTTCCAGGGCAACAAGAGAAAGCGGGCATGGGTGACTACGTTCCGATGACCAGTGAAGAATTAAAAAAAATCAAGAAGAAGCTGAGGGAAAAGGTTGTTGAGGATATCGAAAGGACATTTGTCCTCAATGCGTTGGAGCGGCACAATTGGAATGTGACCAGGGCAGCAGAAGAGGTTGGAATGCTTCGGACAAATTTTCAGGCACTGATGAGGAAGTACAACCTACGAGCTAAAGGAGAGTAGAAGTTTCTATGGGTTGATTATGGATGTTCAGTAGTTGGAATAAACATTATTTCTCTTGGAGAAATGAAAGAAGAGAAAAAGGAGTGTTTGGGCTATATAGTGTAACATGCTGATTTCAATCATTTTTTGTATTTATTGTTGTTAAGATTGTCGCCAGTGACTCTAAATGCGAAATTATGTACATATTTTTTATTTTATAAAAAGCTTATTATTTCAGGTAATTATAATACTTGCTGAAAAATAAAGTATTTTTTTTTAATTTTTTAGTAAAATTAAAAGTTTCAGAGAGTTACACGAGTATAAAGAATTATTTTGTATATTTTTTTTATTTTAGGTTTTTTTAGTGATTTCAATCAATTAAATTTGCATCATTGCGTATATTTTTTAAATCTTAGAAAAATTAAATAATCTCAAAGGAATAAATCTAAAATTTATACAATACTGCTAAGCAACGTATATTAAAATTATACAACTTCCATAGGAAACCGTCCTTAAATTTGTCTTCTTTATTAAAAAGTTAATAATTTCAATCAATTAAATCATTTTTTAGTTCCCAATGTTTTGGCATAGAAAATGCCATATAGAGTTCAAAAATGAAAAGAGAGGGGGAATTGAAATATGTCCAAGCGAAGGAGAGTAATAAAGAAAATATGGTTAACGGGGTTGATAATAAGTTTATTGATTTTGACGGCTCCCACGGTATTTGCTAAGAACATCAATCTGAGTGATATGGGTATTATCCCGTGGGTTGTGGTCATTGTTGGGGTAATTCTTGTACTTCTGCAGTTGATTCCTGCTGCAATAATTCTCTTCTCTACCGTCGGAATCGTCTCTAGTTTAATCTTTAAGAGAAAGAAAGCCACCGAAAAAGTAGGCGCTGAGGAAGAAGAAATAGTATCCATTCCTGGATACGAGCCCCAACTAGTTAGAAGTGAGTTTGAAAAATAGATAAATATAGTAGAAAGAGGAGTACCATCTGACATTAGTTTGAGAGATAAACTATGTCCAAGAATGTCAAAAAGATCGTTTTGGTTTTAAACGTCGTTTATTTCTTGTCGATTGCATTGGTTTGTTCGGGAATTGTGTTGGCGGGGGGAGTCAACTGTTTCAAGGTATTTTTGTCTTGGGTCTTCTTCGCTTTTGGAATTATCATTATGTTGGCAAAGGTGAGCCCCTCTTGTACTACCCTTTCCGCCCTTTTCAGAAAAAGGAGGGTTCATCATGAAGCTTGAGACACTGCTCATAATCTATAAGGATGATTTTTGGGCTCGGTCGCTTGTCCCATTTTTCCATGGAAGGGGATATAGGGTTGAAACGGCTAAGACGATTAGCGATACGATCCGGAAAGTTCGAAATAGCAATATCCATTTAGTTTTAATGGATGATGAAATTGAAGGGGTAAAGGCACTTGACCTCGTTAACTTGGTGAAAAAAATAAATTCAAAGACACAGATTATTGTAGCCTCTTCAGAAAATTCTCTCGGTTTGGCTAAACAGCTTCGAGAAGCTGGGATTTTTTATCAAGCAATGAAGCCTGTAGATCTGGAAGAGATCAAGTCCGTGGTAGATTGTGCCTTTAAGAAGATCCAGCGGGAAAGTTTGGATAGAGGAATTATTCCTTTCCTCTTTCCAAAAGGGGTTCCAGCATGAATATGAGAGAAGCCCATTTTTATGGGCGAAAAGATAATTTGCTCGCCCCTCCATGGATAAGACAGATGATTGGGGAGCCTGGAAGCTTACAGGACTTTGAATTCAAAATGATCATTGGAAAGGAGGGACGTATATGGATTCGCTGATTGAATTCATCACTTACACCAAAGGAATTGAATACATCATCGCAATCGTATTTCTTTTTGGCTTCATCGGATTCTGGAGATTATTATTCGTAAAATAGTTTGAGCGGGTATAGACGCATCAAGATCCAAGATCGCTTCAGGGTAAAGAGGAGGGTCCACGATGAAAATCAATCGTAGGGACTTTATAAAGGCAGCAATCATTGGAGGATCGAGTCTCATTGGAATTTCTGGAGAGGTGTTTGCTGCAGAGGACTTTTCGAATCAGCCAAATCGTTATGGAGTATTGACTGATTTGACGCGTTGTGCAGGATGTCGCCTTTGTGAAGCGGCTTGCAATGACGCCAATAGGCTGCCTCAACCTGAAATTTCTTTTGACGATACCTCTGTTTTTGAAAAAGAGAGAAGACCAGATTGGCGGGCTTATACGGTTGTCAATCGATATCTAAACCCTAAAAATGAAGGAGCCCCAGTCTTTCGAAAAATGCAATGTTTCCATTGCAATGAGCCGGCATGCGCTTCTGCCTGCTTAGTTGGAGCGATCAAGAAAACAGCTGAAGGATCAGTGCTTTATGACGAATCCGTTTGCATCGGTTGTCGGTATTGTATTGCAGCATGTCCCTTTTCAATTCCGGCATATGACTATTACAGCCCAATAAAACCAAAATTGGTAAAATGCACGATGTGCTACACAAGGATTTCAACCGGACGAGTTCCGGCTTGTGTTGAAGCTTGTTCAGAGGAAGCCCATACGTTCGGCAAGAGGAAGGCATTGATTAAACTTGCGAGGGAAAGGATTGTAAAGAATCCGGATAAATACGTTGATCATATATATGGAGAACATGAAGTGGGAGGGACAAGTTGGATGTATATCTCAGGGGTTCCTTTTGAACAGGTGGGCTTTCCGGCAGATCTTGCCACCGTGCCTTATTTGACCTTCACAAAAGGTTTTCTCGGAGCAGTTCCGCTCGTGTTGACTCTTTGGCCTGCTCTGTTGGGAGGTATTTATATTTTTACAAAATCTCGAGAACAGAAAGATGAGACAGTTACCCAAAAATCTGAGAAAGGGGAGAAAAGGTAATGGACAGGGGCCTAGAGGGAATGAGCAGACAACGACTTTGGATCTATGAAAAAATCTTTAACGGATTAAGTTTCAGCGAATATCTCAAGAGTCTTATTACCCCTTTTAATATGATAGCTGGAATTCTCATCGTTCCGGGTTTCATATTTATTGTTACTCGATATCTCTATGGACTTGGCTCCGTGACAAATGCCTCGGATGTTTACCCTTGGGGACTCTTTATCTCCTATGGGCTGCTTTCTGGCGTCCCGTTCAGTTCTACCGGATTTCTTATGGCTACGGCTTATTATATTTTTGGTCTTAAGTCCTATCGGCCGATCGTTCGACTCGGAATTCTTGTTGGATTTCTTGGTTATTTCTTTGCTGTTTGCTTCCTCCTGGTCGATCTGGGTCGCCCATGGCGTCTTCCTTATCCCATGTTCGTTTCCTTAGGGACAGCTTCCGTTTTATTTCTGGTGGCTTGGCATGTGGCTCTCTACCTCTCGACTCAATTCGTTGAATTTTGTCCATCTATATTCGAGTGGCTCGGCGCAGAAAGGTGCCGAAATTGGGTTAGTAGGGTGACCATTGGAGCTACTATATTTGGGGTGATCCTATCAACACTTCACCAATCAGCCCTTGGTGCACTCTTTCTCCTCATGCCTGGGAAAGTTCACCCTCTTTGGTATTCCCCTTTTCTTCCAGTCTATTTCTTTGTTTCAAGCATCTTTGCCGGGCTTTCAGTGATGATTCTTGTAAGTTCATTAAGCCGCCGATTTTTAAGAGATAAGACCGACGCCAACTTCAACTCAAACTTCGATGCAATGATCTTCGGCCTCGGAAAAGCAGCTTCAGTGGTGCTTTTTTCTTATTATAGCTTGAAGCTGATTAGTGTTGCCCACGAGAACCAATGGGGGCTCCTGATTACTCCGTATGGGTCCCTGTTTCTCTTAGAAGTTGTTGGGTTTGTCTTTTTACCCTGTTTGCTTTACGCCTATGGAGTAAAAAGGAAGAATGTAAAGATCGTTCAAATCACAAGCGTTTTAACGATGCTGGGAATAGTCTTCAACCGGTTTAACGTATCGATGATTGGATTCAATTGGACCCTTCCGCACCGGGAGATTCCCCATTGGAAGGAGTTCTTAATCGCGATTACCATTATCACCATTGGAGTTCTCGTATTTCGGTGGATTGTGAGCAGATTGCCAGTCCTCCGAGAACTTCCCAAATATCCAAAACCGCCTAAATTGAAAGAAGAGGTGTTCGAAAGAGTTAGACCATCTTTTCTCCGTTACCCAAGAATTGCTTATGGGACGATTCAATTTATGAACGAAACGATCAAGGGTTGGAAAGGATAAAAGTCCATATAATGTAAAAATGAAATATGGAAAATTGATCTAAAATTTGAGGCCCTATATATCCTTTGACTCCTACCAGCCAAACCCCACCCAGATGGAGAGAATATGTAGGGCCTTTTTTGAAGACTCGGCCTAAGAAAATATTTTAAATTTCCGATTCATCGCTTTTTACGTTTAATCCCCATCCTTAAATTTTCAATCGTAACCCGCCCATTATAGGATTCTAATCAGAATTAGATACTGACCCCTGTTTCATTTGGGTAAGTTTAACGTTAACATGAATAAAAAATTCAATGAATATATTTTTTATAATAATTATTTTAAAAACTTATAAACGATGAATATTTAATATATTCATATTGGTCTCTAAAATGCCTATCCTACTTACCTCGATTTAGTAAAAAAATAATAATATCAATAGATTACATGATATTCTATTCCGATTTCTTCTTGGCATATGAAATGCAATTCGAAGGTTGATCCCAATAAGAAAGGGGGAATAAGGCATGCTAAAGATAAAAAGATCTCTGGTGGTTGGGTTAATAATGGTTTTCGTTGTTCTATTAACTACCCCAGCTTTTTCAGGATCAATCAATTTTAAAGACGCTGGGATTCCACTGTGGATTTTCGTCATTAGTGGGGCTACGATTGTTGTTTTACAGTTAATTCCTACAGCCATTCTCTTCTTCTCTTTCATCGGAACCGCCTCTCTCATAGTCTTCAAGCTAAAAAAAGTACTGGAGGAATGTTTGGCTAAAGAGAAACAGAAAATTGTGCTTCCTGGATATGAGGCAACGACTATTAAGAAGAAGAGCAGATCAGAAAAGTGGGAGATCTAAATATCATTTCTTAGACTTCTCACAAAAAAGAAAATTCTTACCTCCCCGATGAGGTGAGCTATCATGAAATCAAAAACCGTCCTCATTGCTTATCAAGATGATCTCTGGGTAAGATCGCTTTCCACTTTCTTTCACGGCGTCGGGTACAGGATCGAAACTGTAAAAATGGTAAGCGATATGATTCGAAAGGTTCGGAATGGTAACATCCATGTCATTCTTCTCGATGACGAGATTGAAGGGGTAAAAGCATACGATTTAGTCCTCCTACTCAAAAAAATCAATGGGAATATACAGGTGATCGTTATTTCCTCGGAAGAGTCTCTAAGAGGGGTGAAACGTCTCCGAGGTGCCGGAATCTTTTATCAATCAATGAAACCGGTCGATCTGGAAGAGGTAAAGTCAGCAGTAGAATGTGCGTTTGAAAAAATTGAAAAGGAGAATTTGGAAAGAGCCCTGGCATGAACTAAAAAAGGAAGGACTCCGGTCGGTCGTCTTTCTGGGCTAATCGATGAAATTCAACAATCTCTTTATCACCTGCCCGCCTTGGGAGAGAATGTAAGAAAGGGTAAATATTGGTCTAAGTTTTTGCATCCTCAGAATCCTGCGGTTCAAACCTCATCCAAGTCGAGAAACTATTTTTATGGGAGAATCTGCTGAGGACCCCACCTCGAAGGTGGGACTCTTTAATAGCACTAAAGCCAATTGGACCGATAAGAAATGGAATAGTATTTTTGGTGGGTATAATGCGAGGTCATATGATCACAAAAAGTGGTTATAATTAGATTGAAAGAGGTCTTTTATTTATGATAGGATAAAAGCAAGGAGGACAAGGAGTGTATACGCCAAGGATATTAGTCGTCGATGACGAAATGATTGTCTGTGAGAGTTGCAAACGTATACTCGAAGAAGATGGGTATGAGGTGGAGATTGCTCTGAACGGAATGGAAGCCCTTGATAAACTGAAGGCAAATTCTTTTGACATTCTTATTACCGATCTTAAGATGCCAGGTATCGATGGTATGGAGGTTCTAAAAACTTCACGGAGGGAGTATCCAGAGACCGTTGTCATCATGATCACTGGCTTTTCTACAGTGGAGACCGCTGTGGAGGCCATGAAATTGGGAGCCTTCGACTACATCCCCAAGCCGTTTACGCCAGATGAGGTCTCGATTGTTGTGAAAAAGGCCATTGAGAAGAAGACTCTCGTGCTTGAAAATATCTATTTACGTCAGGAATTACAGGAAAAATACGGGGCTCACAATATTGTGGGAAAAAGCAAGAAGATGCAAGAGATCTACCGCATCATTGCCAAAGTAGCCCCGACCGACAGTACGGTCCTAATCTATGGTCAGAGTGGAACGGGAAAGGAGTTGATCGCACGGGCCATCCATTTTAATAGTGCGAGACGGGAGAAACAGTTCGTGCCGGTGGACTGTGCTGTTCTATCAGAGAATCTCTTGGAAAGCGAACTGTTTGGCCATGTCAGAGGGTCTTTCACGGGCGCCATAACTAACAAACCAGGGCTCTTCGAGGTGGCAGATGGAGGGACTGTTTTCCTCGATGAAGTAGGGAATATCAGCCTTGCCATTCAGGCAAAACTCCTGAGGGTATTGCAAGAAAGAGAGTTTACACCTGTGGGTGGAACAAAGGCGAAGAAAGTTGATATTCGACTCATCGCTGCCACCAACAAAGATCTGGAAAAGATGATCAAAGAGGAAACCTTCCGGGAGGATCTCTATTACCGGCTTAACATTGTTCCTATCTACCTTCCAACCCTAAGAGAGCGTCAGGAGGATATCCCTCATCTGGCTATGCATTTCCTTAAAAAATATGCCGTGGAGATAGGGAAGGCGATCAAAGGATTCACTCCGGGGGCGATGGAGAAACTGATGAAATACACATGGCCAGGCAATGTTCGGGAGTTAGAGAATTTGATTGAGAGGACCGTGGTAATGACCGAAGATGAGATGGTTCGAGCAGAGCATCTCCTTTTCCCGGGTCAAAAAGAGAAAGAAAGTTTGAGCAACCATATTCCAATGACCAGTGAGGAATTGAAGGAAATCAAGAAGCAGATAAGGGAGAAAGCAGTGGAGGACATCGAAAGGGCATTCATCCTCAATACCTTGGAGCGGCACAATTGGAATATCACTAGAGCATCCGAAGAGGTGGGAATGCTCCGGCAAAATTTTCAGGCGCTGATGAGGAAATATAACATCCGGGCTAAGGGGTTATGAGAAGGGGGAATTATTGTCAGAGTTTTTCAAATGGCTGATTGTGGGATGGTCGATTGTTGTGGTGGGCATTGCTACACTTGGATTGATTCTCATTATTAGATATGGTGAAGTAAAAAAGATTGAGACTGATGATGTAAGCCTTTGTTTTATAATAGCTTTTTTCTGCTGGTTGATCCCCATTATTGCGTTTTCAATACTTGCACGGACCTTAGGATTCTAATTAAAATATCTAACTGAACAAATTATTTATTCAAAAAAAACTTTTAAATTTCAATTTATTGTAACCTACCTCCTTCTTTTGGGATTCAGACCGCATATTAAAAGCATGCATATTGGCAAAGGAAATAGCTTTTCGCCTCTCAAGTCCTTTTATAAAGAATAAATAATTTCAATATGTTATGTAAAATCAGTTTTTCATTGCATCTTTGGCATATGAAATGCAATCTCCAGGTTGGACCCGTTAAAGAAAGGAGGAATGAGACATGTTAAAAGGAAAAACATCATGGTTGGCTGGATTAACGGCAAGTTTGATCACTTTAACGGCCACGCCAGCCTTTGCAAGGTCGATTAGTCTTAAGGATGCTGGAGTTGCTTTGTGGATCTTCATTATTATTGGGGCAGTGATCATCCTCCTTCAATTGATCCCGGCGGTGATTCTCTTCTTCTCTTTCATCGGTACCAGCTCAGGAATAGTCTTCAAGCGAAAGAAACCTATGGAGGAGCTACGCGCTGAGGAGAAGGAGAAAATTGCACTTCCTGGATATGAGCCAGCAGCTGTTAAAAAATAGGCTGTAGAGTTTAAGGAGTTGAGAAACATGTCCGAGACAATGAAGAAGATCATCATTATCTTATGCTTAGCCCTTATTCTGGCAATCGCAATTGTCTCTCTAGGGATTGCCTATGCTGGAGGAGTGAGGGGAAGCGGACTTCTGGGTGTCTGGTTCTTCCTCACCTGTGGGATTATCATTGTCTTAGCCCAATTGATCCCAGCAGGTATTCTTCTATCCTCCTTCATCGGAACGGCGTTTTCCTCTTTTCGAAAGGAGGAGATGCCCCTCCGAGCCACATAGGTTAGATGAGAAGAAGAAATTATCTTCACCTCTATGTCGAAAGCCGAAGAGGGCTCATTAGTGGGAGGAGAGATGAAAATGAGATCGAAAACAATTCTTATCGCTTATCACGATGATCTCTGGGCCAGATCGCTCTCTACTTTTTTCCATGGCATTGGGTATAGGGTCGATACCGCAAAGATGGTGAGCGAAATGATTCGGAAGGTTCGAAATGGCAAGATCCAGGTGGTCCTCCTCGATGATGAGATCGAGGGAGTGAAAGCCTGTGACTTAGTTCCACTCTTTAAGAAGATTAATGATAAGATCCAAATTATCGTCATCTCTTCGGAGATCCCACTTGAGTTGGCGAAACGTCTCCGGGGGGCAGGGATCTTTTATCAAGCCATGAAACCGGTCGATCTGGAAGAGATCAAGTCCGCCGTCGAATGTGCCTTTGAAAAGGTCGAGAGAGAAAGCTTAAAAGAGGGTTTTTTCCCATTCCTCATTCCAAGGAGGGTTCCGGCATGAAGGGGAGAGAAGTAGGAGTTAAGACTCGGGCTGTCCCTTTGGGAATTCTGTCGCTTCTTCTTTTGGTGGGGTTAACGTCAGGAGTTGCATGGAGTGATAATTCCCTCTGCTTGGGCTGCCATCAGGACGAGTCGTTAAAGAAACGGGATACTCGTGGCAAAAGTATTTCTCTCTTTGTCTCAGAGGCTGGGTTTAAAAATTCAGTCCACGGGAAACTCTCCTGTTCCGATTGCCACACCCGTATTAAGGATGACAAGCATGCAGAGGGTGGGAAGAAGCCTGCGGATAAGAGTGTCAGTTGTGGGGCTTGCCATAAGGAGGCAGAGAAAGAATATCATCAGGGCCTTCATTCAAAGATGATTATGAAAGGGACGGAGAGGGCAGCCAATTGCTATGATTGTCACGGAAAACATAATATCCTGCCAAGTAAGAATCCCAAGTCAATGACCCATGTTTCAAACATAGAAAGGACATGTAATCGCTGCCATTCTGACGTCGAGTTTGTGAAACAGCATGCATTAGGTGCGGCCATTCCAAAAGAGGAATTCAAAAGGAGTGTGCACGGAAAAACAGGGGAGGTGACCTGTACCAGCTGCCACGGAAGCCATAATCTGAGATCGCTGATCGATCCAAAATCAACGATCTTTCGATCGAATGTCCCCCAGACATGTGGTTCATGCCACCCTGACATTACGAAGCAATTTACAGAAAGCATTCATGGAGTGATCGCTGCCAGGGGCAGGACAGATTCCCCGACCTGCACCACCTGCCATGGCATTCATGGGATCAAGGCGAAGATAGATCCTGACTCTCCGGTCCATGAGAGAAGGATTGCGCTGACGACATGTCCTCAGTGTCATGCTGC
>Ga0315314_1004628_pt1 | contig 10255 bp, 10 predicted proteins | sample TDP9_MG_FD_203631 | JGI IMG/M metagenome (GOLD analysis project Ga0315314, IMG submission 203631) | Freshwater sediment microbial communities from Lake Towuti, South Sulawesi, Indonesia - TDP9 | ecosystem: Environmental > Aquatic > Freshwater > Lake > Sediment | place: Indonesia: South Sulawesi... | reverse complement strand
CAGGAATTTGAGTGTGATTTCACCTCCTCCGTGGGCCTGGTGTATCGGGAGTTTGACCCCCTGGTGCATGTGGCAAGTTTCTCCTATAACCCCGATTGGCCCACCTATGTGGGCCAGGACTTCGGCTACACCAATCCCGCGGTGGCGCTGTTCGTTCAGGTCAGTCCCGCAGAAGAAGTTTTCGTCTTTGAGGAACATTATCATACCCAGAAGCCCGTCTCTTCCCTGGCGAGGGAGGTATATCTTCCCGCCGCCGTGAGATACCAGGTGCAGGAGTGGTATTGCGACCCCTCCGGGGCAGGGGAAATAGCAGAACTGCGCGCTGTAGGCCTCCCCGTTGCTGCCCGCCGAAGCAATGTAGGAGAAGGCATCCTTGCCATCCGCAAACTCCTGCGCCCTCCGGATCGCAGCCGGCCCCGCCTGTTCATCTCCTCCCGCTGCCGGCGCCTCATCGCGGAAATGTCCGCTTATGCCTATCGCGAGGGAAGCGAGATGCCGCAGAAAGACACCTCCGACCACGGCCCCGATGCCCTCCGCTATTTCGTCTCCGCTCGCTTCCTCGCCGAACCCCAGACCGAAGTCCTGGAACTGCGGTGAGCCAAGCGTTCCCATACTATGGCAATGTCAAAGTCAAACGGAAGTTCTCGCTACGGCCAGTCTGCTTCGGAAAACCGTTCGCCTTCCCTTGCAGGGATGTAGTGATATTACCCCAAAATAGCCACTAGACTTTTGGGGACGCGCATGGTATTTTTAGGTATGCGTGAGCGCTCAAGCAGACAAAACCTGGAAGACCCTGACAAAATCGCCTTCAGGGTCACGCCGGAAAGGCCTAAGAAGAACCCACACGCGGCCGCGCTGGGCAGGATCGGCGGTCTAAGAGGTGGAAAGGCGCGCGCGTTGAAACTTAGCGCCGAAGAACGCTCTGAGATTGCTAGAAACGCCGCCATCGCTAGATGGCATAGTGGTGAGAAGCCAACATAGGGGATTGAGCGTGTCAACAACGATTCCAAAGAGCGCGAATGAGTTTATCGAGCAGCAACTCGACGAACGATTGCGGGCGTTGGAAGAGGACTTCAATGCCGACGCGATCAGCTTCACCGGTGGTCTCTATTTTGGCATCGATGACATCTTACGTTCATCCGTTGAGGAGTTGGTCCGCCGATCAAATCGTCGCCGCCGTCTGGTCATTGTTCTGACTACCAGCGGCGGATACATCGAAGTCGTCCAGCGAATTGTTGATACGCTCCGTCACCACTATAACCATGTTGTCTTTGTAATTCCGAACTACGCGTTCTCGGCCGGAACGATCTTAGCAATGTCCGGGGACGAGATCCACATGGATTACTACTCTCGACTTGGCCCAATTGATCCGCAGGTTGAGTCGGCGAGTGGAAAGACTGTCCCTGCACTTGGCTATCTGGTGCAGTGGGAAAGGCTACTTCAGAAGGCGCGCGATGGCAAGCTGACTCTTCCAGAAGCGCAATTGATGATTGAGGGATTTGACCAGGCTGAGCTGTTTTCCTATGAACAGGCACGCGAGCTTTCGGTCGCCCTGCTCAAGGATTGGCTGGTCAGATACAAGTTCAAGAATTGGAGAAAGACAGAGACGCGCAGGGAGCAAGTAACACCGACGATGCGCCAGCAACGGGCGGAGGCGATTGCGAGGGCATTGAACGATACTGAAAGATGGCACTATCACGGTTACGGCATCTCCATGGCCGTCTTGCAGCGCGAACTCAAGCTGAAGATTGACGATCTAGACAAGAAACCAGAAGTATGTAATAAAGTGAAAGCATATTTTGGGCTCCTCGACGATTACATGAGAAAAAGATCGGAAAAAGGCGTCCTTCACACAGTAGGGAATTATCTCCCATACCACTGGTAGGAGTCAGCCAATGCACAGAGACATCGACATATCAAAAATATTGAAGGCAAATCCTCAGATTGACCCAAGAGATCTCGAAGAGGCCAGGAAGATGCTAAGCAAACTCCGGGAGAGCGGCGTAAAACGCTCTGAATACAAACTTGTTCCCCCGTTTGCTGGGAGGCGAGCGTCTGTCAAAGAAGACGCAGGCAAAGATCGGAGGGCCATTCGTCTTAGGCATTCCTCCGAAAGAGCTTAAACGGATATATAAAAAGGGCAACAATGCCCACCTTGTTTTCTCATTGAGGCTCGCCGAATAGGTTGGACGCTCAAGCGGCCCTATTTGAGCACGAAACGCGGCTGATTGACTGCCCAAGGTAATATGCGGGCATCAATAGATGCTCTTAAGTTTTAGAGTCCTTTTGGGCTTTTCTCTCACCATTTGGCCTCCGCTCGCTTCCTCGCCGAACCTCAGACTGAAGCCCTGGAATTGCGCTGAAGCGCGCGAGTTTCTGATATAATCAAGACAATTACTCGCCCCAGTGGGCAAAAAGGAGTAAAAGTGAGAACCTCTCTCGTGCTTCGTAGCGAAGTAGCGACTTCGCTACTTCGCAGAGTAGCATTGGGCTTGCTGATGGTGATTGCCTTCGCAGTGCTGGCAGGCGGCTGCGGCGGGAGAATCCCCTCCAAACTGGAAGAGGGCCCCGTCATCGCTCCCCCTCCGGTGGCAGAGGTGTCCCACCCCAAACTGACCCACGGCCCCGACTCCGCCAAAGTGCACATTGAGGCCTTTTATCCCCTCAATGAGAAACACCTGAAGATCGTGGAATTCCTCAACTCCCTGGCGGATCGCTATCCAGGCAAGGTGAAGGTAACCGCCTGGGACTTCCGCACCGAGGAAGGAGGAAAGCGCACCCAACAGGCCTTCGGCAAAATCTGCGGAGGCATCCAGGTGAATGGAAAAAGCGAATTCACAGTTGTTATCGCGGGAAAGCCTCGGCCGGTAAGCCTCCAGGGAGGAGAATGGGTGGCCTGGACCAGGCCCGAGGTTGAAGCCGTGGTGGAGAAGGTGGTGAAGGAAACCTATCCTGGATCAATGCCCGCAGCCGCTGGTAAATAGCCCTGCCCATGAAAACACCATCGCGCGCTCCAAGCCGTCCCCGCCGGCTGACTTGGCTGCCTTTCCTCGTCTTGTTAGCAGTAGGAGCAGCCTTCTGGATGGTGCTTCACTACCGCTTTCTTCTTTGGTTTGGCGGCCCAATCTGCCTCCGCGTCTTCATTCCCTGCGGCACGGTCGCGCCCAACAGCCAGGCGCTGGAGGCCTTCAGCCGGGCAAATCCAGGAATTCAAATCTCGCCAGTAGTTGACAAGGGAAAGGCCCTCGCTCGCCGCCTACAGAAGGGTGAGAAATGCGATGTCTTCATCGGCCGGCCGGAGGAGATGCAGCCCCTGGTGAAAGAAGGATTTCTCAAGGCCGCCTCTCATGCCCCCATCGCTGCCCACATTCTTTCCCTCATCGTTCCGGCCGATAACCCAGCCCGCCTGCGCTCCTTGCAAGACCTGGCCTCCGCGCGTCTCCACAAACTCGCCATTGCTCCTTCCAATTCTCACCCCGGAAAATACACCCGCCAGGCACTTCAGCGGCTTCGGCTGGCAGGCAAGATCGGCGTGGAGAAGATTGTGTCAAAAAGCGCTGATGAACTCCCCGCGCTCGTTGGCAAGGGAGAAGCGGAGGCGGCCCTCCTTTTCCGTTCCTGTGTCCAGCAGGGGATAGATGAGAAGGGCGGACCAGTTGTTCCCCGAAGGCTCCGCATCATCGCCGACCTGCCTGCCTCCAGCCATGACGAGATTCTGCTTTCCGCCGCGGTCGCCAGCCCCAGCCTCCACAAGCCCCAGGCCCGCCGCCTGGTTGATTTTCTCGCCGGCCCCGGGGCCCGCCGTTTCTTTCTCAGAAGCGGCTTCCGCGCCTCCTGCGATTCCCCCCACTAACCTCCATTATTCATGATGTGCTTGAAGCGTTTGCACTGTGTGAAGATGGCAGGTCTTGGGAGCGGGGTTCTCCAACCCCGCTCATGGCGGCCCTGGAGAGGGCCGCCCCCAACCCCTTGTTTTTCCTCGGCGCCAATTCGTGAATAATGCGGGCTAACCGCCTTTTCTGGGCCCACAAGCCCCTTGTCGGCTTCCCGAACAAAAACTCGCTGCAAGGGCCATTGACAAAGGCCGGCCCGCAGACTAAGATGGCCAAAAAAGTCAACTTAGTTATCTAAGACCCTGTTCGGAAGATGAAACTGAGTGCCAAGGCGGAATACGCCCTGCGAGCAATGATTGACCTGGCAAGCCGGCCGGGAGAACAGACTACCCTGGAGGGCATCGCGCATCGCCAGAAAATCCCGGTCACCATCCTGCCCAACATCATTCAGACCCTGGCCCGGGCGGGCCTGGTGGAGACGCTTCGCGGCTACCGCGGCGGGGTGTGGCTGGGTCGGCCGGCGGAACAGATCAATGTGCGCAAAGTGATGGAGGCGATAGAGGGGCCGCTACGCCTGTATCGCTGTGATTCCCCGAGGGGCTTCTGCCCGTTGGGATTGGGAGAGGAATGTCTCTTGCGAGATGTATGGGAAAAAACCCAGGGCCGCGTGCTGGAGGTGTGGGAAGAAGTTTCTTTGGCCGATCTCGCCGATGGCCACACGCAACCCGCCAGGCGCAAATCGCCGAAACGACAAAGTTTGCCTTTCACCTACTGAATTTCTTCCGTTATTGACCTTTGCGTTGCAAAGGGAACGACTAAAGGCGGCAAAACCGGCTGAAATCAGGTCTTCTGGCCTATGTGTCGTTGCTTTCGATACACGAGGATCAATAATAAATAGCCAATCTCAAACATTATGGGAGGAGAACCAATGTCAGATGCTCGTGGTGGATGTCAGGGCTCGCGGATAATGCAATTCTCCGAGGCCCCGGCAGAAGCGGCGACTACGGAGGGGACTCGCCCCTCACGGTTGCGCCAGTGGCCCATCCAACTCCACCTGGTGGGGCCCATGGCCCCCTATTTTCAGGGGGCGGATGTGCTGCTGGCAGCGGACTGTGTGGCCTATGCGGTAGGAGATTTCCACAAGGATCACCTGGCAGGCCACAGCCTCGCCATCGCCTGTCCCAAACTGGATGAAGGCCAGGAAACCTACCGCGAGAAGATCACCGCGCTGGTGGAGGAGGCAAATATCAACTCCCTCAGCGTGATGATCATGGAAGTGCCCTGCTGCCGCGGCCTCCTTTTCTTGGCTCAGGAAGCCGTCCAGCAGGCCAGCCGCAAAATCCCCGTCAAGTGCAAGGTCGTCAGCATCCAGGGCGAAATCCTCAGCGAGCAATTGTGCTGAGGCCTGGGGGGTTCAGCACCGGCTACAAATTGGCTGGCAGCGCAGGAAATGGAGCAAGACCCATGGACTTCAAGTGCCCGAGTGCAAAGGCCTTTACTCAGCCCACGCCGGAATTCATCCCCTGCCCCAATTGCCACGGCGAGGTAGAAATCTGGACCGATGAGGCAGAGACGAAGTGCGATCACTGCGGGAACACGGTCTCCCGCGTCATGCTCCAGGGCTGTATTGACTACTGCGAAAGTGCCAGGGAATGCCTGGGAGAAGCACTCTATTCCCGCTTGAGGGCCGCCAAGCAGCGCAGCCAGGGCGCGTAGACAAGGCTCCTGCCTCAGAAGCGCGCTTGGCTGGCAAGCGCAGATGAACCCCGTTTCCTACAAATAGCAACGGGGTTCATCTCTGCTTCAAGACTAGTGCCGTTCCAACTTGTTTCTTCTGTAATCAATTGAAAAGGGGTGGTAGCCGCCCGCCTCGGCGGGCGCAGCCTAAAGGCTGCGGCTACCAATGGTTTTTCGGTTTATCCAGTTGGAACGGCACTAGAGAGCCAATTCTTCCTTTTGACATTCGGATTTGCTTTCGGGCGACATGCGGCTGCCAGGAGTGAAAAAACGCGCCAAAATGGGGAAAATAGCGCCACAGGGGATTGCCCTAAGCAAAGGGTTCGGCTATGCTCAGCATAAAGGGGGCGAAGATGCAATACTACCATGACGATTCGCAGGAGCACAGGCGCAGGGTTTCCGACCAGCGGGCGAAACTCGCGGCGCGGCAGCGGATTCGCCAGCGCAGCCTGCGGAAACTCGCCTGGTGGGCCGGGATAATAGCCGTGCTGGCGGTCTTCTACTTCGCCATTGGTGGGAGGCTTCTATCTGAGTGGACGGGCCGCCAAGTGGAGGCAGTAAAGCAGCAGGCACGCGGGCTAAAGGGCACGGTGCGGCTGTTCAGCCACGAGGAGGTGGAACATGCCACCCGCGAATGGAGCGAAGAAATTCCTTCCTCGGCGCCGCCCGCGGGCCAATGAAAAGCCCCCTTTCCCTCAGGCCCAGAGCGGCTTGGAGGCCATTTCATTGAGGGAACCCGGGGGGACTTTCGCCTCCTCCAAGTTGCCTTCTGTTTGCTCACCACCAGGAGCGGAGTTGCCGTTGGAATTTCCTCCCGGTGGTGCCGTATTTGCACTCACTATGAAGGCCTTCACCTGATCCCTCCCCGCGCGTTTTGCGGCATAGAGGGCGCGGTCCGCGAAAGTCATCAGTTGTTCCGCGCTGAGTGAACCATCACTGTTGGAAATAATGCCGATACTGAGGGTTGTCGGACGAGGGCCCGCTTTCGGCTCACACTGCGCGGTCCCAGGAGAGAGGTCTTCCTCCCCGTTAGAACGGAAGACCTTCCTTATCCTTTCCGCCACCGTCAGGGAACCCTCCAGGGGGGTTTCCGGCAGCAGCACACAGAACTCGTCTCCTCCCCAGCGGCCCGGAGTGTCGCAAGTCCGCAACTGCTGGCGCAGGATTTCCGCCAATCGGCAAAGGGCACGGTCTCCCCCGGCATGGCCATGGCGGTCGTTGATGGCCTTGAAACCATCTATATCCACCATCAGCAAGGAAAGGGGATGACCATAGCGGCGCGCCCTTGCCACCTCCGCGGCCAGCCGGCTGGAGAGTTCCGCGCGATTGTAAAGTCCGGTAACAGCATCCGTCGTGGCGAGCCGCAGCAACTCGCTGCGGAGAGAGGCATTCTCAATCGCCAGCGCCACCTCTGCACAGAGCGCCTGAAGAGTCTCCACCTCTCTCGTCCGAAAACCCTCCTTGCGGTGCACTTGCACCACCCCCAGCATTCCCCGCGAAGTCCGCAGGGGAAGGGTCAGAATGGTCTTCTGGCCTCCCCCGGCCGGCGGAGATTCCAGAACGAGACCGGGACGGCCCTTCCCCTTCAGCGCCGCCAGTGCCGCTTCCTTTTGGAACCCTTCCTCGCCGCTCCCGCCCACACTCCGCTCAATGCTCCCCTCGGCGCTCAGAAGAGCAATGAAACAGGTTGTCGTTCTGCTGAGATTGCTGACCTCGGCCAGCGTCCTCCGCAACACCTCTTCCAGGGAATCGGAATCCCATGCTGCTCGCGCCACATCGTAAATGGCGGACAATCGCTCCAGGGAGGCCCCGAGGGATTCCGTCAGTTCCTTCCGGGCGATGAGTTCCGAGGAAAGCAGCCCCACCACCGCGGCCAGCACTAGAGCCGAAACCCCGAAGGTGCTCACACCCATCAGGTCTTGCGCCAAAAGATTATCCTCGCTGAGGCTGATGAACACATAGGCCGCAGCCGCCAGCACCGAGGAGGCAATGCAAGAGCGCAGGTCCAGCCGCGCTCCAGCATAGATGATGGGCACATAGTAGAGTAGGGCATAGACGCCATATTGCGTTCCCACGGCCCAGATGACCGCGCTCACCATCAGCACATCCAGGCATACGAGAGTAATGTGGCCTTGCGAATCCTGGATTCGCTTTGTCAGAACCAACAGCCAAAAGGAAGAGAGGACTACATAGAAAATGCCCGCCCCAATAAGGAAAGGCAAAAACTCTTCCCGGGCGGCCCTTATCGGGGCCATGGCGATTGCTACCAGGGCGGCGCCAAAAACACTCGCGCGCAGGAAAATCGCAGTAGGGTCACTGATAACCCGGCCGTTCCTCTGCAATGCTCTTCTCCCGGCGAGATCCGGGGCTTCAGCAAGCGGGGAGAATTCTCCGCTTCTCCTCCCGAGCGGGTCGGAAGGCCCCTCGCCTTTCGCTATTCCATATCTGGAGGGCGAAATTGAGATTGCTTGCCTTATTCTTCTTATTCACGCTTGCCGAATAGGCTTACATGAACCAATGACTTCTCACGAAGAGGGCTGTAGGGGCGGCTGTGTGGCTAGTGCTTTTTTGCACAATCAATGTTGTGTTTGTGGTGTAGGGCGGGGACTCCGTTCCCCGCCGAAAAGAGGTTTCCCCCCGCAGGGCGGCGGGGTTTGGAAACCCCGCCCTACACAGGGAAACTTCTTTTCAAAAATGCGGCATGAAATATGAAAAACAGCACTAGCCGGCGGCCTGCCTAGAGCAGGCCTAGCCACCCACCCCTACTATTCAACATGGTGGGACTACGAATTTCGTTTTGGCCTCTCCTGGAGTTACTCTGTTTTGTAAGATTCAGTGAGAGGACTTGCAGCACTCTTTGGAATTTATTAGACTTCATTCGCCGGAGAATGTAGCCGGCCGGTCAGCACAAATGCGGCTTCCTTATCAATGGCTGACGGAGTTCATTGCCCTCACCCTTCCTGCCGGGGAAACCGCCCGTCTTCTCACCCAACTGGGCCTGGAGGTGGAAGCCCAGGAGGAAATCTGGGGAAAGCCAGTTTTTGACATCAAGGTTACCCCCAACCGGGGGGATTGCCTCTGCGTTATCGGGATAGCCAGGGAACTCGCCGCCGCCCTGGAACTCCCCCTCAATATCCCTCTCCCCAGGCTGAAGGAATCCGGGCCTCCTGCGACAGAGGCCGCCTCTGTTATCATTGAGGCCCCTGACCTCTGTCCCCGTTACTCTGCCCGCCTGCTGCGCGGAGTCAAGGTGGGCATTTCCCCGGGCTGGGTCAGACAGCGCCTGGAGCAGTGCGGCCTGCGGCCCATCAACAATGTCGTGGACGCCACTAACCTCGTCCTGCTGGAGCGAGGCCAGCCGCTTCACGCCTTTGACGCGGCTTTGCTCCGGCCCGCCCCCGGAGGCAACCTTCCCGCGGTGATTGTGCGCTGCGCCCGTCCTGGAGAGGAGATAATAACCCTGGACGGAGAGCGCCGCGCTCTCACCTCCGAGATGCTTGTCATCGCTGACGGAGAGCGCCCGGTGGCGATCGCGGGAGTAATGGGAGGGGCGAACAGCGAGGTGCATGAAGGCACTACCACCGTGCTGTTGGAATCGGCGCATTTCTCCCCCGTCAGCATCCGGCGAACTGCCAGAGCGCTGGGGATGGCGAGCGAGGCCTCCTATCGCTTTGAGAGAAGAGTTGACCCTGAGGGAACCCTTGTCGCGCTGGACCGGGCGGCGGAGTTGATCCTTGAATTTGCCGGAGGAGAGGTCGCCCCCGGGATAATTGATGTCTATCCCCGGCCCTTCCCGCAGCCGCAGATTCTCCTCCGTGCAGAGCGGGCAAACCAATTCTTGGGAACCTCGCTTTCTGCCCAGCAGATGGCGGACTATCTGTGCCGGCTCATGCTGCAGGCGGAAGCGGTGGGCAATGAAGTCAAGGTAGAGGTGCCCTCTTTCCGCGGCGACCTCGCCCTTGAAGAGGACCTCATTGAAGAAATCGCCCGCCTCCACGGCTATGACAATATCCCATCACAACCTTTGCTGGTCGGCTCTTCCGGAGGAAGGCTGGCCTCCGCACTGGCGCTGGAGGCAAGAGCGAGAAAAGTGCTTCTCGCCTGCGGCCTCAGCGAAGCCATCACCTTCAGCCTGGAAGGGCCGCAGGACATGGAACTCGCTGGCTTCCCCCCAGACCATCCCCTCTGCCAGATGCTCGTGGTGAGAAATCCCAAGGTGGAGGAATACAGCCGGCTGCGCACCTCTCTGATACCGAGTCTGCTGGCCCTGCTTTCCCGCAACTGGCGCAGGGGCGCGCCGGAGGTGCGCGCCTTTGAGATTGGCCGGGTATATCTGCCCAAAGAGGGAGAATCCCTCCCCCAGGAACGGCTGACGGTCGGCATCGCCCTCCTCGCCGGCTCCCATCCCCAGGAATGGGGAAAGAGGAAAATAGACTTCTATGCTCTCAAAGGCGTGGTGGAGGAATTATTCGCTTCCCTGGGGCTGAAAGAAATTCGCTTCACTCCCCTGGAACACCCCTCCTTTACTCCCGGGCGGAGCGCCCAGGCCCTCCTCGGGGAAGAAAGCCTGGCGGTACTCGGCCGGGTGCGGGAATCTGTCCTCGCCAATCATGATTTGCCCACAGAAACTTTCCTTGCCGAGATTGACCTAGAGAAAGCCCTCGCCCTGGAGCGCGAGACCCCCG
>Ga0315314_1004627_pt1 | contig 10257 bp, 10 predicted proteins | sample TDP9_MG_FD_203631 | JGI IMG/M metagenome (GOLD analysis project Ga0315314, IMG submission 203631) | Freshwater sediment microbial communities from Lake Towuti, South Sulawesi, Indonesia - TDP9 | ecosystem: Environmental > Aquatic > Freshwater > Lake > Sediment | place: Indonesia: South Sulawesi... | reverse complement strand
CGAGGCAGAGATCTATCGACATGAGCAGTATTGGCCACGCAGGCGGATGGGTACGACGAGAATCTTGATGATGGCTAACGCAGCTGGTTTCCTGCCGACGCGTCACTACACTTCAGGCATCTTCGAGCATGCAGAGGAGGTGAGTGGAGAGAGACTCGCCGAGGAATATAACGTGAAGACGAGAGGATGCTTCGCTTGCACCATACCCTGTAGTCGTTTCTATGTAGTTAAGCACGGGAAGTTCGCTGGGCTATGTGGAGAGGGACCAGAATACGAAGCCTTGGGCTCGTTCTCGTCACGTGTAGGAAATAGGGATCTCGATGTTGCTTTGAAGGCGAACGACCTGTGCAATAGGCTCGGCTTGGATGCTCTTACCACTGCTGAATGTATCTCATGGGCAATGGAGCTGTGCGAGAAGGGGTTGCTCAAGAAGAGTGAGACCGACGGGCTGGACTTGTCATGGGGAAATGGAGAGGCGCTTCTGGCTTTGATCGAGAAGATAGCTCGGCGAGAAGGGTTTGGCGATGTTCTTGCAGATGGTTCTGTGGCGGCAGCAAAGAAGATTGGCAAGGGTTCAGAGCTAACGATGCAGGTGAAAGGACTTGACATCATCATGGCCGACCCTAGGGGATTGAAGGGCTTTGGTTTGGGCTATGCTGTGTCAAGCAGGGGTGGAGATCACCTGAGGAGCGAGCCTTTTATTGAGCTGAGCAATGACGCTAAGAGAGGCGTGGAGTTGTTCGGCGTGCCAGAGGCTACTCTCAGGCTTGCTTACAAGGGTAAAGGGAAACTCGTCTCCTACTTTGAGGACTGGTGCGCTGTAATCGACTCGCTTGAGCCCTGCAAGAACATCATGCAGAACATGGAGATATTGACCTTCGACAGAGCCGCGGAGGTTGTAGAAGTCGTAACAGGCTTGAAGATGTCACCAGCAGAGTTGCGCAATGTTGGAGCGAGAATCGTGAATACCGAACGAGCCTTCAATGTCCGAGAAGGACTCAGAAGAGGCGACGATACCCTTCCGAGGAGGTTTAGAGAGGAGACTCTGCAAGAGGGAGCTAGCAGGGGCACTGTCTTCGAGCAGGAACCAATGCTGGACGAATACTATGCTGAACGCGGCTGGGATCAGGAGACGGGCATACCTACTCGCCTGACGCTTGAGAAACTTGGATTGAAGTATGTGGCCGACGAGCTTGCAAGGCTGTCACCCGCCTTACTTCAGCCTCCATGTGAAACAGGAAGAATCACAACATCATCCCCTTCCTTGAGCAAGGTTTCCATTCCCTGAAGAACACTTATCTCAGAGCCCTTCACGAGGATCAAGGCACGGGGAAGCGGATTACGGACTATGGGATCGAGGAAGGTCTTCTCGAAGGCTGGTCCAAGATTTGTGACTAGAAATCGGACGACATCCTCTATCGTCGGCTCCTTGTCGAAGTGTAGGCGGAGGTCTTTTCCTTCTGAGAACACGCTGAGCGCTCCGAGGAGGCTAACCTTCACGTCGACCATTCCTGTATCGCTGGAGTCCTGTTCTTCAAGCAACCTATAAATCTTGGCCCGCAGCCACTTAGATTAGATGAGGATTAACGTCAAGTTCTTCGCCACACTCAGAGAGATCGTTGGAGAGTGGAACGTAGAACTCTCCCTGCCCGAAGGGACGACTGTAGATGAGGTCTTGAGAGGTCTAACCAAACAGTACGGCGAGAGATTCAGGAACTACGTATACGACAAGAAAGGAGTGATTCATGATTATCTCATCTTCCTGATTAATGGTGAGAGCATCTACGCCGCGAAAGGTTTTGAGACAATCCTGAAGGAAGGCGACTCCTTGATCATCCTGCCACCGATCGGAGGCGGATAAACAGACAAGGGTTAAGCTTAATAGGTTTACCATGAAGATAGATTGAGGTCATGGTTAATGGATATAGACCTTCTTGCTGAGAAGCTAAGGACACACTTCGTGAAGCTGATAGACCTCGCTGTCACGGCACTGCCTACAAACATAGAGGAAGCCTTGAAGAAAACATTGAATGAGGAGACCAGCGAGATCGCAAGGGAACAACTGAAAGCGATTCTGAGAAACATCCAAGTAGCTCGTGAAAAACACATACCGATTTGTCAAGACACAGGCATACAAATGTTCCACCTCAGCATCGGCGAAGACTTCCCCCTAAAGGCTGAACTACCGAAGATCATAACAGAAGCCGTCAGAAAAGCAACCTCAGAAGCCTTACTGAGACCCAACGCCATACATCCACTTACCAGACTGAATACAAGGGACAACACAGGCATCGATGTCCCCTACATAGAGTGGAACCTACTAGAAGGCAACACCCTTGAAGTCGAAGTTATTCCCAAGGGAGCTGGCTCAGAAAACATGTCAGCACTCAAGATGCTCAACCCAGGAGACGGCTTGAGAGGCGTTAAACGCTTCATAATCGAGATCGTCGCCGCGGCTGGAGGCAAACCATGCCCACCCTATGTCCTTGGAGTCGGCATCGGATTGTGTTCCGATAGTGTAATGAAGCTGGCGAGGAGAGCTTCCATGAGACCACTACAGAAGCGCAACGAAGACCCCGAGATAGCCAATCTAGAAGACGAGCTTTTGGGGCTGGTGAACGAGACCGGGATCGGGTCCATGGGTCTTGGTGGAAGGACTACGGCTTTGGCTGTGAACATCGAGGTCGGACACACTCATACGGCAGAGCTACCTGTAGGCATAATCTTCCAGTGCTGGGCGGCACGCAGAGCCGCGGCGAGGATCTACCCCAATGGAAGAGCAGAGTACCTTTCTCACGAGGTGAGTTAAATGGAGTTTCACATAAAGACACCAATCTCAGAGGACAAAGTCAGAGAACTGAGAGTAGGCGACACACTCTATATCAATGGCATCATCTTCACAGCACGAGATGAAGCACACAAAAGAGCTCTGGAATATGCGAAGGAGGGAAAGGCTCTCCCAATATCGGTTGAGGGCTTCGCAATATTTCACTGCGGACCCATTGCTCAGCAGGTAGGCTCGGAGTGGAGAATCGTCTCGGCTGGACCGACGACGAGCACACGAATGGAGATGTTTGAAAGCGACTTTCTAGACAGGTTCAAGGTCCGCATCGTCGTGGGGAAGGGAGGTATGGGAGAGAGAACCACAGAAGCCATGAAGCGGGTTGGAGCTGTCTACTGCGCCTTCACAGGAGGAGCAGGAGCCCTCGGAGCAGGAGCTGTTCAGAGAGTCAGAGGTGTCGAGTGGCTCGACCTAGGCATGCCTGAGGCGCTGTGGATACTAGATATAAAGGATTTCGGGCCTCTAACCGTAGCCATCGATGCCCACGGCAAAAACCTCTACGAGGAAGTCGATAGAAGGGTCGGGGAGAATCTTCAACGAATCTACGCTCGCATATAGATTGGGTTCGTCGCAGGAGAAAGGTTAAAGGGTTGCAAAAGAATCCCTTAAAGAATATTGCAGGAGGTTGGTCGAGCAGTGGCACTTCAGTTGGCTAGTCAAACCTTCAGGCTCTCTGAGAAGAATAAGAAGTTCTCCAGCAAGATCAGGGGTCTAAGCGGAGAGGAGATCGACCTCTGTTTCCAGTGCGGGGGATGCTCCTCCGCCTGCCCAATGACTACTTACATGGACCTCCTTCCCTCAAAGATCATAAGGCTCGTCCAACTAGGAGACGAGGGGGTGCTGAAATCCCTCACCCCCTGGGTGTGCAGCACGTGCCTCAACTGCACAGCCAAGTGCCCTAGAGGCATAGATATAGCTAACGTGATGGAAGCCCTGAGGCAGACTCTCCTTAGAAGCAAGTTCGACCACTCAAGACTCGACGATCTGAGGATGGAAGAGCTCAGAGAGATGCCTCCAATAGCTCTCATCAGCAGCTTGAGAAAGTTCTCAGCTTAGGGAAGAAGCAGCCATGAGATTCGCCTACTATCCGGGGTGCACTCTCAAAACTAATGCCAAGAGCTTCGACGGCTCCGCCATTGTAGCGATGAACAGCTTAGGCGTCGAGCTCCTTGAACTGCCAAAATGGAACTGTTGCGGGACTGTCTACGCCTTGGCTAAGGATGACGTCATGCACTATATTGCCCCTGCCAGGATTCTGGCGAGAGTTGAGGACATGAACAAGCAGGGAGTCCTCAAGAAGAACCTCAGGCTTGTCACACTATGCGCCATGTGCTACAACACACTGAAACGAGCAAACAACGGTATAAGAGGAGACCCTGAAAGAATGAGGAAGCTCCACGACATCATGGTGGACAAGGAACAGCCCTACGAAGGGAAAACCGAAGTCATACACCTGCTTGAACTTCTGAGAGAAGCTGGCTTTGAGAGACTTGCTGAACAGGTTAGAAAACCTCTGAAAAGGTTGAGGATCGCACCCTACTACGGCTGCCTTCTCCTTAGACCTAAGGGGTTCAGCATAGACAATCCAAACAGACCAAGCATCATGGAAGACCTACTTGAGGCGTTAGGGGCCGAGCCTGTTGAGATCCCTTACAAGGCGCGATGCTGCGGAGCCTACCACACAGTGGAACGGAAGGACATAGTAGTTGAGGCGGCCCACAAGATCCTCGAACAGGCCGGGAAGATGGGTGCCGAGATGATTACTCTGGCCTGTCCCCTATGCAGCTTCAACCTGAGTGAGAGACAGGGAGAAGTAAAGAGGCGTTACCAAGGCTTTAAAGAGATGCCGGTCGTATATTTCACTCAACTGATGGCTCTAGCTCTCGGTCTGGGTGAAGACGTGTGCGGTTTGGATGAGAATCACGTCGACCCGAGACCATTGTTGAGAAGTAGGGACTTGATGTGAAGTACTGAGAGGAAGAGAACATGAACGAAGAGGTCTCGACTGTCACGATATATGTGATAGGGAAGAGTTACCAAGTGCCAGCCAACCTTGCGATCATGAAGGCGATGGAATTCATTGGATACAAGTTCGTGAGGGGATGTGGATGCCGAGCAGCCTTCTGCGGCGCCTGTGCAACACTCTACAGGTTGAAGGGTAGCTACAAGCTCCAGGCTGCGCTTGCCTGCCAGAAACTCGTTGAGGACGGAATGTTCATAGCAACAATACCCTTCGCCCCCTCCGACAAGAGGATTTACGAATTGGACAGGATCAGAGTCTCACCAAACATTCTCTTGGAATACTACCCTGAGATTGCGAGGTGCCTGAGCTGCAACACTTGCACAAAAGCCTGTCCTCAGGACCTCCAAGTAATGGACTATGTTCAAGCAGCTCTAAAAGGGGACATAGAGGAAGTCGCTAACCTCTCCTTCGATTGTCTATCCTGTGGACTCTGCGCCATGAGGTGTCCAGCAGAGATTGTGCCGTACAACGTAGCTCAACTAGCTAGAAGGCTCTACGCTAAGTACCTCGCTGAAACATCAGAACACCTAGTGAAGCGTCTGCAGGAGTCGAAAGAAGGGAAATTCGACGAGGACATGCGGATCCTAAAGAGCCTGAGCAAGGATGAGCTGAGGAAGGTTTACGAGAAGAGGGAGATAAGGGTTTAGGGATGTCATATCCAGAGTATATGCGCAAGTCGATAGATCTCGTCGAGGCGACGAGGGACGCTCGAATAAGCCAAGAATATCCAAGGATGCCTCTTGACGGGCGGGAGAAGATCCTCAGGGATTTCCATCCCGACTACAAGGTGGGAACGAAGAGACCTCTGCGCATAGGACCGAATAGGGGAGACTTGATGCCCAACGAGGTTGCGGACATCCTTGAGGCTCACCCAGCGTTGAAACCCGAGGACATCGATCTCTCAGACATCTACCACGACGTAGATGTCTTAGTCATAGGTAGTGGTGGGGCAGGTCTGAGCGCCGCTCTCTTGGCTATGGAGCATGGAATAGAGCGGGAAAAGATGCTACTTGTCACCAAACTGAGGCTAGGTGACTCGAACTCGAAGATGTCTCAAGGGGGTATACAGGCAGCAGATGGCTTGGACGACAGCCCAGTTATCCACTTTCTCGACATCATGGGAGGAGGACACTTCACGAACAACCCTGACTTGGTTGAGATCCTCGTTAAAGAGGCGCCCGATGTTATTAGATGGCATGAGGAGCTCGGCGTCATCTATGACAAGAACCCCGATGGAAGCATGGTCCTCGACTCAGGGGGCGACACCTCAAGAAGGAGGATGCACTCCTGCAAAGACTACACAGGTTTAGAGATCTTGCGGGTTCTCATGGACGAGTTCAGGAACAGGGAGATACCCTACACCGAATTCACCAGCGCCGTCGAGCTAATCATGGACGACAAGGGCGCCGTCGCTGGAGCGGTCCTCTACAACATGGAGACCGAGGAGTACTATGTTGCAAGGGCAAAGGCGACCGTGCTTGCAACGGGTGGCTACGGTCGGCTTCATATCCAAGGCTTTGAGACGACAAACCACTACGGGGCAACAGGCGACGGTATAGCCCTAGCATATCATGTAGGAGCCAAGATGAGAGACCTTGATTCAACCCAATACCACCCCACAGGTGCGGCCTATCCTGAGCAGGTCGTTGGACTTCTTTGCACCGAGAAGTTGAGGACATACGGCGCGCAGCCCGTGAACAAGGATGGAGACCTCTTTGTTCATCCTCTCGAGCCGAGGGATGTCGAGTCGGCTGCCTTCATAAGGGAGTGTTATGAGAGGGGTAAGGGTATACCCACGCCTACGGGTATGAGAGGTGTCTGGCTTGACACACCCTTAATTGATATTACCCGAGGAGAGGGAACAATTGAGCGGAGGTTCGCTGCGATGTTGCGTCAGTTCAACAGGTTCGGAATAGACATTCGGAAGGAGCCGATCCTCGTCTTTCCCACGCTCCACTACCAAAATGGTGGCGTCGAGATCAACGTACGAACCGAGACAAGTATTCCGGGTCTCTTCGCGGCTGGAGAAGTTTCAGGCGGAGTGCAGGGAAAGAACAGGTTGATGGGCAACTCGCAGCTTGAGCTCTATGTCTTTGGTAGAAGGGCAGGTCGCTACGTGGCTGATTGCGCCAAGAAGACGAGTGTTGGAAGACTCACGCTTGATCATCTCCATCGATACGAGCAGTGGCTCTCAGAAGCCGGCATCGAGACGGACCGCCGAGCACCCATTCTCCTTCCGGAGTATAGAGGGGAGCGGGTTCTCACTCATAGGATACGTCTCTTCTAATGGGCAGTGGGTTAGATGAGCAGGGAACTCAGAACAGGTGCCTTCGTCTGCGAGTGCGGCGGGAACATTGGAGATGTCGTGGATGTTCAAAGAGTGATAGAAGCCATAGGGAAGCTTGAGGGCGTCGCGATTGCTAGAAAAGAGAGGTACCTCTGCTCCAAACCTAGTATTAGCCAGATAAGAGAATCAATGAAGAGGAGAGAACTCAACAGGGTCGTCCTTGCTTGCTGTACTCCTAAGATGCACAGGGAAACTTTCAAAAGCAATTTGGTGGAGGAAGGGCTCAATCCCCAGTTCCTAGAGATAGTTAACATTAGAGAGCAATGCTCTTGGGTTCACAGGGATGACCCAGAGGGCGCAACGCGGAAAGCCATAGACCTCATCCGAGGTGCCGTGGAGCGGGCGAAGAAGGCCGTGACTCTGGAAGCTGGAAAGATGGAGGTGGTTCCTGCGGTTCTCGTAGTCGGGGGAGGCGTTGCCGGGATCACGGCGTCCCTTCGCCTTGCTGAATACGGTCTCAAGGTTTACCTAACTGAGAAGGAGCCTTCAATAGGGGGACACATGATCAAGTACCCCAAGGTCTTCCCGACGCTTGATTGTTCTCAATGCATACTGACGCCGAAGATGGCGAGCGTCTCCCAGAACAAGAACATTGAGCTGCTCACATACACGGAGATCAGCGATGTCACAGGATTGCCTGGAGACTTCCACGTCAGGGCATTCCTCAAGCCTAGAGGCGTGAACATCGAAGAGTGCGTCGGATGCGGAACCTGCAGCCGCGTCTGCCCAGTCGAGACGATCGACGACTACAACGAGAACTTAGGACATAGGAAAGCTGCTTTCATCTCTTTCCCCCAAGCCGTGCCCTCTGCCTACACCATAGACTTCAAGGCATGTGTTAAATGTGGTAGGTGTGCTGAGGTTTGTCCGAAGAAGGCCATCGACTTGGATGACAAGGGTAGGGAGAAGGAAATCAACGTTGGAGCCATACTTCTCGCGACTGGCTTCGAGCTCTACGATATGACTCTTCTACCACAGTATGGATATGGAAAGTACCCCAATGTTCTGACTGCACTACAGTTAGAGAGGATCTTGGATGTCAACGGACCAACTGGAAGCGAACTTATTGTTCCGGCGACGAAGCATAAGATTGAGAGCGTCGCCTTCATCCTCTGCTCAGGATCTAGAGACACTGAGAATGGAGTTCCCTACTGTAGTCGTGTCTGTTGTCTCTACGCTTTGAAGGAGGCGGAGCTCCTAAGAGACAGAGGAGTGGATGTCTGGATCCATTACATAGACCTGAGAGCTGCCGGGCGAAGGTACGAAGAGTTCTATAGGACGGCCCAAGAAAAGGGGGTCCGCTTTGTGAAGGGAAAGGTCACTGAGATCGTCCCCGAAGGCGAAAAGGTACTGGTCCGCGGCGAGGACATGTTGCTCAATGTGATGATTGAGAATTCCGTGGACCTCGTCGTCTTATGTCCACCCATCATGGTTGGAGAAGATACAATAAAACTGGCGGAGAATCTAAAGGTACCTGTGGACGAGGACAAGTTCGTCTTGGAGAGACACCCGAAGCTAGACCCTGTCGCGACAAAGAGGGATGGCATCTTCGGCTGCGGCATGGTTCTGGGACCGAAGGACATCCAATCAGCGACGGCGGAAGCTGAGGGAGCTGCGATGAAGGCAGTGAACTTTCTCTCAACAGAGAGGACAGTCGAACCCAACAAAGCCTTTCTGGCAGATGTCTCCCTCTGCGATGGCTGCGGAGCGTGCGTTGAGATCTGCCCTGAGGGAGCGATAGTCCTTGAGAAGGGGAAGGCCTCGGTCAACAAGATAACGTGTAGTGGCTGCGGGACGTGTATCCCTGAGTGCCCTAAGGAAGTTCTCGATCAGCAGGGGCTTTCAGAAGACCAGCTCAAGGCTCAGATCAAGGGAACACTGGAAGGCTCGGAGGCAGAGATGAAGATCTTGGTTTTCGCAGAGGAGACAGTCGCGTATACGGCGGCGGATCTCGCTGGACTAGCTCGACTCACCTATCCCAGTAGCGTGAGAGTCATACCTCTTCCTTCCATGAGTAGGCTGAAGCTGAAGCATATTCTCTACGCGTTCGCTCACGGTGCCGACGGGATCATGGCGCTGGAGTCTCCTGAGAAGGAAGGACCCTTTGGTAGAGCTCACGTGGTCTCGGAGAAACGCGTTGAGGAGTACAAGTACGGGATCGAGGACTATGGCGTGAACAGTCTCAGGCTCTGGTATTCCAGAGTCTTCGTCCCAGACTGGAGGAAGCTAGAGAAGATCTTCAAGACCTATGACATACTCATAAGAGACGAGGGACCGCTTGAGCCTGAGGTGAAAAGAGGACTGCTAGAAAAACTAGGAGAACTTTCTTAATACTTTCACCAATCTACTTATACGAGAGCGGGATCATATATACATTTAGGTGTGTGGATTGACAATAACAAAGGAGAAGTTACTGCAAGATGCTAGTAAGTGGGGGAAGCTCTCCGTAGAGGGACACACCTTTTATCAGGGTAAGATTGAGGTTATTCCAAAGTGCGCTATAAGGGGACTCGACGACTTCTCCATCTGGTATACGCCAGGGGTTGCTCAGCCCTGCAAGGAGATTGCTGAAGACAGCGAGGCTGCCTATGACCTCACAAATAAATGGAATTTCCTCGCTGTCGTCAGCGATGGGACACGTGTCCTCGGCTTAGGAGATATAGGAGGGCAGGCAAGTATGCCCGTGATGGAGGGGAAAGCACTTATCTTCAAGTATCTCGGCGGCATAGACGCCTTTCCCATCTGCTTGGCAACCAAAGACCCTGATGAGATCATCACAGCAGTGAAGTGGCTTGAACCGACTTTCGGAGGAATAAACCTTGAGGACATAGACTCACCCAAATGCTTCTACGTCCTCGACCGACTCAGAAAGGAGCTGGGGATTCCAGTCTGGCATGATGACCAGCAAGGCACTGCAGCAGTATCTCTTGCAGGGCTCATTAATGCGTTGGAGGTTGTGGAGAAGAAGATGGGGGAGATACAGCTTTGTCTAGTCGGCGCTGGCGCCGCTAACGTGCGGACAGCCGACATCCTCATGGCTGCAGG
>Ga0315314_1004626_pt1 | contig 10258 bp, 5 predicted proteins | sample TDP9_MG_FD_203631 | JGI IMG/M metagenome (GOLD analysis project Ga0315314, IMG submission 203631) | Freshwater sediment microbial communities from Lake Towuti, South Sulawesi, Indonesia - TDP9 | ecosystem: Environmental > Aquatic > Freshwater > Lake > Sediment | place: Indonesia: South Sulawesi... | reverse complement strand
TCGTAGCCCAGGTCGTCAGCGAGTGTCAGGGCCACAATGTTGTATCCCATGCCGATCTGATGGCACAGCCCCACGGCCCGGATGTCGGAATAGCGCTGCGCAACCAGCGCCATGCGGGGCACGGGGTTGGTGAAGTTGAGCAGCCAGGCCTGAGGGCAGAGCTCCTCCATGTCCTCACAGATGGCCAGGATTGCCGGAGCATTGCGACAGGTGTGGAAAAGAGCCCCCGGGCCACCATTCTCGCCCAGCGGCTGGCGGATGCCATACTTAAGAGGGATCTCCCAATCCTGCCGCCAGCACTTCTCCCGATCCACGGCTATGGAGACAATGACGAACTCCGCATCGGGGAGCAGCGTCCGCCGGTCGGTGGAGGCCTCGATGGAGACCCCCGCCCTCCACTCTTGGTTGAGCCGCTCGGCCAGCCGGGTCATGAGCTCCAGCCCCTGCTCATTCAGATCGCATAGAGCCACGGTACTCCCTTCAAAGCGGTCGCTCTGCATGATGTCCGAAAGAATGGTGGGGCCAAAGGAGGCGCTCCCGGCGCCGATGATGACGATCTTGGTCATGGTTTGCTCCTTCCGGCTTCAGATAGACCCGGCGGCCTCAATTCGCCGGGCCCCGTCGGCCACTGGCATCAGATGCGGGACTAGGCCTTTACTGCCCCAGCCGTCAGTCCCTCTATGAGATATCGTTGGAAGACGAGGGCAATAAGGACGGGTGGAACGCAGGCAATGACCCCTACGGTGCACATCAACCCGTAGTCCACCCGAAAGCGCCCGATGAACTCGGCCAGTGCAACGGGCATCGTTTTGCTGTTGAGCGATTGGCTTATTACCAGTGCCAGCAGAAACTCGTTCCATGCGGCCAAGAAGGTGAAGATGCCGGTGGCGAAGAGGCCGGGGGTCGAGAGGGGTATCACCACCCGAAACAGCGCGCTGACCCGGCTACAGCCATCTATCATGGCGGCGTCTTCCAACTCGCTGGGGATCGTCTCGAAGTATCCCCTCATCATCCAGATCACGAAGGGCAGGCTGAAGGAGCAATACACAACCACCAGGGTGAGCCGTCGGTCGAGCATCCCGAGCCTGCTGGCTATCAAGTATAGGGGGATCATTATGGCGATGCCCGGGATCATTTGGGTGAAAAGGAGGAGGAAAATGAGCTTGTCGCCAAAAGGCATGTCCAGCCGGGCGAAGGCGTAGGCAGCCATGGAGCCCACGACCAGGCACACCATAGTCACCGAGCCAGCGATGAGCACGCTGTTCATGATGGCGATCTTGAAATTGGCCGCCGTCGTCTTCGCCTTTGGAGCAGCCATGATGATCTGCTTGTAGTATTCGAGAGAGGGGCGCTCAGGCATCCACTTCAGGGGCACGGTCAGCAGTTGAGTCAGAGGGGTGATGCTGGAGATGACCAGCCAAATAATAGGGGCCAAGAAAACCACCATCACCGATATGGCCAGGAAGTACACTAGCACTGTTCTGAGCAGCTTGCGAGGCCGCCGAAACCTCAGGCTGACTGTCCGGGCCAAGCCCATCTCCCATACCTCCTTAATGCTACAACGCCAGTTCCCACGAGATGGTGGTCTTGAGAGCTTTTCCGCCCCCAAGACAGCCATCCTGAGCCCTCGGCCTGAGACTTCGTCGAGACCTCGGCGAGCTCGGTCGAGCCGCTCAGTCGAGACGCTCGGGCCGAAGGCCTGTCGAAGGATGGCATTCTCCCACAGGCGGCACCCTTCGACGCCTCGACTGAGCTCGCCGAAGTCACGCTCAGGGTGCCTTGGCCGCTAACTGTGGTTGTAGTGCTAATACTCAACCTCACGCCGAATGAGTCTGTAGTACATGAAAACCAAGACCAGAATAATGGCCAGCAGAACGTAGGACATGGCGGCGGCGTAGCCAAGCTTCAGTTGGAAGAAACTAGAGTAGTAGATGTAGTAGCTCACCACCTGGGTGGCACTGGCGGGCCCGCCGCGAGTGAGCACCCATACGATATCGAAAACCTGGAAGGTCCAGACGGTCTTCAGAACCAACATGGCCAGAGTGATGGGTGTCAGAAGTGGCAGCGTGACCTTGAAGAGCGTCTGCCAGGCGGATGCGCCGTCCACCTTGGCCGCATCGTACAGCTCCTGGGGGATAGTCTGCAAGCCAGCCAGATACATTATGATCGCCCAAGGGGTCCCCTGCCACAGGTTGACCAGGATGACCATGTGCAGCGCCCGAAAGGGCTCTGCCAGCCAGGGAATGTATTCGGGGATCAGCCCCAGTTGCTGAAGAAGGGCATTCAAAGCGCCGTGATTGGGGTGGTAGATCCATTTCCAGATAAGGCCCAGCACCGTCCCGGCGAGGACATAGGGCAACAGGATCGTCGCCCGGGTCACGCCTCTGAACCTAAAGCGCTGGTTGAGGAGAACAGCGATGGCCAGACCAGCCGGCATCCCGACGAACAGGTCATACACGACGAACAAAGAGCTGCGGAGAAAGGCCTTCCAGAAGTCCGCCCTCTCAAACACGCGCGCGTAGTTCTTCAACCCAACGAACTGAGGCCCGACCCCGGCCCTGGCGATATTCATATTGTGAAAGGTAATGTAGACCGAGTAGACCAGCGGATAACCCACGACAGCGAGTATCATGAAAAAGGCCGGTAGCGAGAGCAGTATGCCCAATTGCCGCTTCGTGAGCCGACCTGTTCGCATCCGCTCCACAAAGCCCATCTCTCTGTGAATGGCAGTAGATCCCCTGACACGCTCAGCAGTCATTTCTTTCATCCCTGTTCCCCTTCAGCAGCGCACCTCAGTAGCCACACTCCCACGAAGGGTGGAGATATGCGACAAGCGAGCGAAGCCACCACGCTAGCTTCGCTCGCTGTGTCTCTCTGTCGCCCTCGCCGTGTGACGTTGGCGACCAATCCGAGCGGATTCGGCGCCCCCTCGCAGGCGTGGCCGAAGATTCTTGCCTGATTATGGCGGACAGGCGAGAGCTTGGCCTTCGACCATCACGCCGCTTCCCACTCCTCTTTGACCGCCAAGGTCCGCTCGTACGCGTCGTCCATCGCCTTCTGCGGCTCCTTCTGCTGGGTGAGAGCGAAGTGCAGCTCTTCCTGGAGCGCGGTGGAGAAGTCCCAGTACCAGGGCACACGAGGCCGGTTGACGACCGTCCTGGCCTGTTCGAGCATGATGTCCAGGCCAGAGATGGCCTCAACGACATCGGGGTCGGTGAACAGCGAGGCCCATCCAGGCACGATGCCGCCGCCGATGGCGTTGCGCTTGGCCCCCTCAAAGCCGGCCCTAAAGTTGAGCACCTGCCATGCCTCTCGGGGGTGCTTGGAGAAGGCATTGATCGAGAGCCCCATAGGCCCGGAGACGCACGCCGAGTGCTTCCCGTCGTAGGAAGGCGAGAGCCCGATGGCACACTCGCCCACCACCTTAGAGATCTCGGGGTTGTTCAAGGGGATCAGGGGCAAACCCCACTTGAAGCAGAAACCGATCTCGCCAGCCTGGATAGCGTCGTCTACCTCCGCTTCAGTGAAGGTGAGCGAGGCGGGATCGGTGATCTCGTGCGTGTAGATGCTATCCACCATCCACTGCAGAGCGTCCACGGCTCCACCTTCGTTGAACAGGGGGTTGTTCTGCTCGTCGAAGAACTGGCCCCCGAAGCAGGCGACGAGAGCGGCGAAGTCGCAGATCAGACACTCTCCCTGGAACCAGGACCAAGCGGTGGCGAACTTGGCAAGCCCTGCGTCCTGGATCGCCTTGCACTGGGCCACGAACTCATCGAAGGTGCTGGCCAGTTCGTCAAAGTCGGCTGCAGAGAACATCTTGGCATTGTAGACGGTGGATTTCCACTCGGAGATGAAGGGCAGGCCATACCACTTGCCCTGATAGGTCATACCCTCAGCCCCAAAGGGCAGAATGTCCTCCTTCATCTCCGGCGTGACCCATTCCGTCACATCCAGAGCCCAGCCCGCCGCGGCGTACTCTGCGACCTCGATGCAGTCAATGACGTAGAAGTCGTAAGCCCCGCCACCAGCGGCAAAGTCGGCCAACAGCTTCTCTCGGTGGCCCCAGTAGGGGACGGTCGTAACCTCGACGTGGATACCGGTCAGGTCCTCAAAACGCTCGTACTCCTTCGCCGTCCAGCCTGTCTCATCAGGCCCGGCGAGGGTGTTCAGGGCGACTGGCAGTGGTGTCACCAGCTTCTCGACCTCCTTGACCACCTCCTTCTCCACGACGACAGGCTTCTCAACCGGGACCTCCTTGACCACCTCCTTCTCGACGACGACTGGTTTCTCGACCGGGACCTCCTTGATCACCTCCCTCTCCACAACCACGGGGGTAGCTGGCACACAAGCCGCAGCCGCTGCTCCTGCGGCTACTCCAGCCGTCAAACGCAGGAAATCCCGCCGGTTCAACTTTGTCCTCTCCATGAATGTGCCTCCTTAACCTTGAATGAAGATTCTCCTCCCCAGTCTCCGTTGGCCCTATTCACCGAGCCCGGTTCGGGCCGTCAGGAGAGCGACCACACATTCTGAGTTTCGCCTGTCTGCGCACCTCCTTCTCCCCGTTGTGCGTCTGCCTGAAGAACAACGGGCAAGAACTTAGGCGCGTCTGCAGTCGCCTTCCCCTAGATCCTGCCGTGGTCAAACGTCGAGTCTCCTCCCCTTCGGCAGAACATTATACCGGCAGCCCGCTGCCTTGTCAAATCCACACTGTCCCCTCGCCCGGTGTGGGCAGAGATTCAGCCAGCGCTTCTATCCTGCGTTGTCTTCAGCATCGGCACAGCAAGGTGCTGCGGCTTGTCCCTGTGGCTCGTAGCTGGGCGCATCCTTACCTCGGCTGAGCTACTGAAGAAGCAGCTCTTCACGTGATTCGATGACGGTGTCGTCCAGTTCCATGCTCATGCCAGGCCCCCTCGGCACCTCAATATAGCCATTTGCTGGTTGGATTTTGTGCTTCAGGAAGTGCTGCCTGGTGATGCCGACCTGCAGGAGCCATTCCTGAATGGGGCAGGTGGTGATGGTTTGGGAGGCGATGAGCTGCGTGGAGGCCATACCTCCGTGATGCGGGATGACGGGGATGCCGTATGAGGAGGCCAAGGCGCAAATCTTCACCATCTCTGTCAAGCCCCCTGCCCAGGTGGGGTCTGTCTGCAGAATATCCACCGCCCCCGCGTCCAGGAGAGCCTTGACGCCCCATCGCGTGTATTCGTGCTCGCCACCAGCGATGGCTGTGGTCGTGACCGAACGTCTGATTTCGGCATACTGAGGAATCATGTCGGGCATGACCGGCTCCTCGAGCCACGACGGTCGGTATTCGGCCGCCAACTGGGCCATCCGGATGGTGTAGGGCACATTCCAACTGCTCCAGGCATCGAACATGATATCCGCATCAGGGCCTACAGCCTCGCGGATGGTTCGAATCAACTCCAGGTTCTGGCGGAGGCCCTCCTGTCCTTCAGTGGGATCGTGGCGGAAGAACCATTTCGTCGCCGTATACCCCTGAGCGACAACCTCTTTGGCCCGCTCGGCAGCCAATTCCGGTTCGATCGAGTAGCCCAGCATGGAAGCATAGGCGCGGACCTTGTCTCGGCTCGGACCGCCCAGAAGCTCATAGACTGGTGCTCCCAACGACTTCCCCTTGAGGTCCCACAGCGCCAGATCGACGGCACTGATAGCCATCATTGTCTCACCTTTGCGGCCGTGGATGGCATGGCGGTACATCTTGTCCCAGATCCGCTCAATGGCGTGGGGGTCCTCGCCGATCACGACCTCCTTGAGGGTGTCCTCTATGATGCGCGCGAGACCCTTTCCAATCGGACCCCAGGTGCCGCTCAAGCCGGCGTCGGTGTCAACGAACAGGAAAAGGTCCTCCAGCGGGCAAGGGGGGCCCTCTGCGCCGCCCAGTGGCCAGGCGGCTCCCATAGCTCGATGCTCTGGATAGATGTCGATCGGTCGAACGAGCCGTTCCTCACCCAGGGGACCATCGTATTCCAACCTTCCCCTGACGAGCAGGTAGCGAAGTCCAGTGATCTTCATTTTCTCCCTCCGTGAGATAACGCCCAAAAAACCAGTACTTACTCAGCCGGTTGGTTCGTACCCTTCAATGAGTGGCTCACGAGCCCCTGACTGGGTCAGTACTGGCATCGGTTGTAACCAATAGGATGTCGTTTGAAGCGTGTCGTTCTCTCGACGTGCCTGCGGTAGGCCCAGCATCCATGAATGGTTGCGCTAGGCAGTACCGGGCTGGAACGGCGATGACCATAATGAGCGCCGCGCTCCAAGACATGCGTCCCTGCGGACGAATGTCGAGAGCAGGGGAAACTCACCGCTAGTCAAGGGCGGTGCTGTGGGGCAAAGTGGCGCCGTCGAGCCTGGCCTCTTCCAGATTTGCTCCTTCAACATCGGCTCCCCATAGATCAGCCCCGCGCAGGTTGGCCTGGCGCAAGTTCACGCCGCGGAGGTCAGCCCCGGCCAGATTAGCTCCTTCCAGGTTCGCTCCTTCCAGAATAGCCTCGCGAAGATCGGCTCCTTCCAGGTTCGCCCCGCGCAGGTCAGCCCCCACGAGGTAGGCCCAACCAAGAAAAGCGTGATTCAGATCGCGACCCGCGCCTCCATGGTTCAGGATCTCCCAAACCAGTCGCCACTGGTCGGCAAGCACCGTACTCCCATCGAGCACGGTTCCGCTCAGGTCAGCCCAGCTTAAGTCGACTCCAGTCAGATCGCTCCCGGCAAGATTGCCACCTTGCAGGCTGGCCTGGCGGAGACTGGCTTCAGTGAGATCAGCTTGCCTCAGGTCAGCCCCCGACAGGTCAGCCTGGCGTAGGTCCGCTTCCACCAGCGTAGCTTGGCTCAGATTGGCTCCTTTCAGGTTGGCTGTGCGCAGATAGGCCCCATCCAGATTGGCGCCGCTCAGGTCAGCGCCCGCCAAGTCTCGATCTGCCCTCACCCCGTTTACGATTTGCCATACCAGGCGCCATTTCGCCTCCATTCTTGTCCCCTCGTCCACAACCACCTGGTGCAGCGCAGCACCGCGCAGGTCTGCCGAGGTCAAGTCCGCGCCCGTGAGGTCGGCCTGTCTTAGATCGGCCTGACGCAGGTCGGCGTTCCGCAGGTCAGCCCCGCTCAGATCTGCTCCGCTTAGGTCGCTCTCTGCCAGGTGGCGGCTCATGCCTCCCTGATTGACGATCTCCCACACCAGCCGCCATTTTCCGCTGATTGTCGTGGTGTCATCCAGCAGGGCATGGCGCAGATTGGCTCTTGTCAGGTCGGCGTGCTCCAGATCTGCTCCGCGCAGATCCGCTCCCGGCAGCTTGGCCTCGCGCATCCTAGCGCCGCGCAGGTTGGCCTGGCGCAGATCGGCCTGGCTCAGATCGGCCCCGAGGAGAAAGGCCCCGCGAAGACCCGCCTTCTTTAGATCGGCCCCGGTCAGTTCAGCGTCTCTGAGGTCGGCGAAAAACAGATTCGCTCCTTGTAGGTCGGCCCCCTTCAGATTCGCCTCGCTCAGGTTGGCAAGGCTCAGATCAGCCCTCTCCAGGTTGGCCTGATGCAGGTCAGCCGCCCGAAAGTCGGCCTTTCTGCAGTGCGGCGGACAGGAGCCGAAGGTACTGTGCAGGTAAGGGACAAGCTGAAAAGCTACTATGTAGGCCAGGATAGGAGCGAGAAACATGAGAATAAGCAGGACAATGGCCCATACGCTCGAGTTTGACTTGCTCACAACCCGCCCTCGGTACGGTACAAGTGAATGCTTACTGTGTGTCCGCGAACTCGGTACGCCTGATAATGTCGCTCTGCAATTCCCTATCCAGTTCTGTGAAACAAGCGCTGTAGCCTGCCACGCGCACCACTAGGCCGCTGTACTTCTCGGGGTTGGCCTGTGCGTCGCGCAGCGTCGCGGTAGAGACGACGTTGAACTGGACGTGAGGAATCTTGAGCTTACAGAAAGCTCGAAGAAAGGTGACAAATCTCTCCAGCGCGCACCGGCCATCAAAAAAGGAGGGGAGAAACTTCATGTTGAGCAGTGTGCCGTTGGAGGCTAGCCTTAGGTTGATTCTGCTCACCGAGCGAAGCACCGCCGTCGGCCCCTTCCGATCTCGTCCGGCCATGGGAGAGAGGCCGCCATCGGCCAGAGGTTCTCCGGCATGGCGGCCGTCGGGTGTCGCGCCCACGTTGGCACCCATAGGCACGTGGGCCGAGACGGTGTAGAAGCCGGGCTGGTAGCTCCCACTGCGGAGATTGGCATGCTGCGCTACCAGCTCACTGTAGCGATCCGCCCATCTTTGAGCCAGAGTGTCCACCTGGTCCTCATCGTTGCCGAATTTGGGGACGCGGTTGATGAGACGCTGTCGCAGTCTTTCATATCCTTCATAATCGGCCCGCAAGGCTGTTAGCAATTCCCCAGCAGTGAGCCACTTCTCTTCGAACACCGCCTGGCGCACGGCGGCAAGGCTGTCGGCTACATTCGCCACCTGCACCCCCTGCACGCCGGAGAAGTTGTAGTGCGCGCCGCCGGCGGTCACATCCAGGCCGCGCTCGATACAATCATCAATCAGTAGCGAAAGAAAAGGCGAGGGCAGAATCTCTGCGTGGGTGCGCTCCACGGTGTTGCATCCCTGCACCATCAAGGCCACAAAGTGCGTCAGTTGCTTCTCGTAGGCGGCTTGCAACTCCTCAAAGCTGCTCATCTCATCCAGCGCCGGGGTTCTCAGGCCAGGCTGCCGGCCAGTTTGCGGATCTTTACCCCCAAAGAGCGTGAGCTCTAGCACCCGCGCCATATTGAACATGGCGGCGTCGCTCCAGCCCAGCGCTTTGCCCGGCGTTGACAGTTCGACGCAACCTACGATGGCGTAGTTCAGCGCATCCTCCGGGGCAATGCCGCGATTGAGCTGGCCGGGGATGATCACCTCATCGTTGAAGACCTGGGGCATACCGCTACCTTTGCTGATAACGAACGCGGATGCCATGAGCAATTCCTGCGGGCTATTCTCATGAATGCGAATCGAGAAATTGGGCTGAGGGAGTCCCAGGTCGGCCTGTGCCCGCAGGCACATGTAACTGAGGAGATTGGTCGCATCGCGGCCATCGGGCAACGGGCCGCCGACTACGAGGTTGAAGCCGATGGGGAATCCGGCAAAGTAGCGGGCACTGGCGCTGTTGCGCAACAGCACGATCTCGTTGAATTTCAGCCACAGATGCTCCAGCAATTCCTGTGCCTGGGGTAGCGTCAGTCGCTGGGAGGCCAAATCGCGCTCCAGGAAGGGCAGCATGTATTGGTCAAAGCGACCCGGAGAGAAGCTGCTGGCATTGGATTCTATGTGCAGCAGCACAAACAGGAACCACACCGATTGCAGAGCTTCCCAGAAATCGCGAGGGGGATTCTCAGCGATCCACTCGCACACGGCTGCGATACGTTGTAGCTCTGGCCGGCGAACTTCGTCCTCGGCCTGGTCGGCCAAGCTCTGGGCCAGGATGGCGTAGCGCGTCATAAACTCCTGGGCCGCTTGCAGGGCGATCAGAGCAGCGCTGTAGAAGATCTGCTGTTCAGCCGACTGGACTTCGGGCCGCCCTTGGGCCCTCTTCACCTTCTCCACCAGCCCCTTCACCCCCAGCCGCAGCCAGCCTGCCACGTCGGGTAGAATGTGCCCCTGCGCGTGGTCGGTCTGGTTCAGACTGAAGACCTTGCCTTGAATCGCTCGCTTCACCTCATCTGGAAACCGGGCGCCGACGACATGCTCCAGTGTCTTGCCTCGCCAGTAAGGAAAGATCTTCTCTCGTAGTTCTCTGATCTGGTCTGGACAGATGTGAAATCTGTCCTGTGGACGGGTGGGCAGCAGCTCAAGCTCCCTATCCACCCAATCCACCGCGCCCTCCGGGGCGATCACACCCATTCGGGGCAGCAAGGAGCGATTGCCCACGATGAGTTCATCCGGGTGGATAGAGATGCTCATGTGGCGGACGAGATGCAGGAGCATCTTGGCCCGGCGGATGGGCATGGGCTGCCCCTCACTCCTTTGGTAGCTTTGGGTCGTGTAGCGGGCGCGCTCCACGTCTACCTGGCGGTCGTTTTGAAGCAGCCGTTCCTTAATGCGGCCCACGCGCTCAGTGGGGCAGGTCGTTTTCCACACCTCCGGCGGAAAGGCCAGAGTCGGAGTCGCCTTGAGTTGCTCGAGAGTTGTTGAATCAAACATTCGGGATTCGGTCCATCGCCGCGTAGGGGCGAGCCTCAGACTCGCCCCAGCAATGGCTGTCGGGCCAGTAGGGGCGT
>Ga0315314_1004625_pt1 | contig 10258 bp, 9 predicted proteins | sample TDP9_MG_FD_203631 | JGI IMG/M metagenome (GOLD analysis project Ga0315314, IMG submission 203631) | Freshwater sediment microbial communities from Lake Towuti, South Sulawesi, Indonesia - TDP9 | ecosystem: Environmental > Aquatic > Freshwater > Lake > Sediment | place: Indonesia: South Sulawesi... | reverse complement strand
GAAGCTCATGAGGGAATTCATCCGAGCTGCGAAGGGTGTGTAAAATGTACATCGATAGGTTTCCGGTCAAAGGAAAGTTCAACGGATATGGGGGCCAGTTCGTCCCCGAGACGCTGATGCCAGCACTAGAAGAACTCGAGGCAGCTTACGCAAAATTGAGGGACGATCCAGAATTCAAGCGCGAGCTCGATCACTACCTACGCGAGTACGCGGGCCGCCCGACGCCCCTCTACCTCGCCGAGCGGCTCTCGAAGCGAGTCGGGATGAAGGTTTACCTCAAGCGCGAGGACTTGGCCCACACTGGCGCGCACAAGATAAACAACACCATAGGACAGGCCCTTCTGGCAAAGTACATGGGAAAGACCCGCGTGATAGCCGAAACTGGGGCTGGACAGCATGGGGTCGCCACAGCTACAGCCGCGGCCATGTTAGGACTGAAGTGTGATGTCTACATGGGCACCAAGGATATGGAACGCCAGCGCCTCAACGTATTCCGGATGCGGCTGCTCGGCGCGAACGTGATCCCGGTCAAGAGCGGCTCCTGCACGTTGAAGGATGCCATCAACGAGGCCCTCCGCGATTGGACTACTAATGTTCGAACTACCCACTACCTCTTGGGCTCCGTGGTCGGACCCCACCCCTATCCGACGATTGTACGGGATTTCCAGCGGGTGATCGGGCGGGAGGCCAAGAAGCAGATCTTGGAGGCAGAAGGACGCTTGCCGGATGCAATCGTCGCATGTGTCGGTGGCGGGAGCAATGCGATAGGCATCTTCTACGATTTCCTCGATGACCCGGTTGAGCTATACGGTATCGAGGCGGGAGGTAAAGGGATCGAAAGCGGAGAGCACGCAGCACCGCTGTGCGCTGGGTCCGAAGGCGTGTTACACGGGTCCAAAAGCCATGTGATGCAGGATGAATTCGGACAGATCTTGCAGACTCACAGCATTTCCGCCGGGTTGGACTACCCCGGAGTCGGCCCGGAACATGCGTTCATGAAGCTCCGCGGCCGCATCACCTACGATAACGTGACAGATGGGGAGGCTATAGAGGCTTTCAAGCTACTCTCCGAAACCGAGGGCATCCTACCGGCACTCGAGCCATCCCACGCCATCGCCTACATCAGAAAGATGCTGCCCAAGTTCAAGGATAAACTCGTCATAATCAATCTTTCCGGGCGCGGGGACAAGGACGTTGAGGTGGCCGCAGAAGCGATGGGGGTCAAAATTTGAGCCGGATAGCTGCAAAGTTCAAGGAGCTCAAACAAAGGGGCGAAGGCGCCTTGATAGCCTTCGTGACCGCCGGGGATCCTAAACCTGAATTGACTCCAAAGATAGTTGAGACGCTCGCAAAACATGCGGATATCATCGAGCTAGGCATCCCTTTTTCTGACCCAATTGCCGATGGCCCGACGATTCAAGGGGCGACCGATCGGGCGCTGGCTTCGGGCACAACCCCTGAGACAGTCCAGGGGATAATCGAAAATATCAGGAATTCGAACGACGTCCCGCTGGTTGTGCTGACCTACTACAACATAGTGTTCAAGCGCGGCGTCGATGAATTTGCAAAAAGTTTCGCTGCTGCTGGGATGGATGGCATCATAGTCCCTGACCTACCCGTAGAGGAGGCCGGCGAGCTCCTGAATGCGACGAAGAGGCACGGCGTTGATTTAATCCTCCTAGTTGCACCCACAACCACGCCTGGGCGTCTCAGGCGCATTTGCGGGGCATCAAGTGGCTTTCTGTACCTTGTTTCCCTGTTAGGGGTAACGGGCGCTAGGGAAAATTTGTCAGACTTTGTTAGACCGCTCATATCTGATGTCCGGAAGGTCTCGCGGGTGCCGATCTCAGTTGGATTTGGTATTTCTAAGCCCGAGCACGTTTCTGAGGTCATAAGGTGCGGGGCGGACGGGGCAATAGTTGGCAGCGCTTTCGTCAGTCTAATAGCAAAAAATCGGGGAAACGAGCGACAAATGTTGAGAGAGTTAGATACACTTGGAAAATCCATGAAAGCTGCCACTCGGCTCTAGGAAGGTCTGATATCGAGTGGTAGGATTACTTACCAAGCGTTATCTCGATGCTCGAGACGTTGGATGTTTCGCCCTCTCTGGTCTGCACCTGCTCCGTGCCTATGCTGATGTTCTTGACCTGAACTCCGGGTAGGAATCGCCTTCGAGCCACCTCGGCGATGTCGACAGCCTTCCCTATCGCCCTACCCCTCGCCTTCAACACGACCTCCGTCGCACCTGCCCCGAACTGCGTCACCACAGCCAGCACGTAGCTCATCACAGGTTTTTTGCCCACGAGCACGACGTTTTCCGGCATCCTCTCACTAAAATGTTATAGCGCCTGTCGGGCACGACGCCTCACATGCCCTGCACTCGATGCATGCGTCCGCGTTCACAACCGCCGCTTTTTTGCTCTTCATTGCCAGCACAGCCGTCGGGCAGACATCAAGGCATGCGCCACATCCGTTGCAGAGCTTTGCGCTTATTGAAGGAGGCACTTCATCCCTCCTCGACTTTTTGTTTTAGCAAGGTGGCTATATAACCTGCTATCTTGTTCCTGAGCGGCTTGCTCTCTATGCTCGCGAGACCCTCGAGCGCGCGGCGGTTCTGTTCGTAGTCCGTTGAGAATTTGTCTGGGTAGCGCTCGAGCAGCCGCCTCGCGGCCCGTTTTATGTAGGTTTGACGTATCCTGCCCATGCCCTGCCTCCGCCCGCTGGGCTTTCGCAAGCCAGCCTATAAGGCTATCGCGGGTGGGATGCGATGTCAGATGCTCTTGGCTACGCGTAGAGCGAACTCCACGACCTCCATCGCCGAGCGCCCGAGTAGCCTTATCATCGCCTCCTTACCAGGAGCGCCGCGGTCGAAGATAACGTCAGGCACCTTGCCCGCCTTTTTTATCGCCTGCTCCGTCCCCCAGATCATCGTCTTGACGCCGCGGGGCTCCTTTGAACGGTCGAAGCCCACCACACGAAGCCCCGTCTTATGACATGAGCGCAGAATTCCATCGGAAAATCGGATGTTTAAACCGGCCCGAATTCTCGGATCGTGACGCATCGCGGTCAGGACGATGTTCGCCACATGTTCGGATCCTCCAAGTTCAGGGTAACCCGTCAATCTTGGCCGCTCCCCAACCCGCACGATGCGACCAGAAAGGCCTACAACATCGGATGTCCTCTTCGCTCCGGGAAGGGCCATGGCGATATTTGACCCTACCTCTGGCAGGAGCTCGGCAAACCTCGGCTCAGCCGCGAGGAGCTTCGCTGCCGCCCAAACCTCCTCGAAGGCCCTACCCTTCTCCGCGTCCAAGAGCACTGCAGCCATCGGGTTGACCGGCATTAGGCCCTTTCCCACCTCCAACCTGCCCTCGATCGCCCGAGCTATGAACCTCCTAGCGCTGTCGATCGCCCCCCGCATGCTATCTCCCTTCGCCAGCTCGGCAGTTATCGCGGCGGAAAAGGAGCAGCCCGTGCCGTGGGTAGGCTCACCCAACACCCTTGGGCCCTTAAATTCTGTAAATTTTCCTTCGGCGTAGAGCAGATCCACCACTTCTCGCCCTTTGAGGTGCCCACCCTTGATCAAGACAGCCCTCGGGCCGAGTTCGGCGATTTCACGCGCCGCCCTTTTCATATCGGGGATTGACCTGATTTTGATGCCCGAAAGCTTCTCGGCTTCCGGCACGTTGGGCGTGACCAACTCGGCATTTGAGATTAGCCTGAGGAAGGGCCCAAATGCGTCCTCCCGCAGCAGCTGTGCGCCCGTTGCGGCAGCCATAACGGGGTCGATAACTACCTGAAGGTCGTATCGTTCAACACCTGCATTGACCGCTCGAACGATGGCTGCGTTGCTCAACATGCCCGTCTTGGCCCACTCGACATCGAAATCTCGCATGACTGCATTGAGCTGTTTGACCACGAATTCTGGCGGGAGATCGAAGACCGCCTCGACGCCTCGCGTGTTTTGAGCGGTCACCGCGGTTACGACGCACAGCCCATGGACCCCAAGAGCGGCGAAAGTTTTTAAATCGGCTGCTATTCCGGCACCTCCTCCGGAGTCTGAACCAGCAATCGTCAAAGCGCACGGGAGTTTCATGCGTTCACCTTAGGACCTTGCCCAACAAATAGGTGGGGCGAGCATCGGTTATCTCAACTACCACGAAATCACCAATTTTTCCATCACGAATTATCGCCGGTTTATAGTTAGGCAGCCTCACGACATAGCCCCCCTTCTCACCCTCTTCGATAACCAGTCCCTCCATAACTCGCCCGATGCAGCGCTTGTTCCGCTCGTAGCCGATCTCCCTGCACCTAGCGCTCAACATCTTCGACCTCCGCTTCACCTCACGTCCATCGACCCGTTGCAGCTTGGCAGCATCGGTCCCCGGCATCGGCGAGAAGCGGGTCAAATTAACCTTATCTGCCTTGATTTCCTCGATCAGCCCACACGTGCGAATAAACTCCTGCTCCCCCTCGCCGGGAAAACCTACGATGATATCAGTTGCCAAGTAGAGGTCCTCGAACCGTTCCCGAAACGTTTCGACAATTTCCACGAATTCTCGGGCAGTATATCCCCTGCGCATCGCCGCGAGCACGCCGTCGTCGCCGCTCTGAACCGGGAGGTGTAGGAATTTGTAAATTTTATCGCTCTCGTAAGCATCCAGCAGCTCTGGCATGATCCTCCTAGCAGTCGTGGGATTCATCATCCCGACGCGGACCTTGAACTTGCCCTCGAGCGCGGCAATCGAGTTGAGAAGCTCTGGCAGGCTTGTGTCGAGGTCGGTGCCGTACGCGGCGGTATCCTGGGAGGTCAAGAGGACCTCGTGGTACCCCCGTTTAACAGCATTTTCTATTTCCGATAGAATTGATTCAGTGCTGAAGCTGTGCAGCCTTCCACGGGCCAGCCTCACGGAACAATAGCTGCAGATCGAGGTGCAGCCCTCGGAGATCGCCACTATAGCGCTCACGCTGCTCGAACGAAGCTTCGGCAGGCATGGCTTCTCACAGGGTTCCAGTCCCAATTCACGGACGTCGGTTTCACCCCGAGCAATCCTCTCCACGAGGGCAGGGACTGAGCTTACCGAATGACACGATAGAATGCCGGCAAAAGTGCCTAAGCTTTCGACGGAGGGCAGGTCTATCAAGGGAAGGCAGCCTGCAACAACTATTTGCTTCCCGTTTAGCTTGCGGAGTTCCTCCAGCCTGCGGAGCACCCGCCTCTGGGTCGGGCCCTTCACCGCGCAGGTGTTGATGATAAGGAGATCGGCATCCTCGAGCTTTGTGGTCGGCTCGTGTCCTGCAGCTTTTAGGCAGCCGAGCATGAGCTCGCTGTCTCCACGGTTCATGGTGCAGCCGAAGGTTTCGCAGTAGACCCTCATTTTACCACCAAATTTATTTATACTTCACATCAATAAAACAGGCGAAAGTTGGTCGAGATGAAGAAGATCCAGCTCACCCTCATCCAGATAGACAATTACGGCCCTTGGACGGTCACCCCCGAGCCAAGGCGCGAGGCAGATTTGCAGACTGTGCAGGCCGTGCTGTTCGCGGACGTCGAGCGAGCATTCGCAGCCCACGGCGGCCTCGTCTTTCAGACCCGCTCCGACAATATGCTCGCCGTTTCAAATGGGATAGGCATGCGAGTGCATCGCATGATCCAAAATAGCATCAACGATCGCTACCCCTTCACCATAAGCATGGGCGTTGGGGCGGCGGAAAAACCTCATGAGGCGCAGAAGCTGGCCACCCGCGCGCTCCAAAGCGCAGGGAGCAGCAAGTCTGCGGAGAGGCGAGGGGTGCTCGTGGGAAAATGCGTCGAGGCACCGGACGAGGATTGGGTGCAGATAGCGCACATCGACGTGGATCAGGTGACCTCGATGACCGATAGCGAGCCTGTTTACGATACATATGTGTTGCTTCAGCGCGTCTACCTATCGCTGATCTCGGCCATGCTCAAGCACGGGGGCCTTGTTTTTTACACCGGCGGAGACAACTTCATGGCCCTCTCGAACGGCATAAGTGAAAAAGAGCTCCAGGCCGTCATAGACGAAGTGCAGCGGACGCTCGGGGTCGGCCTCAAGGCGAGCATCGGGGGCGGGGCAACAGCTGAGGTCGCGGCGAAACTAGCGGCCCGAGGGCTGCTCGAGGTGAGGGAGAACAGGGACGCTAAACGTATCGTCTTCAAAGTCAGTTAACTAGACAGGTATCATGATAGAGTCTAAAATACAGATAGCCGAGGCCGGGCGCGGCGCGAAAATCGACGTCCAAATTTAAACCAGTATATGGTAAACCCTGCGGCGAGCGCCAAAACAACCGAAATTAAGACCAGGGCCACTGGGAACTCGTGATATTTGGTCACATCCGCGCCTCGACCGATTACACGTATCGTTACCATGCCTGCCGGCACACTAGTCATTTCCGACTCCGCTAGGATGATGGAATCCATCGAGTGCCAGATGGGGTGGTTATCCTTAAGCGCGTGGGGGGTGCCTTCCGCACCAGCTGCAGCTATCCAGATATCGACGTTGAAGATCCCGTCATTCTCGTTACCCCCCGAACAGGCGACGGTGAGCAAATACATCGTATCAGCACCAGATGATGTCGCCTCTAAAGTCACGAGGTTCTCTATCATGGCAACCCCAGGATCCGGCAGGTTGTCGCCGTCGTTATCGAAGTATGCAATGCCCCTGATGAAGGTCAGGTTCTCCCCTGGTTTGTTTTCGTAGTTGAGCCAGAAAATGTTGACCAAATAGTAGCCCGAGTAAGGCTCATCCCAGTAAAGCCTATAGCGGAGGAGGAAGTTATCGCCAGGCGCGACATCGATAACCTTGCCGCCCGGATTGTAGACAGCTCCGCCGCCATGAATCAGGGTTGTAGAGGTGATCAGGACAAGAAAGGGAATTATGAAGATAAATACAACGAGCGCGAAGCCTTTCTCATTACTTCTAGCCATCGTCCACCGTCTCCTATGCCGTGACTAATCCAGAGTATATGGAGAATTAAATTAAACCTAATGCCTAAATGTAGATTCGAACTATAGGCCTAAAATCTACCCTTCGCTTTCATCCCTAATCAAATTAAGAGAGGCGCTCGCGGCGCCCCTCCGAAACTCGTGTTATACCTTGCTGTCGATCCTAAACTTTTAGGCCCTAGCCAACCCAGACAGGATCCCTTACAGTCGGCGCGTACGGCCACTGACCTCGTATGGCCATGAGTTCCTTCCAGAGATTATCCCTTGCAGGCACTGAAGCGTATGGCCATTCTCCCCTGATCCCCATTATCCTAGTCCAGAGGTCGTCCCTTACAATGACCCAGCCTTTTACCATCACGTTTTCCGAGAATCTCACTAGGAATAGCTTTACCTTCTTCACCCCTATGCCCCCAACGTGTGGGATGTCGATCGTGCCAATCAAGTCGTTATCGAGGTTATACGGCACAATGCTCCAAACCGTCGCTGGGGGTAGTGCTGCATTCTCACGTACGTTATCGTAGTCGTAGAAGTACATGATTAGTCCACCCGAGTTATCCCTCACGTACAGCTTGAAGTACGCCCTGAGCTTGTACAGGGTGCCCAGCTTGAAGTCCACTTCTCCCCTGTGCGCGTAGCATCTGGTGACGTCGTTCTCCGATGAGTTCGATGCATTTGTGGCGGTAATCGTTAAATTGTCTATGGTGCAAACTGCCGCGGCACTTGGGATGGTGACGCGAAGCCACGTCGTCCTGTTCTCGCCCGCTGGCACAACGAGCGATGAGCTGTCAAGTGTCCAAGTCCAGGTCTGTGTGTTCTCTATGGTCAGGTTATAGGTCTTTTCCGAAGTGCCCTTGTTCGAAACCGTGATGAGGTAGTTATCCACCCGTCCACCCCTGTCTCCTTGGACGACCGGGTCGACGGATACCTTTACCTCGTTCTCCAGTGCCGTGCTCTCTACGGTTAGATACGCCCATAGGTTCTCGAGGTAATATTCCTTCGACTCCATGATGGCAGCGTGGTCCGGGACCACGTTCTCAAGCAAGTCAACAACGCAGAAGCTGACCACATTGTCTATCGATTTCTGGCTCGTCACGAATGAGGTGACGTCTAAAGATAACCAGCGACCGTTTTCTAACACCACGGCGCTGTCCAGGGGGCTTCCTAGCGTCGTGGACTGGTTGGACCAGCTTAAGTTGTCCTCGTTCCAGCTGTCGCCAACGCCGTAAACCCTCAAAGCTGCGCCAGTACCGCCTTTGATGTAGCTGTAGCAATAGAGGTTGAGCCTAGCCCTTTGTATGCTTACAACATTTTCCGCGCGAAGGTCGAACTTCAGCCATCCCCGCTGCGGGTAGTCCTGATATCGCCCGATGTATATCGAAGTTGCGCTTGCGTAAATCGCGTTCTCTAGACTAGTCCTCGCCCTGGTTGATGTATCCTCCACGGGGGTTATGCGCGTGGAAGCCTTTGCAATGACCCAGTAATTGTCGTCCTCAGATGCGTAGCCATCAGAGGTCGCCCTGACCGTTATGTTGTCGTTGTCTACGCCGGGCGTTGCACCGACTGGCACACCGACGCTGAGCGTGGCAGTCCCGATGCCCATGGGCTGGACACTGGATAATGTCGCTGTGTCCAACGTCGCCTGCCATACATTTTCTGCTACAGACAGGTCGAAGTTGTCTACAAACGAGCCCGTGTTCTGGACGCTACACCTGTATTTTAGCGTGGCGCTGGGATGACCTTCCTCGTTCTCCGGGGTGGCCCAAATGTTAACGTCGTAGCCGATGACGATGTATGCGTGGTAGCGGTTTTCCGGCAAATTCATCATGTCGAACGAATAGGTGAAGTTGTCCGGGTACGCTGCACCCTCTACCTCGGCCCTAAGGCAGAAGCTTGCGAAGTTCTCCCTCGGGACCCTCTTCAGCTTTTCTCGGATCAGTTGGGTGACGTCCCAGGAGTACCACCCCCATGGCGAAACACTAACGGCACTGCCCTCCCTCGTCACTTTAGTCGTGGTATAGTTATCTGTGGGTAGTGGCGGTTGGTTACTCCATGTTATCGTCATCTCACCCCAGTTGTCGTTATCCACCATGTAACATCGCACATTCTCGCCAGGAGTGCCTCCGAAGTAAAAAGAAGTGCAGTAGGCGAAGAGCCTCGCCTGCAGGGTGTCTGCCGTCCAGTTCCCGGGTTTGATCGAAACCGGGGATGGGATTGCCCTGAGGTCGAACTTCATCCAAGTCCTTGCGTCCCTCCAGTTCGTCATGCCGTTATCACGCGAGGTGACTTCCCCAAATATCTCGGAGCCGCTGTTCAGCGTAGGCTCGTTTTCGTCTACACCGGAGTCCTCCCACCCTGGCCTTATCCTGTTAGAGGCGGTGGCCATGAACCATCTATCGACGGATTTCGTAGGTACCGCATTGCCCGAAGTAGTGCGGAGTCTTATGTTATCATTATCCCCAATAGAAGCACCGCTTGGGATATTGACGGTAATTGTAAGAGATCTGCTTTCGGCTGGATCGACATTGAGAAGTGTAGTCGCGGAGAGCGTCGCCGTCCATATGTTATCGAGTATGGACAAAGTGTAATTGTCTGCGAGCCAACCTGCGTTTATGACTGTTACGTTATAGATGAGCGTCCCGCCCACGAATCCCTCTCTGTATGGGGGCGAGATTGTCACCCCAATTTCATAGTTCCCCTTTGGTGCGAGACTGCAGACGTTGTACAACCCTATCGTAGTTTTACCAGTCGCAGTTTGATAGCCCGCTCCAATCGAGGTGGTAACGTCGACATCCGCATAGATTTGCCAGACGTTACCAGTGGCTCCCCAGTAATTATCATCGTCACGCACCACATCGGATTGGATGTAGATGCCTGTGTTCAAGCGCTTCAGGACCTTGTTCTGCACTCGCTCGTAGTTGTACCCGTCGGTGTCGTTCCCGTCCATGATGACTAGGCCATTCCCGTTGTCATTTACAAACTCATAAATAATGTCGACCTCTACGTCTGGCAGTGCGTCCGGATCACCGCCCGTTCCCGCAGTCCCTAGCTCCATCTGGGGTATCACGAGGATTTTTGGTTGCTTTGTAGTCAACGCTTTCTCGATATTGTCGACGCCGCCACCTATTGTGTTGTCCATTGTCCATCCCAGGTTTGTAAGTGCGATATAAAGTTGTGAACATCTAACTGAGTTGTTGTAGACACAGTATTCGTTTTCCGTGGTTATCCCGCCCACTGAGGAGCCATCTCCACCGTACCAGAGCACCTTGTCCCCTGGTACAAATCCCATCC
>Ga0315314_1004623_pt1 | contig 10263 bp, 5 predicted proteins | sample TDP9_MG_FD_203631 | JGI IMG/M metagenome (GOLD analysis project Ga0315314, IMG submission 203631) | Freshwater sediment microbial communities from Lake Towuti, South Sulawesi, Indonesia - TDP9 | ecosystem: Environmental > Aquatic > Freshwater > Lake > Sediment | place: Indonesia: South Sulawesi... | reverse complement strand
TACAGACGAAGAAAGGCTCGCAGACCAAGTTTAAAATCGCCAAGTGAACGAGGCGTTAACAGTGAATTTAGGAGATAATCAATGAGATTCTTTGTTCGAATCGTTTCGCAAACCAATTTGTGCGCTAGTCCAATGATCCTTGGGTCTTCTATTCCCAGTTGTCTGACTGCTTTGTTTAAGGCCAATCGTTCTCCTAGCCTCTGCAACTCGATCCAACTCAATGTCTCGATAGCGAGTGTCCAAGCGTCTCTTAACAACCCGAATTCTCCCATCACGGATATCTTAGCAACGCAGAGAATTAGAAGATGACGGTTGCTAACGTTGAACACAGAGTTTTTTAGGGCATCAGACACATATTAGATGGGACACGAAAGGAATGGCGAAGAAAAGCTTAGACGAGTTCTTTAAAACTGCTCAGTCTCTAGTGAAAGAAGAGAAGAGAGAGTTAACACCTTCAATAGAGAAGCCGTCAGAAGAAAAGGAACCCCAAAGTTTTGAACGTGCCCCTCAAAACTTGCCACCTTCCTACTTCGTGTCTGCTACCTACGACGGAAGGAAAGGCTCGGTACGTATAAAACTGTACGAGCCGAAGTCTGAAAAAATCTACTTCTGGCACGACAACTCAGGGCACAAACCCTACTGCCTAACAAACCTATCGCCCATCGAACTCGAAAAAATCGATCGCGTAACATCCCATCCCGGATTTGACCATTTTGAGTTAGTGGAAAAGTATGATGCACTTATGGATCGGCAAGTGACTTTGACAAAGGTTGTCGCTAAAGACCCTTTAGCGATCGGAGGTCGCCCGGTGGGCTGTCTAAGAGACATCATTCCGAAGGAGTACCCAAAAGTAACTGGCATAGAGCAACCGGTCAAGGTTTGGGAAGCCGCCATAAAATACTATCAATGCTACATCTACGATCGAAATTTGGCTCCAGGCATGATCTATAAAATAGATGATGGGAAACTTGTTCGAGTGCAACACGACCCTTCTGAAGGAACCCTTAAGAGAATTGAAGGGTTGTTTGAGGATGAAGCCAAAGAGTTTCTGCAATACATCGTGATGTGGGCGAGACTCCTCGAATATCCAGCACCAAAATTCCGTAGAGTGGCTCTTGACATTGAGGTTTTGCCCCCTGTAGTGGAGCGTGAAGGCGTCAAAACCGCGCGCATCCCCGACCCTCATGAAGCAGACTATCCAGTGATCTGTGCCTCACTCTATGGGTCTGATGGGAAGAAGAGAGTTCTGCTTATAAAGCGAGAGAACATCAGAGAGGGCACGGCAAAGATACCTTCGGACGTCAGTGTTGAATACTACAGTTCTGAAGAGGAGATGATTTCGGAGATTTTTGAGGCTCTTTTCGACTATCCCTTTGTTTTAACGTTTAATGGAGACGACTTTGATCTTCGGTATTTGTTTCATCGGGCGCAGAAGTTGGGCTTTAAGAGAAGCAAGGTTCCCATTGAGGTTGGGAGAAGAGTTTGTCTGCTCACCCGCAATGTTCACGTCGATTTGTACAAGTTCTTCTTCAACAAGTCCATTCAGATTTATGCATTTGGTCAGAAGTATCGTGACGTGACTTTGGATAATGTTGGCAGAGCGTTGATTGGTCTCGGTAAAATCGAACTCACAAGACTCATGCCCGAATTAACCTACACTGAACTCGCCCAATACTGTTTTCGAGACGCTGAGATTGCCTTTCGCTTGACAACCTTTGATGACGACTTGGTTATGAAACTGATTTTGGCTCTTGCACGAATTAGTCGCATGCCCATGGAAGATGTGAGTCGGCAGGGAGTTTCGAGGTGGATTCGAAACTTCCTACATCACGAACATCGCAGAAGAGGGATGCTTATTCCCAACGCAGAAGATATACTTGCTCTGAAAGGAAAGACTGCCACAAAAGCGATCATAAAAGGCAAGAAATACAAAGGAGCAATCGTAGTTGAGCCAGTACCAGGCGTACACTTCAATGTGGCGGTGATGGACTTCGCCAGTCTATATCCCTCGATAATCAAGGTTCACAACTTGGGCTACCAAACGATTCTTTGTTCACACGAAGAGTGCAAAGACAACAAGGTGCCTGAAACCACTCACTGGGTGTGCAAGAGGCATCAAGCCCTCGAAAGCCTACTGATAGGCGCCCTAAGAGACCTGAGAGTCCAGTGGTACAAACCTAAATCAAAAGACAAGACATTGCCAGCCGAGTTGCGAAGTTGGTACAACGTGATACAGAGCGCGCTTAAGGTTATTCTTAACGCGAGTTACGGAGTTTTTGGCGCGGAAGCCTTTGACCTGTATTGTCCTCCGGTTGCTGAAGCGACTGCTTCCATTGGGAGACACGTTATAAGTGGGTCGATTAAGAGGGCGGAAGAGTTGGGCATCGAAGTCATTTACGGAGACACAGACAGCATCTTCCTTAAGAACCCGTCCCAGAGCCAAATCAACTCCCTCGCCAAGTGGTCAGAGAAGGAGTTAGGAATGGAATTAGACGTGGACAAGGTCTATCGCTACTCGGTCTTCAGTTCAAGAAAAAAGAACTACCTTGGAGTTTTTCCAGATGGAAGTGTTGATGTTAAGGGGTTGACTGGGAAAAAGAGGCATATCCCACTGTTTATCAAGGAAGCCTTTTATCAGATGGAAGATCGTCTGGCGCAGGTGAAGTCACCCGTAGAGTTTGAGACCGCCAAAAAGGACATTCGAAAAATAGTTCAAGACCGCTATCTGAGACTGAAGAGACGTGACTGGGGAGAGACTCCAGACGAACTCGCGTTTCAAGTGGTTCTTGGAAAAATCCCGGCGGGATACACGAAGACGACGCCTCAGCACGTGAAAGCGGCTGTCGTCCTTCAGAAGAGGGGTTACGACTTGAAGGCAGGTGAGTTGATTAGTTTTGTGAAGGTGACGAAGGAGCCTCATGTAAAGCCTGTTGAGCTGGCGTCTAACAGTGAGATAGATGTGGACAAGTACGTTGCCTATTTACAGTCGACTTTCGACCAGGTTTTGGATGCGATGGGACTGAACTTTGGGGAAATAATTGGGCTAACTAAACTTGAGAGATTCATGTAAGCTTGTATCATGGAGGTTTTAAGATAGAACCTTCAGTCCACGAGACTTTAGGGGGTTAATGACACCAGGTCTGCTTAAAATGGTGAGCAGGCTGTAGCCGATTACGGCGATGGCTATGAGACTGCTGAGGGTAATGCTGACGATCATAGCTCCCCATGCCGGTAGAAATCCGAGAATAGCTGGCGCTGAGAGGAATGGAAAACTCCACAAGTATCCTCCGACAATGATGCCGACTGGAAAAGACCCAGTTATACATGCGAGCAATCGTCTTCTCCTAAGCAGCAAAACAACACTTGCAGAAATTAAGTTTGCAATCGGACCAAATACCACATCTACTGGACCAAGAAAGTAATATGCGTTAGTTAGGAAACAGCCAACTGTCACTCCTGCTACAACAGGCCAACCTAACAACGCCGACAAGGCGATGAGACAGTCTGCGATACGAAGCTGAACTGGACCATAAACCGTTGGATTGCCAATCGAAATCATCTGAACCACGTTAACAACCACATACAAGCCACTAAAAACCACTGATAAAGCCAAGTCTCTTGCATCAAATCGCATGTCTTCACCTCCACATCCCGGGGTTTATTTGTGGCGGAACGGGTGGGGGTGAAACCTCACTCACCCGCCGAAAAACACTGCTGTCCATCTGAGTTAATAAGCGTTCCGAGTGATGATGAAGAAGAAAAAATATTGGTTCATCACGGTAACAGAGAGCAAGTTCCCTCTCGTGTCGAACCCAATGTAAAAGATAAAAAAGATGGTTAGTGAAGTTAAGCGGTTAATCTGGTGTATTTACTGAGTTCTTGAGCAACATCTTGTAAGCCTAATCTAGTCAGCGTTTTCTTCGTCGGAATTCCTCTCTTGTCCCAGCCTCTTCTGTCATAGTATAGTTGTAGCATGGTATCGTATTTGGTTCTGTCCAGTTTTGTTCCTTTCAGAGGACCCTTTGTAAGTGGTTGGTCAAACCATCTTGCGGGAGGAGTATCCATGCTCCTGTTCCAACGGTCTCCGTATTCTCTTACCCAGAAAGCCCTTGTCAAATTGAAGACCCTGTCTGCGATTGTGTAGAGGTCGTTCATGCTTATGTCTTGACCAGTGGCAGCCTTCAGGAACTTTGGATACCATTCTAATTCGAAGCCAACCTCAACCCATGGCAGGCGACATGTTGTTAAACATTCGAACATTCCCCCTCTTAGTCGCTGCAACTCAATGGTTTTGTCCACCTTGGCTTCGCCGTAACTTTCGCGTCCAGCCTTTACCTCCCAAGATATGACCCAGGCGTCTTTGTGGTGGGCGCCCACTGAGGCTGTGGCATAGGATAACGCCATTCCAGGCGTTGTGTGGCAGTCGTAGGCGGAGATTTCCAAGCCCTTTACTTGCATCGCCCATTTTGAGGTGTTTTTGCCGAGTTTTTCAGACGCATACCTTACTCCTTCGGCGAGCATACCGCCCATTTTTCCTCGTTTCTGGACTATCTCTTCAGTAAGGGAGCGAGCCTTGTCGTAGTCGCCCCATTCTATTTTGTAATCGACTAGGTTTTTCTCTGAGGCTTCCATGATGAAGCCGATAACGTTGCCGAGGGAGATGGTGTCTACTCCGTAGTCGTCGGCTAGTCGGTTAAGGGCTGCGATTTCTTTGAGGTTGGCGAGACCCATGTTAGAGCCTAGCATGGCGACGTTTTCGTAGTCCAGTTCTGACCGCTTGTTGTCTACGTCCTCCACGACATTGCCACAGGTCATGTTACAATCTGGACAGCCTTTTTGGGCGACTTTCAGCTTCTCCATCGCAAAACCGCCTATCTTGTCTGCTTCATCGAAGACTCCTTCCTTGTAGTTGTAGGTTGGGAGGACGCTGTTTTCTTGGCTCCACTCTATGGTCGACATCGTTCCCTGGCGTTTCCAGAATTTGTAGTTTGGTTTTTTCAAGACTTCTCGGTAGGCTTCTATGCCCAGTTTTTTCAGTTCGTCTGGACTTTTTGTTGGGATTGTTTTAGTGCCGTTTATGGCGACTGCTTTGAGGTTTTTGGAGCCCATGACTGCACCTATTCCGGGTCTTCCACCCGCTCTTCCTTCTTGGGATACTATTGTGGCGTATTTGACTTGATTTTCTCCGGCTTGACCAATGGTTACTACGCCAGTGCTTGTTTGAAATTTCTTTTTGAGTTGTTTTTCGGTTTGGAAGGAGCCGAGTCCCCAGTAGTCTTTGCCGTCTAATAGTTCTGTTTTCTCGTTTTCGATACGGAGGACTGTGGGTTTTTTGGCTTTTCCTTCAATTATAATTGCGTCGTAGCCTGCTCTTCTCATTTGAACCGTTGCCATGGTGCCCAAGTTTCCATCTCCGTAGCCACCTGTGAGGGGGCTTTTTGCCGCTGCCACTAATTTGCCACTGCTGGGAAGGCTGAAGGCGGTTAACGGACCTGCGGCGAAGATGAGTTTGTTGTCTGGCGATAGGGGGTCTGTGCCCGGCTTTAGTTCGTTCCAGAGAATTTTGGCTGCGAATCCTCTTCCGCCGAGGAATTTGAGTGCGAGTTCGCTGTCGTAATTCTGAGCTACTGCTTTTTCTCTGGTTAGGTCGACTCGCAGAAACTTGCCGTTCCAACCGTATGTCATTTTACATCACCAAACGTGAAGTATCCCATATTAGGGGGCTGTTCTATATTTGAGTTTTTGGTGTTGTAATTGGATATCTTTCTAAATGCGTCGTACTAATCGTGATAGTTCTAGGGGTTCTTTTCATTTGATGGTTATGTCCAGCTTTTTCCGAAGTTTGCGCCTTGGATTACTGCGTCTTTGATGTTTATGTAGCCATCACTGTTTATGTCTGCGTTTGGATTATAGGTGGGTTCTCCTTGTTTTGAGCCGAAAGCCACGCCTAACAAGACAGCATCTTTAATATTAACGATTTTGTCGCCGTTAACGTCGCCTGGGATGGTGACGAAAACCCAGCCGTCTGTTAGGGTGTTGTCGTCTAGGTCTGTTTCGTCTGGGAGTTGGGTGGCTTCGGCTGTTATGGTGTAGTTGCCCTTAGCCACGCCTGCGGTGTTCCAAGTGAGGGTGAGGGTTGTGGAGTCTCCGCTTGGTAGGGTTGTGGTTGTGTGGTTTTTTCCGTCTGGCAGGGTGATGACGGTGTCGTCGTAGAAGACAGAAACATTGAAGGTTTCGGTATAGTCGCCTTGATTTTTGATTGTTATGTTGATGTTCAGGGTATATCCTTCTCCTACTACTGTTTTGCAAGGTGTTACGTGAGTGATTGCTATGTCGGAGATTGGTGAGTATTGGATAGTTATTTTGTGGGTGCTGAGTGTGAACTCGAAGTAGATGAAGTAATGTGTGCCATTTGTGGTGGTTATTGGAAATGGTGGAGCGGTGATTTCAACTTCGTCGATGAATACTTTGATTTTGGTTTGGTTAAGGTCCACTGGAAAGGTTGTGTTGACGTAAGCTGTTTGTCCCGTGGTTCCGGAGCTAATGAAGTAGAGAGCGTTTTTGGTGGCGGTTGCATTTGTTATTGTGGCATTGCTTTCTGTCGTAATTGTGTAGTTTTGGCCTTCTATCTCGACGGTTGTTTGAACGATCTGGAAGAGTTTGAATGTTGTGTTGCTGGTTGCTGTTTCTCCCTTGTAACTTGAGCTAACATATACCGTGTATGTGCCGAGTTTTGCGTCTGAGGGCAACTTGAAGGTTGTACTATATGTTCCTGAAGTATTTGTTTGCAATGTTCTGGTGACTACGGGGTCGTGGTTTGGGTTGACTACTTCAAGGGCTACTGAGCCATCTTGCAGGGGTGATTCATTGTATGTTAGGTTGCCGTAGACTTCGAGGGTTTCGTTGATATCATAAGATTGTTTGCTGGTTTGCACAGTGATGATAAGAGTTGAGGAGCTTTGCGTTGTGAGCGTCATAATTAGTAGTGGGACGATGATTACGAGTGGGATGAAGATGTAAGTTTTCAATTTTGATTACGGTCCAATGATTTGAAAGGTTGCAGATATCTCAGGGCAGTATGGGGTTCCGCCGTTTCGTGGCCAGTCCGTGAAGGCGTTTGCGTAGACTGTCGCGTTTCCGAGATGAGCTGAAGATGGAATTGGTACACCAATGATAAATGTGGATAACCCTGAGGTTAATGAGCCTTGAAAAGATGCTACGCCTATGGCGGTGTTATTTAAATCATAGATGTTGATAGTCATTAGTAGGTTTGCTGGTTCAAGGGCAGTATTGTTTATTTTCACTTTAAAGTATGCCATGCTACCTGTTTCAAATGAGCCTTTTGGATTTCCAGCATGGTCACATGGAGTTACTTCGATTGTTTTCAAAGTCCTAATTACCACAGTGCCGTTCGTAAGCGTGTTGTCAACCAAGTCAAATTCATTTGTAAGTATGCTTGTCTGCGCCTTTATCGTATAGTAAGCGTCAACTGGGATGCCTATTGTGTTCCAGTTGAAAATCAAGTCTGCTTGATTGCCCGGGGATAGATCAGTTACTTCTTGTGTTTGGATGTCGTTGTCGTCATAGTAAGCGGTCACATTGAAGCTTTCGGCGTAAATGCCTTCATTTTTGACGCGCACGGTGATGTTCGCTGCTTGTCCCATGATCGCTTCCGTGTGAGAAGATGACACACTCATTACAGCTACATCATGGGTTGAAACTGTGAAGTAGACTATTTCAGAAGTCCCCCAATCACCTGTTCCGTCAGTAACGTTTACTATTATATTATGAAAGCCATCTGCAAGATTGAGAGTGGTGTTTCCACTTATAGTTTCGAATTCTTGTCCATCCAAGCTATAACCAATCCATGTGGTTGGTTCGTTGACTGTGAAATTCAGACCAATGGAGTTAGTGTTGTATGTTTTGCTTTCAGGCGACAAGAGGTTTACGATTGGAGATGACAACGTATCCCACCACACAGTATGATTGCTCCATGGAGTTGCTACACCAACAGGAATCAACTCAACTAACTCAGCATACTTGTGTCCGTCAAGCGTCTTTATAGTGTGCTGTACTCCGTCAATGGTTGCCATTGTGGAGCTATTGTTAACATAGAAACCATGAATACACACTTCGACTGGATTGTAGTCTGTACGATTGACCTCATAGCCAATCAGTGGCTCAACAAAACCCACATTGTATAAAGAAGTAGCGTTGTAAAGATACGTCACATTGATGTTTGAAATCTGCATTGTGCCTGCTGTATCGGAGTGCAATACAAGAGGGACATCAACTTCATTATGGGCATTTGCTGCCGCACTTGACACATACTCATTAATTGCGGCGGAGAGATTCGAAACGATTTCTGACTGATTGAATTTGCCAGGATGAGACCACTCTTTATCACCATCATTACCAATATCAATATAAGGATTCGTTGGAGATGGGCCCAAACCCCATCTTACTTTTCCTTCATAGTAGTGTTGATCGTCTGCATAACCTTTCCTATAGTCGATTACAGTGCTGACTTTAAAGGTATGTCCCTCACGTAAGAAATCGTTAGGGTTTACTGCGACCGTGATGGTAGTTGTATACCATGGAAGTGAGCTTGTTTGCGGAATTGTACCCATAATGGACCAAACTTCTCCTGTATAGTTCCAAAAGTAAATGGTGATATAATTCGAATCATAGGGACTATAACCGTCATGACCTTTCGCCTCCCACTGTATTCCTATTATGTCTTCCCAATAACTTGGCAAATTATATGTTTCATTCACTATGCCGACCGTTCCCTCATTTGGCTGAGCATACGTACCCCAATTCTCGTCAACGGCATTTGAAGCGGGTCTGTTGAAACTGCCTTGGTACGAATAATAATCTTCTACATCAATCCATTCTGTGTAGCTTTGAGGTCTAACGTCTAATGTCAGTTTAGCATCCAAGACGGTACTTTGTTTTGGCAATCTAATCCAAACAGTCTTACTTTCGTTACCCGCAAATATCAAATCTTTAGTAGTAGAGGAATCGTTTAATGCGTTTTCTGTGAAACCACTAACATAGTTTGTTGGTGATGTCAAATTCATTACAAAGGCGTTTGGATGATTGGAGTATTTCGTAATGGTAACATTTGCATTACCATTTTCATCTGTGATGAAGTTGTTGTAGGAAAAAAGATTGTCTCTGTCAGGCCAAGTGGCATTCGTCCTGTACAGAAAGTTTGGACGAATGGAAGGAAGTGAAATAGCTACATAGCCAGATTCATTAGTCTGCCCACAAAACCAATGTTCAGGATAATAGCCACTTTCCCTTATCCAAACATAAGCTCCTGGTCTGGGGCAACCATCTTGATATTGAACTTTTATAGTTACACAACCCATTGATTGAGTTCCACCATCTGAAAGATTGGCTGGATTCAGACCAACGAATACTATTGTAACGAGTAGAGAAAGCAACAGAATCTTGTGCGCAAGTAATGCTACAATTTTCCTGTATTTGTTCATTCTCTCTTCCTCACTTCTTACATGTCTACGTCTCTGTTGTACACTTATACAATTCAAACATATTTAACTCTTCAGAAACTCTCTTCTAAATCAACTCAGCATGAGGAAAGAAGCGAGATGCCTCGAAAACCTTATGTCTACCCTCCTCACTCCATCTTCACAGAAACCGCAATCAAAACGGTGTCCTCGTCATGGCTGAAAACCTACACTTTTCAAGCATCGTCTGGAGAGAAGAAACCTGTACGTGGCTTGGTGCCCAGACCTCGACATCGCCAGCCAAGGAAAAACAATCGAAGAATCCCTAGAAAACCTAAAAGAAGCCATCGAACTCCACCTCCAAGACGAAGAAGCCACAATACTAGAAAAGAACTCTACCTATAACACCAACACTAACAAACCATACATAATGTACTAATAATAGACAAAATATTCGCCTACCTAAACTAGAATAATATAGAATATCTTCAGGAAGCCTTCGTAGAACGGTTTAAATATGTAGACGCTATCATATATTGTAGACAAGTGGTCAAATTGAAAAAACCGTCACAGGTCATATCCGCTCGACTACCAAAAGACCGCATCAAACTAATCGAAGAAATCGCCCACGAAGAGAAAGTAGAGAAATCAACCATCCTAGACAGAGCCCTAGAACACTACACAAAAGAATGGACACTCAAAAAAGCCCTCGAACTCTACAGAAACGGAACAATCACCCTCTCAAGAGCCGCAGAAATAGCCGGACTCACAATCTGGGAAATCATCG
>Ga0315314_1004621_pt1 | contig 10264 bp, 7 predicted proteins | sample TDP9_MG_FD_203631 | JGI IMG/M metagenome (GOLD analysis project Ga0315314, IMG submission 203631) | Freshwater sediment microbial communities from Lake Towuti, South Sulawesi, Indonesia - TDP9 | ecosystem: Environmental > Aquatic > Freshwater > Lake > Sediment | place: Indonesia: South Sulawesi... | reverse complement strand
AGAGTATCCTTTTAATATGCTATACGTGTCCATAATCCAAGCCATGACCTGGGGATTCGTATAAACATCAGGGGCAGGGATGTCTTGATCTGGACCGATCATCATTGCGATTTCCCATGTAAAGCGCCGAGTCATATTCTCAAGCTCCTGGAGTGACATCTTTTTGGGATTGCACTGAACGCCTCCCTTTGCCCCTCCAAATGGGATATTGACGACAGCAGCCTTCCAGGTCATCCACATAGCCAGAGCCCTCACTTCGTCGAGATCCACATCCGGATGGTAACGGATTCCTCCCTTCCCTGGACCTCGGGTCATATTGTGCTGAACCCTGTATCCCGTAAAAATCTTAACGCTCCCATCGTCCATCTTGACAGGGAAGTGGACAATCAGTTCCCGCTTCGTCTGCTTTATCTTTTCACAGATACCAGGATCCAAGTTCAAACGTTCCGCTGCAATCTCCACTTGCTTCATCGCCACATCAAGGGGATTTATTCTGATTTCTTCGGCAGCCATTAGATCACCTCCATTTTCGCTTATAAAAGACCCATCTCTTTTTCTTCTTCGGTGAGGCATTCGTCTAAGATGTTGATGGCTTCGTCGATCTCTTCTCTTTGGATAATGAGAGGGGGTGCAAACTCAAGGGCCTGTCCCATTGTCTTAATAATCAGTCCCTTCTTCTTGGCTCGTTCGATGATGTTGATGATTCGATTGAGAGGGAAGGGGGTCCTATTCTTTTTGTCCGCTGCAAAATCGATAGCCGTCCACAACCCTGTTCCTCGGACCTCACCTACGGTTGGATGAGATTCAAGGGATTTCAAACCCTCTAAAAAATAGATTCCCATTTCGTGTGAACGTTCAACCAAATTCTCTTTTTGTATGATTTCGATATTTTTCAAGGCAGCTGCGCACGAGACAGGATGATTTGTATAGGTGTGAAGGTGTTGAAAAATCTCGATAGGCTCCATGACCTCATCCGTACACCCGACTCCTCCCAGAGGGACATAACCACTTGAAATCCCTTTTGCCATCGTGATGAGGTCGGGTTGAATATCAAAATGGTCGATTCCGAACCACTTCCCTGTCCTTCCAAACCCACAGATGACCTCATCAATAATGAGGAGAATACCATAGCGATCACAGATTTCACGAAGGATCTTCCAATATTCTTTGGGAGGGGCATAGGCCCCAAATCCTTGCTGAATCGGCTCGCCAATAAAGGCTGAGATTTGCCCAGGATCTTCAAACTGGATGATGCGTTCGACATCTCTCGCACACAACAAGTCACAGCTCGGATAGGAGAGATGAAACGGACAACGGTAGCAGTAGGGTGACTCGACGAAGACCGTTCCTGGTGCAAGAGGCTCCATGATCTGTCGCATGGAAAGCACTGTGCCCAGTATGTTTAATGCGCCGCTCGTAACACCATGATAAGCGCCTCGTCTGGAGATGATTTTGTGACGTTTTCTATCCCCTTTAAAATAATGGTAATGTTTGGCCAATTTAATCGCTGATTCAACAGCTTCAGACCCATCACATACGAAAAAAAACTTATCAATTCGGCCAGGGCCGATCTCTGACAAGAGATTTGCAAGTTTGATCGCAGGGAGATTAGCAAATTGCATAGGAGTGAAATAACTCAACTCACACATTTGATCATACACCGCCCGAGCAATCTCTTTACGGCCATAGCCCACATGGACGGGTCGGGTCACACCTGCCACAAGATCGAGGTAACTTCTCCCATCCTGATCAAAAACCCGGACACCTTCTCCTCTTGTGATCACCGTGATCCCCTCTCTTAGTTGATCCCTATGAGTCCTGGCCAAGATCAGATGGGATTCGTGATCCATCCTTAGTTTATATTCCATTGTTCGCTCCTTCAGCGGGAAAGCTTGAAAAATATACCCATGGTTATTCGAGTTACCACGTTACATCATTCGAAACATAAAAACCAGAACAAATATTTTTCCAAATACGCTTAGTGGTGCACCACAGAAATAACGCTATATTTCAAAGAGCACTTGGATAGCTTATTTGCTGGAAATAATCATTTTCAAGCATAGTTCTATTTCTGGGGTACACCATTAGTTTACCCGCCTCCGCAGAAAGGCACGGATTTTAGTCCGTGCCTCAATGCTCTGAAATCCATTTAATAAGGAGCGGTATTCACCGTCGGATAGCGTATGATTCCACCAACGATCGTCGAATCGATGCCAATGTTCTTGATCTCCTCAACGGGGACGGTGAAAATATCCCGATCGAGGACGATCATATCCGCAAGCTTTCCCGGCTCGATCGAACCCTTGATGCCCTCTTCGTTACCCGCATAAGCGCCCAGTACCGTATAGGCACGGATCGCTTCGCTCACGCTGATGGCCTGCTCAGACCCAATGGGTTGCCCTGTATCGGTCTTGCGAGCTACGAGGGCATAAATGGCCCGCATCGGGTTGATATGGCAGACATCCGCATCAGAGTGTCCGGGCGCTGGGATTCCTGCGTCGATGAGTGAACGGTGGGGCCACATCCATTTCATATCTTCTGCACCCCGGTTCGCGATGTAGGCATCCCCAAGGTCGTACATGAATGCCGTGGCAGAAGAGTCAATTGCTCCAAGCCGCTTGATCCGATCAAGGATTGGAGGGGTAACAAAGCAGCAATGTTCCACCCTCATCTTGTGGTCTCGAACGGGATAAGCAGCGAGTGCAGCCTCGAAGGCATCGAGGACAAAATCGATTCCGCGGTCACCCACCCCATCCATACAGATTCGAATGCCAGCCTTATGGGCGGCAATGGCTCGGGCTTTGATATCTTCCGCCTCGTAAAGAAGCATTCCGTAATTCGGGCTCGGCTCGCCGACGACCGGCGTGCCGACATAGGGCTCATAATAGGCGGCGGTGCGTCCACTCGTCGAACAGTCAGGACACCACTCCACACCGATAATCCGAAGCCACTCATCCCCGAACCCAGTCCGAACCCCTGCTCGGATGTAAGATTCCACCAGTCCAACCTCTCGGCCGCTGACCATTATGCCGACACGGAGCGGAAGTTGTCCTCGTTCTCGAAGAATCTGGTAAGCCTGTATCCCCTTGTAGGAGGTGAGTGAGTTGTGTAAGGAGGTGATTCCGTAGCTCAAGTACTCATCGAATAATGGGGGGAATGCCCTGACGAGATCATCCACGGTGTCGTTCTCCCGTATCCTTTCGAGAAAGATACGGCAGGCAGTCTCCCGCATCAGTCCGGTGAGCTCGCCGGTCTGATGATCATGATCGAATTGACCGAAAGGCGGGTTAGGAGTGCATTCGTCTACTCCACAAAGCGCGCAGGCAGCCCGGTTCACGAGTGCAATATGGTGACAACTGCGAAGGATAAGGAGCGGACGGCCGTCAGCTGCTTCGTCGAGTTGATCGATCGTAGGGTAGCCGCCGACCTTCTTGTCATCATATCCAAAACCCAGGAACCACCAATCGAGTGGCTTGCCTATGGTCCTTTTGCGGATCAGATCGAGGCATTCGGAAATACTCCGCACATTCGGCCACCCGAGGTTATGCCACTTCATGACAAACAAGGCATGTTGATCGGGATGGCAGTGGGAATCGATTAGGCCTGGAAGGACTGTCCGGCCATCAAGGTCTATCACTTCCGTCTCCGGTCCCGCAAGAGCCAAAACCTCATCGTTGTCCCCCACCTTGATGATCCTCTCGTACTTTGCAGCAACCGCATCGACAAAGGAATCCTTCGAATCGAAGGTAGCAATTTTTCCATGATGCAAGATGAGATCTGCCGGGAAGGGAACTGCGATTCGCTTACCTTTTTTAGATTTCAGCTTTGTGGTATTCATCTCCGCAGCTCCTTTTTCCAAGATCATGGCTCGCCAGTGAGATAATCGTAGGCTGAGAGGACGTGCGTCTTCACAATGTGGATAAATTCTTCAACTTCGACATACTCGTTGCGTGAACCCATATTATGCGGGGAGGGACCGTAAACATAGGCTGGCACGTTTCGCGAACGCCAAAGCCGGGCATCTGTACCCCCTAAACTGATGGTCAGTTCAGGCTCGAAGCCTTTAAGCACCTTAACATTCTTGCGGATATACCGAGCCATTTCCCCCTCTGGCTCGCACCAGATCGGTGGTGTGAAGTGGAGCTCCTGAATCGTCACCTCGGGATATCGGGATACGATCTTGTCGATCTCACCCATCAGGGTGTTTTTGTCAACACCGACTGGCAAGCGGAAGTCGGCTTCGATCGTACATTTGTTTGGAATCATGTTTACTTTCAAACCACCTCGAAGGGTTCCGATATTTATGGTCACTTGTCCGATGATATCTTTGGCCCCTCTTCCGAGTGCTTGATCGATGATGGCAGGGTTACGTTGAAGCGCTACGCGCACGCTTTCAGGAGGTTGGGCTTGAATCCCTGCTAAGGCTTCGAGATCGTTTATTATTTGTGCAGCTATCTTATTTGCGCTCTGGCTAATATGAGTGTAGGCGCCATGGGCACCACGTGTCGAGACCATAAAAGATAACCAAAGGAGTCCCTTTTCTCCAAATCGGATCGTGTAAGGGCTACTTGGTTCCCCATTTAAGCAGCAGTCGCCCAGAACCTCTGGATGATGCTCCATCAGATAGCGGGCTCCCCAAGGACCAAATGTCTCTTCGTCCGAAACTACGGTCAGGGTCAGTCGTCCCTTTAGTTGGTCATGGATGCGGCTGAGGTAGTAAAAAGTGAAGAGGGAGGCTGTCGTTCCACATTTCATGTCACACGCACCCCGTCCGAAGACCTTTCCATCGATGACAGTCCCGCTCCAAGGTCCGTGGGCCCATTCTTCTTGCTCATCAACTGGAAAGACATCCATGTGACCGTTCAGGACAAGATGGCGGCCAGGGGATCCACCCTCGAAGGTAGCCACAATATTCGGCATCTCAGGCTGGGGGGCGATCACCAGATACGGCAGATGATCAATATCCAAGAAGCGGCAGACGAAGGCTGCTGCTTCGCGGGTGTCTCCAGGAGGATTCGGAGTTCTAATCTGAATGAAACGGGAAAGAAAATCAATTAATCTATTGCGATCTTCCTCGATCCAATTTAACAAGTTTTCTTTTCGGCGATCCATATCCGGCATCCTTCAAAGTGAGCTGAGTTAACTAAAGCTCTCGGTCCTCGGATGATGACACGCAACAAGATGTCCTTCTCCCTCTTCGTGCATTACTGGATACGACCTTTGACAAATATCCGTGCGATAAAGACACCTTGGATGAAAGTAACACCCTTCAGGAGTCCTAAGGGGAGAGGGAACGTCCCCAGGTAAAATGATTCTCCTTCTCCTCCATTTTGGGTTCGGAACAGGGAGTGCTGAAAGAAGGGCCTCTGTGTAAGGATGGAGAGGCCTGCGATATAACGTCTCCCTTGGAGCAATTTCCACAATCTTCCCGAGATACATGACCGCAACCCGGTCACTAATATGTTCCACCACAGAGAGATTGTGAGAGATAAAAAGGTAGGTGAGATGGAACTCTTGTTGAAGCTCCTGGAGGAGATTAATCACCTGGGCCTGAATGGAGACATCGAGGGCCGAGACAGGTTCATCGGCAATAATCAGCTTTGGGTTAAGGGCTAAGGCCCGGGCCACTCCGATCCGTTGTCTCTGCCCGCCACTGAATTCATGAGGATATCGATCGATATGCTCCGGTAACAGTCCAACCACTTTCAGCAATGCTCTGACCCGGTCCTCTCTCTCCGAAAAGCTCCCAATGCCATGAATGAGAAGAGGCTCCTCGATAATCTTGCCCACAGTCTTACGCGGATTGAGAGAAGAGTATGGATCCTGGAATATGATCTGCATGTCCTTTCGAAGGTCGCGGAACCTCTCCTTCTCGAGCTGAAAGATCATCTTACCTTCAAAATAGACCTGACCTTCTGTCGGGTCCTCCAACCTCAGGATTAGGCGGCCCAGCGTGCTCTTTCCACATCCAGACTCTCCCACCAGCCCGAGTGTCTCACCCTTTCGTATATTTAGATCAACCTGGTCAACCGCCTTCACGTAAGCCGAATATCCGCGAAACAATCCCATTTTCACAGGAAAGTATTTTTTGAGCTGTTTGACTTCGACCAGGTTCTCGATCATTTCAGATTGCCTCAATACGACCAACACCTGACCCGATGATTGGGCTCTATCTCTTTGAGAGGAGGTTCTTGTTCTCGGCAAACGTCGAAAGTGCGGTCACAGCGGTCGCTGAACTTGCAGCCTGGAGGTAAATCGATCAGGCTGGGGACCGCTCCAGGGATCACATTTAAACGCCTACGGGCTCTGGCCAGTTCGCTGTTGGGGAGAGAGGCCATCAATCCTACTGTATACGGATGTCGTGCGTTCTCGAACAAAGTCTCTGCGTCTGCATATTCAACCACTTTGCCTGCGTACATCACTGCTACAAACTGCGCATTTTCAGCGATCACACCCAGGTCATGAGTGATCAAAAGGATGGAGGTCTTGATCTCGGCTTTGAGCTTATTCATCAGATCGAGGATCTGAGCCTGGATCGTTACGTCCAAGGCGGTTGTGGGTTCGTCAGCAATCATCAATTTGGGATTGCATGAGAGGGCCATCGCAATCATCACCCTCTGTCTCATGCCTCCACTCATCTGATGGGGATAGTCTTTGACTCGAATCTCCGCCGAAGGAATCCCCACGAGATTGAGCATCTCGATCGACTTGTTCAGAGCCTCCTTTTTGGATAAACCTTGGTGGAGACGTATGGCCTCTGCAATCTGGTCACCCACCCGAAAGGATGGATTGAGGGAGGTTGCAGGCTCCTGAAAGATCATGGAGATCTTGTTCCCTCGAATCTTCCTCATTTCAGGCTCTGTCTGATCGAGCAGGTTTCTGCCCAAGAAGTGAATTTCCCCTGAGACAATTTTGCCAGGAGGGTGAGGGACAAGACGCATGATGGATAGAGCTGTCACACTCTTTCCGCATCCCGATTCTCCCACTAGGCCCAAGGTATCGCCTTCCTTTAATGACAAGCTGACGCGATCAACGGCCCTGACAACTCCGTCCTGGGTGAAGAAATAGGTGCTCAGATCCCGAATGGTGAGTAACTCCGGATCCATCCTCTAAGTATCCGTTCTCAGCCCCAGATAATCGACAATGCTACAGGCATGGACTTTGATTACGGTGATGAACTCGTCGACGAAGATATGTTCATCGATCCCACCCATGTTCACGGGACGAGGTCCATAAATGACTGTGGGGATTCCTTTCATCCTGAAAAATCTTCCATCTGTTGCTCCCATTCCGACGAAATAGAGCGGTTCCTTCTGAATGAGGTCAGTGGCATTCTGCTTTACGATTTGAACAATCCTCTCGTGGGTAGGGGTCCAGGTTGCGTCTTGCATCCGAATGTTCTGTGCATCAACCTCTTCCTCTACATAGTTCAGTAAACTGGGGAACATCATGACGTCGCTGCAGCCGGCTTCCGTAAGGAGTCTATAGACTAATTCCTGCATCCTTTCTTTCTTAAATCCAACAGGAAGGCGGATGTCCACCTCTGCCTCACAATACCTGGGAGCGACATTGATCTTTGTTCCGCCGCGGATGACACCGACGTTGTAGGAAGGATACTCCAACATCCATTGGCGGCCTACGTCCTGGGGGCTTCGAGTATACTTTTTCTCCTTCTCAATCACCTCTTCCAATTCCGGAGGGATTTCTGCCTTTTCTTTCAACAGGGGACGTAATGCCAAAAGGGCCTGAGCCATTCTTATGATGGCATCGTCGCCGGCACTCAAAGAGCCGTGCATGGGTTCTCCCTCTGTGCGTAAGATCATCCTGTAAGCCCCTCTTTCACCAATACCGATCACATCCGGAGCATAAGGTTCCCCGTTCAGGCAGGCATCTCCAACAAATTCGGGATGGTGTTCGAGAATCCACTGCGTTCCATATCGTCCCCCTGTCTCTTCCTCGCTTACAGCCATGAAGCTCAAACGGCCTCTCAGGGGTATTTTCAGCTCATGCAGCAAAACCAAAGCGATGAGGGAGGCGGTCGTTCCACCCTTCATATCTGAAACGCCTCTGCCGTATATCTTTCCGTCTTTGACAATCCCGGCATAAGGAGGGTAGGTCCACAACTTCGGGTCATCGGCAGGAAACTGATCGAGATGGCCGTTGAGAGTCAAATGAGGCGTTTGGCCTTCCGAGCCTATGTATGTCACCAAATTGGAGAAGGGTTCCAAAGGCATGAAATGAAGGACTGGAAGGTCTTTGTCCTTCAAGTAGAGTGATAGAAACGAAACAAGATCCCGAGTGTCGCTTGGCGGATTGTCCGTATTAAACTGAACCACCTTTGACAGCAAAGCAACCCACTCATCCCTTCTCTTGTCAACTTCTGAAATGATTCGGCGCTTAACCTCTTTGACCTCAAGCATAGAAATTCCTCCTCTATTCGTTTAGCTGTTCAAAGACAGATTGCGAATGTTCACTATCCCTGTTCCAGGTAGTCTAACGACGTCACCGTATGAATCTTCGTCGTCAGGATCAGATCGTCCACTGTAATATGTTCATCCGGACCACCCATGCTGTGGGATCTCGGGCCATAAATAGCACAAGGAATGTTCTTGGAACGGAAATGTTTTGCATCCGTGCCACCGATACCGCTGCTAAGCAGCACAGGACCTCCTCTGATGGCTTCTGCATTTCTCTTGAGAAGGGTGAATATCTCATGGTCTGGCGGGGTAAAGAAAGGGTCATTCTCATGGAGAATCTTGTAGGTAATTCCCTTGTATCTGGAGGCTCTTTCATTGACCTCCTGGAGGATCGGGTGAGTTGAAACGCCTTGGGGCAGCCGAATATCTACCTCGGCGCGACAGTGTTCGGCCACCATATTGATCTTCGTTCCTCCCGATATCTTTCCAAAATTGACGGTGATTCCCATAAGGACGTCCGTTGCCCCTTTTCCTTTCATTGCGTCCACCACCTCACGTCCCTCTTCGAGGATTCGGGCCACGTCGGTTGGCGAAATGATGTTGAGCGTTTTCAGCTCCTCCAGGTCCTTCAAAAAATAGATCATTTTCTGGATGGCGTTATCGCCCATATGAGTATAAGCGCCATGAGCCCCTAATCCGTTGGCTTCCGTCTCGAGCCACACGCGTCCCTTTTCAGCAAAGCTGATGAGCTCGCAGGAGGTAGGTTCTCCGTTCAGCATCACGTTCCCTGTTACGAGAGGGACGTTCTCCACGAGCCACTGGCTTCCCCACTCCCCGCCAGTCTCTTCGTCGGAAACGAGAGTGAGAACGACCTCTCCTTTGAGTTCCTCTTGATATTGGGACAAATAAGCGAAGGCCATGATGGATGCGGTGATTCCTCCTTTCATGTCGGAAGAACCCCTTCCGAAAATCTTCCCTTCCTCAACCTCCCCGCCGAAAGGATGGTGTTTCCACCTCCTGGGGTCTCCAGCCGGATAGACATCCATATGACCATTGAAGATCATTCTCCGGCCGGATTTCTTCCCCTTGAGGTAGGCGACAATATTGGGCATCTTTTTTTGGGGCGCATAGATTTGATAGCTTAACCCCCTGCTTTCTAAAAACTTTGAGATGAATTGGCAGATAGCCCTTGTATCTCCAGGAGGGTTCTCGCTTGGGACTCGCACGAGATCTGAACAGAGAGACACAATCTGGTTACGATCACGATCGATTTTGTTTAAGATTTCTTCTCTGATGTTCATTATCATCCTCTCGCTTTCCATGGAACAACCGGAGTCAAAAAGTCCCAGTCATTCGGGAGGCTTTACCCAAATTTTCAACTACCCGATTCCTTCAGTCGCACATCGAGGCTATCCCTAAGTCCGTCGCCCACCAAATTGAATCCCATCGAAATGCAGAAAATGGCCAACCCAGGAAAGATAGAGATGTGAGGAGCATCCCGGAGCCATCCTCTTCCTTCGCTGACCATGACACCCCATTCTGCTGTCGGAGGTTGAACCCCTAATCCGAGATAGCTCAGGATCGCACCAAGGAGAATCGCATTTGCGATTTCGAGAGTTGAATAGACGAGAATGGGAGGAAAGCTATTGGGGAGAATCGTGGAGATCATGGTCCGCCAACTGGACGCTCCCATGGCAATGGATGCTTCCGTATAGGGCATTTTCTTAATGACCAAAACCGTGCTCCGAACGATTCGGGCGTAAGAAGGAATGGATCGGATCCCCACTGCGATCATCACATTGATCAGACCAGGGCCTAATATCGTCACAACAGCAATGGCGAGGAGT
>Ga0315314_1004620_pt1 | contig 10265 bp, 12 predicted proteins | sample TDP9_MG_FD_203631 | JGI IMG/M metagenome (GOLD analysis project Ga0315314, IMG submission 203631) | Freshwater sediment microbial communities from Lake Towuti, South Sulawesi, Indonesia - TDP9 | ecosystem: Environmental > Aquatic > Freshwater > Lake > Sediment | place: Indonesia: South Sulawesi... | reverse complement strand
GAGGGACTTGAGCACATTGTTTATGTGCATCGAATGCTTAGGAGCGACCTTGATTTATATGCCAACGTGAGACCAGTTAAATTGAGGGAGAATGTTGACTGTCCTCTAGCCGGGAAAAAACCTGGGGACATAGATTTTGTTATCGTAAGGGAAAACACTGAGGACCTCTACGCGCCAATTAGAGGAATTCTCACGCGAGCAAAAGTAGACGAGGTAGCCATAGATGTGAAAATAGTGACAAGGAAAGGAGCTGAAAGAATCATTAAGTATGCTTTTGAGCTCTGCAAGAGAAGGGGAAAGGGAGCGCCAATAGACGGCAAATTAAGGGTGACATGCGTCGACAAAAGCACCGTTCTAAAAAGTTGCGCCCTCTTCAGACAAGTCTACAACGAAGTTGCCGAAGGCTATCCAGACATCGAAAAGGATTATGCGTTGATAGATGCGTGGACGCAGTGGGCAATAAAGCGCCCTGAATACTATGATGTCATCGTCACAACGAACCTTTTTGGAGATGTAATCTCCGAAATGTCAGCCCAAATACAAGGAGGCTTAGGGCTAGCGCCGAGCGCCGAAGTCGGAGACGAACACGGCATGTTCAGACCCATACATGGAAGCGCCCCAAAATACTACGGTAAGCAAGTAGCCAATCCAATGGCAGCCATTTTGTCGGCTAAAATGCTGATGGAATGGTTAGCTGAGAGGCATAAGGACAAATCCGCTAGAGAGGCTGCGGATCGAATTGAAAAAGCTGTGGACCAGACGCTTAAAGAGGGAAAGACGTTAACGCAGGACCTCGGAGGCTCCTCGAAAACCCATGAGGTCGGCGATGCCATAGCCAATAAAATTCGAAAAATTAGTTAGAACTTGTTGTAGCCTACGATTTCGTCTAAAGGCTTCTTCAATTTTGCTTCAGGCTTCTCAGCAGGATAACCAAAAGCAACTAGCGCTATAACCTTCCACTCGTCTGGAATGTTCAAAAGTTTCTTAACTTCTTCTTTCTTAAAATCTCCTATCCAGCACGATCCTACTCCTAGGCTCCACGCCGCAATAACCATGTTTTGCAAGGCAATGGTTGTGTCAACAGTTGACCATCTACGCCCAAAGGAATCGCCAACGTATCCGCAACCTACAACCGTAAAAGCTGAATCCTTGATAAACGTGTTCCATCTTCCATGAGACATTTTCTCTTTGATCTCATAGTCAGTTAAAACAATGAAGTGCCATGGCTGTACGTTACCCGCAGAAGGAGCTTGCCTTCCAGCTTCAAGAATCTTATTCAACACGTTCTTAGAAACGCTTCTTTTTTCATAACTTCTTATGCTTCTGCGACTGAGTATGACATCGATTAAAGACATTTATTTCGCAGCTTCCTTATGAAAATTGATTAGAAGAGCCATTCGGCCCTGTCGTAGTATAGGCCCCACCAGTCCTCGTCGCGGATGTTCTCTATTTCCTCCACGATCTTGAGCAGATGTTTCAATATTTGGTGATGTCGTTTCTCGTCGTCAGCAATTTGTTGAAGCAAGAATTTCGTTTTCTCTTCCTCAACTTTGGCAGCCACGTTTTCTATACTTTTTAGCATAAATTTCTCATTTTCAATGTGCTCAATTAACCCTTTCCTCATTCGATTCTTGTCAATTTCAGAAACCACTGCGCCCATGTTCAGGTCTATTGCTGCCTGCAAAATGTCCACGTGTTTCATTGAATCTAAAACCAAGCGGTTCAGAAACAACCTTATCACGCTATTCTTTGTTTCACTCACCATCGGACTCAAGGAATCTATCGTCTTTTGCTCAAGCTTCTGCTGCTCTCTAAGCAAATTTATCAATTCTTTAGACATCATATTCTCAACTCCACATCGTTAAAGTTAAATGAGCAAAAGAAATTTAAGTGGTTTGGTCTTTTCCCATAGGAGCAATGTAGGAGAGGAGCGGATTTGATTAAATTCCTGTACGCCCTTTTTTCCGTCATCGTGGTGAGCCTCCTTTCGCTGGTTGGCGTGTTCGCCCTCTCCATAAGTGAGGAGAAGCTCCACAAAATCCTCTTCATCTTTGTCGGCTTTTCGGCGGGATCCATCCTCGGCGCAGCTTACTTTAATTTGCTTCCGGAGGCCGTTGAACTAGCTGGGAATTCGACGGCGTTTCTTTACATCACCGTAGGCTTCGTCTTTTTCTTCTTCCTTGAACGTTTCATTTACTGGTACCATGGGCACGGGCACAAGTCTGACATTGAAGAAAGAATGCCACTCAAAAAGTTCGTCTACATAAACCTGATCGGGGACGCTGTTCACAACCTAATCGATGGAATGGTGATTGCCGTCAGCTTTCTCATCGGCATTCCAGCGGGAGTGATTGCTACCCTTGCCGTGAGCTTCCACGAGCTTCCTCAGGAGATCGGGGACTTCGGACTCCTAATCTACGGAGGCTTAACCAGAACCAAGGCTCTGCTGTTCAATTTCTTCTCCGCCCTGACAGCCGTTGCCGGAGCCGTCTTCTCAAACATCCTCTCCATCCACACGGCAGCCTTCACTGGTTTTCTAGTCGCCTTCGCAGCTGGGGGCTTCATCTATCTCGCGGCCTCCGAGCTAATCCCTGAAATCCAGAAAGAAGACAACGTGGGAAAATCCGTGATTCAGTTCGCCCTCTTCGTCTCCGGGCTGGTCCTAATCTGGTTAATGGGAGCCGTGTTCGCAGAGTAGGAGGAAAATGTAATAGCCTTCATAAAAGCATAGGAAGGGTGAAAGAAGATGAGCCTTAAGGAGTATCGGCGGAAGAGGAACTTCGACAAGACAAGGGAGCCTAGGGGCGAAGAGAAAGGAAGCGGCGGAGCAATTTACGTAATCCAGAAGCATGAAGCCACCCACCTTCACTACGACCTAAGGCTAGAGATGAACGGAGTGCTGAAGAGTTGGGCTGTTCCCAAAATGCCTCCATTGGAAAAGGGCGTAAAGAGGTTGGCTGTGCAAGTGGAGGATCATCCCATTGAATATGCAGACTTCGAAGGAATGATTCCAGAGGGGCAATACGGTGCGGGCACGGTGGAAATCTGGGATAGGGGACGTTACGTTTTAAAGGAAAGGAATGAATCCAAAATAGTTTTCGAACTTATGGGAAGCAGGCTCAAAGGGACTTATTGCCTAGTGAAGTTTAAAGGCAAGGGAGAGAAAAACTGGCTGTTTTTTAGAATAAAATGAAGGGAGATATTATCCGCGGAACCCGACAGCTAATGTAGAAACACTAAATGTTTTTAACTAGACTTATAGAGTAAAAGAAGAAAATATGAGCAGGGTGGACATATGACTTGCTACACTAGACACTTGAAAGAGATTTTCGACGAGGCTGGCGTTGAATTCACAAAGGAAAACAGAAAGCGGGCGGATAAGCACCTTAAGAAGTGGCTGGGCAAAAGGGATTGCCCAGAAACTTGGAGAGAACTTAAGACTAGGCTAGGTGACCCCTCAAAAAGAAGGGAAGTCGTCGAAAATCTGAAAAACTTAAAAACGAACCCCACTAAGTCCTCATAACAAAATATAAATATCAAAAAGTCTAACCTTAAACTCTAAAGCATAATTAGAAGGTAAGAAAATATGTCAAAGGAAAAAATTTTGCAACTATTGAATCACGCCCTTGAATTAGAGCATGGCGCCTTTATTCAGTACCTAAGTCACGCCGAAATCGTAGACGGAATAAACGCTGAACCCATAATAGCCCGATTAAAGGAAATCGCCGGAGACGAGAAAGGCCATCAGGACAAGTTCAGAACTCTTATCGGCCTTCTCGGAGGCGTGCCCAGTATGAAGATAGCCGAGACCCATCCAGCGAAGGACATTAAGGGGATTCTCGAGCAGAATCTGAAGGACGAAAAAGTGGCGGTGGACACTTACAAGAAGATTCTTGAAGAGCTCAAAAAGGAAAAGGGTCAGGGATACTACGACTACATACTTGAACACGAAATAAGGCATATAACAATGGAGGAGCAGGAACACATAACCGAACTAGAACTCTTGCTAGGAATTCAAGGAAGCAGCTATTAGGAAAAATGCTGAACTCCAAGCTTAGAATTTCTATTTCTTAAGGTTTCTATTTATTAGCCTAAACATTGGCGGTCAGGGTTAGACGTAATTCCAAACTTCCAGAAGCATTATTGGTTGCCCGATCTAATATGATATACTTACTGTTTTGTAAATAGGATTAGGATAATAGCACATAGCACCACAAACCTAAAAAGATTTTAAAAGCTTAATCCTATTGAGGAGAAAGGGAGTGGCGGGGAAACCTTCAAAGGATAGAGCATTGGAAGCCCTTGATTTTGTTATAAGCGTCCTTAAGGAGCATGAAAAGGACTTAGACCGCTTAGTCAATAAACTGGCCCAAACGGCAGTAGCCTCTGAAAAGGTTGAAAAAGTTGAAGAACGCATTTCTTCCCTTCAAACAGAAATCTCGAATTTAATCAAACTCGTTTCAACTTCTCGCGAAGCGCCGATATATGCCCGTGGGCCTCCAGTGATTGTCAGATGCAAAAAATGGGAGGAATTCAAGGCTTTAGCAGCGGGCGCAGAAACCGTTTCCATAAGCCTAAAGGAAGCCGAAAGAACCTTTCAGGCTGATGCCCTAAAGGAAGGGCGCGTCGTCGCCTACGCTGGCAAGTTCCCAGAAGACGCGGGACTGCTTAAGGTTTGGTTGTCAAAGGAGTTAGGCGTTTCTGAAGAGAAGATCTTTGAGGGAGTCTTAACAATAGGGTAGAAGTCAAATCTTTTCCGCCCACTTCAGAATTCTCCCGAATAACCAATTTTCATTTCCTTTGCATGCGTAAGCGTGACTTGCATCTCTCTCCTAACCTCTAGGCTTCAGACTTTAGAGAGTTGATGGCATGTAGGAAATCATCCATTCCGACTTTAATTAGTTTTAGCTTCTCTTGAGGAATCTCCTCATCAGTGATCTTTTCATGTTCTAGGGTTCGCCGGAGAGCGCGCGTTGCTGCTTCTTGGCATATCCTCCATAGAAGCCCGCCTTCGTACTGGTCCGTCATGTCGGCCAGTCTTCCGAGATCGACATCATCCGCAAGCGGCATCTTCCTCGTAAGGATCTTCAGGATTTCATATCGCCCCTGTCTGTCAGGAAGGCTAACCTCGATCTCTTTGCCTGGGCGATGAGGATCATGTGATGAGAATCTTTGCCTGAGCGAAGGCTCAAGCTCTTCTGGTGATGAGGCTATGCCTATGACGACGACCCGACCGAAATCCTCAAGCGCATCTATCTCCGAAAGCAGCCATGAAAGGATCTGATCTACCGGGGACCCCGAAGCTTTCTGAGCTATTTCCCGCAGGTCAGGTATGAGGATGACGCTCGGGGCATTTTCCTTGGCTCTTTGAAAGACCCCGCGCAACCTCATTTCATTGGGTTCATTCATTACCTGCTGTATGTTTAGAATGTATAGCTGTGCCTTTGCTTCCGCTGTGGCCGCTCGGGCTAGTATGTTCTTGCCTGTTCCAGGGGGGCCGTGGATGAGGATACCCTTAGGTGGTATCAGATCCAGCCACCTGAAGAGTTCTGGGTGTCTTAGAGGAATCTCGACCGATTCCTTTATCATCTTGATCTCTTCCTTGAGCCCTCCAATATCGTCGTAGGAGACTGAAAGGCTATCTGCTGGGATGCCAACAGCTGACTCTCTGCCTCGGTATCTCTCCAGCCAGAGCTTCAGGGCGTTCGTTACTTCTTGCCCGATGTTGCCATATAGGTTACCATACAGGCTAACTATTCCGCTTTGGAACTCCTTCCATGCCTTGGAATCAACTCCGCGAATGGTAACAGTCGTATCTGACATTTCACCCTCTCCAATTCATATTGCACCAATAAAATGGAAGTAAATTGCTTACATATAAACATTTTGATTGCATGTAAACATATATTTACAGCGCACGTGGAAGGGGGGTTGCAGGGGTTATCTCCAGCATACCATGGATTCACCTGAACTTCCATCTATTAGCCTACGAAAGCCGAAGCCCGATGCCGCTCTGCATCTCTCTCGCTTACACCCAGTATCATTTCATTTGCGCCACTGTCTGCCATTGCATCATTTTGTCCCATGAGACATTTTTAGAATCTTTTGCTTTTCTTTTGTCATTTCCTCAGATTTTGGGGGTTACGCCGCTCCAAAAACTTTTTAGTACAGACTGAAAAGACTGCCAGGAGCGTGCTAGCGAATAGCATAACCGTGACGGGATTGAGAAACTCCGGAAGGTAAAGAGGATCTATTATGCCATAAATGTCAAGAACCCAGTATGGATGAAGATTGGTTACATTCTCCGTTTCTAGCATTTCCTTCCATTCATCGTCATTGAGACGGGGTAGTGGTCCTTCCCAAACTCCGTCCAAGGCAAACTCATAATATGAAAAAACAGGCCCCACAGAAGCCACAAGTGTCCCATTAAGATCAGGGTACAAAACAACTAGGGCATCCACATATCCTGTGCCGACATGCAACACCTTTGGGGGGATGGCGCAGGGGATTATGGTTCCGCTGAATGTGGCTACGTCAGCTATGCATGCAGCGTCCGAAGTGCTATTGGCAAAATGCGTGATGGCTTGAATTGTATCCAAATACCAGCCTGCCTCGTCTTCACCGCATCCCGTTATGAGGTATGCTATGCTTTTTATGAAATCCACTTCGCTTGGTGTTAGAGGCTCCTTTGATAACTCCTTTTCAGAGATAACTTCCAGTTTGTCAGCGGCTCCTTGTATGGTGCTTAGGGAGGAAATAACACAATACGTTGGGGTGTCATATGTATCTAAGTTCAGTGCATTGACAGCTTCAATTGTGCGGTTGCATAATTTTTTGAGCCTTGAATAGAATATTGGATAAGGTTCCACGAACGCTTCAGGATAGCTGCAAATTAAACCCGGTATATAAGTTTGTTTTGCGTACAGAATGGTGTCATGTCTAAGTTGAGCCCAACTGCCCAGAGCGGTATTCAATTTTTCATCCAGCCACGCTACTGTTTGCATAAATTCGGGATAATCACTCGAATAAGTTACATTGACAAGGCTTGATAGGGCATATATCCAAGCCGTATAGGAAGACTTGAGCCAACTTGTTTCATTTAAATTTGCAAAAATTTTCGTTAAATTATTTAGGTTTCTTTCATAAAGTTGGAAGTCGAAGTCTGGCTGAAGCAACTGGCGGGCGCGTTTTGAACCAATAACCGCCATGAGATCCAAGCCATTTGGCAGAATTCGCATCATTCCTGTTGAATTGAACAGGACCTTATCATAAGTCAAGTGTTGAAACATATAGGAATCAGGTACATAGCGTTGCCCCATGAACTGAAAGATCGTTGGATAAGTCATTTGTATATACGCTTGACTGACGTCTTTTAGGCAACCTTGTGAAAGAATTTGTTGCTGATATTCTGGTTTGCTTAGCTCCGCCCTTAGAGAATAAAAACCATCGGGCGTCACGGCAAGAGGCAAATACTTGTCTTGTTCTCCGAAAACATTTGAGAGCGCCTTTTCAAGATTCCAAAAGTTTATTGAATCGCTCTCTCCAACAAAGCAGCTTGTCACGTTGTATACTAGACCCCATGTGGCAAAATCCTTCTGATCCGAGCGAATGAGGTCCCTCATGTAAACGACCGAGAGAGTGTCGATGTGCCTTACGTCTTGAAACCATACATATGTCTCATTAATGCAGGGTATGAAAATGGGGTAATTCCCATACCACATCATACATCTAAAGTATTGTTCAAGCTCCGGGTCTCCGAGATAGTGACCCCGCACTTTGAATTGACTAAAGTCATAAAAAATCGTGTCTGACGAATTCGGTCTACTACATGCCGGGAAAAAATCAAGTTTTTCAAGGATGTGATCCAAGTAATATGAGAGATCGTTGGAGAGATCAGATGGGACGCATGTTACGTTCCCCGTGATTAGACTGTTTGCCACAGCAAAGTAAACTGTTGCGTTTCTGATCGCCCAGTAGGTTAAGGAGCCGTCTTTGGGGCAGCTTTGATAGTCTGTTAGGCATTTGTTTAACATGGGCTCAGTTAGGTTGCGTATCATGGGGTATAGATAGTTTTTCTCGATTATCTTGAGGGCGCAGTCGAAAACTATGTGAAAAAGATGGAGCATTGAGTCGGTAGTAACAAAAACCGGGAGGTCATTCACGTAAATGAGGCGTAGATATAGTTGTTCAAACTGTTGGTAGCTCGGTTTTGGCTCAACAACCACGAAACCATACTTCGCAAGGGCGGTCTCTTGTTGTTCTGTGAGGCCGAGAACCTTCTTTACACGATCATAGTATTTGACTTTCGAGAGATCAAAGGGAGTAGAAACAGAGGCCCTAGGGATGGAAGCCATCATGGAAAATAATAAAATAACAATTAATGGTAAAATGGAAATTCGAGGTAATTTCAAGTTTCCTTCCCAACAATTATATGGTGTCTCCTATATAAAGGAATTCCTACAAGCATTTAACGTATAGACAGGCTAAATTGCGTTAAGAATCGCATACTACGACTTCTTGTTATAAGTCAAAATTATGTTCAGTGAGTCCTTGCCTCATTTTTTGTATTTCCTTTGTTACGTCTTGGAAGGTGTTGTACACGTCTACTGCTCGTATAGAAGACCGCTTTATTTTTTCCTGAATCAATCCGGCAACTACTAGAATGGTGCCTATAGCGTCGGATATCGTGGGTTCTGGGAAGGCTATTAGCGCTAATCCGAGCTTAATCAGCCTTGATCGGCTGTCTTTTGTGCCAGTAGGTTCACTCCATAAGCGCCTCACGTAACGTGTTTCTTTTAAAGTTTCGTTCAGCACGCTGTTCATCTCTTTGTGGCTTAAGTTCAGCTCGCGCGCACACGGGATAACGGTTGTCTTTATTTCCTCAGGCTTCAAGGCTGTTACCTTTAGAGGGTTTAACAATCTTCACTTTTATAGCACAAAAGCTTTAAGACATCAAAAGAACGGAAAACCCTTCCCTTTTTGAATCTTAAGAAACGAAAACTTACAATAAATCTAATCAAAAATCTTCTTTGCGTTTACAGTTTTTGAAAGGAAAATTGGAATTCATTTAGTGGCGCTGAACTAGGCTATGGTGGTGACGGTTGTTCCCGCGATGCGGTCGCTGTATTTTTGGTGTGGGTCGCCTGGTGTGGCTAGCCCGACAATGACGTCTAAGAGTGGCAACACCACGAAGATTTTGCTTATGTTTCTGATAAAAGCCTTTTCTAGGCTGAGTTTCTGTCCGTCAACCGTAGTGACTTTGAAGCCCATCATTCCCTTACCTATGGTTCGTCCATAGATAGATTCTGCAAAGGAAAAATATAGAACGGAAAGCACGCCCACAACAAATATGGACCCTGGCCAGCCGCCGTACCACGGAAAAGGATATTGAAAGCCGCTTATAATCCAGGTGGGAATGAGGATAATCGCTAACAGTATCCAAGTAGCTATTGCCAATATTATGAAGTCAATGACGAATGCAATAACTCTTTTGATCCAGTGTTCTTGAAGAAGTTTGTCGGTTCCAATCATGTCTATTCCGGTTTTTGGAGGGCTAGGCGCAGGCGGAACTTCAGCCCTCGCGGTAGGTAATGCAGTTCCGCATTTTGGACAGAAGGGCACCCTTACTCACCATGAGCCTATCTGTTAATATGAGTTTAAAAACGTAATCCTAAACTGTAATTCCAGGACACATAACCCTGGAAATCCGCCAATGGGGATATTGGGAACATGCTGTTTTGACCGAAAGGTTTATTCTTTGCTTTCTGAAGAAACTTTGTTTAGTGAAGTAGGCGACGATGAATTGATGTTGGTGGAGTTTACTAAGGAGGGCCTCATTGTGAATGCGCTTATGGGAGGTTCCCTTAGGTATAAGGATCTCAAGCGGGTTACCGGGTTGAGTGACGCTTGGCTTTCAAGGAAGCTTCAGGAGCTTCTTCAGATTGGGATAGTTATTTTATGGTCTGGTCGTTATCGCCTTGATGTAGGGAGGCTTCAGGAGGCTTTGAGGGATGAGAAGCCCTTTGTGGCTAGGCTTATGGCCCAAGAGATTGTGAGGAAGGACAGCGGCGTTGTTGGCGTAGTTCTTTTTGGAAGTTTGGTTCGAGACTCTCGTAGGGATGGTGACATAGACCTTTTGGTTGTGACTGGGGATGGGGAATTTAACCCTGTGGGAGTTTCGCTTGAAATGTTTCGCAGGTTCGGTTTGGCCGTTGACATTGTTTCTGTTTCCTTGAAGGAGCTGTTTAGGTGGCTTTATGAGTTGC
>Ga0315314_1004619_pt1 | contig 10267 bp, 11 predicted proteins | sample TDP9_MG_FD_203631 | JGI IMG/M metagenome (GOLD analysis project Ga0315314, IMG submission 203631) | Freshwater sediment microbial communities from Lake Towuti, South Sulawesi, Indonesia - TDP9 | ecosystem: Environmental > Aquatic > Freshwater > Lake > Sediment | place: Indonesia: South Sulawesi... | reverse complement strand
TGGTATCTTGCGGTTAAACACCATCGTCAGCGACTTGCTCGATCTCGCAGCACTAGAGGCCGGCAGGTTGACATTGAAGAAAGAGAACGAAAACATTTGCCAGTTGGTAGCCGAGAGCCTGGAACTTTTCGAGAAGACCGCGGCAGATAAGCGCGTAGAGCTGTCATTCACTACTGGTAGCGAGGCGGCCTATCTTGCCTTTGTCGATCGCAATCGTATCCTGCACGTGCTCACTAATCTGCTCGGAAATGCACTGAAGTTTGTCCAGCCCGGTAAAGGTCGCATCCAAGCCCGGGTGCGGCCGGAGCCCAGATGGATTCGGGTGGAGATCGAGGATAACGGCTGTGGCGTCAAGGCAGAAGACACCGAGCGCATCTTCCGCAAATTCGAGCATGGCGAGGCGGGCTCGCTGGTGCACGCACACGGCACCGGCCTGGGTCTAGCCATCGCCAAAGAGATTGTAGAAATGCATGGAGGTCGCATTGGGGTAGACAGCGAATACGGAAAGGGCAGTACATTCTTTTTTCTTCTTCCGATAGGAACCTCGAAAGGCGACGCATTCGCTGACGGCAGCCAGGCGCCAAGCAGCGACGAGATTGCCGTATCAAAACGCGAGTCAGTAAAAGGCAGGCGGGAGGTTGTAGTTCATGGGCAAGCGGATTTTGATCGTTGAAGATGAAGAGCAGATGGCGCGGTTGTTGTCGATTCGCTTACAAGCGAACGGCTACGAAACCATTATGGCTCCCGACGGTGAGGCCGCGCTGGAAAAGATCGCTACCGAATCCCCCGATCTAGTGCTCCTGGATGTAATGATGCCCAAGGTGGATGGCTTCGAAGTATTGCGTCGCCTGGGCGAGAGCACCCCTGATTTGCCCGTGATTTTGCTCACGGCGCGCTGCCAGGAAGCAGACGTGGTGCGCGGGCTAAACCTAGGGGCCAAAGACTACATCATCAAACCATTCAGTCCTGCCGAGCTTTTGAGTCGCATTGCCAGGTGCGTCAGGTAATTCGTGTCTCGGCTCTGGTTCTGATTGCCCATGCATGAATTCGTTCACGAGCTAGTTCTGCAAAGCACGGCTTTTCTCTCTAGCTTTCTGCTTCTGCTTGTCGTTGCTGTATTCGCCGAAAAAATTCTCCGTAATACTTTCCAGCGCTATCGCCGGCGGCGCTATCACTTCTACGAAGAAAAGCTACTAGCGCAATTCGCGGAGGAACCACCGCGTCTGCACCTCGGGCCGTTCAAATCTAAACACCGGAGAGACTTTCGTATTATCGAACAGCTGCTGCTGGACTACGCGTGCCAATTCCGCGGCTCGATTCGGAAGGAGTTCACCTACCTGTTTGAAGCTCTGGGCTATGTGGCCTACGAAGTTCAACAGCTCAAAGCCTGGCGCTGGTGGGTACGAGCACAAGCCGCGAAACGCTTGGGTGAGATGGGAAGCCCCCAGGCCACTATCGCTCTTCAGACGGCACTTGCTGACCGCAACGAAGAAGTGTGGTTCATGGCAGCTAAGGCTCTGACTCAGATCGACAACAAGCGTGCTGCGCAGCCGGTTTATCAGTCGTTAAGTCAGCGCTTGCATTTTGGCAACGTCTCGTATGTTTTTGAGGTAGTTATGCAGCTAGACAGCGAGGGGCTTGCTTCTTTGCTTGCAACTTTTCCCCGCTACAATACGGCGATGCAGACAGCCGTAGTGCGTGCTCTAGGGGAGCTGAAAAATCCCCAGGCTACCCCTTTCCTTCTTCCCTTGTTAGCGGATGGCCAGCACCACCTGGCCAAGGTAGATATCATCACTGCGCTCGGTCGGCTCGGCGACCCGCGTGCCATCCAACCCTTGCGAGACCTACTGACAAATGCCTCCGCCGAGATTCGGCAGTCGGCTGTGCAGGCATTGGGGCGATTGCAAGCTATCGAGGTCGCTGACGCTATTCGGTCTTTGTTAGATGACCCAGACTATTGGGTGAGCTTTCGGGCAGGAGAGGCCCTAGCGGCCATGGGAGAGCTAGGAAGGAAAAATCTGCACCAGACCCTTACTTCCCGTAGCGCCCAGGCCAGCACAATGGCCAAGTATTTCTTGGCAAAAATGGCTTGAGCAAGTATTATGCAAATTTTTCTGACTCAGAGCTTGCGCACCTTCAATAGTTTCATTCTCCTGTATTTCATAATGCTCAATCTCTTCTGCGTCTTCTTCTTCGTTGTTGCCCTGATCTACGTTCGCCGCTACAAACAGCGACAACGCTACCACGACCTGCGCGCCACTTTGCAGTCAGGAAACACCCCAGGTATTTCCATCTTGGTGCCGGCCTACAACGAGGGGCATGGGATTATCGAGTGCGTGCAAGCCCTGTCGCGGTTGTGCTATCCCCAGTTTCAGATGGTGGTGGTCAACGACGGCTCCACAGACGCCACTTTAGAGAACCTGAAACAGTCGTTTGGACTACACTGCACCTCACGCCGCTGCCCGAATACCATCCCCACCAAACCTGTGCGCGCCATCTATGAATCATCGCTGCTGCCCAATCTGGTCGTGGTGGACAAGGAGAACGGGGGCAAGGCAGATGCGTTGAATGCGGCGACAAACGTAGCGGTTTACCCGCTGGTCTGTTCGGTGGATGCGGATTCGATTCTAGAAGAAGACGGGCCTTTGCGGGTGGTGGTGCCCTTTATTGAAGACCCGCAACGAGTAGTTGCTGTGGGAGGCATCGTGGGCATCGCTAACGGTAACCTAGTGGAAAAGGGGAGAGTAGTGGCCATCCGGTTCCCACGCCCGTTTCTTGTCCGCGTACAAGTAGTGGAATATCTGCGGGCGTTTTTGGCTGGGCGTTTGGGGTGGAGCTTCCTCAAAGGGGTGTTAATCATTTCTGGCGTCTTCTGCTTGGTTAAGAAGACATTCTTGCAGCGCTGCGGCGGCTTCAGCAAAGAAACAGTGGGCGAAGACGCCGAACTAATTGCCCGCCTCCACCGCTACCTGCGTGAACAGGACCAACGGTATCGAATCCTGTTCATTCCCGACCCTATCTGCTGGACCGAGGCGCCCGAAAGTCTAACCTTGTTGGCGCGGCAGCGAAATCGTTGGCAGCGGGGACTATGCGAAATTCTCTGGATGCACCGACGGATGCTTTTCAATCCTCGCTACGGCGTTCTAGGTGTCCTGACCTTGCCCTTCCATCTCATCTTTGAGGCCTTGGGAGCTTGTCTTGAGTTCTTCGGGTATGTCGTCTTCGGTATTAGCGTAGCGCTGCAAATCGCCGGAAGCGATTTTGTTGTGGCCTTTCTCGCGGTTTCGGTTTTGGCTGGAACCTTAATCTCTCTATCAGCCATTCTGCTCGAAGAGCTTACTTTGAGAAGATATACGCGCGTAGCCGACTTGCCGCGAATGATCTGGGTCTGTTTAGCGGAGAACTTTGGCTACCGCCAGCTACACGCTTACTGGCGGTTTCGGGGGACAATTGATTTCCTACGTGGCAAGAAAGCTTGGGGCGAGATGCAACATCAGGGCTTTGTTGCACAGAAATAGCTTCCGGCCACGAGACCCTTTGGGGGGGCCGTAGCAGGACTATTTCGAGCCCACCCGGAAGTGTTCCTTCTACAATCTACAAGGACGGAGGCAAGAACGTAGCAGAAAATTTCAGGGACGTTTATTCTTCCGAGCAGAGGCGGTCGAGGACACCGAGTAAATCGGTAACAGTCACGATACCTACGAGGTGGTTTTCACCTTCCACTACCGGCAGGCAACCCAACTTGTTTTCGTAAAGAAGGCGAACTGCATCGCGTATGGGGGTGGTGGGAGCAACGGTAAGCACGTCGCGCCTCATAATGCGGGTGATGGGGGTAGTTTCGAAGATGCGGTTATATTCTTCCTGGGAAACTTTGCCCAGCAAAGAAGGGGTAGCACGCTGGATGTCGCGGTCAGAGACCAGGCCTACGAGACGGCCGCCGTGGACGATGGGTAGGTGACGGAAGCCGCTGCTGCGCATGAGCAAGGCGGCATCGAGAAGGCGGGCTTCCTGGTCAAGAGTGGTTAGGTTAGTACTCATGATCTCGCGCACTACTTTAGGAATTGGCATCTACCCCCTCCCGCGTGCCTAATCTTTGACCTCAATGGGAACACACGCCCAGCCGCGAAGTCAAGATAGTGTGTGCTGAATTTCGTCCGGGTAGTTGCTAAGCGTATTTAGGGTGAGAGCCAATCTGGCCAAGACCGGCCCGTCAGCCACATAAGCAGCAACGCTAACACGAGCAGCACAGCAGCCAATGCTAAAGCGAAGCCGAGGCCGAGGCGGAAGCCACGATACAGCACGCTTTCCGGGGATTGGGCTGGTGCGGGGCGAGGTTGCGACTCCAACGCTGCTGTCGGCTTACGGATGCCGGGCCCCTCAGGGGCAACCGGACCTACATGAGTCGCGGCTGCGAGTGAGGGTTGACTGGGAGGCGTGATTGCCGGGCTTTTAGTTGGGGCTTGCAAGTCCGCCGAAACTGTTAGTGGGGGCTGCGGGAGCACGCTTCGCCCGCCACCACTAGGAGGCAGCTCGGCAGCCGCCGCGCGGCAAAAGGGGCACTCGGTTAGTGCCAAGCTGACTGGCCGCCGACACTGAGAACAAATCCAGCGCATCGCCGTTCCTTGCGGCGCCCTGTCATTATCGGTCAATCTGACCTATTTTTGAACTGCAAAGACAGCAGCGAGCACTGAAAACGATAGCCATCGGCGAAAGGCATCTCACTAATGTGCGGGGTGCAACGGGAATTCTTACGGGAGAAAAGGATGGTGCGGAAGGTGGGATTCGAACCCACACGCCTTACGGCACCGCCCCCTCAAGACGGCGTGTCTGCCAGTTCCACCACTTCCGCAGCTAAATAAATTGTAGCTGAAGCCTCTTTGTGTGTAAATAGCACCTCGCAGCCCGCTTCAGGCTTCTCTTTCGCCCGGACTACCGAGAGGGCGCTGGGCGCGCGGGTGCTGGCGTTTGCTCAGGCGGCGGTGAAGGCTGTTCGGCCGGAACGGTTTGCTCTTGCACTGGCTGCTCAGTTTTTTCCAGCACCGAGCCGGTGCCACCAGTCCTTGAACTATAGATGGTGAGCCCGAGTGAGGTCAGCATAAAGATAATGGCCAGCACCGTGGTGGCCTTGGAGAGAAAGGTAGCGGCACCGCGCGGCCCGAAGGCGGTTTGGCTGCCGGCACCGCCAAAGGCGCCGGCTAGATCAGCCGCCCGCCCGCTTTGGAGTAGCACCACCAGAACTAGAATGGCGCAGGTCAATACATGAATAACAGTCAGCAGGGTTTCCACGTTCCCGATTTCCTCAGCGATTAAAGTTAACGATGGCGGTGAACGAATCCGGCTCCAGGCTGGCCCCGCCAACCAGCGCCCCGTCAATCTCGCTTTGGGCCATCAGGCCGTTGATGTTGTCAGGCTTCACGCTGCCGCCGTAAAGGATACGCAAGTTCTCCGCTTCTTTCGCCCCGAAGCGTTCTTCCGCCAACTTGCGCAGGAAGCGATGCGCGTCCGCAGCCATCTCTGGGGTGGCAGTGCGTCCGGTGCCGATGGCCCAAACTGGCTCGTAGGCAATGATGATACGGGAGAACTGGGCTGGGGTCAACGCGCCGAAAGCGCCGACAAACTGGGTGCGCAAGACTGCTTCGGTGGTGCCCGCTTCGCGCTCCTCAAGCTTCTCGCCCACGCAAACGATGGGCGTGAGGCCAGCCGCGAGCGCGGCGCTAATCTTACGGCTGACGCTCTCATCGCTCTCGTGGAAGTACTGGCGGCGCTCGGAATGGCCGATGATGACATAGCGGCAGCCGACTTCAGCTAGCATCCCCGCTGCCACTTCGCCGGTGTACGCGCCTTGCTTTTCCCAGTGAACATCCTGCGCGGCGATGGCGATGTTGGAGTCCCGGGCACATTCGACAGCAGTGACCAGCGCGGTGAACGGCGGCGCAAGCACGACGTCGCAATGACTGGCGCTTGCCACCTGCGGCTTGAACTTATCGCAGAAGGCACGCGTCTCCCCGGTGGTTTTGTACATCTTCCAGTTGCCAGCAATGACAGGACGACGCATGCTGTGCTTAGAAATAAGTAACAGAAGCAAAAGACCAAGGGGCCACGAAAAATGAGATCACGCCTGCTGAGGTATAGACAACTCGATCTTCATGGCTATGCTCTTGCAAAATAGAGTCCAGTGTTTCTTCAACATCGGGGGTCGTGAACGGCCGAGTCCGGAGACTCATCTCAACCTGCAACGGGAAAATCCCTAGCCGGAACACATCAGACTCAATCCCTTTGCAAAACTCGCTCACAAGTCGTTCGAGATCCTCGGAGGAGAAGTCACCGGTCTGTTCATGCACATACATCATGGCTTGTGCCTTGTGAAAGCCAGTCCCTGTTTCCAGGCACCATAGATATGTGGCCGTCCCTGAAAGGGCCCGCTCGATAGGTGTTCCGCCTCTTGCGCGCATCGAGCGCGCGCTCACTATCTTGCTGGCCAACAGGCTCGCATCGCGCACGTCCCAAAGGACGATAGTATTAGCTCCCGGAAACTGTTTTTCCGGCACCCGGATATCGCACAGAACAACGCCAGCGTTGACTTGATACTTGCCGCGTTGCCTTAGCTGCTCGATCTTGCTACGGAGTTCATCCGCTTGGGCAGGAGCACCCTCGAACTGTGACGTAAATTCGAAAGCAATAGTGCCGTTGGGGAGAGGAGGAGGCACGAGGAAGCCCGGTGAACTCCCGGTTGGCGTACTAGCAAGCATATCTATCCCGTGCTTTCGTCTGAAAATCTGCTTGAATCCCAGCCCAGTCACAAGTCGCTCACAGGCTCGCGCGAACAATTCCCCTTGCCAGTTACCCCTTTCTCCAGGTTTGGTCATCATCGCAGGACGCACTTCCGCCGGTCGAGGCTCAGTAGGTCGCAACGGAACGCGTTTCAGTTCTGGCGCAGGCGCGGGCCTAGCCGCTCCCGGACTCACCCCGGTTAGTGCGCTCGGGCCTGCGAGAGGCGAAACGCCTGGCTTTGCGGCCGCAGCCTGGCGCGCCGCGAGTTCGGCAGCGCGTTCACGCGGCGCCTGGTCTGTTACCGCCCGTTCCGCGGCTGCTTTTTCGGCTGCGGCTTTCTCTGCGGCTGCTCGTTCAACAGCTTCGAGGGCACGGAAGTGCGCGCGCACCTTGTCTGCGATCTCGTCGTCGAGCGCACTGGAGTGGGTCTTCTTCTCGGTGAAGCCGAGCTGGGGCAGGAAGTCGAGGATGCGTTTGCTCTTGACCTCAAGTTCGCGTGCGAGTTCCTCGATGCGAATCTGTCCCATCGGCCGACTACAACCTTGCTACTATTCTACCTTGTCCCTAGCTTTCCCGGCAGTCTCTCTTGCCGCTTGGTTGCCTTTCGCTACCGCTTCGCACCAACGTAGGAGAAGACTTCTCCTTTTTTCAGCCGACGCACTTGCCCTGCTTTCGTCAGTCTAGCTAGCGCAGTCGAAACGACAGGCAAGGCGTAGTGCTTAGCGCTGAGTTTGAGTGCCTCAGAAATCTCGCGCAATGTGCGCGGCGTTCTGCCCCAATCGGAACCTAGAAGCTGCATGAGGGCGTCAGGGAGCTTGGATTCAGTGACTGGCGGAGCCAGCTCCGCTCCCGAAGCAGAAAAGGGAACCGCTGTACTTGGGACTGCTTCAGGGCGCCCAACCTCCGGAGCAGGCTCCAACTTAACAAGGAGCTGATCCACTAGATTCAAGGCCGCCTCCACGTCTTCCGTGATTGCCTCGACCTCGATCTCTCTGCCCGCGCTGTGGACCTTCACGCGAACTCTTTCTCCCATGTCTACCTCCAGACATACGTCCGCCTTCAAACCAGCCGCCGAGACGATTCTACTCCTTATCTGTCAGCGCTTCCACCCCGGGAAGTTTGAGCCCGCCGAGGAATTCCAGCGAGGCACCTCCGCCGGTGGAGATATGAGTCATGCGGTCGGCGACCCCAGCTTTGTGTGCCGCCGCTACGGAATCACCGCCACCGACAATCGAAGTAGCGCCAGAGTCAGCGATGGCCCGGGCGATAGCGATAGTCCCCTGGGCGAACGGTGCATGTTCGAACACTCCCATCGGGCCATTCCAGACGATGGTCTTGGCACCGCGGATGACAGCAGTAAAGGCCGCACTGGTAGCTGGGCCGATGTCCAGCGCCATCTGGTCATCGGGAATTTGGCGTAGGCCGACGACCTGAGTCGGTACTACCGGGTCTAGCTTCTCAGCTACCACATGGTCAACCGGCAGCAGTACCTGGACGCCGCGGCGTGCCGCCTCTGCCAGCAACTCCTCGGCCAGGGCCAGCTTGTCGTCTTCGACGAGCGATTTTCCGATGGGAATTTCCTTGGCCTTGAGAAAGGTATATGCCATTCCCCCGCCCACGATGAGCGTGTCCACCAAACGCAGCAGGTTGGCGATGACCTCGATCTTGTCGGAGACTTTGGCTCCGCCCAACACTGCAACGTACGGGCGATCAGGCTGCGCGATGGCCTTGGTCAGATACGTCAGCTCTTTTTCCATCAGGAAGCCGGCCGCGGCCTTGTCCACAAACCGGGTGATCCCCTCGGTAGAAGCGTGGGCGCGGTGGGCGGAGCCGAAGGCGTCGTTGACGTAGAGCCCATCGCATAGCCCAGCCAGTGCCCGCGCGAAGCCTTCTTCGTTCTTTTCTTCCTCGATGTGAAAGCGCAAATTTTCCAGGAGCAATACCTGGCCATTCCTGAGCGCGCGGCTTTTCCCCTCGGCTACGGGCCCGACACAGTCTTCCGCGAAGGCCACCGGCTGAGCGAGGATTTCGCCTAGACACTCAGCGGCTGGCCGCAGACTCATCTTAGGGTTCGGCTTACCTTTGGGCCGGCCCAAGTGGGAAGCAAGAATCAGCCGGGCGCCCTTTTCTAGCGCGTACTTGATGGTGGGCAGGGACTCGCGAATGCGCGTGTCGTCAGTAACCTGGCCGGCATCGCTGAGCGGAACATTGAAGTCCACGCGTACGAAGACCCGCTGGCCAGTGAGCTCCAAATCACGGATAGAGAGTTTCGCCATCGGCAACCGTCCTTCCCTCTGCTGGCGACACGCAGGACAACCAGCCGTTGCCCCGACGCTGCCGCTAGCAAAAAGCCACTAGAAGCGTGCCGCCATAAGCTTGATCAGGTCAATGCAACGTACCGAGTAGGCCCACTCGTTGTCATACCAAGCCAGCACCTTGACGCAGGTGTCGCCCACCACGCGCGTGTAAGGGGCATCAAAGATGGCCGAGCGCGAATCGCCGCGAAAGTCGATAGAGACCAGTTCATCGTCGCTATAGCCGAGGATGCCCTTCAGCGGCCCTTCGGCGGCCTTCTTGAAGGCCCCTTTGACCTCTTCTGCGGTCACCTTCTTCTCGACTTCCACAGTCAAGTCCACGACCGAGACGTTCGGGGTAGGCACACGCAGGGCGAACCCGTCTAGCTTGCCTTTCAGCTCGGGGATGACCAAGTGAATGGCCTTCGCTGCGCCGGTAGTAGTGGGGATCATGGAAAGGGCCGCCGAACGCGCCCGGCGCAGGTCTTTATGCGGCAAGTCGAGCAGGCGCTGGTCGTTGGTATAGGAGTGGACGGTGGTCATGGTGCCGTGCACGATGCCGAAGTTCTCATGAAGAACCTTGGCCACCGGAGCCAAGCAGTTGGTGGTGCAGGAGGCGTTGGAGACAATGTGGTGCTTGTTTGGGTCATAGCTCTTGTCGTTCACTCCCATTACCAAGGTGCAGTCAGCATCGTCCGCGGGCGCCGAGATGAGCACTTTCTTGACCGTGTCGCGCAGGTGCTTCGCAGCCTCGGCCCGTTTGGTAAACAGGCCACTGGATTCAACCACCACTTCTGCACCGACGGACTTCCAGTCGAGCTGGGCGGGGTCTTTCACCTTGAAGACTTTCAAGACGCGGCCATTCACGCAGATGGAGTCCTCCGTCCAGGTGATTTCGGCCTGGAGGTTACCAAGCACGGAGTCGTACTTGAGCAGGTGGGCCAAGGTGCGGGCGTCGGTGATGTCGTTGGCAGCCATGAATTCAAGCGCAGGGTCGTTCAAGGCGGCGCGGTAGATGTTGCGGCCGATGCGGCCAAATCCATTGATACCGACTTTGATCGCCATGGTTCCTCCCTCGTATGGAAAAATTCTCGCTGGATGGAGACCCATCATAGCCTTTCACGCTGGCTGGCGTCAAACTGAAGCTGAAAGTCGTTGCGGCGCGGTGGCTACTTGAATTCCTTGACCCGGACCACCTGGTC
>Ga0315314_1004617_pt1 | contig 10269 bp, 3 predicted proteins | sample TDP9_MG_FD_203631 | JGI IMG/M metagenome (GOLD analysis project Ga0315314, IMG submission 203631) | Freshwater sediment microbial communities from Lake Towuti, South Sulawesi, Indonesia - TDP9 | ecosystem: Environmental > Aquatic > Freshwater > Lake > Sediment | place: Indonesia: South Sulawesi... | reverse complement strand
TGAAAGCCCATATAGGGAAGTCTGGGGCGAGAATGTGGGATATAACAACAGAGCCGCCAGCTGCTGCAACGAACACGGCGAAGGGAAGCCAAGTAGGTATTGCACCTTTCCCTTCCAAATCTTCTTTTGGGCTGCTACTGCGTTTAAATGCCCTTAAAATGTATTTGCGTCCTAGGATTAAGGGTACAACACCTGCAGCGATTGACAGTCCTATCATCGGGCTTGCCCAAACATTTTGTTGGGATTGCCACCTAATAGTTTCCAAACTCATGCCGGAGGTCCATGGAAAGGCTTGGTGGCTGACAGCAAGATAGTTGCCAACGACATATGTCGCCATTCCACCTATCAACATGGAGACAATGACAGTCCATGGAATTATGAAGCCTAATGTAAAATAGGAAAGATCCGTTGCAATACCTATGGTTGCTCCGGGTAAGAAGTTTTGAATGCTACCTGTCCAATCAATCCAAGGAATAGGAAGCACGGACTTTCCGAGCACATAAGGGAAGCCATAAAGAATTGCTCCGTAAACCATACCCAAGATCGCGCTTATGGTGAAGACTCTGAGTTGTTTAGGCATTTTGGCCTTTTCAGCCACGGTTATGCAGGCCGCGGCCCAGACCTGCTGCGATGGAAACGACAACTTTTCTTCAACTAAATATACTCGATGAAACATGTATCCCAAGGAGACATCTGCTAACTTGCTTAGAACGCCGAAAAAGAAAACCCACAGCAGAATCGGAATTATCCAGCTGGGGTCAAATAGCGTGGTTACACCTGCAGGCGGGGCAAACCAGTTTGGGATTACTTTTGTCAAACCAAAGGCATATGCAGGGGGGCTGTATCTGCTTTTGTAGTAATTGTAAATGAATACTTTGGCGAATATGCTTTCAAGAACCACTGTCCCGGTTGTCGCGTAGATTATAAAGGCTTCTTGTCTGCTGAGGGGTTTACCTGAAAAATCGGCAAGTGTGGAAGCGAAAAGAAGGACTGTATATTCAATGGCTAGGGCTATTACGACCCCTGAAACCCATTCGAGCCATATTGCAACTGGCTGAAACACGATAGCGGCGTAGATAATAGTTAAAATAGCTCTCCACGTTAAACCTTTTTCAGGAGGTTTCTCGGTTTCAGCTTTCAAATCCATTTCCTCTATCTTAACGGTTTCCTAGCTCGGATGTTCGCTCCACGTAGGACTTTTTCTCTGAGGGGCTTAATCCCCTCCAAAGCAACAACTGTTTTCTTATCAGATCGACGAACTTTCTGTTCGCAGTCTCCCAAATTTTTGGATGACCCGCGAGCCTCTTCAAGTAAAGCTCAAACGCCCATTTTTCCTCTTTTGGTGGACTAACCGCGTTTAAGCTAACCTCTTGTTGGATAGCCGCTTCCCATGGGGCCAGTGACACCACCGTGGTTAAGCCTTTAATCCTTCTTTCCTTTGTTTCCCATTCCCTGTAGCCTACGTCGCCTGCTGCAAAGATTCCAGCTCGCTCAACCCTATGGGCCTCTAGGTACTCCCTTACAAAGATAAGAACAGCCTCAGTTTCGGCTTCTGTGGCCGTAAAAGGCATCGGGATAGTCCACTCGTCTCCTTTGGGTTTCGTTGTTAGTTCCCACTTCCTTTTGAGGCTTGGTGTAACGAGGCGGGCTGCTTGCCTAGCGGGATACATTGTTGACGCTATCACGGCAATCATTGAGAACCCAATGGTCAATAGCACATAGGCAGCTGAGTAGTTGGGATAGAATCCGGGCGGGATTGCCTGAAAGACGACGAGGAGCGAGACGACAACAATGCCTAGGGTGTAGCCTACCACGGCAGCGAGAACAGCATATGTGAGTGATTCGGACAAGAACATTAACGCTACATGGAGTGGCGAGAGGCCTAGAGCGCTATAAGTTGAAACCTCTCCTTTCCGTTCATATACTCCACCTAGCATGGTGTTAAAGATGGTGAAAAAGGCCGTCGCGGCCGGTATTATAAGCATCGTCCACCCGCGGATCATGAAAGCGCCTCCGCGTTTAAGCTCGTATACGGTTCCATCTCGACCAGCGAAAATGTCTAGGCCAGTGAACTGATAAGCAAGTTTTTTAGCTGCATCAAGGATTTTATCAGAATCTTCGAACCTCATTGCGATTTGGAATATGCCAGTTGCAGCACTGATAAAGGATCTCCCCATTTCTCCTTCCCACCCCGCAAGTTGGAATGGAACAATCATTACAAGGCTCGGGGTTATGTGTTGTCTCTGGACAAGCACAGGAGTGATCAGTTCACCATCTAACTCGGTGAATAACTTAAGCTTTTGCTCATCAAAAATGCCTACAACCTTTAACCTTAAACCTCTGGCGATAACCTCGTCACCCAAGCCGACATACAGAGTCTGAGACGTTAGCTGGTTAATGATGCAGGATTGATAATCCGTGTGGTTGAACCATCTGCCAGAGTCGAGGATGCGATTGGCTATGTCTGAAACGTTGGCTTCTTCAGGCATCATTCCAAGGACAGCACTAACTTCCGCTTTATATTTGAGGTCGGTGTCGTAAAGAAATAAACTTGAAGTTTCGGAACCATGGATCTGGTAGGGGAAGATCCAAACTCTTGATGAGATGTATGCTTCGCCCCCATATTCGTTAGTTACATAGTCTATTAGTTCTTCGCTAAGGGGCAAGTTGCCCATACCCGTGAAGCGCTCAATTAGAATACCATTGTAAATTGTTTTCCTCTCCAGTGAGGGAATTCGTACGATTGTGAAAGCTGACGTCGAAGTAAAGGACACAAGGGCGACTGTAATTATGACGACTGATACAAAAGTCAGGGTCGTTCGGAGGCGGCGTCTACGCATGTTTTCGATACCCGTGCTCAGCGCCATCAAAGCCGCTCCTATGCGACTTATCTCTGCGTAATGTTTGCCTACAACCTTTACTCGAAACCTACTGATGTATCCAGCGGCGTCACTTATAACCAACATTAAAACAGGCGCCGTGAGGACGACGATCACAAAGCCCAGAAGGACCATGAAAACGTTTGAGGCTAGGCGGAAGCCAGGATGTAGGAAGAACAGAATTAGCGTTAGAAGGGAAAATGTTCCAGCAATAACTGCAGCCCTTCGGAGGCCCGAATCACACTTGAAGATAAGGCGTTCAACGAGCATTGAAAAGGGAATCAGGGTTACAAAGAAGAACACTATGGTCTTGATTATATCCATTATCATGTTACGAACGGTGCTATAGGCCGATTGCTCAAGGCTGAAGGCTGTCAGAGATTTCGTCTCGAAATCGTCATAGCGTTTTGCTCTTAAGGCTTCCAGAGCGTCTCGCATAGTATTCGAAGTTATATTGTGAAACTCCTCCGCTTGGGCGCTGTAAATCGTGTATTCATGTAGCTTTTTGATGCGAACTTCATTGTACCAGTACATGTCGTTCGCGTATCTCAGGGCCGTTCCGTTAAGGTTCAGAAAGCCTCCGAGCTTAACTCTATATCCTACGCCCTCGGGGTTCTGCGAACTTGCATTCGTGAGGAAAGCTGTCGGATAAGCCCCGCCCGTCTTCATTACAAACATGATTTGAGTGTCAGGGACAAACAACAAAGCCTCACCTAAACCAGTGCTTACATAACCATAAGAGTCTGGCGAGCTTCGGTCGGAGACCTTAAGGACGTCATAGGAAAATCCGACGCCCCTTATGCGCTCCGTTGCTTGTATAAGCGCGAGCTCAGGAGTAAGTATGTTGGGCGTAAGGCAGTCATAAACGGCCATCGAGCCGCATTGGAAGACTATGAACCACCTTGGGTTCTCCTCTGAGCCCAGCTGCTCGCCCAAGGAAAAACTCCTTGAATAAGCTGCTGCACCATATTTTCCGAAATCCGTTGCATAAAGTATGGAGCCTGAACAATTAACGACATAGGCTTCGAGATGATAGGTCGAGCTGACCCCGGATGCGGGCGTTACTAGGCCGTAGAGGGAGAAGCGTCCACGTTCATCGGTTTTGGCAACAAAGTTGTGATCGAGTAAGGGCCAGCCTGGGTTCTTAAGATAAACGATGAGGGGAGGTATGCCAGCTTCAGCGACATTGCTGTACCAGCCCTTGCTGCTGTTCCAGATCATTATTTGACCGACGAGCTTGCCGAAACTCGCCCGGTTTTGTCCGCCGCTTCTGTTGAGTATGTTATTCAGTACTTCTGCTATTTTATCCCTGTTCACCAATGCGCCTAGAACATTGAAAGTGAAATCCAACTGAGGCTTAAGGTTATCAATCGTCAGAGAATCAAACGTATCAAAGGGTGTTTTCAAATACGTTCTAGCAGAATAGGCTGTTCGAAAGCTTACGGCAGTGATTCCGGCTTCTGCTATCGGTTCGCTGTCAAGCCAGAAGCGCCCCGGTTGTGTTCGTTCCCATCCAGCGGGAGTCGAACACTCATCTCGAATAAGCACCTTTTCTGTTTCGAGGTAAGATTGGTTCATAACTCCGTTGGTTAACATATTTTCAATGATCTCATTGAACGTGCCATAGAGATTCCTGAACCTGTCAACAGGTGCATAGCCTGCGATCCATGGGGCGGCCAAATAATAGAAGAACCCACTGTAATAAATCCCGACGTACTGGCCATCGGTTGCCATGTCTAAATTTACAAAGAGCTTTATTCTCTTCCCAATGTTTTCGTAGACTAAATTGTCAAAAAAGTATTTTTCCGTGAAGGATCTTGCACCAGCTAATGACTGATAGTGGCCTGAAAGCGCTACAAACATCAAAGTTCTTCTAGGTTTGTTATTCGAGAAGTAATTAGCAAGCTCAAGGAGTGAAGCTACACTCGATGCGTCTTGTGCACCTGGAGCCAGCGAGGGTGCCACGGACATCGAGTCAAAATGTGCGGCGAGGACAACTATCTCATTCTCGAGACTCTGATCACTGCCTTCAATAAATCCAACAACATTTCTTGCCGTCTTCTCTTCATAGGTCATGGAGGAACATAGGCGTACTCTTACATCCCCGTAGGTATGAATAAGCGACTTCAAGTATGTTCCATTTTCCCTAGAAACCAAGACCTTAGGCATGTAAATCGGAATGTCAACGATTTTGAGCTCAGTTTGGGGGGTGTCAGTGCTGTTTGGCATAAGGAATACCACAGCCTTTGCTCCCAACTTCATTGCGTTCATCCAGTTTCTGCCACTGTTGAATTCCATAAGGACGATGTTGCCAGCGACATCCAATCCATTAAAGTCCGAAAGCTCACCGTTGCCAGCATAGATTAGGGAACCTTCGACTCCTTGAGGCGGAGTCGGGCTTGTTTGGGCCTCGTTAGGTAAAAGGGGAAAAGCGGTGATGTTGCCTACTGTTGGAGAAAGTATCGTTAGGTTGGCGCCATAGTCTACAGGGACAGTTAAGTTGTATGGTTTATAATGTAAGTCAGTGAGCCCATACTGGCTGAAACAGTCATAAATATATGCGGATGCTGCTTCACAACCCATGTAGGTTGTAAAACGGGACCAAGATGTTAAATTGCGGATGTGGCTTTCAACCGATGAAAGGTTAATTGCTCCTTGAGCATTAAAGTTAAAGTAATCGCTATTGGTGGAGGAATCTTTTGAAGGCGCTATTAGAGGTAGGGAAACCGATATGATTGTAACAAAAATTAATGCTGTGATTAGGCAAACATATCTAATGGGCTTGCGCATGATACTGCATCAACCGGCGGACATTTGTGGGTTATTTTGCAACTTACGGGGAACCAAGTTTGTTTATATAAAGCATTAGGAAAGCCCCAACAAACAAACCGCTGAAGAACGGCAAGGCAGTTTTTTCGTAAAGACTTGTACCTCCAATTCTTAGCACCAGCATTTTTATGACCCACGCTACGACGAGGGCGGTGAACATAAACCACCCAGTCACTGCTGAACTGCCGAGGATAACGCCGATTGGCTCGATGGGCCACCAAACGAATCGCATCCGCAGGAAGATTAGCAGACCGCAGAAGAAGCCTCCGAATATGAATTGTCCCAACCATGAGCTCCAATCTACTGGCACGAGGACATTGCCTCCGTCACGGATAAACGCTTGGAACCATGTGGACCAACCGCCTCTATTCGGGCCACCTATCCATTGCTTATCCCAGCCCCATCTGTAGGCACCCCAAATTGTTAATGGAAATGCTATAACGACGCCTATGATGATTGCTATTGCCTGTGGCAGTACGAGTTCCCTGGGCCTAATTCCTGCTCTGTCAGCCAGTTTAAAGGACTCCATTGAAGCGGGTTGGGGAATGGCTCCTAAATTTCGGTCTTCCATGAGCATCATACTTATAGCTGTTGTCCTGAAGCTTGCAGCCGAATTATATGTTCCAGACACGCTGAAGGGGATCCAAACAATCGCAGCGGCGGGATCCTGATACCAAGGTCCGTAATACCAGTAGTCTGTATAACCACCACCTATAGAACGAACTCTTGTCCAAGCCCAGTATATGAGCAAGGCCCAAGCGGGTATTAAAATACCTGCCAGAACCGACAACCCAGCATATATAAGAAGACCTGCAACAGTGGCGAAAGTGATTATTGCCCCGATGTAAGCCATTCTGTAAAGTCCTTTCTCCCCATCAGGGTTTCCTTCAGCCTTTCCGAAAGCCTTCCTTATTGTTCCAGCGATGTACCCTCTGTTGAAGAAAAGCATCCAAAGCGGAAGCCCAAGCATCACTCCCCACATAACCCATCCCGCCATGAAACCCCTACCTGCCCAATGATTAGCCCAAATATAGTTGCTCGAGTCAGTCTGCTCAGGAAAGCTGGGATAAGTCCCTATTGCAACTTGAATCGGTGGAAGAATGACGTAGCAAATGAAGAACCAAAGCCAGGCTGAGAGTAAGGTGTCTAGGGGAATAAGAAAGGCTAAGGCGATCCACATGGGGCTGAGGTTTATCCGTAGGACCACGTTGTTGCGAATTATGGAGGTAGCATCGTATCCCCATATCCACCAGTTGTAGATGTCTGGGAGAACTCCTATAGCTGGAAACCATGGAATTAAGTTGTGTAATGCAGTGAGCACTGGATAAAGCATAAATAGGAAGCCCACTAGGGCACCCCACCAAAATGGTCCTGCCTTCAAGATTCTGCCAGCTTTCTCCATACCGCTTGCGTTTCCCGCTCTCATAATCTCAGTGGCAGCATCAGCGTAGGGGAAGGGAAGCCTCTCAACTTCGACGAACTGTTTCCTCCAGACGATGTTTATGAACAATTGGCAGAGCCCAAGGCATCCGAAGAGAACGATCCAATAAATTATAGGAGACAGCCAATTGCTCCAGGGAACTGCGGTGCCGCCATAGAATGCCCCATCTACAATACTTTTGCTGTTGGGCACCCAAAGGTTTGGCATGTAATTTCCGCCGCCGAGAACCCCGGCTCTGTAGGTGTCCGACTGGACTAGGAATGAGAACCATGGGATCAGGAAATACGGAATTACTGCAAAGGCTGAGCTTAACATAAGCATTGAGTAAATGGTGACGCTTTGCTGTTGGCTTAGTCTAAGTTTCGGCGCGGCAAATGACCAGATTCGGTGGATGAGCATTATCAGGAACAGAAAGAAGAATGCGCCGGTAACCCACGACAACTCGAAGGTTTTGTCCTGAACACCGACGGGGATACCGTTTAAAATGAATACTACAATTATGGTTGACACTATGGAAGCTATGACGCCCATGGCGATGGTTTTAACCGTCAGGACGGATCGAATTTCTTCTTTGACGCTTTTCTTTTCAGCCATCTTCACTTCCTCCTTCTTCTCATTACACTTATAACTGCAATTAAGGCGACGCAAACGCCTATGGCAATGCCTGTGTAGATCAGGCCTGTGAAACGAGGTATCATGACCCTAAGCCGAACCGACCAGTATGCCTTTTTCAATGACACGGTCATATTTACGGATTCGCCAAGTGCCCTAACGGTGTAGTTTCCGCTGGGGACGTCTCTAAAAATGGCTGTCCCCAACTCGTTTGTCTCGGTTTCTCGGTAGAGGGTTCGGTTATCTCTGAACAGCAATTCAACCTTTATATTGGGTGATCCTACGCCTGAAACCTTATCGATGGCAGTAGCTAAAATAGTGATTGACGTTATCATTTGCAATAGGGGTGGCGGGAGTAATAGTTTTTGTGTCTGATTATAAAGTTGTGCAGCTGCGATGTAGCTGCCTTTATGCACTAGAATTGCTAGATTTTGGCGGGCTTCTGGGATGGTTCCGTTTTGGAAGGGAGCGACTCCGTATCGGTCGCTTCTAAAACCTGCATAGGACGGATCTGTTCCCAACATCGCTATGAAGCCTAGGCCAACCGGGTTGTCCGTTTTGTTTGTGGTTTCAGCGTGTATCCAAGTGCCATCCCAGTCTAGAAAATCTCCTTGGTCAGGGGCTATGTTGATAGTCGTTAACGATCCGGTTTTTGTTCTGTAGGTGACGTATGACAGCGCAGTCGTCGAGAGGTAGCTTTCAGATTGTATGTGCTCGTAGTAGGCTGCAGTAAGGTTTAAGTGGATGCTGAAAATGAACCACGGAATCCGTGCGTAGAAACGATAAGTTTTGACATAGGAATTAACGCCAGTTAAGCTAACTGGTGGCCACCCTCCAAGCTCAGCCTTCACTTCGATGAAGACGGGACCCTGCTCCGAAATGGACACGTTGGTGCCCACTACGGGCTTGCCTCCTGGAAATGGGCCGAACCAGTAGGCGTGAACATTTATAACGGTCATTAGAATCTGATTCCAGTCCGCCCGCGCCAGATTTTCAGTTGGCTTATAGGCGTTACAGTAAAGGTATTTTATCGAATCAGGAATACCATACCACTTGGGGTCAGCCTTAAAGAAGCATGCTCTATAGTAGGTGTTCCATACGGTTATGTTGACATTAGTTGCCACATATGATAAGTCGGTGGCGTAGGTTGGCTTGGTCGCGGCGGGATTATTGTAGTAGATGAAGTATTCTGCTGTTGAGAGGGCGGTGCAGTTGGCCAGAAAAACTACGATACAAGACTTTGTGTTCCCAGATTCATAGGTTGATACATTGTAAACTTGGCTTGGGACCTCTATTTCCTCGCCACCTATTTTTGCTGCAACCCTGATCTCCTTTGAAGCATTCCGACATTTTCCATCCTCAAACTCCATTACATACTCTGCTGGTTCCAACACCCGATCGACTCCAGCAGTCTCGTTTAAGGGGATATACTCCCGATCCTGCCAACCTTTATCTTTAAATGTTTGTCCTACTTGGCGATTTGGAAGGCCGTAGGCCGTTAAAAACATGCCCGTGATGCCAATGGACGCTGCCAAGAACAGCGTCAGAACCAGGGAAAATAACCTCCCTAAGTGAAACTTTTTAGCCAACCCCATCCAACCCATCGTTCTTAATTAGAATTAACCTATAAGTATAAAAAGTTTTTTAGAAATGAACAAAAAGTTTTGGAAAAGAGATAAAAACTTCGAGGAAAATAGTAAAAGATGGCGCGTGTGATAAAATGGTTCAGGAGAAACAGAACTATGCGCAAGGCCGTTACCATTGGAATCGTGCTTGTGTCATCATTACTTGTAGTGTTCGCTGGCTTCTACTTCATCGGACGCATTTTAGTTGGACCTGAGGAGGGACCTGTGACGCCAGTTCAAGTTGAGGTGACAAGTGACAAGGTGACATATGAACCCGGAGAAAACGTTAGTATAACAGCCCTTGTGAAGAACAATGGAAATAAGACCTTGGAGAAAACAACCGTCAACTTTACCATCAAGGATGCCCTCGGCGCATGGATTTACAGTGCCTCCAAGGCAATAGATAAAATTGAAATGGGAACTGAAGGATCTGTTTCCGTAACATGGAAGGCTGACGAATCAACGCCTAGGGGATATGCCGCAGATGTGCACGTTGAATCCAATGGAGAATTTCTAGGCAAAGGAAGAGTTATATTCGATGTTGCTAACTGGACGCAGGTTCCGAGATACGGGTTCTTCGCTATATACGGTTATGAAGGTACAACTCCCTCATCTGGCGAAGAATACATTAACAAGAAAGTGGCAGACATGGCAAAGTTCCACATTAACTCCATTCAGTTCTATGATTGGTTTGAACACCACGGAAACTATACGCCCCAAAGAGAAGGCGTATACAATATAAAAGGCTTAAATAAGTACATTAAAGCCGAAAAAGTTTTGGAGAAGATCAGTAAGGCTCATCAATACGGCATGAAGTGTATGGCTTACGTAGTCGTATATGCTGTCGCGGATGTCATCTATAACCGGCATCCAGAGAGGGCGC
>Ga0315314_1004615_pt1 | contig 10280 bp, 7 predicted proteins | sample TDP9_MG_FD_203631 | JGI IMG/M metagenome (GOLD analysis project Ga0315314, IMG submission 203631) | Freshwater sediment microbial communities from Lake Towuti, South Sulawesi, Indonesia - TDP9 | ecosystem: Environmental > Aquatic > Freshwater > Lake > Sediment | place: Indonesia: South Sulawesi... | reverse complement strand
TGTCAAGTGCAACTCTACGGAATTCGGGAACTGGATACTCGAGCAGTCTCGCCCAGCTTTCGATGGGCTGGAGGAATTCCTTGGGCTCGTTTATAAACACAGCCTGAATTTTATTGATACTTTCTTCTGCAGCCTCATCCTTCGCAGGGATCAATTGCCCATTTACTACTTTGTAGAGCATGCCGGGCGCAAGTTGACGGTCATAAATGTAGTTTTGATAATATTTGATGGCTGCTTCCCAAACTCTGGCGGGCTGCTCCATGCCCATCCTTTCCCATTGCTGAGGGATGATGTCTCGAAGTGTTCCTTGAGGTCGCCCGCCTACGGCCAATGGATCCTTAGTCACGAGTCTGGTCAGAAACACCCTGCGGTCGAGCAACGGATCGAATTTCTCGACTTCTTCAAAGTGGTCAAAGCCGGGATGTTTGATGACTTGGTCAATTCTTTCGAGTTCAATGGGTGAAAGGTTCGTGAGCAAATAGGGTTTATGTGCAGTCGTATCATACCAGAAATATATCTGCTGGGACGTGGGCTCGTAAAGCTTGATTAGCGCTTTTCCCTTGTTTCCGTCGTAGGTTGTGGAAACAAAATACGAGGGAGGCAGATCTTGTGGTGCTCCATAATCCTTTCTGCGGGGTTTCCTCTCTGCTGAAATGGCTTCGGTTACTGGTCTTTGCGGAGGTTCCCATTCGCCTCTGGCTTCTGCCCTAGGCTCCTGCGCTTCAAAGTACTGGTCGAGTCTGCTTCTGCTCATTTTCCCCGCTCGGTCCCAACTGATATTCCGTGTAGAGCCTAAAAACGTTCGCTAACAAGTGTCTGATAAAAACTCATATCTGGACATGGGTGTTTTGTACTGATCAAAACGAGGCTAAATCATTGCTACGGGACGCTTGGGCGCTCGCTATAGAAACCCTGAGTTGGATTGAGTTGCAACGGCTCGGAGAGCGACTGGCATTGAACAAGGCCACGAAACAGTTGGCAGTTCAGGATCCAAGAATCGTAGGTTTAGCCCACAAACTTGTTTTCGAGACCCAGCGACGTTTGAACGTTATTGACTCAGTTCTCGCCCGCGTCCTAGTCCCAAAGTCGCTAAGTGATTTCAAACTCGGTCTCCAATCGTTTCTGCGCCTTTACACCTTCAACACGCTGTTTGAAAGCGCTAGTTACGAAAAAGCGGCAGCAATAGTTAGCATGGGGCGTTCGATTCTTGGCTGGCGCCAACTGCACGAAGTTGAAGAGGTTTTTGGTAGGATCCTGAGTGTTGGGCTGAATGATGTTTTCAAAGGTGCTAATGATGAAGACCGAGTGGCTCTTCAAACCTATTCGCCGACTTGGTTCGTTAAATACTGCTTCAAGATGATGGGAAGAAGCCAAGCTTTAGGCTTCTTGGAAAGTGTCTCTCTGCCCACTTCGACTTATGTGCGCCTCAACACGCTCAAGGTATCAGAGGAAGCCTGCCTGCGAAAACTCAAAGAAGAAGGTGTGACCGTCGAGAAGGAACCTCTTCTGAAACATACTTATAAGGTGATTGAGACCAAAAAACCGCTGACGCGAGTTCAGAGCTTTAGTGAAGGCTTGTTCTATGTGCAGGATAAGGCCAGTTCTTTAGCGGTTGAAGTGGCCGACCCAAAACCAGAAGACTTGGTTCTAGATGTCTGCGCAGCGCCTGGAGCCAAAACCACGTACATGGCGCAGTTGATGGAAAACCGAGGCGCCATCTATTCAGTTGACTACTCAAAACGTCGCATGCAAGAATGGATGCATGAAATCGGACGAATGGGCATCAGGAACGTCCTCGGGATTCGTGCGGATGCTCAAAAGCCTCTGCCGATAAATGCATCTGCTGACTTGGTTCTTTTAGATCCGCCTTGCACCAGCACTGGCGCATTCGGCAAGACTCCGTCAGCAAAGTGGCGCTTGACGAAACGTTCAGTCTACAACATGGCGCAGATTCAATGGAACATGCTGAACAACTGTGCAGACAACGTGAAGGAACATGGACGTCTGCTGTATTCGACCTGCAGCGTGACGTTGGAAGAAAACGAGATGCTTATTGAAAGGTTCTTGAAATGGCATCCCGAATTCAGGCTTGTCGACTCAATGCCCCGAATAGGATTGCCCGGCTTCAGAGGACAGGACCAGTGCCAAAGGCTGTATCCTCACATCCACGACTGCAACGGGTTCTTTGTCGCAAAACTAGTGAAAGAAGGCTCCTAATCGTTAGCGCCTTCTGCCCACAGCTCTACCCTTTTCGAGCCTTTTCGGTAGCAGATAAGATCTCAAAAACCGTTTTCGCGGCTTGCACGCTCGTTACTCCAAGGTCATACGGAGGCGCAACTTCAACAACATCAAAAGCGATGATTCGCCCATCAACAATAGCGGTCAACAAATCATAGAACATGTGCGCGCACAAACCGTCAGGTTCTGGGTTTTGAACAGCAGGCGCAAATGCGGGGTCGAGGGCGTCCATGTCGACGGTCAAGTAGATCTTCTTTATGTTGTCCAGCAGTCTGGCGATGGTTTGGGTTGTTTTTTCGATGCCTTCTTTTCGGATTTGCTGTGTTGTTATGAAGGTTATGCCAGCTTCCTTGGCGTAGTCCAGTTCTTCCTTGCATACTGCGCGGGTGCCGACCTCGATTATTACATTGGGTTTCGCTTGCTCATTGATTCTTCGCATGAAGGTCGTGTGTGACGTCTGCAAGTTCATGTACTCGTTGCGCAGATCGAGATGGGCATCGAAGTCGAGTACGGCAAAGTTCTTGCCGACCGCTCGAGTAGCGCCCAGTGTAATGGTATGTTCTCCGCCGATTAGCACAGGGGTTTTCTTAGATGCCAAAAGTTCCCTTGCAACCTGTTCGAGGCGTTTGAGCGTCTCTCGCGTGTCGCTGGTTGTATGAAGATCGCCAAGGTCATGTAGTCTAATGTCTTCAATGTCCATTTTGGAACGGACACTGTAGGTTTCGATGTTGAGAGATGCTTCACGAATGGCCAGTGGCGCAAATCTTGCCCCAGTTCGGTATGTGCTAGTTACGTCAAACGGGACGCCCAGTACAACGTATGAGGCTTCGCTGAACGGTTTTTGGAAGCCACCTAAAACCGTTGATGGAGATACGTAGAGTTCTCTGTAGCCCATGCACTCTTATTGTCGTGCATCCGCTCTAAACATTTTGCGTTCAGCAGGCGGCACGTTGTAGTAGCAAATGTTAAATATTCCGTATGTCATAATACATCTCGAAGATTGCCCGAAACCGTTGAGGTCAGTGAACACAAAACCCCACAACATTTCGGCGAAAAGGCGTGCTCCTTTGAAGTGAACGCCAGCTACTATCACGGTAACAATCAGTCTAAAAATCCGAGCGAAGGTAACTGCTCCTCAACGGCGGGAAACGGTGCGAGCGAGCAGTTTTCTATATCCTCTCTCCTAATGCGGTTTTTGCGATGAGTCCCGCACCGTTATTCCTCTTTGTGACGATCTTGCCTAACTGCCAACCGTAATAGATTTATTGCTTCACATGTACAAGCAATAGGCTAAAAAGAGGTCTGAGGCACATGGTTTCGAGATTCCGGGTGGGCCGGCGAGACGGATTGTTGCTTGCTATTTTCTACACTGTCGTAGGAATCCTCCAGTTGGTCCTACTGGTCGTTCTGGACGTAAGAATGATGTGGATAGGCGCCCTCGCAATTCTCAGCCTCATCGCCGCGTACGGTTTGTTAACAGCTCAAAAATGGTCAGTTTGGCTTGTAATAGGGCTGTTCTTTCCACAAGTGACTTTTGGATCTGTAACACTCTATAGCTCCATCTCACTGTACTCGTTCCCGCAGGAAGTGAGCCTTCTATTACTCGATGTCTCTTTGATCCTGTTCATTGTGTTGTCATTTGTTTCCTTCGTATACGTAGCCGCAAAGAGAAAAACCTTCGAAAAAACATGAAATAACACGGTAAATGATTTATCGTCAGATGTTGAACGCTGGTTAGCGGTGGTCTCAACGTGCCTCCTGTCTTCAGGAACGCTCTCATAACAGGCGGAGCGGGCTTCATTGGAAGTCACCTCGTCGACAAGCTGATGACCGAAAACTACGAAGTGACCGTGCTCGACAACCTTAGCAATGGAACCCTAAAGAATCTAGAACAATGGCTCAACAAAAAAAGCTTCATGTTCGTGAAAGGTGACTTGAAAACCTTGGAAAACGTTGAGAAAGCGACCCAACAGGCGGATTCGGTGTTCCATTTAGCAGCCAATCCCGAAGTAAGCGCAGGAGAAACAGAACCACATATCCACTTTGAAGAAAACCTCCTAGCCACTTTTGACCTACTTGAAGCCCTTCGGAGAAAAGGCGTAACTCAGACTGTGGTGTTTGCTTCGACATCAACTGTCTATGGCGATGCCACTGTTTTGCCTACGCCCGAGGATTACGGTCCATCGATACCTATTTCCACTTATGGGGCTTCAAAGCAGGGTGCCGAGGCTTTACTGTGCGCCTACGCCTACACTTTCAATCTGCGTGCCCTAATTCTGCGCTTTGCCAACGTCGTGGGACCCAGAGCCACAATGGGCGTAGTGATAGACTTCATTCGTAAAATGCGGCGGAATCCTGAACGGCTTGACATCTTAGGCGACGGCACACAGAAGAAATCCTACCTCTATATTGACGATTGTGTAGACGCGATTCTCCACACCTTCACGCGATTCCTGAAGGGAGATGAGAAAGTAGACATTTACAACGTAGGTTCAGAGGATCAAGTAACAGTTAAGAGAATCGCTCAGATTGTGGTTGAAGAGATGGGTATTCCTGAACCTAGATACGTTTTCACGGGAGGCGTTGATGGAGGAAGAGGATGGAAAGGAGATGTCAAAAACATGCATCTTTCTATAGAAAAACTGCTCCAAACAGGCTGGAAACCCAGACACAACAGTGAACAAGCTGTTAGAAAGACAGCGCAGACTTTTCTCAAGGTATTCTAGAGGCTTGGTCTCGGTTAATACGTATACGGTATCTCGTTTCGAAGAAGTGAAATAAAAGCGAGAGAGTACGATAGGATTCCCAGCGAAAACAAAGTCAATAAATCCAGCATTTTTCTCCTGTGCTTACTGATCAATTTGAGCAAGCAAGGTACGACAACGCGTACCCGCATTGTCGGAACTTGATAATTGAAGTAACGCCTCATCAGCATTTGACCGGCAATAATCCTCTTCTGCCATCTGATGAAACCGCCAAAAGTGTGAGGGTCTCTGGTGTAAACTAATGCCTCAGGCACGTAAGCAATATGGAAACCCTTTTTTTGAGCCAACCAAGAAGCGTATTCATCGTCTGAAACCACGCTGCGTGGAAAGGCGTCCAAAACGTTACGGCGGATAGCGTAGAAAGTGCCGTTCACCTTAGGAATCTTTCCTCTGCCCGCCAAGTAGAAACACAATTCATGATGGAGGCTTCTCACAAAAAGCGATGCAAACTGAAAGAAATCGTCTCGCCCCTCTTTTGGCATTGTGTTTCCACTACAAACTCCAATCTTGTCGTCGAGATGAAAAGGACGCACCAGCCTCGAGACAGCATGTTTCTCCAGAACTACGTCTCCGTCTATGAAGACAACTACATCGCCATCGGCGTCAATCAGAATCGAGCTGAGAGCTGCCGCCTTTCCCTCTCGGCCAACATCAAGCATAATCTTGATTCTGGAATCAGTCTTCATCACTGCTTGGACCATCGCCACAGTGCCGTCAGTGGATCCACTTGGGTTCACAACGATTTCCTTCAGAAGGAATCCTTCTTCTGCCTCTTTCAGAATGTCCTTTAGAAGTTTGGAAATAGTCGTCTCTTCATTATATGCAGGGATGCCAACACTGACCGTTACTTCCGCTATGTTACGAGAACGTCGATGGGATTGATAGGTCATCGTCGCCTGCCTCCTAATCAGGGTAACTGCTGCTGGCTGTCATCTTCGAAAGCGAATTCTGAATTCTGTCTTCAACGCCTGCGTAATGTTAGCTCTTGACAGCGTCGGTCGGCTAAACTTGCTTCGAAAGTTATTCACATCGTCGCCTATGAACTGAATTTTCTCCGGGTCTATAATGCCCATACCCTGCTGATGAGCACGCCACAAAGGTTCCACTCCATAAGGATTGAACCCGGCGATGTGGCAACACGCGGCGTCGACCGTAATGGGATTGCGACCCGATATGGCTAACCCCAGGTCAACTCTGTTGCCAAGTATGGGTCCCAAGCCCTCCATGGCGACTATACCATCCGTCACTATCAAATCTTGGCGAATGGCCTTGTTCAGATACACGATGACTTCGGCGAGACGAGAGTGAAGGTAAGCCTTCTTGCCTGTCGCCACGAATCCGAACATGTTTTTCATTGCTATTGAGAGGACGACATCCATGTTGGTCTTGAACTTGGGCAGGTTGATTATGTAATCTGCCTGGAGCGCCTTCTTTGGTATTGCAACACTTAAGCCTGCGACTTGATGCTCTTCCACCTCATCCTTGCTGAGGTTGAGGAATTCAGCATCACATTTCTCAACTACGTCCATAGTCCCGGTTTTGGATAATCGTTTTTCAGCAGTGCCAGAGGCAGCATCGGATTCTACCACCAATACGTTCTCGCTCTTCTTCTTGGCGAGGCGCAACACAGCCTCCAATAATTTCGGGTCTGTGTTTATCATACCCTTCGGGTTCTTTGGAAAGCAGACATTAGGCTTAACGAGTACTAAATCGTTTTTCTTAATGTCCAAGCCACCAAGCATCTCAACCGATTTCTGTACAGTCTCTGCGATTGTAGCTCCACTTTCACGCAAGACAACCACTGTGTCTTCTTGAACGGGTGCGTCACATGCGGCGCCTTGGAAGCAATCAGTCAACGTGTTTAGCGCGCGGACCAGCTCGATCCCATCGTCAATCGACACCTTCGGCTCAATCTCTCCATGGGCACATTTGAGGAAGTGCACATGCTCGTTGGCATATGACGGATGCCTGAAACGGAAAGCATCTAGGTACTGACTCAGTCTTGGCCCTAGAAAGGTTGTCTGAGATTGAGCGTCCTTTACCGCCACGATTTTGTACGGTGCACGCAGCAGGTTCATTCCTATTTCGCCGTTTTCACCAATCAAGTCAAACTTCAATGTGGGAACAAAGCCAGTCCATCTTGCGGTCAGGTGTGCTTCAACACCACGACTTAATCGGGCTTTAACGTTGACAACGCTTACGACCCCATTTTTCAATTGAGGCTCAATGCACGAGACTTTCTCCAGCGATCCACCTACACGTTGTACAAGATAGAGCAGATGTGGAAACAAGTCCTCAAGCACGCCGCATTTAGCTTGATCTCGAAAATCCGTTTTCGCTCCATAAAACTGCAGATTAGTTGTGATGCAAGCCCCAATCTTCCTCAGTTTCCCAATTTCTCCGCTTTCAACCCTCTTGATTGCTTCAACGAAACAGGGCGTGAAAATGAAGTTATGTCCTGGCATGAGGAAAAACTGTTGTCCTGTGCTGTCCTGTTCCATTTCATATGCTTTCTTGACAGTCAATGCTTCTTCAAGTGTTGATGAAAGGGGCTTTTCGCACAGGATGTGTTTGCCAAATTCGAGGGAGTCCATGACAACTCGGAAATGGTGTTCAGGGGGCGTGCAAACGAAAACAGCCTCTATATCAGCTTTGACGAGCATGCGCCTATAGTCATCGTACGTTTCATGGATGCCGAATTTATCCTTGACAGTGGCAAGGCGAGTCTCGTTCAAGTCGGAGGCTGCAACCAATTCATAGCCCGGAATCTGCTTCAAAGAGGGCATGTGCACTGCAGTTGCGATTCTGCCGCAGCCCACAACTCCGACTTTCACCGCGCCTCTCACCCCATGAATGAATAGTAAGTGCTGGGCTTAAACAATTCTACTTCTACAACTGCGCCCTTCTCAACAAACTGTTGGCTTTCATGAATGACGGTGAAGCCGTCAGCCTTTGCCAACGTTGTAATAGCCCCTGATAAGCCGCTAGGCGTAGAGGAAGCCAAAAGCCTGCCAGCCCTACCCTTTTTTAGTGTCACTGTGACGTAAGTTCGCCTGCCCCTAGACGGAAAAAGCCTTTCTGACACCACAGCTTTCACGATCACGGGTTTTTCTTTCCGTCCTCCCATGCTCAATAAGACAGGGCGCACGAACACGTGAAATATCAGAAGAGCCGATGCCGGATGCCCTGGCAAAGAGAAAACAGGCTTATTGTCAACTACGGCCATTGTGGTGGGTTTTCCAGGTCTGACTGCTATACCGTAGACTAGCACGCCCGGTTTGCCCAAAGTGTCCAAAACCTTGGGAATGATGTCCGTTGGTCCAACTGAAACACCGCCTGAAGTTGTGACGATGTCTGCAGTTTTCAACGCTTTTTGCAGAGCGACCTTCAACTGGTTTGCTTCGTCTTGAACGATGCCCATGTTTAAGGATTCGCCACCGCATGCCACGACGGCTGCGCTTAGAGCATGAGCGTTGATGTCAAAGATCTTCCTAGGCGCCAATGATTTTCCAGGTTCAACAATTTCTGCGCCAGTTGAAAACAGGGCTACCCGAGGGCGTTTGAACACTTCGACTTTGGCTGAGCCGATGGCGGCTAAGACTCCGATTTCATAAGTCGAGAGCACTGTGCCTTTCTTGAGCACGGTTTCTCCTTTGCGGATGTCTGAGCCCGCCTTCATCACGTTTTCTCGAGTTGAGACCGCTTGGCGGATGAGAATCGAGTTGCCCTCGCGTGCCGTGTATTCAATCATGACAACTGCATCGGCACCTTCAGGGATCGGTGCTCCAGTAACAATCTCTGCAAGAGTGCCCCTCTGAACCTCTACTCTGGGAGCTTCGCCGACGCTGACTCTGCCAACTAGCCTGAGCGAAACAGGATGGTCTTCTTCTGCGCCAAAAGTGTCCTCCGCCCTGACAGCGTAGCCGTCAACTGTTGACCTGTTGAAAGGTGGGATATCATGGAGGGAGACCATGTTATTAGCTAAGGTACGGTCATAGGATTCAGAAAGCGAAATTGTCTCAGTTCCAACGGGCTTAGGCGTGTAGTTCTCGGCGAGAATCCTCTTAGCGTCATCTACCGACACCAACTTCCTGAACAAGGCGGATCTCACTTTCCTTCAGTGGCGATAGAGCCAAAGAGATGTACAGTCACAGTTTCTCCTTCTTCCAGTCCCTCTCTGTCTTCAGGAATAATGACGTACCCATTAGCCCTTGTCAACGAAGACAAGAGTCCTGAACCCTTAGTAAGAATAGGCTTTGCGTGAACTTCTCCGTTCTTCTCAAAGGCTTTAACTCTCAAGTAAACTCTGCGTCCTAACGAACCTGCTACACGACCAGTAAGCCGTGCGTCCACCTTAGGTCGGGATCCATCCTGAACTCCAAGCAACTTCAATATTGCCGGTCGCACGAAAACTTCAAACCCGACGGTTGCTGCAACAGGATAACCAGATAGGACGAAAACCGGTTTGGACTCCAGCATTCCCACTGCTGTTGGCATGCCAGGTCGCATGGCAACTCCATGCACAATGATTCCTGGCTTGCCCATCTGGTTCACCACTATTGGCACGAGGTCAAGCGCACCGACGCTTGTTCCACCCGTAGTAATGACCATATCGGCTTTTTCAAGGCCTTCAGCAATTTTGGTGCGGATGTCATCTTCGTCGTCTCTGACTATTCCGAGGTATATTGTCTCAGCATCCAATTCTCGGCACAAACCTGAGATCAGAAATCTGTTAGAGTTTATGATCTGATTAATTGAGGTTTTCTCGCCTAGCTCAACCAGTTCGTTGCCAGTCGACAATATGGCGATCTTGGGTCTTCGCACCACACTTACTTCAGTGATTCCCAATGCAGCAAGAAAACTCAGGTGATGCGCCTGAAGCTTGGTTCCAGCTTCTAGCGCTACCTCACCTTTTTTGATGTCCTCACCCTTTCTAGAAACGTTCTCTCCTGGTGTCAGTGCTGCAATGATTTCGATTGCATTTCCCTTTGGCCGAGTGTGTTCCAGCATGATGACGGCGTTAGCGCCTTTTGGAAGCCGGTTGCCAGTCCAAACCTGTTTGGCTTGGGTTTTGTACACGCTCTCTTTGCGGGTTAGTCTGAGGGTGTTGGGCTTGAACTGTGAAATCTCAAATGTGTCCTTGGCTATGGCAGCGTAGCCGTCGACTGCTGAGCGGTCAAACTGTGGCAGATCTGTGGGCGCAACTATGTTTTCCGCAGCAGTTCGCCCCAGCGCATGTTCAATTGGGACTCGTTCGGAGTCAAGCCTCTTGGGTTT
>Ga0315314_1004614_pt1 | contig 10282 bp, 6 predicted proteins | sample TDP9_MG_FD_203631 | JGI IMG/M metagenome (GOLD analysis project Ga0315314, IMG submission 203631) | Freshwater sediment microbial communities from Lake Towuti, South Sulawesi, Indonesia - TDP9 | ecosystem: Environmental > Aquatic > Freshwater > Lake > Sediment | place: Indonesia: South Sulawesi... | reverse complement strand
TCCATAGATGCTCTTTGCGGTTCCCAGATCAAAGACAATATCAACACCATCGCGGCCCGGAGATTCATAAGTTACTTCCTTTATAGTTTCTTTTCCAAATTTACTTCCAATCCTTTTCGCGCCAGCCCATCTAGGAGCGCCCTTCTGTTTAAGGCCATCGATCAGCCTGGACACTTCAATTTGATTGTATTTTGTTGTTATACCTTTCACTGGACTGTGTCGCTGATAGCGCGCACCTATTCTGGCAGATTTTATATTGGGCCGCGTGCGGTACCAGTCATTGACGACAACCTGCACCCATCGCGTCTCTTTAGGCGGGAAAACGATCACAGGATAGTAGTAATCGCTGGAGGTGGATAAAGCGGATGCGATCCTATCGTATTTCGGGGCGCTCTTGACAATGCTGGTAAGTATGTCGTAATCCTTCGGGCTTTCATCGAAGAGAACCTCTGTCCTGTCAATTTTGTATATGTACCCCAGATCGTAGGTCTTCACCACAGGGTTGTCCTTACGGAGCTTCGCGCCATGCAGTGGCTCATCGTCCAGACTTTCCTTGATGGATACCCATTCACCCTCCAGCACTGGGGTTCTGTATACCCCACCACGTGGATAGAGCAGGAATCCCAAAACCGCCAGAAGGCCAAGAGATACTATGGTTTTCAGATCCATGATAGCAGTCAATAGTCAATAGTCAATAGTCAATAGTCAATAGTCAATAGTTAATAGTCAATAGTCAACAGTCAATAGTCAATAGTTAATAGTCAACAGTCAATAGTCAATAGTCAATAGTCAATAGTCAATAGTCAACAGTCAATAGTCAATAGTCAATAGTCAATAGTCAATAGGTCTTTGACAAATAAATTTGGAGTGCTGGAGCTTGCTCCAGCTTTTGAAGGCGCAATCCCCGCGTACGCGGGGATCTCGCGCACTCCACAGGCTGAAATTAAGTTGTCAAAGCACTAGTTCCCTGATCCCTAGCGACTATTGACTAATGACTATTGACTGGTGACTAGCGACTAACTATAGTAAAAAGAGCCTCACAGAGATGTTGGTACTTTTGTAGCTTCCGCCGAATTCCCTGGAGAGATCGTGGGTTATATAGTCCAGTGTGGATAACATTCCCACATCCTTGCCGCTTATTTTCCCCTGTAGCGCGAGCGCCAGAAACCCCACCTTCCGGTTAAAGTCCTGGAGAGGATTCTTCAAGTCCCGGTATGTGACATATTGTGCCCCTGCGCTTACTCTAAGATCCTCAGACACCCAGTGCACAACCTGCAGGATAAAAGCCTGTCTAACAGCGTCAATAGATGCCTTCTCCTCGCGTGGGATCGTGTAGCCTATAGTTTTATCGTTCCTATAAGCTGGAGATACTACGATGTCCGATCCGATATTGATGTCGTATCGAGCCTGGTTGATAAGTATAGTATCGATCACTCGCCTATTGCCATGAAAATCCACGTCATATTGATACTTGAACTTGGTCGTCAATGTCAACCCCTCAAGACGTTTGTAGTCAGCTATCAGTGTAATAATATTGCTCAAGGAATTCTGGAGCGCCAGATTGTCCTTACGGTTGACCAGATCATCCGGGATAATGTCGTGAGCTCTCTTTGTCATATATTGTACCTGCACAGTGCCAAAGTCCGGAATATCTTCAGGTATGAACCTCAGGAGAGCATACCATGTGCGTGCACTTTTTCTATCCAGAATCAGGCTTTTTCTATAGTAGCCCGGTATGATGGAAAACCCTTCAACATACGGGACATGTAACATGAGATATGCCCGATACCCCTGCGAGCCTTCCTCATAGTCCAGGCGATAGTCAGGTTTACCGTCGTTCTCTTTGTTATCAGGCTCTCCATTATTGTTAAAGTCCATAAACTCCTGGCTCAGTCCTAGCCTGAACTTCGGCGGGTCTCTTCGGAAAAGGAGGAAATCATCCTCCCAGTCCTTAATCCTGTCTCCGTCGAGATCATCTTCAGTTGCCACCTCCGGCAGGAACGGTTCCTCGCCATCCAGGTAGCCATCACCATCATCGTCGTCATCCACAAAATCGGAGGCGTTGTAGAACGGGTCTATATAAGTATACTCGCCAGCAAGCATCAGTGGCCCCCAGCGACGATTGGCGTCAATGAACCATGCGCCTGCTGTTTCCTGTGATCCTTTCCCCTTGTATGCGGGGAACTGATAGTTCCTTATGAACCAGGCTCGCTCCGCCGCTAAAGCCACTCCCCAGATTGTCGTGCGTATATCAACACCCAGTGTGGCTTCGCCTATACTTTCCCCATAGTAGAAGATCTGCCATGCCCTGTTAGATCCGTCCCTAACATTACCTCTGGCGCTCAGCATTGTCCGATAGTTCTCATTGTCCGTTGACAGGTCTACTACGTAGTCGTTGGCTATATCCAGTTCAAACCTGGCAGAGTAAACCTCAGAAGAATCAGGTATAAAGAAGCAGTATGTAAAGCTTCCTTGTCCATCAACCCAGCGAGATCGTCCATCTTCAAAGCTATCGCTGGGGTCGATGAGAACGCCGGGAGGCTCACGTCCGCCGGCAAAGTCGTATTCGAGTTTGTCGTTAACGTATAGTTTAGTCCAGAATAACCTTGCTCCATCGGGATTCTCAGGCGACCCGTCGCGAAAGCTTAGATAGAGATATACAGGAGGGCTGTGCTCTACTACGCCTCTGAAAGGGTTGCTGGTTCGACTCAGGTCGTAGTTGGTGAAATATTTATTTACATAGCTCACTCCTATACTGGGAAGCGCCACAGCGAACTCGTAGCTTCCCACATTTACATCCCATACTCCCAGGTTGGCTTCCGCCCGCGCTCCTGCCATATACCAGTCTGAATCACTTTGTAGCAACTTGTCCTCGTTTCCCAGAGTCGTGTTTGTGAGCTTGGAGATGAAAGTAGACATTCTACCTCTGGAAGCAGGGAAAATCACGCTCCAACCTACGGCATCTGACTGCCTTTTATTCAAAGTGAAGCTCGAAAACAATGTGGGAAAACCTCCCACGCTGATCAGGTGGTTCAGCTTCCCTCTCTCACCTATGGGGAAGGTTACGTAAGTAGCTCCCTTCAGGGCATCGCTGAATTTCTTTTCACGCCTCGCGGCCGCGCCACCTTCGATCAGCCCATAAGTGGCGTCTATGGAATAGAGCGGCTCGCCTTTGCCCTCAAATATCCGATTCCCAAGGGGATCATACACGGCGGCGTTCAGAGGTAAAGGGCAAAGGGCAAAGAGCAAAGAGCATAGTGCGAAGAGCAACGGAAGGACTAAAGGGGAGGCGAGTGAGCAAGGGAGCGAGGGAGCGAGAACTTCTCCTTTTTCTCCTGGTGCCTGACCAAGTAAATTCCTCATTTTGGGAGTGCGCAAGCTTGCTTGCGCTTTCAATGCTGAAGCAAGCTTCAGCACTCCAAAACAGACACAAGGATTAATTTGGTCAAGCACCAGTTCTCTGCGATCTCTGCGCCTCTGCGGTGAAGACGGCTCTTTCCTCTTTGCCGTACAGTCGCAAATCAGAAATCTAAAATCAAAAATCATAGACAACACTCACTCGATGGCTGCCAAATGTATTTAGAATTGTATTCATCGGGTAGACAAAGGCATAGTCGAACCGCATAGAATCACTTGGCTTGTAACCTGCACCGAAGGTGAGATTCGCGCCCCAGGCCAGGTTTTCTAAGCTGAATCCTGCCCTGAGGAATAGATTCTCACTGTATGTCTGCCTCTCCAGACCTACTCGGAGATCAATCTGACTATCCCGCAGGATCATGTCTATAGCCCATGTTACATTTTCTCCTACGGCAGCAACGCCCATTCTGGTGGCTCTGGGCAATTCTTCTCCAATTTTGGAGGACTCAGAGGCAATATTCGGTCTATTTACATTGTGGAGTGCTATAGCCACAGGAATGTTTTCCGATGGCCAGATCACAAATCCAATATCGAAGCTAAACCCTCTCCATCCGGGCAGATCCTCGACTACTCTGCCATCTGCGCCGACAGTCGGCGCGGAATCCCAGTTCATTAATTTCAACGTGGCACCAAAGGATAGGGTCCCGCGATGCCCCCCTAGCCTGAAACCTCCCGGAGTTTTGGAGGGTGGTAACCCACTAAAGCTGAAAGTTCTGGCGAGGGAGAAAGCCAGAACGTTTTCGGAGTATAAACCTCCAGCACCAAGCCGTTTCCACACAACCCCTGCGACCACCCCGGCCTTTCTCTGTTGATATGCATAACCCACAATATTCTGCGATATGAATGAATCATCGCTGAGACCCACATACAGGGCAGCCGTTGTAGCAGCGATCTGCTGTCCCTTTATCATACTCAATCCAGCCGGGTTCACTAAGGCGCCATCTATCTCATCAGCCAACGCGGTGTAAGCTCCACCCATCGCTACAGACTTGGCGCCCGAAAAACTGTCCCTAAACGCCGCCTCCGATAACTGAGGAAAAAACACGAAGGCACAGAGGCACAGAGCTGAATAACCACTAATTACACGAATTGTCACGAATTTCTTCTTATAATTGGTGTCAATTAGTGAAATCTGTGGTTTCATGTTTCCTCGATCACCTCGCTACGATCAGCACACCGTTCCGGATTTCTTTGCCGATGATCACCTGGTATATGTATGGGCCAATGCTCACCGGGTCGCCATTTTCGTCTTTGCCATCCCATAGGATGCTTATATGACCTGAGCGCGCATCTTCATGCACTAAAGTCCTGACCAGTTTACCCATATAATCGAAGATCTCAACCTTGGCCTGTCCCTCCCCGCCGAGATTAATAGAGATGATAGTCGTATCCGCTATACCGTCACCGTTAGGTGAGAAGGGATTATAGCTCCAGTGTATTTCGGACGCCGAAGGCACTGCCTCGAAGAGTGCAACTCTGGAAAGATAATTCAGGGTTACAGTCACGGAGTTGTTAGCCAGATCAACCTTTCCGCCCGCCATTTCCCACTCCTGCATACCTTCGTTCCATGTGAAAATGGCAAGATTTTCCTCTGTTTGGACTCCGGCGGCGATGAGATCGGAGTCTTCATACAACAATGTCAGTTCAGCCGGTCGAGCTAAGATGGCGGAACTCAACCGACTGTAGGATACTACTTTCGCTCCCTCAGGATCGTATAACTCCACTTCGTTTATTTGAATGTTGTTGCCTTGCTTACCCTCCTCGATAACTATTTGAACATATCGTGCTGTAGGCGTGGCTGGTAGAGCAACTTCCGTCCTGTCCAAGCCTTTGGAAAAGGCTTGCAAGCTTTTTTCCAAAAAGCTTGCGTCGTTACATTGGTCGCATCTGGCAGCTTCATCATAATTAACATCGTCATCAGAGGTCAGAACTTTCAGTCTGGCCGGCCCATACGATATTTCCTTAGCCACTCTTGATATGATGATCACCTCTCCAATGGAACGAGGTTCTCTGAGGTCTATTTTGAGCCAGACAGGCAGTGGGGTGAGAGTAGTTATCCATGTTGAGGGATATTCGGGGTTGCCATCAACGGCTAAGCCGGGCGGCTGTCGCTCCAAGGAACCCTTTGCGGTTGCTAGGAACGGGGTTGCAGCACTTACCTGGACTTCATACGCCAGGACGGGAGATGTGCCTCTCACTACCCGAACATTATCCGAATAAGATGCCCAAGCGATCTCATTCACATCCAGTGGATGTATGCCGATCTTCCTGATCTCGGACCGTAGCGGTGTCGGCGGGATGGTGAGTTCCGCCTTGTATCCATCGGTCAGGATCAACGGTTCCTCTTCCACAACCACCTCCGGCATATACGTGACTGTTATAGCCTGCACCGATTCCTCTTGCTCGGTTTCACCTTTTATCGAGATACGGTTCTCTCCCTCCCGCAGCGGTATAGCCATCTGGAAATATGCCTGTCCATCCTCGTCAAGATCGAGCGAGATTGATATACCTCTGATCCTGACTCCGAGCAGTTCACCTGTTGCATCGAGAAATTCGACCTCTCGGACAGCGATCCTGTCAGTCTGCCAGCCATCGAGCATATCGATCTGGACAAACCTGGCCTCAGCAACCACATCAAAATCCACCCAGGCTTCGCCATATTCCTGTCCCATGCCCGAGGGGCAGTTAAAGGTTCCTCCGTCCTCAAATACCTCCCCATCGTCAGAGAATGATAGCCTCACTATTCTTGGTCCCAGAGAAAACTCGCCCTCAAACACCGGCGAAAGAACAAGCGCTGTCAAAGGTTTTTTCTCTGTTCCCAACTCTACCATCAGCGATCTAAGTGGCAGTTCTATCGCGCCCAGATCTGATACACCCGCCGGTGTGTTGACCGAAACAAAAACTTGTCTGTAGGCGATAAAGTCAACGCGTTCCACCTTTACCAGCCCTTCCACTATCAGCTCGCTGTTGTTGGTTATAAACCGTTGCGCTACCGGTCTGAGCACCGATAGCTCCAGACGCGCCGAAACGGTTGCAGGTATAAGACTGAGGAGTATAAAACATAGAGCATAGAACATAGAGTTCTTAGCTCTTTGATCTTTGATCGGCAATTGCTGGTCCATGAAAGCATAAATCAGTATAACGCGAAATCTGAGTGGGGTTGTTACAGAAATATTACACAACAAGTAAATGCAGCCCCTTCATACGTCCTACTGCTAAGTCTATCATATCCATGCCCTGATTTCAAGGGAAACGACTACGGGGGCGGACGCCCCGTATTCCCCTTTTGCTCAAGCTTTTTTCAAAAGCTTGGGAGAGTTGACGCTCAAGACACGACTTGGTGAGGCTATTGACGCTTTGATATAGCGGTGGCGAAAGGAGGAATCGAAATGATAAATGGAAGTGGAATGGAGAGAAATATCCGCGCGCTGTCCTACTAGTTTGTGTACTATAGTAATCCGAATAAAGATTTGCGCCTTTGAGATGTTTATGGAGTGCGGAAGCTTGCTTCCGCAATGCTGGAGCAAGCTCCAGCACTCCAAAAAGCCCTTCTATCTCAGCCTATGGTTGGTTTTAAAATTCTTTTCCTGAACATCTATAGCTCACTCAGTAGCACCAAAGTAGCCTGCGGGCTATTCTTATCCTCCTACCCTCGACATCGCCCGCTGAGTCTTTTGAAGATTATCCTTGCACAGTGTATGCTCCTTAGGTTTGGCCAGCATTGCCTTTCGGAGGATGAGTTTCAGTTCATCGTCCGATGCACCCTCACGCATAGGTGTTTTAATGTCGATCTCGACGGCTGAATGGAGACAAGGTAGTAAATGTCCGTCGGCAGTGAGCCTGAGCCTGTTGCAGAAGTCGCAGAATTTCATAGAAAGAGGCGCGATGAAACCTATGCGTCCTTTGTGTCCCTGGATTAGATAATCCATAGCTGGTGCGTTGGCGTCAGATCGGCTTAGTTCTGTAAGTTGATAGCGCGTTTCAATATGCTCCCTGATCTCATCTGCTGATACAAAATCCTCGTCGCGCCAGTTGTTCCTACTGAAAGGCATAAGCTCAATAAACCTCACCCATAGCGACTGATCCTTTGTCATCTCTACAAAGTCCATCACCTCGTCATCGTTGACGCCCCTCACCGCCACAACGTTTATCTTTATGGGATCAAAACCCACCTCGATGGCGCGTTGTATACCGTTCATCACTTCGTGGAAGAAGTCGAAGCGCGTTATTTGCTGGAATTTTTCCCTGCTTAGTGTATCGAGGCTGATGTTGATCCGGCGCAGGCCCGCCGTTTTCAGATCCGCCGCGTATCTTGCCAGAAGAACACCATTAGTGGTAAGCGCCAGGTCTATATTCTCATCCAATTGCGCCAGTTCCCTGACCAGGTGGGTAAGTCCTCTTCTCGCCAGCGGTTCACCGCCCGTGATCCGAAACTTGGTGAAATCCAGGCTGTGAGCCAGACGCACCAATCTGATTATCTCCTCGTATCTGAGGATGTCGTCATGGCTCATGAGGGGAACACCTTCCGGCGGCATACAGTAGATGCACCGCAGATTGCACCTGTCGGTAACGGAAATCCGCAGGTAATTTATCTTTCTTCCGTATCTGTCAGTTTGACTCATAATATTTACTCGCAAATTCTGGGTGTGTCCCACCTATGAAGCGTTGTAATAAGTCGTTCACCGCAGAGAATTCATATCTCAGTTTTGAGTTTTCAGTTCTTGGTTCTGAAAACTGAAAACTATCCTAGCGTTACTTTACGTCCCTTCGCTTCGCTCGAGGGCAGGCCTCTGCGTCTCTGCGGTAAATCGCATTTCATATCTGGGACACACTCAGCCTTTGGAAAAGGCTTGCCAATTCGCTAGCTCTCCTGAGTATCCTCAAAGTGGCGCTGAAATCTTTTTATCTGTTCCCTCAGCGCAGTGCGCAGTTGCTCTTCGGTAATGATACCAGCTTCTACCAGAGATTTGCCGAGTCGCGCGTCTGCCTCTCTTTGCTTTTCAAGAGCCTCTCGTAGCTCCGACATCGTCAGATAGCCCATTTCTATGAGGATTTCGCCAATCCGCACGCCCCAAAGCAACTCTTCCAGCCGCTCTAGATTGGTCTCCAGCTCAGCAACCCGTCGGCGCAACTCTACCAGTTCAGCTATAAGCTGCTCTTTAGTTTTGTCCTCGTCCCTCATTCCGTCTCTTTCCTCCCTCGAATCATCTCAAGACACTTTAGTAGGTCTATAGGTCTATGGGTCTATGGGTCTATAGGTCTATAGGTCTATGGGTCTATAGGTCTATAGGTCTATGGGTCTATAGACCCATGGACTTATAGACCCATTGAAGAGTCTTGTATAGCGTCCGTTTTATCTCAGTGCGCTAACACCGCCTCCCGCCAGAGCACGCTTTACCTCAGCTTCCACATCCGCCTGCTTTACCATGGAGAAATCTCCCGGCGTTTCCTGCACCAGTATACCGTGTGCCGCTCCCCACTGGACTGCATCCTCAAGGCTCTTGCCATTCAGGATCGCGGCGATGGTGCCGGATGCGAACGAATCGCCGCCGCCTGTCCTGTCAGCGATCTCCACGTTTTCCCTCACAACCGCCTGGTGCATTTTGTCCTCAACAATGTCGTAGAGAACCGCCCCCCAGTTGATCCTGTCGGCGGACAGAGCGCCTCTTAACTGTGTTCCGATTATCTTCAGGTTGGGAAAATCTCTCGCGACGGCTCTTAGCATCTCAGAGTAAGCTTCCAGCCAAATGTCAAAAGGGTCATCATCTTTCACCGGTCGTGTCTCGTAGCCAAGAGTGTCGAAAAAGTCCTCCTGATTGCCTACGAGAAAATCTGTATGTGGAACGATCTCTCTATTGATAGCACGCGCCTTATTCCGATCCGGCTCCACCTTCGACCTGTAGTTCAGATCGAAGGATCTGAAAACTTTATATTCTTCCGCTTTCTTGTAAGCCTCTATTGTCACCTGCGATGACGTGGGAGATATAAGAGTGTAGATCCCACCGCAGTGAAAGGTTCTGGTCTGTGACATGATCTTGTCCCAATCCACGTCTCCGGGCTTCAATTCGCGTATAGCTGAGTGCGCCCTGTAGTATTCTGTCTTTGATGGCATAACGCCTTTGCCCCTAAAGGTAAAGTTTATACCATTCATCAGAGTGCCTTTCTCATCTGTCGAGAATTTGCCTTTGCCTTTAGTGTTGAACCAGATGATAAGGCTTGTGTCAACGCCTGCTTCCCGCATCTGATTCTCGATGTTTCTACCTATACCATCGTCCACCAGCGCCGTAACAACGGCTGTCCTGAAGCCGAAGCAGTATGATAACCCTTCAGCTATGTTGGTTTCGCCGCCACCGTGCCAGATCCTCGCGTCCCTCGCCCTTGGTGTAGGGACATCTACTGGGTCTATACGCATCATAACTTCGCCCAGAGCAACGGCATCGTACTTACATTCATCTTTCGATCTAATCCGCAATTCAGCCATCTCTTACACCTCAGCTTTCCAAGCTTTTTGAAAAAAAGCTTGAGCAAAAATTTCGCTCAAGCCTTTTCCAAAGGCTTGCCTATAAATGTTCGACACCATCCGATCCGGTATCAAACCCGGCCCACCACGAAAATAGCGTTTGACCGGCATCGGGAGGGTGAGCCTCCTGGCGAACCACTTTTGCTGAAGCTTTTTTCAATACGACTTTTTCACTTATGTAGCAGATGGGTTGTAGGGGCGGGTAAATGGTTTTTGACTTGAAGTTGTGTAAAACGCCTGCTACATAGTGCCCAGCAAAAGCTTGTCACAGAACATTGGGAATTGTCTAAAGATAAGTCAAAAACCATTTACCCGCCCCTACGCAAGTCTCCCCTCGCGTATGCG
>Ga0315314_1004613_pt1 | contig 10282 bp, 12 predicted proteins | sample TDP9_MG_FD_203631 | JGI IMG/M metagenome (GOLD analysis project Ga0315314, IMG submission 203631) | Freshwater sediment microbial communities from Lake Towuti, South Sulawesi, Indonesia - TDP9 | ecosystem: Environmental > Aquatic > Freshwater > Lake > Sediment | place: Indonesia: South Sulawesi... | reverse complement strand
TTACAGCCTTCTCTTCAAGAACATTTATCCAGTATAGGCGATCTTCATCGTGATTATGATCGTGCTGTTAGAGAACTAATCAACCTTTATGAGCAATTCTTCACAAAAAAAGTTAGAGCCGAGGCTTTTGATAGGCTTTTATCAGTTCATCAAAGAAGAGTCGATGATGCAAGAGAGAGTCTGTTAAACAGCATTGATACGCTTCGGCGCGAGGTAGAATAGCACTGATTGATTTGGCTTAAACATAAATAAAATTTGATTCAAAGCAAGAAAATTTTAATGCACTGGGTTAAAAAAGCCTATTTTAAGCTAATTAGCTTAAAGCGTTCTTCACATAAGTTCTTCGAGGTAAGGCATAGCAGCTTTTACTGCTAATCCTTTCTTCACATTAATATTAACAGATCTTAGAGACATCTCAAGGGCTGAAAGTAGTGCAACTGTCTCCTTTTGAGTTATATTCCCAAAATGCCCCATTCTGAGTATCTTGCCCTTTAGATCGCCTAAGCCGTGAGCCAGATGAATCTTATAGCGTTCTCTCAATATCGAGTGGATATCAAAAGCCTTACCTTCAGGGGTGTAAAAGCCAGTTACAGTATTTGCCCTATATCCTTCTTCAGCAACGATGCTCAGATTTAATGCTTCTAAACCAGCCCTTATGGCATCTGCTATGATCTTATGCCTCCTCCATCTATTCTCCAACCCTTCTTCTTTTATCATCAACAATGCTTCACGAAGAGCAAGTAAGATTTGTATGGAAGGAGTAGCAAGATATATTCCAGGCTCTTCCATGAACTTCCTCCATCTTGCCAAGTTCATATAATATGATCGGATGGGAGTCTTTCTGTTCTCAAAGGCATCTAAGGCTCTTTTCGATACAGCCAAAAGGGTTGCGCCTGGAGGGGCGGCTATAACCTTCTGAGAACCTGTTATCACTATATCTGCTCCAAGTTGATCGAAGATTAGCTCACATCCTCCTACACCAGCAACAGAGTCGATGATGCTGTAAACATCATATTTTCTCGCTATTTTCACCAAATCTTTTATAGGATTTGATAAACCATTCGAAGTTTCGACATGTGTAATAGTAACGGCTTTGTAACCATCCTTTGAAAGTTTCTCTTCCACAACATTAGGATCGGAATGCTTTCCTGTCTCAAAATGTAATGCATCGACCTTTGCACCATGTATTGTAGCAAGATCTATGAACCTTTTTCCAAAATAGCCTGTGTCAAGGCATAGAACTTTATCCCCGGGCTCGATAAGGCTAACTATTGCTGATTCCATGCCTATAGTGCCAGAGCCTGATAAAACGAAGGGCATGCCTGTATAATTTACAAATAAGTAGCGAGTCAGGTTTAGAGTTTCTTTAAAGCTCTCAAGGAACCTGTGGTCCAAATGCCCTAGCTGAGGTCTGCTCATAGCCTCTGCTACACGGTGGGCAAGATTGGTAGGTCCAGGGATCATCAATAGCTCGTCTGTCATGGGATGAATTCACGATGATCATAATTAATATTTAGAACCTCAGTTGATAAATTATCATTGGCTTTCATCTTCTTCATCCCTGGACTTTAGCCTTTAAGAAAAAGGATTCTATTAAGTGTTGCTTAATTAACTCTTTTTAAATTATCAAAAAATTAAGGTGGAGAAGGCAGAACCAAGAGAATCGTGAGTTTATGGTGGAGGTGGGGGAGGCGCGGGTGGAGGAGGAGCTGCCCGTGGCTTGTAAATGATGGAAGCTATGCTTACGATTGAACCTATCCATCCTAAGTAATATCCGATTCCAAGGAATGACAAAATCATACCAATAGGAATTCCAGCTGTTGGAGTTACAAAAACGTATGCAGTGAAGATAATCATTCCAATCAGACCTATAATACCGCCTATGAGTCCCTTGAAGAAAGATACAATACCACCTACTATCAGTAGAATTAGAACAATCAGGGCAACGTAGTCTCCGGGAACGGGGGTTCCAAGAATATCGAATCCTATTGCTAGGTTCAGTAGACTCGGATTAAAAATGAAGGCGCTGATCCATGCAAGGAAGGGAGAGATTATCAGAATGATGCCACCTATAATTCCTATGGGATTCAGTTTCATAACCTTCGTATTTTTCCACTTCCTTTTAAAGTTTTAGATCAAGTTGAAAGATAAATAAAAGCTCGTCAAAAATTTAAAAGTAATCTAAAATTTCTCTCAAACTCTTTATGGTTTTTATCCCCAAATTTGAGGCTATATATTCGCTACCAAGATAAAATCCAAGCCCTGCTATTTGAAGAAATTTTGCATCGTTGATTGAGTCATCAACGGCTACACATTCTTTTAAGCTCAAACCTAAAGATTCTACCAATTCTAACAAGGCTAAATGCTTGAACATTAGATCGACCTTCATTATACCATCTCCGGTCAAGAATCCATTCTCATCTGTGCATAGCTCATTGGCATAAACATACTTAATGCCTAATTCCTTGGCAACAGAGTTTGCGATTAAGCTTATCCCCGCGGATATTATCGCAGTTTTCATCCCTTTTCTATGAATAGCATCTATAACTTCCTTTACCTCTTCTCTTAGATTAAGGTTTGATAATATCTCTGAGATTTTTGATATATGTAATGGCTTTGGCCATGCTGCAATATCTCTCTTCATGAACTCTTTGTAATCTATGATTCCTTTACAATATAGTTCATAGGTTTGCCTTGCTATTGATTTAGTGCCAAAGTACTCATGAATAGCATTCCAGCTACTTTTTTGAGCCAATAGTGTACCATCTAAGTCAAAGGCTATGAGCTTATACTTCTTAGCCAATGATCACACCTTTGAACAAATGGCCACTAAGGTTAATAAAGAACTTTGAGTTGGCAGAATATGGGACTATGAGCGGGTGGTTTTTCCCTCCGTTCCGCTATAAAAACCCCAAAAGGGAAAATATATGAAGAGAAAAAATAAGAATATTTGGGATGGAAAAGAGTTAATCTGGGCAGGAAATGGTAAAACCTTCCTAAGAGGGGTTGGAGAAAGTTTTCTAACTCATCCTTTCCTTGAAGAAGCCTATAGCAAGATACTGTCAATTTATAAGCCAAAGATTCATTACAAATTGTGCCTCTTTCTACCTTGCTCTTATGGAAAACCTTACTCACAGTCATACATTCATTATATGATAATAAAATCTTTAAGAAGTTTGAAAAACGATTATGACAAAATCCATCAAGTAATATTGACAAATGCTGGCATCGTCCCAAGAGAGTTAGAGGAGCATTATCCATTTTGCTGCTACGATTGGAACCCTAAGTTTGAAAATTCTGACATAAAAGATAGATACGCTGATGTGCTCTTTAAAAGGCTCAAGGGCTACATCTTAAAATTCAATGATTATTATGAAAAATTCGCTTGCTATCTAAGATGGAACTCTGATACCTATAGAGCAATAAAGAGAGTTGAATTTGATTTTGATTTAAAGATTCCTAACTTTTCTTTAAATTCAATTAGCATAGAGAAATCAGAAATCGATGAGATAGCTTATGGTGTTTATGATTACGAGGATGATCTAATCCTAATAACATCAAAGAACCTTCAGAATTTGATTCAAAGGGTAAAGGAGGCTATAATTTGATGGCTTAAAGGTAGAGGAGAAGTGAGGCTTTTGAGGATTTTATTCTCAGATTAGCATCAGTCTTCGTATATCGATTCCCGTTTTCCAGCATGAGTTACGTAGATCGTCTTTTGTTTTTTATCCACATAGAATATTACCCTGTACTCCCCTAGCCTTATTCTATACATTCTTTCGATGCCTTCGAGTTTCTCAACGTCCGACTCTCTGAGAATTAGGGGGTAGTCAACAAGTTTTTCTATAGACTCCTTTATCTTGTTCTTCAGCTTCTCATTCATGAGGTTCTTTAAGAAATTGGCAACCCTTCTATGAATCAGTATCTTATACTTAGACACTTTTAATTTCCTCTAGAGTTAAGTAATTACCACTTTTCATCTCGTTGATGGATTTTCTTATCTCTTCAATTTCTATTTCGCTCAGCTTCACTTTTGGTAACTCTCTCACTATGACCTCTTCAATTAAGTCCTCTAGAAAATCGAGCCTCTCGTTGATAGCTTTAACCTCCTTGTATATTGCTTCTAAGGTTACACTTTCACTTTCCATGAAGCTCACTAAGGTTGAATAAAAATAAAGAATGAATTTAAGTTTTTACAAATAAGGCTTCATAGAGATATGTGGTATGGAATCGATGACATAATTGCCCTCTTTGAAGGTCAGATAGGGGAGATAATTAATAATAGCATTTAATGAATATAAAAACAAGCCCAACTTTATGCATTAATAAAGATAGAAGTTCTTCTTTTTAAGAGTAAAGGCTTATTAGTAGAATCAATACTTTTTACGATGCTTTATGATAGGTGTAATTTATGATGAAAAAGAAAAAAGGATAATAGCAATATTGAAGGGCTTTGTCTGCTCTTGGAATAGATGCACCTTCTGTTGCTTTTATGAAGAAGCTGCAAAGGATCTTAACGATCTAATCTTAACAGCTAGAGAAATTATCACAAGAATAAAAGGTTTGATGAATGAAAAGCCTGTAGATAGAATATCTTTCTTTAATGGAGGTTCTTTCTTCGAGTTGCCACTGAGCGTAATTCATGATCTCTCAAAGGTAACAAATAAGAAAATAACAGAAATAGAGAGCAGACCAGAGTTTCTTAGCATGGATAGCATTCACCATTTATGCCATATATTGAAACCAAGCAAGCTTATCATAAGGATAGGCCTTGAATCTATTCATAATGACATAAGAAACGATCTTTTGAATAAAGGAATAGAGGATTCTGAGGTGAAGAGGATAATAGTGCTTAGAGATGAAGTGAAGAGTGAGTTCGACGATTCGATAGAATTCATAGCCTACGTTCTATTTGGCATAGAAGGGATTGATGAGAAGAGTGTCATTATGAGTGTAAGAGAGTTCAAAGAGTCTCTAGATGGTGTAATAGCTATAAAGTACAGAAGGTATCATGAATGGATGCCAAAAGAAGCAAAAGTCTCTCAAAAATTGCTAAAATTTCTAAGAATAAATTGCCTTGATGTGGATTTGACAGAATCTGAGATATGGAGAATAAATTATCAACCTTAGATGTTGATAGTAAGATAATTCTTCCTAACCACTTGGATGAATCACACTAACTACTTCTATGCTTTCCCAAGGATTATCTCCTACAAAAGCACCTACATAATTGTAAGCATCATGAGTTGCAGGGTCTACCCAATTCTCGCCTCCAGGGTCTCCCCATGTAGCTTCAATAAGATAGTATTTTTCACCATTATACTCGTAGTATCATCGAGAATCCCTCCCATAGTCATAAAGATCGTCAGGAGGAGAGGATAAGCTAACAGCAAGCATACAATGCCCGCCACCATCAGCCTCGACAAGCAAGATTATCACATCAAAACCCCCAGCAAGCAGTATTGAAGCTGTTAACACTGCTAGGTTATCACAGTCTCCCGATCCTTCAACTATAGTTTCTATAGGATACTTCGTGTATAATGTAACGTTATAGCACATCTGGTGCACCAACTGTACAGCAAGGTTTACAAAGACTTCTTCATCACCATCGCTCACTTGCCAAAGATCATTTGCTATCTCTCTTATCACATCGCTCTCTGAGTCACTCCATGAGTTAGCGGTCTTCGATATATTCCCCTCAGTAGCCCTGTCCTCGAGAAGGGCTGGGGTATGAGTTTCTACATCGAACCTATAATTGTAGTAATCACTGGACTTTACCTTATACCATACATACCAGTATTCATCGGTCTTGTAGTTATATAGAGGAAGCATCGTAAAGTAAAAGACTTCTCTAGTTTGTTTTTCGAACAGACCTAGTGTATCATTTATCTGGTTATAATTATCTTGTAACTCGTTAATTTCGATGACTTTATTCTCATATAGGCTTTTCCATCTGCTAACATCTGGAGATAGAGTTAGGTAAGCAAGTCCGTAGCCTGCAATAGAGCCAATCAGTATGCCCAAAATTAAACCGATTACAACATATTTACCAAAACCTTTCTTCTTTACAATCTCTGGTGGTGGAGGAGGAATATAACTCATAATCGATCCAAGTTTACTGTAAATCTATTCAAAATATTTAACTATTACTCAAAATATTTACATTTCTAGATTATTGCTTTATTACAAAATCCATGAGATGCTTAATTCTTTAAAAGCTTACTAGGGTCAAGACTTTATTACGATGGGCTATACTTTTTTATAATAGACGGAATTTATAACCATTAGCCTTACTAAAGTGTGAAGAAGATTTAACTTGAGCAAGTTAGATAAAGAATCATCAATCATAGACTTTCTTAAGGATTATGAGATAGGCTTCTTATTGGTCCCTGTCAAAGTCATCATCAAGCAGGATTTGCCAGCCATAGAGATAGGCTCAGTAAATCTGCCTGAAGCTCATGAAGGAGATGTGATAGAAGTCCCAAGATGGGTAGCTGAGATTATGGTGCAGATGAACTTTGCTGAGCTTCAAGAAGAGAGCTTTAATTTAGAGCTCTTTAAGGCTTTGAGCAGAGAGCGTATGCAAGATCCTTCACAAATCTCCACTTTGAAGGCCGACTTCTACCCTGAGATGAAGAGACGGATGAAATTGACGAAGTCCATGATGGAAAGAGATGAGAGTTTAAAGGAAGTATATGAAAAGTTTTCATCTTCAGCCTATGATCTTATAGCTTTAAGGACGAGCAAGCTATTATATTTGGCATCATCGCCTCTATCACCAGATTTGGAGAAAAAGATAACCCCAGAAGAGAAGAATCTCTTCGAACTTATTCGCTCTATAATCGAAAATTGGAGGAAGGCAATCCTAGAGGTTGAATGATGTGAGCATAATTACTCCGGCAAAGCTTACTGAAGCTCTGGAATCCTTTCTGAAGACTTTCAAGGATAAAAGTGGCAAATTAAAGTATAGAGCAAGACTCTCCCAGATGGTCTCTATAGGTTCGAAATCTCTAGTAGTAGACTTTGAGGATCTTCTTATGCATAATTTGGATGTAGCGAATAGACTTCAAAATGAGCCTGATGACATCATACCAAGCTTCATCAAGGCAACTTATGAGGCTCTTAGAGCAGAAAATCCTGATTACGCTGAAAGGATTCGTAAGGATATTCAGGTAAGGATAAGGAACCTTACTGATAAGCTGTCTTTAAGGCGAATAACTACAGAGCATCTTGATAAGCTAGTCTCTGTTAATGGAATGGTGGTTAGAGCATCGGAATTAAAGCCTTTAGCATTAGAAGCAGCCTTCAGATGCACAAAAGGGCATATAACAAAGATACCACAATCTGGAATTATTTTAAGAAAGCCTTCAAGATGCTCCGAAGCCAATTGTAAATCCATCAAGTTTGAGCTTGATATGAAGAGTACTGTCTTTATAGATTACCAGATAATAAGGCTACAAGAGCTACCGGAAGAGCTGCCACCTGGACAGCTTCCTCAAGCCTTCGATGTGAGCTTACAAGGAGACATCGTGAATACTGCAAGACCTGGTGATAGGGTCGTACTGACAGGCATAATGAGGGCTGAAGCAGAGTACTCTCAATCTGCAGGAAAGCTTAGACTCTTTAGATCAAGAATAGAAGGAAATTACGTAGAAGTATTGGGTAAAGAGCCCGAGTTTATACAGATAACAAAGGAGGAAGAAGAGCTTATTCATAGTATGGCTTCTCAGCCAGGAGCTTATGAAAGGCTCATAGAATCTGTAGCCCCTGCCATCCATGGTTTCGAGACCCAGAAGGAAGCCATACTCCTCCTCGTTACAGGCTCCCCTCAAAGGGTTATGCCTGATTCCACAACGATCAGGGGCGATGTAAACGTATTATTGGTGGGAGACCCTGGTACTGCTAAGAGTGAGATTCTTAAGTATACAGCTAGGATAGCTCCAAGAGGGTTATACACATCTGGGCGTGGCAGTACTGCAGCAGGCTTGACAGCAGCAGTTGTTAGAGAAAGGACAGGGATGATGATGCTGGAAGCTGGGGCTGTAGTCTTGGCAGATCAAGGTGTCGCAGCGATAGATGAATTTGACAAGATGCGCACTGAGGATAGAAACGCATTACATGAGATGATGGAACAGCAGACTGTAAGCGTAGCGAAGGGAGGGATAGTGGCAACCTTGAATGCTAGAACATCCATCTTAGCTGCTTCAAACCCAATATTTGGCAAGTACGATCCCTACAGGAATATTGCAGAAAATCTGAACCTTCCAATCCCATTATTAACTCGATTCGATCTTATATTTGTATTAAGAGACATACCTGATAGAACCAAGGATGAGCAATTGGCTAGGCATGTATTAGAGTTGCATAGGAAAGGAGAGTATGTCACAGCGCCTCCTATAGATTCTAATCTTCTTCGCAAGTATATAATGTACGCTAAGAAAATTCAACCGATCCTAACGAAAGAGGCGGAGGAGAAGATACTAGAGTATTACCTTGAGATGAGGAAGATAGGTTCAGAGTTCATGATAACTGTCACGCCTAGGCAACTGGAATCCTTGATAAGATTGGCTACAGCAAGAGCTAGAATAATGCTACGTGATAAAGTTACAGAAGAGGATGCTATAAGGGCGATATCTCTTATGAGAAGGATGCTTGAGACAGTTGGCGTTGATGTGAAGACAGGCAAGATAGACCTCGGAGTACTTCATGGAAGGCCTTTGAGCGAAAGAACATTATTGGAGACAGCTTTAGACATATTCAAGACTCTTGAAGGCCCTCAAAAGAATCCAGTAGAAGGTAGAGCATTCATAGACGAGTTGGTTAAGACCAAGAAGTTCACTCAAGAAGACGCTCAAAGGATGCTTCAGACTTTGAATCGTAGCGGTCAGATTTACGAGGTTAAGCCTGGTTTTTACCGAAAACTGTAATGTAGATTGTATCCTTGGGCTGATCCTTGAGAACATTATAAAGACTATATCTTATGCCTATAACCCTGCTCCTCCGCTCGCTTAGACAACTATTATAATAATTAAACAAAAGCATCCTTGTAACGATATAACACAGTATAAGTTTATAAAGCCAATCATATTATACTCAAAAGATGTGATATTATGTCTTCGAAAGTGACTGAAGCTTTGTCTAAGGGCGTCGACACCTCAACCAAGAACCCAAGTTTGTTCTTCCCATCGCTTGCACCAATAGTCATTCAATTGCTCTTCCTCATACTCGCTTACGTAGTCTTCCCGACAAGATACGGCTGGTATCCTTACCTCTACTGGGAAGTCCCAAATGTTTGGCTAATCTGGGGAGGCTATTTTATAGCATCCATCATTTTATTCATAGCTTTATGCATGAGCGTTGACATGGCTAACGATGCTATTAATAAGCGTCCTATGAACATGAAGAAAAGCATGAATCTTGTCACTGGTAAGTTAGGCACTTTGTTCCTCGCTGCCATTATTGCAGGCATACTCTCCTTCACTATAATCCTAATTCCAGTTGCTCTATTAATAATTGTAATTGCCATAATAGAAGGAACAGATGCCATTGAGAGCACAAAAAGGTCTTTCAACTTCTTTGTTAAAAATCTTGGAGAACTCATTATTTTCCTAATAATCCTTATCGTTGTTGGCATCATCGTAGGCATCGGTTTCGTATTCGCTCCTTTCGGAGTAGCTGGGGCTCTAGTAAGCTGGATTCTATACATCGTTGAGGTAATTGTAGAAGTTGTTTTCATAGTAGCAGCTGTGCATTTCTACCTTTCTTTAAGGGCACCTCCACCTCCGCCTCCTCCACCACCTACATGACACAACTATAGCTTCCCCTTAACCAAACTCAAACTCTTTTTATTTTCTTAAAGGGTCCAAGCGCTAAACATGTATTTTTTATTCGTCTCCATTTTTATCATATATTTAAAAGCTATTCATACTCTATAGTTGCAGGGGGCTTAGGAGATATATCCCAATAAACCTCTCCTACATCGCATCGCTTGACTATTTCATTCGCCATTCTTCTAACATCTCTTATAGGAATTTCGTTAACGGTTGCTGTTATAGCACCAACGCTATTGACAGACCTTATGGCAACTACATATCTTGATGAGCCGACTTTAGAATTAACTTTGTACAAAACTCTTGAAAAAGATGTTTTTAATGGTATCTCACTTCCAATCTCTTTTAAAATATCATAGCTTAACTCAGCATGGCTTTCTATGCAGAGGGGATGGCTATAGACCCTTTTACCATCCTTTACCCCTGTAACATTTGCATTTAGAATTTTACAT
>Ga0315314_1004612_pt1 | contig 10283 bp, 19 predicted proteins | sample TDP9_MG_FD_203631 | JGI IMG/M metagenome (GOLD analysis project Ga0315314, IMG submission 203631) | Freshwater sediment microbial communities from Lake Towuti, South Sulawesi, Indonesia - TDP9 | ecosystem: Environmental > Aquatic > Freshwater > Lake > Sediment | place: Indonesia: South Sulawesi... | reverse complement strand
TACCTTGCTTGGCTTTATCGCTAGTGGCATCGCCTACCACAATTGCGGTTTCTTTGACTTTGACGGCTGGGGCGTACCAAGCGATTGGATCAATCCTGAGGTCTATAAAGATGTTAAGCTGGACATTCACACCGCCAATAGTGTGGCGGCGGCTGATGGTTATGCGGCTGTTTGCTTAGAGCGATTTGTTTCTGCTTGATAGAAAGCGATAGAAAATCAGAAAGGGGGCGAAAATGCCCGTAAGTTTCGGACGGTTGCGGGAACGTTTGAAAAATACCGCTTCTGCTACGACTTTGACTGTTCTTGCAGAAGTTGTGCCAGAAGACGAACGTTGGTTTGTAGAGCGTGTTTGTGTAAGGGGCAATACCACCACAGGGGCTGACTGTCTGTTGTCAGTGGTGGTGGCAGGATACAAACACGCTCTTTATTATTTTAAAGACCTAGTTGTAACTGAATGGGCGGCGGTTGACCTTGATCTCTGGCTGTTTAAGGGTGAGTCACTTGCCTTTGAGTGGTCAGGGATTGTCAGCGGCGAAATCGTGGAAGGGCATGTTACAGGTTCGCGGCGTTGGGTGTGATTCTATATGGACTATTCCTTTGAGCTTGCTGTCCCAGCCAACACGCTCATTACTGCTATGGTAGCTTACGAATTAAGTCTACCTGAGGGCGTGATTGAGCGGATTCGTATCTATTTCCCCTGGGGATGCGGCAATTTATGTCACATTCAGATTTACCACAATGAGTCACAGCGATGGCCATCAATTCCTGGGGAATCGTACGCTGGGAATGACATCTTAATCGACTTTGCTGAATCATACGAATTGGTAGAGGCGTGGAATCGTTTAGTCATTCGCGCTTGGAATGATGATGATTTTTACGCGCACCGTCCGGTAGTAGCTTTCACAGTGAAAGCTGTTGAACAAATCCCTGGACAATTGCGGCAAATATCCCCATTTACAGCAATCTATGATTGGAGATTAAAACTGCATGCCCCAAGTCGGAATTTCTAACGAACCGCTAAAAGAAGCAGCATTATTCGCCTGGGACGGATCAGTTTGGCGGCAGCTAAAGATTGATGCTGACGGATATTTGCAAGTTGAATTCGCTACAGCACAAGAAATCAAGGCGATTCAGGCTGACGCCTCATTGCTGAAAGCAACTATCAATGTTGCGGCTGGACAAGAGATAGAGGTTACTCAGCCAACTGCAACAGATTTGAAAGCAACAGTCAACGTAGCGACTGGCCAGGAGATAGAAGTCACACAGCCAATAGCGGCTGACTTGAAAGCCACTATTGACATCGCTACTGTAGTAGCAGAACCAGTTGGGCAACCCGATTGGGCCATTTCTGCTTGGCGACTGGCTGCTAGCAATACCGATTTAGCGGCTGGTACAAATATCCTAAGTCTTACTGCTATTTCTACTGGCGATTACGTCCTTCTACAAGCAGTTTGTGCCCGTTTTGTGAGTACGACTATCAACGAAATTCGCCTATATATTCGTTCGGGAACACATGAGCAGATATTGCTAGACGTTCTTTCACCAACGAATAATTTCTTTCATATTGTCAACGGCGCTTGGGATTTAACTGCTGGTGATATTGTGCGTTGCGTGGTCTATAACGCTACACTTGGCGATGATTTATATCTGTATGCCGCTGGCCGCTTGATCAAGGATTGAGGTTGTAAGATGGCGCACGGCGCACCTGACTACAGCAATGTTGTCAAGGAGCGATTTATACATCGCTTAGACGATTTAGCAGAGCATGCAGTACGACTTGGGTCACTGCATAGCTACGATAGACTTGGTGATATTTTAATCGCTTATGACCTCCGCTACGGAAACACTTGCTTATCAATTGGTGGCGACGCCCCAATTCCTGATTGGGGATTGGGCGCTGACTTTTCAATTAATGGCGGGTATACGCTTAATTTACGGGGGCCTGCGGACCCGACTGAATATATAGAAGCTTACAATCTTGTCTTTTTCAATGCTGTAAGCATATTCGGATTCGAAATAGCTGTTGCCTTTCCAACGCTACCGGGGATACACGAATTATGGCTGTTTATCTGGACAGGATCGCAGCTTTTAGAGGCGGCAATGCGCTATAAGTCAGAAGAAAACAAGTGGTACTACTATGATACGACAGGTAGCTGGACTGAATTACCAGAGGTGGTAGCAACGGGTACAGCGTATGGAGCGTACCATCATATGAAACTAGTCGTAGACGCAGTCAACGCTCTATATGTACGACAAATGCTAGATGGAAACACCCACGCTTTTACAGATATTGGTGTTAAAACGAGCGCTAGTACTATTGCGCCACAACTTAAGACTCTTGTCCGCATTTATCGGCGCACAGCAACTACTTCTCGCTCTGAGATAGATTATTTTATCGTCACTCAGAACGAACCACTATAAGGAAAGGGGGCGTAACTCATGAAACGGTTTCTTGATATGCTAGAAAGCAGCGTGATTGTTCAATCACTGCTTGCTTTAATCATAGTCGGTTGTGTGGTGTTTCTATATGCGACAAATCAAGCAGTACCTGACGCCTTACTGAACATCACTATGCTGATTTTAGGTTTCTATTTCGGCGCAAAGGCGACTATAGCGGAACGGCGCGGCTACAACAGAGCGCGCGCTGAGAGAAAGGATGAGTAAAAGATGGAGTACGAAATCGTAATGGTAGAACGCGTCACATTTTTGGACGCGCGCAACAATCCAGTAGACGGCTATCGAATTACCTTTCAAATAGCCGATACTGGGATTACCGACTGGGTAGATGTCCCCGAACGGCTTTACGAGCGTGAATATGTAGAGCAACAAATTGTGGCCAAACTAGAACGTCATTCTAAGATGCTGGGGTGGGTTGCGTGATGGATTTTCTTTCTCTCATTCAACTACTTTTTTCTGGCTTGATTCTTGGATTCATCGTTGATGACGTGGTCAACTGGTTCAATGAGAATTACAGCCAACTGACTGAGATAGTGGTTGAATGGTACGAAAATACCAGGGACGTTGTCAAGGACTATTGGCCAAACGTTACCTGGTATCTTTGGGGCTTTTTTGCAAACGCAATGAAAGCTCTTTACGACTTATGGACTCGTACCTTGAAACTCATTGAAACATGGTGGCTGCAAGCTGAAAAAACCTTGTACCATTGGAAAACCAAACTTGAACTACTTTTTGACCATTGGTGGGAGAAAGTCGACAAAATACTTTATGAGTGGTGGCTACAAGCGCAAAACGTCCTTTACAACTGGCGCACACGGGTTGAGAACATCATCTATTGGTGGTACGATCAAGCTCAGCGTATTTTGTCTACCTGGTGGTATCAAGCGCAAAATATTTTGTACTTTTGGTACGACCAGGCTCAAAAAGTCCTGAATACTTGGTGGAGTTGGACAGACGTTGTCCTGAATAAAGGGAAAACTCAGATACAGTTTTACCTCAGTGTGTTTACAAACGCGCAAAAACTATTGGCGGATTGGTGGACAAAGGTTGAATTTATTTTCACGCCCGACGGTTGGACAAAGCTTTCTGCTTTCTTGGTTGACCCCTTAGGAACGATATGGGCTTATCTTTTCCCCGAATTGCAGCGACGGGTAGAAGACTGGTTGCTCTCAATCTGGTAAGGCGCAAAGGAGAAGAAGAATGCCCTATCAACGCCCCATCGAAATTCCCCCTGTTATACCTCCTGGCCCTCAATATCTCCCTGATCGACTAGCCTCAAAAATTGAGAACGTAGTCAATCGCCTTGGGGTTTTGATCTTTAATGCAATTTTTGAGCCAACGATTGACTTGGTGCAGCAAGCAACCGACTATGTAGCCAGAGAAATATACAAAGAGATTAAGCCGTTAGCCGACCCCTTTCTAGATGACCTCCTTGAAAACCCCCACGTTCCTGAGAACATCAAACGCGCCATTCGCGGCTTTCGCACAACACCACCGATTCCGGCAGCGGCAATTTTTGGCAGCCTAATAATGGCTTTAATTGTAGCGGCGGCGATGGCGAGTTTCGGGGCAATTTCGCAAAGGATTACCCATTTCGCCAATCGCGTTATGCGTCCGGCACGATTGCCTGTTGCTGACGCTATTCGGGGATTTTGGCAAGCGGGACTACCTTGGTCACTTGTGCAGGAACACATGGCTGACCAGGGCTGGTCGGACGGAATAATCGAAAAACTTCCGGATATTTTGAAACCCCTATTGCCCGAGGGAATGATCTTGCAGTTGATGTTGCGGGAAAAAATATCGGATGCGAGAACAACGGGGGAATTGGGGAAACGGGGTTATGATACGGAAGAAATCGCCTGGTTAAAGGAGTTGGCTCATCTCATTCCAACAGTAGCTGACCTAGTCCGAATGGCCGTCCGAGAGGCCTGGTCACCAGAGGCGATTCGTGAATTCAAATTACATGACGAGTTTCCATCTGAATTTGCTACTTGGCTTGAAAGGCAAGGAATGAGCCGTGAATGGGCCATGAATTATTGGGCGGCACACTGGGAATTACCAGGCGTGATGCAAATCTACGAAATGTTGCATCGTAGAGTGATTACTGATGCACAATTCGACTTGTTACTGAAAATGCACGATGTTGTGCCAACCATGCGTCCTTGGCTTAAAGCAATCAGCTATGCGCCGTACACACGCGTTGACATAAGACGCATGTATCAAGCTGGGGTACTGGATCAGGAGCAAGTCTACTGGTCTTATCGGGATATTGGGTACAACCACGAACGCGCAACCAACCTGACGAAATTCACTGTTTTAGACGCCCGTCAAGCAGAGAAGGATTTAACGAAAGCGGATATTCTATGGGGTTTTCGGGAAGGGGTTTTCACAGAAGCAGAAGCAATTGGCCATATCCAAGGCCTGGGGTATTCACGAGAAGAAGCGCGCTTCTACATCGTTCGTGAGAAGCACGTACTAAGAGAAGAAGAAATTAATGAAACAATTGACTTAGCCAAGTTGCGCTACATGAACGGTATTATCGATGAGCAATCTGCAATTGCCCGTTTAGCGGCGCTCAATCTATCCGCTAGACGGATCACGCGGACAATGAATCGGTGGGAGATTGAACGACTGAAAAAGATCGTTCGCCCATCGGTTGAAACACTGGCGAAATTGTATGTCGCCAGGATTATAAAGAAAGAGAGGTTTGAAGAGGAGTTAAAGCTACATGGATTTTCCGACGTTTATATCCGGTGGTATGTTGAATTGTATGAACGAGAAAGGGGGGATTAATCTATGTCAGAAGAAAAGAAGGGCTTGGAAAGCGCAATAGAAGCTTTCAAGCGGATAGCTGAGGAAGCCAAAAAAGCGGCTGAGGAAGCGCGTAAAGCAGAAGAAGAGGAAACAGAAGAAGAAACGGCTTAATCCGTCCATTACGCTGTAATTTTCCCGAGAAGATTCGCCTAGCAAGGCGCTTGCGAATCTTCTTTACGGTGATCAAGTCGGGTTCTTGGCGTTCAAACATGCCAGAAACGCCAAGAAACTGATCTTGCTCAAATTCGTTAGGCGCTATTTCGATAGCGCTCTTTTTTATTCCTTTTCTAATTATCAGATTATCAAGCCGATAGTCTTTTGGCGCGTTTATAATCAAGTGAGCGCCAGAAGCGCTCACCTTTAGCGCGCCAAGACGACCTGGATTTATCTCAGACTGCAACTGCTGATAACCCCGTTCATTTACAATCAAAGAATCTGTATCGCAGTAGAGGACGTTCATTCGACCTGCGATTTTGATCAATTCCCAAAGACGCATTCGCCCTCTAGCGGTAATTTCGGCGGCGATGGCCACAAAACTGTTGTAGCTACCAGAAGAGGCACGGCGCTCGAACACTTTACCGCCAACATAATAGTGTTCATAGCGTTCGTGGGATGATAAGTCATACCCACGCTCAATTCGACAAGCGTTCGCCTCGCAGTTCCCGATAATCTTATCTTTCAACCCCCGCTGGCCAAATTTCCCATATAGCGCATTCGCCATTAATTTGCAACACCAGGCGAATGTCAATTGACCTTTACTCTCATATTCTTGTCGCAAGCGCCAGAAATAGTCAGCGTATGAGGATAATATTCGACTTTTTCGATAAATCGCGCACAAAGCAACGTGTTTCACCCAGTTTCGTTCGATTGCGTACTTTAGCTCTGGCGTGGTTAAAGTCGTGTGAAACGTCCCAATGGGGTAACAAATATGCTCATCAATAAGAGTGGGGAACACTGGTTCAGCGACTTTAACCAACACATCAGCAATCACGCAGCGAAACGATAAATAATATCGTAGTAATTCAATTGGAATCTCACGCTGAACAGCAAGTAACTCACGGGGCCACTCAAAGCTTGACATAACGTGTGAGTACATGGCATTCACATCAAGCAAATAATAAGTGCTATCTGTGAACTCGCCCTGAACAAAACACTCTACTCTAGCCCCCCGATACCCACGTCTTTCCAGAGCAATTGCCTCTTCATTATCATGGATAATGATAGGATAGTCCATAAAGCGATGACGATAGGCGGTAAATGCCTGGGAGGCAATCGTTTCACGAAAATCGCCTAAATCGTGAGCCTCTAAGAAATCCAGCCACATCGCCCAGGCGGCAACCATGATCCGCACATCGTTACGACAATATTCAGCCAGTTGCTCATCGGCGCAATGCGCAAAGTCAATTTCTTTCTTCTCTAGATTGACTGTTTTTCCGAGTTGTGCCAAGGGCACGGCGAAAAGATTCATATTATCAATGACGTGTAACGAAACGTTCCCACGCTTGAAACGCAAAATAGTGGTCATTCCCTTACTGTAGAATGATTGCAACGACCAGCCCCGTTGCGCCAATTCCGAAAACCCACGCAAAACACGAAAATCGAAGGTGACATTGTGCGCAATCAGATAATAGCGCGATTTAGGCGTCACTAATCGTTCAACCCAATCCCAAAATTGATCAGTACTAGAAAAGAAAAGACTGCTTTCACGCTGGAAAGCAGTCTTACGTCTTATCCGCACATATTCCGCATAGCCAAGTCGCAGCGAAAACGTTCGCTCCATTCCTTCTAACGGAATTTCGTTCGTTTCTACGTCAACGAAAATCAAGTGACAAGGCCGAGCAGAACGAACGTTCTTTTGTAAGAAATGGATCATTTTTCGCTCCAAATCAACCTGGTGCACCAGGCATTTTCCACGCCTCGGTGACTTCCCAATATCCTACAGCCAATTCAGAGAGCGCGGCGTCATAAGGGAATAATTCTGCAACACCCAGGATTTCGCTTACAGAGAGACGGCGATCCGTCATTACCGTCCAATACCCAAGATGTTCTACCCCCTCTTCATCTTCCCACGTATACTCAATTTTATACATAAAATTGGCAGCGAGATCAAGGGACGTTTCAGCATGCCATCGCAGGGGAATCGGCTGGTCAATGGGATATTCTTGCAATAGCTCATAGACCTCTTCCCCCCAACGGATTTGCTCATATTCCCGCTCAATCTCTTCAACAGTGGGAAAGCCGAGGCCGCTCCTAATGAAAGTAGCAGTTGCTTCTAACGCACTCAATCCGGCATGGAAAGCTCCCTGTGCCCAGGACGCAAATTTCTGAAACATCAGCGCAATTCCCGAGGGACGTCAATATAATCCCGCAAGCCCGTCACGCGCTCTTCTAATGTCATGGCCAACCGAACGATGGCTATTAGCTCTCCATCAACAGGAGTAAAGGATTCCCCCGTTCGGTCCGCTATCCAATAGGCGCAAGCCCGAATCCGCTGACATGCCTTTTCCATAGATTCAAGCTTGCGTCCCATCTTAAGCCGATTGCTGCTTCCCATTGGCTAGCCTCCTTTCTTTTCGATAGCAAGGGATGTTTCAGCGACCCAAAGCCAAAATCTATCCCCCTTGATTATCGCCCGCCAAAACTTCCGCTGGCGAATCGGATTCCGGTATCGTTGGCAGCATATGCGATTGAGAAATCGCCTATAGCAAAAATAGCGGTAGATTCGTCGCCTATCCCGATCACTGTTGCGCTTCATCTTCATTCCCCTTTATCCGGTAATAGGCTAGCAACGCAGCCCGACATCGATCGACTAGCTCATCAACTTCTCCTTCCGTCAAGCTAGTAGTGAGAGAAATTATCAGCGCATAGCGCTTAGCCCATTTCTCAATAGCCTCTCGGGAAATTGGGGCAAAAAAGAAAGAATCTTCTTTCCTTAACATGATTATCCCCTTTCGTGTAGTGTGTTCTCTTAATACCGGTCTTAATAGTAAGAATCCTAGAAAAGACGAAAACCCCATTGCTGGGGTTCTCGCCAAGCGCCAAGATCAAGTTGGACGTTGAATCAAAATCCGATACCGTCCACTCGGATGATCCACATCAAGATATTCATGCCCTTTTCCGTCAATCTCAATGGTAGCGAGGTTACAATCTGCATATTGAGGAAGCAGATTGTCAAGTGCGTCAATCGGATCAACGCCCTCGCCAACCTCAATAATGTTGTCAAATCTTTCCCCGCCTCGCCAAACCTCAGGCATTTTAGACCCTCCTTTCCTTATACCATGTTACTAAAGCAGTTTATTGGACGTCAAAGTAACGCCCAACTTTGACAAACTTTGCCCGAACGGGTAAGTACCCTTCAAGCTGGTACATCTTTTTTCGTAGAACCTCACCCCCAATCAACAAGCGTTTTGGTTCGCCTGCATGAAGGATAATCCCAAGCCAGGCTTCCCCAAAGCGTGTTTCAATCCGTTCAAGTGAGCAAATCACTACAGGCTGCTCCAAGATGTCGGACACTTTACAATCGTAGAAAGTACCAGTTTCCAGTAAGTCAGAAGCCATTAGAATGGTATCTGGCGCGGTACTAAATTGCTGCCAGATAGCATCTAGAACATTACGATTGTAAGAGCCATCTTCATTCAGAATCCCAATGTGTGCCATTTCGTGGTCGGACATGCTAACGCCTCCTTTCGTTTTATTCTTCTAACATTTGACATAACTCAAACAAATGGGCCAGAAGAACCTTTTGCTGTTCAGTGACTCCTTGATCCTTCAAAAAGTCTATCGCGGTGCTAAGCCCCAAGAGCAAAAGACGCCACTGTGACCCCGTCAATTTTAGAGTTACAATCACAGCTTGCGCACCACGTTGGCGATTTGCCATAAGCTTATCCCCTCCTTTCACCTTCCCCCAATCGTGCTCTTAGGCACAATTTAATCCGGATGAGCAACGAACCAATTTCGCCTTGGTGATAGCGCATTTGCTGCATAAGCGACCCGGGTGACCCGCAAGCATTACCCTCAATATACAGGGGGCAACCGCTTTCACAGTGAGGATAATACAAGCAAAGAGCACACTCGTTCCAAAGAGCCTGTTTCAACTCCCAAAGCGCGTCCTGTACCCGGGCGACCTTTCGCAAGGCCGCTTGGATAGCCTCATGTTCTTCTAGCGATAACGACCTCTCAGACGTATCAAGCGTACTCATCTATCCCCTCCCGTATTTCGCTATCTTTCGATGTTCGGCGCTGATACTCCAACTCAACCCGCTTCTTGATCAGTGAGTCCTTAATGCAGCGCAAAACAAATTGGAAATCGTCCAAGTCGTCAACCATTCGCTGAAAGAGGCTTCCAAGATCATTGCATCCCACATCGTGTTCGTATAACGGACAAGCACGACAGCAAGGCCTGTAATACCAGCAAAGAGCGCACTCGCTCATAAGAAGAGTTTTCAAAAGATGGTACGCCTCTGACAGTACTTCGGCCTTGTGCAAAGCCAAATCGATAGCCCGACTTTCACTTAGCCCAATGTCACCATTGAAAATACTTGGTTGTCTCATTTGAACCTCCTTATTTTGATTCTGGTCTTAATAGTCTAAGCGGTGAGCAATCTCATCATCGGCGGCTATAATCCCCCAGCGTTCAGCCTCATGCTCATCGGCGCGGCGCGCAAATATCCGGCGCACATCACGCGCAATACGGGGATCACCAAAGCAATAGGGACAGCTATTCGCAGGAAAATATTTTTCCCCGCACAGTGGACAAAAGACTCTTTTCATTTTTCCCTCCTATTTCTTTAATTGTTTCTAGCTATAGTATACCACATTTTGGAGTAAAATACAAGAGGATTTTCCACGAGTTTTTGACCAGGTTGGGGAAAACACTATGTACAGAATACTTATCAACTTTCATTTACAACTCTCCTACCAACTCTCATTGTCAAGAGTACGAAAGAAACTGCAACTGAAACCGATCACTTCCCCACCACAAAAGTGGGAGGCCGTCCCTAAAAAGGGGTAGT
>Ga0315314_1004611_pt1 | contig 10285 bp, 12 predicted proteins | sample TDP9_MG_FD_203631 | JGI IMG/M metagenome (GOLD analysis project Ga0315314, IMG submission 203631) | Freshwater sediment microbial communities from Lake Towuti, South Sulawesi, Indonesia - TDP9 | ecosystem: Environmental > Aquatic > Freshwater > Lake > Sediment | place: Indonesia: South Sulawesi... | reverse complement strand
CCCGACAGACTGAGGCCCGCAGAGTTCGAGGACATACGAGACGGCAGCCTTTTCATCTACCCAAAGTATTCCGACACCGTGGTCGTTGGCTGTTCCTCCGAATCCTTCCACGACGCCCACCTACCCTACCCGGTGCACCTCTTCGGCTCCGTGGTCGTGGCGATGGGCCTCCTACAAATGTGGCTGGTTGCCCACTCGATGGGCTATGGCGTTGGCTGGATGGCCCTAGCCATCTCAGACCCGAGGCATAGGGAAATGATTTGCGAGCGGCTGGGAATCCCCAGAACGTGGGACCCCATCGGAATCTTGTGCATCGGCGTTCCTAAGGAGAAGAGGATGCTGGGACCGTCTCGATTCCCGATGGAGGGAGTCATGTACAGCGAGAGGTGGGGAAACCCCTACAAGAGGATCGCGTTCAGGAAGGAACCGAAATGACGGAAATAAGCATAGGACTACGCCCAGAGGCTAAGGAAAAAATGAGCGAGATAGCCAAAGACTGCAACCTACCCTTGGAAAGGGCATGTGAAATCATCCTCTCCGAGTTTGCTAGGCTGGAAGGAGGACGCATCTACGTCGGAACATGGAGAGAAGGCAACGGCTTAATGTTCGTTGTTCAATGGCCCTTCCTCACCGGCCTAGTGAAGCTCAAGGGAGAGGAACTAGCGAAAATGGGGGTGAAATGATTGGCAGAAAAATATAGAAGGGCTCCAAGTGGGGAGTGGCTCGGGTACCCAGTGCTGAGCTTAGAGGACATCGAACACGAGTCCTTCAAGTTCACGAAGCACGTTTCACAGTCGCTGGTAGAGAACAGAAAGGGCAGAGTCTACCTACGGATGGACCACGACTTCTATCAAAGCTTCCTCGCTACAGTGGGGAAGAAGTTTGGCAACATCTCAGCCTCCAGCGTTGAAAGAGCCGCTTTAGAAGCAGTTAAGGCTTGGGTTGAGAAGGAGGCTCAGTCCCAATGAGCACAGTGAGCGCAAAGAAGTTTTTCGAAGCCGTCGCGATGAAAGCGAACAGAAGCAGCGAAGGAACGAGAATCATGAGAGAGTGGGCTGGGCACTACGACGGAAAGGTCATCCAGTTTGAAACCGACACCGAAAGGTTCCATCTGGTGATCGCAAACGAAAAGATGAAAGTCCACGATGGAGAGTACCCCGCCCCAGACCTCACGTTCAAGGGCTCTTCCAAGCTGATCTCCGACATCTTCACGGGCAGAAAACGCATAGGAGACGCTATGAAGAGCTGGGAGCTAGTGCTGATAGGCGCCGGACACGAGGGTTTCGCTCTCGGAAGGTTAATTACCACTGTTCTGCTGGAGGTTTAGTTGTGGAGTAAAATCATCTTTGAGCAAATTGAGCGTTAATCTACTGCCTAATTTTTCTGAATGTTTCATTGCGCCAATCACAGCAATTGATTTCGGATGAAAAGATTGTACACCTCGCTCTAAATATGCTTCTTCTGACCGGGTTCAAGGAAGGTTTACTAATGTTTTTAGTCTTCACTCTCGCACTCAATATTCCAATTTCTAAGGCGTCGAAAACTAATATCCGATTTCTCTATTTGGCACACTATTTTCAGGGCTTTTCTGTGGCAGCGCTTTTACCAGCGATGCGGCCGAAGATGAGTGCTTTTGCAAGAGCAGTACCGCCATGGTATAGTTCTCCATGGACTCCACCCATTATTTCGCCTGCCGCGTATAGTCCTAGAATGATATTATTGTAGGTGTCTAATACTTGGCATTTTGTGTTAACTCGTAAGCCACCTAAGGTCAGAACGACTACAATCTGTATTGGGCCTATAGAGTAGAATGGAGGAGTTTCTATTTTGCGCAGAAGCGTAGTCCTCTTAAATTCCGGGTCCTCCCCTAAATCGCAATCTCTATTCCATTTGACGATTGTCTCCTCTAAAGCATCCGGATTTAACCCCAACGCGGTAGCTAAGTCTCTGATCGTATCCGCCACATGAACCCAAGGTATCTTCCGTGTTTTAAGTAGCTTATTGGATGTGGGTATGACTGGCTTGGATTCTTTCCATTCTCCCACACGCGACTATCGAGTATATAAAAGTAGGCTTTGTCTGGTTGATTTGGAAGAATTTCACCTCCCAGCCATGCTGGGTGTACGTCTTCTCTGTAGAATCTCTTCGCTAGCTTGTTAATGAAAATGCCGCCAATACGTCTATACGCTATTGGTATTAGAAATAGAGGCACACTTCTAACTCCAGGTTTTATCACTAGACCATTTGCATATGTCGCGGCAGCGTGCATATGCGTAGTATCTGCGCCTATTGTTTGAGCCATTTGAAGACCATCTCCCGTGGATCGTGGAGAAATTACGTGCAAGCCTCCTTTTATGGTTGTGAGGTATCTATCATATAACTCAGTGTTAGAAAAGAATCCGCCGGTGGCAAGTATCACTGCTTTTCTTCCCTTGATGTTAATAACGCCTTCTCTCGTTTTCGCTTCTACTCCTAACACCCTCCTTGTGACTGGGTCTTGGATCAATCTCGTGGCCTTTGTTTCGAATAAAATGGGGATGTCCCTTGCTTTAACCTCCTTCTCCAATACCTCAACATACGGCTTTCCAGTGGAGGTAGGAAGCTCTAATCCGGCCCCTTCCTCTGGGCCTATGATAGGTTTATGTATCCCGTAAATGGAAGGTTCTAACAGACCCATATCTAGAAGCTTATCCATAGTCTCGCCAGACTTTTCTACGAAAACCCTTAATAGCTCTGGAATGTTGGAATGTTTTCCATAGGCCATCAAAAGATCGTAGTACCTATCTGGTGGATAAGAGATGCCCTCCTTTCGGTATATCCTGTTATCTGAAACGGCAACCCCTCCGCCAGACATCGCTGTTGCTGAGGAATATAGGGTAGGAGCCTTTTCTAGGAGAAGCACATCTACTCCAGCATCATGTGCTTCAATAGCCGCGAAAAGCCCCGCCCCCCCTGCACCAACTACAAGGACATCCGTCTCTTTGTCCCATCTCTGAGGCTGCCATTGTTTTGTTTTTGCTTTTTTTGCTTTTGGTGAGGCACTCATGTTTCAAAATACTTTGCGTTTATCATTTAAACATTATTGACAAAAATTTTGCGTTTACACACTTGAACTTTCGCGATAGCTATCGCTTACGTATCTCTGTATGTCGTCTTGCTTGGGGTGTTGTTAATATTCATTTCCCTTGTAGGAATTATCTAGTTTCACGTGTAAAATCATGCCTTACATACGTTGAAATTAGCCCCTCGGATACCTATTTCTTGCTTCTCCCCAGACTTAACTAGCCTTAAATGTCGTTTTCGTTGATAGTGTTCGCCTTCTATGCCGAGACTTAACTTGTCATCATTCCACATCGAGGTGAAAGTTTTTTACTCATGAAAAAGAAAGTCTATCCTTCAAGGTGGTTCGATGTCTCTGACACATGATCTTAAGGACAAAGCTAGAGAAGTAGGATTTGCGTTGGTCGGGGTTTCAAGCCCGGAAAGATTGAGGAACCTTCCCCACGGCGCGGTAGGCAAGATTATCAACCTGCGTTCAGTAGAGGAGGAGTTCTCGTTCGCCAAGTCTGTAGTACTGCTTGGCTTTCATGCGTGGGATAAGGCGTTTAACTTGGCGATAAGTGCGCCCAGTTGGTTGGGTTACGGCATGCACGACCCGAGCGAGCGTTTTGAGTGGTATCAGTTCTACTATGAGATCGTCAAGAACATGGCATGGGGTCTCGTCGATTTTCTAAGAAAGAGAGGTTTCGAATCTACTATTTCCCTTCGTATTCCGCTCAAGCCAGCAGCTGCTATAGCAGGTTTGGGTTACCAAGGGAAAAACACTCTGTTGGTGACCCCTAACTTTGGGCCTAGGGTCAGACTTGTCTCTGTATTAACGACCGCTGAGCTTGACCTGGACGAGCCATTTAAAGAAGACCTCTGCAAGGAATGCGAGAAGTGTGTCATCGCTTGTCCAACGAAGGCCTTAAAGCCCTACAAGCTGATGATAAACCGGTGTATGACCTACTCTGCGGAAAGCCCTCGTTCTCCAGATGTTGAACACGACGTTAGGGTGTTAGAAAGAAAGCTTCTTAGAAGGCCCTCTCCAAACAGTTACATAGAGTGTACAATATGCATTGATGCTTGTCCTATTGGAAAGTCGCGTCAAGATTGGATGTAGGCTTATGTTAAAATAACCGCTATCTTTCTTGTTTTCGTTCTTAGGTGGTTCATGACGTAGTCAGCAGTGGTAGGCAACGATAGCAGAGAAAACCTTTACGCCATTTACCGGAGATTCACATTTCTTGAAGGTCTTAAGCTGTTTAAGGAATGCATAAAAGGGAAAGATAGCATAAATCTCACTTTGCAACATTTCATTACGTTGGGGGTTTAAGAACATTGGAGATAAAAAGGGTGGCGGTAATCGGGGCAGGAGCCATGGGTTCTGGCATAGCCTACCTTTGTGCATGGAAAGGCTATAACGTCTCTGTCAGAGAAATCAACGAGGACCTGCTCAAACGAGGAATGGGAAGAATCCGGGAGATGATCGTCGCTGGAGTGAGCAGAGGAAAGCTAACCCCGAGGGAGGCTGAAGAAATCATGAGGAGGGCCAAGGGAACCACGGATATCACTGAGGCGGCGAAGGACGCAGACATCGTGATTGAAGCCGTGTTTGAGGACATAAACATGAAGAAAGAGGTGTTCAAACAGCTTGCCGAGGCTTGTCCTCCTCACACCATACTGGCTTCCAACACATCAGCGCTAAGCATCAGCGAGATGGCTTCTGCAACCAAACGTCCCGACAAGGTCATAGGTCTTCACTTTTTCAACCCAGCATACGCCATGAAACTGGTGGAGGTGGTGATGGGAAACCAAACCTCTGAGGAAACGAGGAGAATCGCTAATGACTTTGTGATTTCCTTAGACAAGGAGACGGTCACGATGAAGGACACGCCTGGATTTGTCGTGAACAGAGTGCTGAGCGCAGCCATGGGCGAAGCCATCTTCCTACTGCAGGAAGGAGTAACCTCAGCCGAGGACATTGATAAGGCAATAATGCTAGGCCTAAATTGGCCCATGGGCCCGCTTAGACTCGCTGACTTCGTGGGATTAGACATAGCCTTAGACGTGGCCAAAACCATATATGGGGCGCTTGGGGAAAAGTATAAGCCTCCCTCACTGTTGGAGGAAAAAGTTAAAGCTGGTCATCTCGGCATGAAAACCAGAAAAGGCTTTTACACCTACTGAGGCGTTAATTCAAATTTTCTTCCTTTTATTTTGGTTTACTAATCAACCGAAATAATTGATTACCTAAATACTCAACAAGAAAGCTACAATTAAGAGCCAATGGTAGTGTTGATTTTCCTCTTCACACAATGTGAGAGTCCGTGATCCGTTAACTAAAACCTTGAAAAATTATATCTGGTAGCAACTCGTTTAATTATAACCATCCAGAGTTAAGGTGAGAACATTGGGTGGAGAGCTTCAAGAAGTTGGAAAGGTGACGCATTTTTTCGCAAAGATAAGTGTGGCAGTCATAGAACTGAAAGCTTCAATCTCAGTTGGCGATCGAATCCTCATCAAAGGACCCACCACAAACCTTGAACAAACGGTGGGATCCATGGAGATAGAACACAAAAGGGTTACACGAGCAGAGTCTGGTCAAAGCATCGGGCTGAAAGTGGACGACCGCGTCAGAGAAAACGACACAGTCTACAAGATATCCTAAAACTAGCCATTCTCTTTCTTTTCATAACCAGCGATGACCAGTAGTTTTTGTACTTTCGCAAAAATTAGCTTGCCACTTCTTGTTGAGCACAGGGCGATTCCAGTTGAAAAGAATGACAAACTCCAATTTCCTCATTGCCTTCTCAGCGCTTTCCTCCGCAAGCTCCGCAAGAGATCTTACAATTACGGCTTTTTGTCGATTAACTATGTTTTCCGTCGCCAGCTTCTTAACGAGCTCTCAGCCACGCTCAATATACTGAATCAGCCCGCTTTCGTTGATGGTCTTGGCCTTATATGGATTCAGTGTGGTCGCCAGAAGGCGCAGGCCTCTTCTAATAAGTTGACGTTTATGTTTTCTTTACGGCAGAGTACCTTCTCGTCTCTTAGGGGGTTTCTTAGGTAGGTGGAGTATTGTTGTTTGAAAGGGATCTTTCTTCTCAACAATCGAATTTCACGGGATTCGAGCCTTCGGTTGGCATACCCGCAGTTTCCGCAAATCCTAAACATAGCCGCCTCGCTTTTCGACGACATGAGACAAGCCACCGATGCACACGCGTTTTTATACTGATACTGGAAGAAGACCAATTTTTTAGCACTAACTACCATTTTTTCACCCCAACCAAATAACAATGATATCGTAATATTTAATACAATGCTCTTGAACACCTCGTTCAACTTTTTGAACAGTTGGCGTAAATTGAAGGGGAACACACTTCGAGCTTACTCTGGCACCTCTGCAAGCTTCGCATATAACGGTTGGGCTTAGACGAATCCAAAGACACATGGTTTCTCGAGCTCTGCGCTAGCGATGTACCATTTGGGAAAAAGGCGAAATCATTAAGGAACTCATAGTCTTTCGGAAAGAAAACCACTAGCAAGCTTATTTATAAAGGGTTTCGGAATGAATTCCCTAGGTAGAGAAAAGGCTTTTACTAGTATTGAAAATAAATTAGCAAGAGGTGAAAATCACGTCGTATAAGACTTTGCTGTATTCTAAGGAGGCAAGCTTTCTAGCTCCAGAAGAGGAAAATATAGGAGTTGTCACGCTGAACCGACCTGATGCACTTAACGCGTTAAGCATGGATGTCTTGACGGAGCTCGACAATCTGCTGGAAGAGATAAGGAGAGACGAAAAAATTAGGGTGGTTGTGATCACGGGAGCAGGTAGAGCCTTTAGTGTCGGAGCCGATCTTAGAGAAGCTGGGACAATGGACGAAGCTGGCGCAAGAGCCTTCATCGAGTTTGGGCAAAGGGTGTTCAACAAAATCGAGGATTTCGACAAGCCGGTCATCGCATCCATTAACGGATTCGCCTTAGGTGGCGGACTGGAACTAGCTTTAGCGTGTGACGTACGAATTGCGTCTGAAAATGCGAGAATTGGAGTTCCAGAGGTAGGCGTCGGCCTAATCTCAGCATGGGGCGGATGCGTTCGTCTTCCTAAGGTGATAGGGAGAGGGAAAGCCACAGAGCTGGTTCTCACTGGTGGACAAGTAGACGCAAAGGAAGCGGAGAGGATAGGACTGGTTAATAAGGTGGTTCCCCCAGACGAGTTAAGCTCAACAGTGATGTGGACAGCGGGAACAATAGCGACGAAGGCACCCATCGCAGTGAAGTTGGCGAAGAAGATAGTGGCTAAAGCCATAGAAATCAGCGTAGAGGAGGGTAACAAAATGATGGCCGACGCCGCCATTACTTGCTTTAAGACTGAAGACATCCAGGAGGGTGTGAGGGCAGTATTTGAAAAGAGAAGCCCACAGTTTAAGGGAAAATAAACTCTGTCATCCCCCTTCTTTTTCAAAATCATGGAGAGAAGTTCCTTGACTGAGAAAGTAGGAATAGTGGGTGTAGGGCACGCGAAATTCGGGAAGAGAACCGACGCCACCATCAGGGAATTAGCGCACGAAGCTGTGAAACCAGCACTGGAAGACGCTGGAATCGACACTGGCGACATCGACGCCTCAGTCATAGGGGTTGCGGGCGAAGAGTTCGCGATGCAGGGCTCCCCGGGTGCTCTGATACATGATTATGTGGGAATGAGGAACAAGCCGATGTTCAGAGTGGAGGCTGCCTGCGCCACGGGAAGCGCCGCAGTTAGAACTGGATGGTCGCTAATAAAGGCGGGTCTTGCAGAAGTGGTTATCGTGATTGGAGCCGAGACCATGACGTCCGTAGGGACGCCGAGGGCAACCGAACTAATGGCTCGTGCTGGAGACACTCGCTGGGAGTATCCCTTCGGCATCACCTTTCCAGGCTTCTACGCCCTCATGGCTACAGCCCACATGCAAGAGTTTGGCACAACGAGGGAACAGCTCTCCATGGTTTCAGTCAAGAACCACATGTATGGAGCCATGAACCCCTACGCCCACTTGCAAAAGGAGATCACGCTGGAGGAAGCGATGAAGTCCATCGCCATATGTCATCCACTAAACCTCTACGACTGCTGCCTAATATCCGACGGAGCAGCAGCCGCCATCCTGGCTAGCGAAGAAAAGGCGAAAAAGATCACCGACACGCCTGTCTGGATAAAGGGCTTAGGAACAGCCTCCGATACGATGATGATTAGTGAGCGCCAAACTCTAACTGGACTAACAGCAACCAAGATAGCGGCAGAAGAAGCCTACAAGATGGCGGATATCGCGCCCGACGATGTGGACGTTGCCGTGGTTCACGACTGCTTCACCATAGCCGAGATCATGGCGTATGAGGACCTGGGGTTTTGCAAAAAGGGCGAAGGTGGAAGGTTCATAGAAGATAAGCAAAGCTACATCGGTGGAAAGACTCCTGTCAATGTTGACGGTGGATTAAAATCGAAGGGACATCCGCTCGGCGCTACTGGCGTTTCCATGACCGTTGAAATCACGAGACAGTTAAGAGGTGAGGCGGGCAAAAGACAAGTAGGCGGAGCAGAGATAGGACTGAGCCACAACATCGGAGAAACCGGCCAATACTGCTTCGTCCACGTATACTCGAGGTGAACCCATGAAGTTTGGATACGTCTCTTGGCTACCAGAAACAGAACTCATGTCCAAATTTGTTGAAGAGCTTAAGAACAACAAGCTGGTAGGAACGAGATGCAAGAAGTGCGCATCCAAATACTTGCCCCCAAGAGCTCACTGCAAGTGCGGCTCCAGCGACATGGAATGGTTTGAGGCACCCCTTAAAGGCAAAATCTTGACGTACACTCTGGTTACTTTCCCGCCTGAGAGCATGTCTAAGTACGCGCCCTACATCGTGGCAGTGGCAGAACTTGAGGACGGGTCGAAGCTGTTAGCGCAGTTGACTGGTGTGACCCCAAAGAGCTTAAGGGTAGGCATGAATGTTCAAGTGGTAAGCCATCAAGTTTCAGAGGACAGAATTGTATATAAATTCAAGCCACTATAGCCCGCAGTTGACACGGAAATCAGTTAATCTTAAACGTCAATAACTGGACATTTACAAGTATGCCTTACGGGTTTAGTTTCGATCTGTCACACTTGTCACAGGCTTTTTTCAAGGAGTTGGCTAGAGTAGCTCATGAAAAGAGTGTACATAGAAGAATTGGGAGGAAAGCACGAGACCTAGCTGAGAGATTTAGGGTCCATGAAATCATAGGCTTAAATGTTTCTGAGGCTCTTGTGCTAATCGAGGACCTAGTAGACATCTACGTCAAAAACCTTTCAGAGCGACAGAGCTTTTTAGAAACGAGAAGAAGAGCCCTCTTCCTACCCCACTGCTCCAGAAAATACATGGATAATCGGTGTCAAGCACGTTTTGATCCGAACATTCCCTCCTACTATTGTGCTCACTGTTCCTCAGACTGCCTGATTAACCAAGCCACCAGCTTAGGAACAGAAAGAGGATACGACGTTTACGTGCTAGCCGGCAGCTCCTGCATTCCCGAGATACTAAAGAGCAACAGATACAAGGGAATCGTGGGGGTAGCGTGCAGCCATGAACTCAAAATTGGCGGAGACTACCTGAAAGGCATGCGTTTGTCGGGTCAGGGAATACCCCTCACCAAGAACGGCTGCGCTAACACGAAATTCAGCATCGAAAGCCTCGACAGAACCCTATGATAATCAAGCAACCCTAAACGTGTAAAAGAAGAGCACAGGGCGAGTTTTGAATGTAGGGTATCGCAATATTTAAGAGATTCGTCTTGTATTAGTTCATTTGATCTGCATGTTGACGAAAAAGGTATTGAAGTATTACTTTTTGGGCTTAACGTTGCTTCTTGCGAGTTTTGGCATTGGGTTCGTCGTAATCGTGAATGCTCTAGCCTACACAGAGAAAAGCGAAGTTTTGTTGACTACGTCCCTCAAAATTGGTGGACGAGAGCAGAAGTTTAAGGCTTTTTACTTGTCTGCGCCAGCCGATGGATTTGAGATAAAGTTCAACGTTTCGAGAGGCTCGATAAAGTTCAGTCCTTGGCCAGCAAGCATATTCGAAGAGTCATTGGGTTATTTTGAATACAACAATGGAACTACGGTTGAAAAGCGTCAAGTCTGGTTTTTCGAAGGAAACAATGGCACTGCTGGATGCTGCGGAAATGACGTAAATCAAGTCTGGTACATCCATTTCTACAACGAAGATGCAT
>Ga0315314_1004610_pt1 | contig 10287 bp, 10 predicted proteins | sample TDP9_MG_FD_203631 | JGI IMG/M metagenome (GOLD analysis project Ga0315314, IMG submission 203631) | Freshwater sediment microbial communities from Lake Towuti, South Sulawesi, Indonesia - TDP9 | ecosystem: Environmental > Aquatic > Freshwater > Lake > Sediment | place: Indonesia: South Sulawesi... | reverse complement strand
GCTATTGATGTATTCTTCAACTTCCCTTAACCATCTGTTAAATTCCTGCTCAAGTCCGTTTTCGGGATAGTCTCCAATATAGAAGTACTTTATGTGTAGTATAGTTATGTAATTGTCAAATTTCTCTTTATAAGGGCTCGGTAGCTGACGCCTGATTTTGCCCCATCTAGTTGTTTCAGTTGACAAATATGTCATGGAGGCTAATCTTGCGGCGTGAAACAGATTGTTAAAAGCCGACCTAATCCTTCTGTCCCTATCATAAGCATTGGAAGCCTTCCCTGCCAGTTCCATGTCTTCTTTCGAGCCTCTTAGGTAAGATCGAGCCTCTTCAAAGGTTGGATCTCCAAGCCTTTTTGATAGTTTTATAAGATGTTCTTCGCTTCCGTAAATCACGTCGCAAGCTCCAAGCACGTTTCTGAGGAAGCTTTCTCCTATTTGTTGGTTTAATTCAAAAACTGAAACGTCAACATCAAAGGGTAAATTTTCTTCATAAATCACATTAAGATACCCTACATTGGGTTTTTTCTGTTTTGTAATAATTAATAGGTCTACGTCTTTCGCGTGTTCTGGCGCATATACGGATGAGCCAAACTGTACGATCTCAACTATGTTTGGGTCATATTTCAGTAACCGTCCACATAATACCTCAATGACGCCTTTACTGATCTTCAATATCCAAAACCTCTACACATCAAGTATAAAGCTTTAACAAACATATTACTTTCCCTTCCATTGTGGGCTTCTCTTTTCAAGAAACGCCCTTAAGCCTTCTACGGCGTCTTCAGTTCGCATGAGCAAGTCAAGGTATATTCTGGTAACGTTGTCTAAGGCTTCCTTGAAATCTTGGTCAAGTGCTTGATAAAGAGCCATGCGCGTCAGTTTGAGCACTACAGGGCTTTTGTTTTTTAACTTGTTCACCAATTCTTTTGTTGCTTCTTCAAGTTTCTCAGCTGGCACCACTTTATTCACCATTCCAATTTGTTCTGCTTCCGCCGCGCTTATGATGTCACCAGTGTATATCAGTTCGAAAGCCCTTTTTCTCCCAACTAATCTAGGCAGTAGAACCGTCGCCACTGTAGGTATGGCCCCCACGCTGATTTCAGGCTGCCCAAACTGAGCCTTCTCAGAGGCTATGGCCATGTCACACGCAGCGGCTAACTCACAACCGCCGCCCAAAGCGAAACCATTCACCATAGCTATAGTTGGCTTATGACCACTCGCCAACACATGAAACACTTTATGAAACAAGTTGAGGGTCGTGTCGATTTTGTCTGGAAGATGATCCTTTATGTCCACACCCGCAGAAAAGGCTCGATCACCAGCGCCAGTAATGACCACCGCCTTCACAGTCTCATCTTTCATCGCATTTTCGAGAGCCATAACCAACTCCGACAACGTCTCAACATTCAAAATGTTCAAAGGAGGCCTATTAAGGACAATCCTCGCAACACCATCCACCCTTTCATAAACAAGGTTCTTAAAGGCAAAACCCAAACCGACATCCCCCCTCTATAAATAGTCTGAAATTTTTCCACACTAATGTTATGTTGCGGTTTGCATTTATCAATTTAATTCATAATAAAAATATAAAAAAAGAAAATTTATATTTTATAACTCAAAATTATATAATAAGTATTTGGGAAGTGCTCATTTGGTTGAGGAAATACTTGAAAAGTTTAGGGAATGGATAGACAACCGGCATGAGTACGCCAAGACTTGGAAAGAAAGAACAGGAAACAAAGTCGTAGGCTACTTCTGCACTTATGTACCGGAAGAAGTTCTTTACGCCGCCAACATACTACCCGTAAGAATCCTCGGCAGCCACGAACCCCCCACCATCACCGAACCCTACATCTTCGCCATGTACTGCCACCTCTGCCGTGACTGTCTAGCCCAAGGATTAAAAGGAAGATTTAGCTACCTAGACGGGATTGTGGAAGGCCAGTCCTGCCTACATTTGCGACAAGCGTTCAACGCTTGGCGTCTCCACATACCCATCGACTACGCCCACTACATACACGTGCCACATGGAGTTCAAACACCCAGAGCCGTCCCATATTTAACTCAAGAAATAGCCAAATTCAAGCAGTCCATTGAAAAGTGGACGGGCAAAACCATCACCAACGAAGACCTCGATAGAGGAATAAACGTTCTTAACAGAAACAGGGACCTGATGCGGAAAGTATACGAATATAGGAAGCTGGACAACCCTAAGATAACAGGCCTTGAAGCTATGGAAATGGTGCTCTCCAGCCAAATGGTGGACAAAGAGGAGCACAACAAACTCTTAGAACAAATGTTAGAAGAGCTCCCATATCGAAAGCTTGACCGTGAGCCCGGCGTTCGACTAATGATCGTTGGCAGCGAAGACGACGACAGAGTTTTCATGAAAAACGTAGAAAACTTAGGCGCCACCTTCGTAATCGACGAGCACTGCACTGGAAGCAGATATTTCTGGACCGACATCGAACCACGAGAAGATAGGCTTATGGCCGTCGCATCCCGTTACGTATACAGAGTGCCGTGTCCAAGCAAGGACTGGCCTGAGTTCACGAGAATTAAGCACGCTGTTAACCTAGCTGAGCAGTTCAAGGCTCAAGGAGCCCTTGTAATCCAGAACAAGTTTTGTGACCCTCACGGAATTGAAATCCCCCCATTAAGAGAGGCCTTAAGGTCCGTTGGCGTGCATACGTACCCGTTAGAGTTCGACGTAACAGTGCCTTGGGGTCAGTTTAGAACCCGTGTTGAGGCGTTTTTAGAAACTTTGACGGGGCTTGAGGAGTTGTTTTAAATCGTGAGGGATGAAGTATGTCGGAAGAAACTAAGGAATATCCAACTGAACCGTTAAAGTGCTGGGACGAGGCCAAGAACTTACGCAGGAACTACTACGAGGACTACTTAACTGCGCATGAGAAGGGTGGATTGCGCTGGGCAGGCGGAGCCTGGACCTTCAGCGCTGTACTAGCCGGGCTTGGCGAAGACGTTTACGGCATAACCAGCGAACCCTACGGAGCAACCATAGCGTTCTTTAAGGACTTTGCAGCGCAGTGCCACGATGCAACAGAGGCAGCGGGCTTTCCACGCACCCTCTGCGCATACATGAGAAACTACTGGGGCTCAATTCTGCTAGACAAGTATATACTGGCTGACGGAACAATCGTGAATGGATTTCCCACACCCGACTTCATATGGCAAGACCACATTTGTTGTAGCCACGCTAAATGGTACCAAGTTGTTAAGTGGCTTGAGAGAAAGAAGGGGAAGGAGGTGCCCATGTATTGTGTGGATGTTTCCGTGGGCTACGCCCTGGAGCCCGTGGAAGAATATAAAGTAAACTACATCGTCCAACAGTTAAGTGATGGCATCGACTGGTTAGAGAAGGCTACTGGCAGAAGATATGACGACAAGCTTCTCTGCGAGGCTGTTTGGAACGAGATAAAGACATCGAGTCTCTGGGCTAAAATCTGCGCTCTCAATCAGGCAGTTCCAGCGCCGATAGACGAAAAAAGCATGTATTCCCTCTACGTGATAGGAACACTCATGAAACATAAGCCGGAGTGTGTCGCGTTTTACGAAAGGCTGAAAGAAGAGATTAAAGATCGAATTAGAAGAGGAATAGCTGCTGTACCGTATGAGAGGTTCAGGGTGATCACCGACACCCAGCCCCCGTGGGGGTTCCTAAAAATCTTCAGGGAAATGGAGAAGTACGGCGCAGTGTCCCTAGGCTCCCTCTACACCTTCGGCTTAATAGGAACGTGGGAGTACAGACGAGACGGTACATGGGCTCCTAAACCCCTACCTCCCAAGAAGCCGAAAACTAGGGAGGAAGCTCTATGGGCCATGGTGAAGTGGACGCTGAACAAGCCTGAGTGGGCTCACTTCTACCAACCAGAGCTCAAGACAAAAATGATGACAAGCATCGTGAAGCAGTGGAATGTGGACGCTGTGTTATTACACTATAACCGCGGTTGTGAGGGGTTGAGCCTCCACATAGCGGAAAACCGTCTTGGCTTGCTTGAAGCAGGCATTCCAGTATTCCCGTTCGAGGGCAACATGGGCGACGAGAGAGAGTTCGACTTTACAGGAACGATGGCACGCTTAGCCGCCTTTTTCGAAAGCATGAGCTTAAAGAAGTTGAAGGAGTAGTGGAGGGAATTATTTTGATAGCAGCTGGCGTAGATGTGGGAGCCAAGTTCGTGAAGGTTGTCATCCTCAGTGACGGAAAAGTTTTGGGAAGAGCCAAGGCTCCGGTCGGTTTCGATGTTTGGAGATCGTCGAGCGACTTGTTTGAAAACGCGCTAAAGAGCGCTGGGCTCTCGCGGAGGGATGTGGGGAAGGGTGTGGTCACGGGTATGGGTAGGAAGACCATTCGTCTTCGGCCACCGATAAACGCCGACGAAGCGGTTTCCGAAGTTATAGCCGATGCTGCTGGAGCTTTCCAGCTTGTCCCAACCGTGAAAACGGTCATAGATGTGGGAGCTGAGGAAGGTAGAGGAATCAAAGTGGATCAGGGAGGCAAGGTTAAGGACTTTGTGATCAACGAGAGATGCGCAGCCGGTGCCGGAACATTTGTAGAGGCGATGGCCAGAGCACTGGAAGTCAGTGTTGAAGACATGGGACCGTTGGCGCTCAAGTCAACGAAGACCATACCCATGAACGCTCAGTGCTGCGTGTTCGCGGAGTCAGAGGTTGTAACCCTCATCCACTCTAAAGTAGCAAAAGAAGATGTAGCGAAGGCTATACACGACGCTATCGCTAGCAGAATCAGCTCGATGGTTCTTCGAGTTGGAGTAGAAAGGGACGTCGTCCTAATAGGTGGAGTTGCGTTGAACCCGGGCTTCGTGGTGCCCTTAAAGAGGGAACTCCGCGTGGACGTCATCTTACCAGAGTACCCCGAGTTTGTGAGTGCCCTTGGCGCTGCTTTAATAGCAACCAATATTTGAGGGGTGAGAAGATTTGACTGAAGAAAAAACTCAAGAGTGTTGGAAATGGCCGGAGTATAGGCACACCATGCCAGAGATGGACTGGCATGACGCTAAGATCGTGACGGCTGGTGTTGACGTAGGCTCGGTGGGCAGCAAAACGGTGATAATGGTCGATGGAGAACTTTACGCCTGCTCCGTGATGAGAACGGGCGGTGTTAGTGAGGAGACCGCCCTTAAGGTGACTAACTGGGCTTTGGAAGGAACAGGCCTAGAGATCAAGGATATACACTACGTTGTAGGAACGGGTTATGGAAGAGTTAACGTTCCCTTTGCCAAGAGAACCATAACTGAAATCGCTTGCCACGCTAGAGGCGCCCATTACATCTACGGACCCACGGTTAGAACCGTGCTGGACATCGGCGGCCAAGACTGCAAAGCCATTCGATGTGATGAAAAAGGTAAAGTGTTGTCCTTTCTGATGAACGACAAGTGCGCAGCTGGAACGGGTAGAGGCCTGGAGGTTTTCGCCGACCTCATAAGTGTTCCCATACAAGAAGTAGGCAAGGTGTCTCTCAGCGTTGACCAAGAACCGCAGCCAGTCAGCAACACCTGCGTTATCTTTGCTAAGGCTGAAGCCCTAGCCCTGCTGCGCCAAGGGTGGCTAAAGGAAAGGGTTGCCGCTGCCTACCACGCGGCTATGGCTGATAGAATCGTCGACTTACTTACCCGTGTAGGCGTCGAGAAGGACCTCGTGACCACTGGCGGAGTTGCAAAGAACGTTGGCGTAGTTCAAAGGCTAGAAAGGCTGCTGGGCGTTAAACCCTTGTCTCCTAGGATGGACCCGATACTGGCTGGAGCCATAGGGGCTGCACTGTTCGCCAAGGCTCTTCAGGAGAAGGAGCTCGGTCTGCGTTAGTATTAGACAGAAGCGGATTCCTATGCTGGCGCATTACGGCTACAAGAACGGATCCGGCGATTATTTCATCATCATAGACACGGATAAGTGCGATGGCTGCGGCAAGTGCGTTGAAGCATGCCCCTACGGCGTTCTCGAATTAGCACCCAACGAGTACGACATAGAGGAAGGCATCATGGTGACTGTGGCGGAGGAACAACGTAAAAAAATTAAGTACACGTGCGCTCCATGCAAGCCCGTTAGTGGAGAAAGAAGGCTACCGTGCGTACTGTCTTGCGAGCCTAAAGCCATAACTCACTCATGGTAAAATAAACTCTGTTTGGCCATCTTTACCTTGCGAGCCAACAATCATGGATACCATCACCCTGCTCATTAATAACACCGAAGTTAAGGCAACCAAAGGATCATCGATACTAGAAGCAGCCGGGAGAGCCGAGATATACATTCCATCCCTTTGCTATCATCCAGACCTGCCGCCTCCGAGCAAGGCAAAGGCTACCCCTATGATTTATCGTGGTGGCGAGCGGGTGGTTGGCGATGAACCAGAAAGGGAGTTTGAAGGCTGTAACTTATGCCTAGTGGAGGTTAAGGGACAACGAGACTTGGTTCGCGCTTGTGACACTCTCGTTTGGGATGGAATGAGGGTCTACACGGATACGGAGCGGGTTCGTGAGGCTAGGCGAGAAAAGCTGATGCTCATTCTGGCTAAGCATCCTCATGCCTGTCTCATTTGTGCTCAAAAGGAGGGCTGTACGCGAGAGCCTTGCCCAACCAATGTGCCCGTCACAGAGCGCTGTTGCCCCAAGCTTGGAAACTGTGAGCTGGAAAAAGTTGCCGAATACGTAGGGATCAGGGAGGACACCCCACGTTACATACCCAAAAACCTGCCGGTCGTAGAGAATGAACCTCTTTTCAAGCGTGATTACAACTTGTGCATTGGCTGCACCCGCTGCGTGAGGGCTTGTCAAGAACTGCGCGGCGTGAAGGCGCTTGGCTTTGCCTATCTTAATGGTGAGGTTTTGGTGGGTACAGTGGCGCCCACTTTGAAGGAGTCAGCCTGCAAGTTTTGCGGTGCATGCGTGGAAGTTTGTCCCACAGGAGCCTTAATGGATAAGGAAGTCAAAGCTGGTGCACATGAAGTTAGCTTAATTCCGTGTAAGTACGCGTGTCCAGTCGGCATAGACGTCCCCAGATATACTTATCTAATCACTCAAAGTCAGTACACTGAAGCCGCCGCTGTCGTAAGGGAGAAGATGCCGCTTCCATCCGTCCTTGGTCATGCTTGTGCCCGCCTTTGCGAAAACGAGTGTCGACGAAGACAAGTCGACGAACCTATCTCAGTGTGTGCCCTCAAACGTTTCGCCGTTGACCATGATACGCAAGCTTGGAGATCAAGGGTTACGATTGCCCCTCAAACCGGGAAGCGTGTAGCTGTAATCGGTTCGGGTCCGACTGGGCTTACCGTTGCCTACTACCTAGCTAAACTCGGGCACTCTGTGACAATATTTGAAGCCATGCCTGAGCTCGGGGGTATGATGCGATATGGCATTCAAGAGTTCCGACTGCCCAAGGAGGTTCTTCAAAAAGATTTAGAGGAAATAGCCGAGCTTGGCGTGGAAGTTAAGGCAAACACACCCATCGGGGGGAATCTAACTATTAGGAATCTCAAGGATGAGGGCTACGACGCCATACTCCTAGCTACGGGTCTGCAAGTAAGCAGAGTGCTCAGGGTGGAGGGCTTTAACTTAGAGGGAGTTCTAGGGGGCCTAGACTTCCTAAGGGATGTTCGGCTTGGAAAGGACGTGAAGGTGGGAGAAAGGGTCTTAGTGGTTGGCGGTGGAAACGTGGCTATGGATGTGGCGTTGACGGCCCTACGGTTAGGGGCTAAACAAGTTAGGGTAGTTTGTTTAGAGAGTAGCGAAGAGATGCCGGCCTTCCCATGGGAGGTTCAACAAGCCCTGGAGGAAGGCATTGTTATCGAGAACTCCTGGGGAGTGAAGAAGGTTCTGGGCGATTACAGAAAGGTCACGGGTGCAAAGCTCGTCCGTTGCATATCAGTGTTTGATCAAAATGGCAAGTTTAGCCCATCCTTTGATGAATCGGTCACGAGAACCGTGGAGGCCGACATGGTGATCTTTGCTATAGGACAAGCCCCAGACCCTTCATGGCTCAGCACCGGCTCGGTGCAGATTTCTGAACTTGGAACAGTAGTGGCAGATGGCTCCACGATGGAGACCAGCATCCCAAGCCTTTTTGCGTGTGGCGACATCGTCAACGGGCCGACGTCCATCGTGGAGGCCGTGGCTTCGGCTAAAAAGGCAGCTACAGCCATAGACAGGCGTTTGGGTGGTGGTGGAAACCTTGAGGAAACGCTTGTTCCTCTTGAAAAGTCGAGTCCATGGCTTGGGCGAGAGGAAGACTTTGCGTATAGGCGTCGCGTGAAGATGCCAAGCCTGCCCGTTGAGAAGCGTCGCGGGAACTTTGCTGAAGTAGAGCTGGGCTTGGACGAGAAATTGGCTCTTGAGGAGGCAGGACGTTGTTTACGATGCGACTTGAGACTGCAGATCTCGCAGCCGCCTCTGCCGCCGGAGAAGTGGTTGAAGTTTGAGGCTGTAAACATGGTTATGGTTCCTGAGACTGAGGGGGTGTACCAGTTGTTTGATGAGAAGAAAATGGTGATCTACATTAAGGGTACTATAAATCTTCGAAAGGAGTTGGAGGAGCAGCTTGCCACTAATCCGATGGCTAGATACTTCCTGTACGAGGAGGCTAAGATGTTTACCATGAGGGAGAGCGAGCTCCTCCAGCTGTTCCTTAAAAGGTGTGGGAAGTTACCGGAGCAGAACGTCGGGGTCGAAGAAGAACTGTATTAGCCGGCATGTAGGCTAGTTTTGAGGGAGAAACTTGAGTGCATCCTGCTCTGGTGGAAAACGTAGAGAGGAGGAGTTGAAGCGGAGGGGCTGGACCAAACAATTTACGACAGAAGAGCCTCGCTTAAGTGAGGCTGTAGAACTCTACAAGTCGTTAGGCTATGAAGTTCGCCTCGAACCAGCCTCGTTCAACGAAACGAGTGAAGTGTGTAAAACCTGCCTTCTAGCCGACTGCAGCAAGTACAAAACGATTTACACCAGGCCGAAAAGGAAAGGCTAGAATATTATCCAGCTAACATCATCAACACTTATTTCAAAGGAAGAATGTCGTACGGGTATGACCCCTTCATTGTTTCAAAGCATTTATTTTTCCCAAATACCATGTGTGTAGTTCGTAGTTTTTTCTGTAGGTTGTAGGTGTGGGCAACGCTACTTGCGTTTTTCGGAAGATTTTGGCTCCATCCATCTCGGTGACATAATTAAAACCCACTTCTACAAGTTTGCAAGCTTCTTCAAGATTTTTCGCTGTTCTCTTTGACCAAACTAATGAAGAATTTCACGTGAGAACAGCGAAATATCTCTAAGCGAATTGAGACTCCCCCCGTATCGATTCAGTTTCCAATTCGGAGTATTTTAAAATGCTTAAATACGAATAGTAAAAACAACAGTCTTTTGATGAATAAAATGAGTGAAACTTTGGAAAAACCTAAACGCAAAATATGGAAAATAATTTTGGTAGTAGCGATTCTTATAACCATTATTCTTATTGCTTTCGTTGCCTTAGCAGTATATGCTACAAGTGTGAAAGTTCAAACTTGGGGAATGACAAGGAAATACGAAAAAGGTTTTTGGTTCATTCTCCAATGGACACCGTCTAAATTTTCTGCTACAATAGAATTGGCGGTGGGGAACCCCAGCGCTTTTGATGTAATTGTACGAGATTTGTCAGCTAGGCTTGTATTAAATGGAATTGACATGGGTTCTGCATTTTCTCCAGAAAAGTGGCATATAATACCCGCTTTTGGTTGGCGAGTGTGGTGGGTGACTTTCGATATTATTGGGGATAATGCAGATTCTCTAGAATCAGCTGATACTTACAATGTATATGTCATTTTAAGAGGAGAAGCATCCTGTATGTTTTATACAACGCTCTTTGAGACTACACATCAAAAAAACATAATGAAATCTAAGTAGATATCTGTTTGTTGGGGAAAGACATGACATTGGAAACAAACGGAATAGAAATAAAGAATAAAGGAATACTAATATTCGGCATCATTCTTTTGTTAATAGGATTAGGTGCTTCATTCTACTATGAATCAAAATCTATTTTTGGTATCGAATATCTAAGAACATATCCTTATCAAACCATCGGCATAGCTTTAGTTCTGGTTGGAGCGGCTTTCATAGGATTAGCAATCTTTTACTCACCAAGAAAAACCGAAACAACTAAACAAGGCTCCTGATCCAGTAATAGAGCGTCTAGATTCAAGATTTGAGAAATGTTAGATAAAAGGCGATAGGTGAACCAACGACTAGTTGAAGTATAATAGGAGAAACTGAAAATGCTGTCAGT
>Ga0315314_1004609_pt1 | contig 10287 bp, 7 predicted proteins | sample TDP9_MG_FD_203631 | JGI IMG/M metagenome (GOLD analysis project Ga0315314, IMG submission 203631) | Freshwater sediment microbial communities from Lake Towuti, South Sulawesi, Indonesia - TDP9 | ecosystem: Environmental > Aquatic > Freshwater > Lake > Sediment | place: Indonesia: South Sulawesi... | reverse complement strand
CGGGTCCACTGTGGGCTACGCGTGATCTAGCCATACATATTCTTCCGAGCTCACCTTTGTTCATCAGGTCCTTAGCGTAATCAAAGGCTGGAGTGTCAAAGTATACGAAGGGCAAGGCCATGACCTTCAAGTCGCCATGTTTATCGGCCGTTTCAACGATGCTGTCGGCGTCCTTGACTGTAGTGGTCATAGGCTTCTGAATGATTGTATGTTTCTCAGCTTCCATTGAATCAACTGCGATCTGTGCGTGGACAGGATGAGGAGTAGCAACCACAACGGCTTCCACGTCCGCCCTCTTGAGTAGGTCATGGTAGTCAGCATACCAAGATTTTATCTTGAATCGTTTAGCCGTCATCTCTGCTCTGTGAGGCTTTATATCGGCTACGGCTACGATTTTTGCTTCTTTGATCTGTTGGAGCTCGGGTATGTGGAAATAGTTGGATATGCCGCCACATCCTACAATGCCGAAGCCCACGATTTTCAATGTTCGAGCCTCCTTTAAAGCGGTAGCTGGATTCTCTTGCCCTCAGCTGAAGATCGGATGCCAGCTTCTAGTATTTCTTGAACATCTTTGTTGAATCTGACGCCTAGAGGATCGTCTATATCTTCGTCTTTTCTGATGTGGTTTAGGAAGTATTCGGGTCCGTTTCGGCAGCCTTCCGGAGGCGTAGGAACCTTCACCATTTCTTCATGGATATCTCTGTATTTACCTTTCTCCTTGACTGCGTAGAGATGCAGGTTGCCTTCTTCGTCAACGATAAGTGAGCCGTCGACGCCGTTTATGATTGGGCCGTGAATCGGTTGCGGACCAACCTGAGACCAGCATGCCTCAGCCAATCCTATTGCGTCCCCAAACTCCATTATGACGAGAGCATTGTCTTCAACTGTTAGGTAGGTTCTGGCGAGTATTCCAGTTGTAGCGACCACGCTTTTAGGTTGACGGCCAAGAAACCAACGGGATATATTCACCCCATAGCAACAATAGTCAAGTAATGCTCCAGCGCCATTGAGGTCCTTGTCGTGAAGCCATCCGTAGAAATATGGCGAACAACCCACTTCCTTTGGTCCAGCATGAGCTCCTCGAAAACGTGTGTGGAAAATCTTGCCTATCTGTCCTTCGCCAACGAGTTTATGGGCGTGTTGTACGGCTGGGCTCCAAGTAGTTGGGTAGTTTACTACGACCTTGATCTTGTGTTTCTCAACCGCTCTTACCATCCTCTTGGCCTGCTCGAAGTTAGCGGACATTGGTTTCTCCATTATCATGTGAATCCCTTTCTCAGCTGCTACTTCTGCAACATTGGCATGTCGACTGTTCTCTGTGCAAGCTAGGACAGCATCTAATCTCTCTTTGTTTAGCATTTCTGAGAAGCTTGCATAGGTCTTTTTGACGGCGAACTCCTTACTGATCCGCTCGATCAAAGCTGGATTGGCGTCAGCCGCAGCGACTATCCTGACATCTTTTAAAGCCTTGAACTGATTCAGCAGGCCCCAGACATGATCATGAACGAGCCCCGCTACTCCTAACTTGAATTCTTTGCTCATGCGATTTCTCTTTCCAAGAAACCTTATTTAAAACTTTGTTCGATACGTCTAAGTATTATACTCAAAGGATGATGAAGAGGGAAAACAAATGACTGTATTTGGAGCCAGAAAGCAAAAGGGCTCTACTTTCCTAGTCATAGATGGAAAGGTTGTCCCAACATTCTATGTTACGTCGGGCCAAACTACTATATCGACTTTGAAAACGCCAATATCCATCTAGTAACGTGGCAGATGCCAATCGGATGGCAAGGTCCCAAAAAGTTCGATTACACGAGGACCGACAAATGTATGGAAAAGTTCCTCGCCCTGGATCCCGCGGTGTTCTTTCTGCCGCGTGGTCGACTTTATAGACGGGGTTGCATGCGCCGTATGGGTTTTCGAAGAATCAAGAAAAAAGGAGAGAGGGTGCTTAGGATTTCCTTCGCGATCCGACGAGCCAGCCGACTACTACTCCCACGACGAGGGCGACTACTCCGGCCCCTCCTACGCTCGCTACGTCTATTGTGGGAACAGTCTCTGTTTGAGTTATGGTTATGGTCTGCGCGGCTTGCGTTTCTGTTGTTGTTCGTGTCACTGTTTCTCTCACAGTCACGGTAGTTACAACGGGAGCTGGAGCTGCGACCGGTTTGATCTGGAAGAGGACGAAGATGAACTCAGGCCACCATATGTATGGCACATGGTACATGTAGTCCTCGGATGGCCAACCTGTCCAGTAGGCTGTGCTGAATGTCTGAACGAACATTTTCTCGACAGCCGGTGCGCTAAGTATGTCTCTCATGATTATATAGATGCCTTCCTCGTAGAGTTCCGCAGCTCCGGGTGCTTCAGGACCCATTTCGAAAAGCTGGTCAGTTATTTCATTCAGTCGCGGGTTGTTGTATCTCGGGTTGAAGCCGTGAATGCCACCGCCTGCAGCACGTGTTCCTATTGGTACATACCACTTGCCGTGAAGGTCATTGAAGGTGTACACCATGTCACCTGGAAGCCAAGATCCGGTACAGAGGCTGCCTACGTATATGTCATATGTGCCTAGTTGACCGTGTTCTCCCATTAGGCCTGGATCAACAGTCCTCACTGAAGCATCTATCCCTATCTTCTTGAGTTCTTCAGCTAAGTCAGCAGCGATATAGTACTCTTGGATGACAGTTTGAGGTCTGCTCAAGAGTTCAAATGACAGCACCGTGCCGTTTGGTGTCTCTCTCCAGCCGTCACCATTCCGGTCTATGAACTCGATACTATCGAGAATCTGCTTGGCTTTCTCTGGGTTGTACTCGTATATGAACCCATATTCGTCATAAATTCTTTGAATCGATCTCTCAGCCATTGGTAGATACTTGTTGACCCAACCGTACTTAGGGACAGCCCATGGATATGGAGAAACATCAGCGCGTTCAGCCATTGGATAAAGGAGCCCAAGTTTTTCCCTGTTCAGAGCCATCGCAATCGCCCACCTTAATTCACGGACATTAAGCGGATATCTGTCGAAGTTGAATGCAGCTATTCCCAATGGGCAAGGGTCTAAGAATGGCGCAATCGTAATATTCTCAGTCCGCTCTTTGGCTGCTAATATCATGTCCCAACTGAAGAGGTGTGGTAGAGGAGCATCGACCATGCCCGCCACAAAGTCTGCTAAGTCTATGTCGGCTGGCGGGGCATATCGGCCGATCACATATTTCGGCGCTGGGAAATATCCCATACTCTTTGCCCAGTAGTCCTCCCGCCGTTCCCACACGAACAAGAGTAGATCCTGATAGACGCCGTATAGCTTGTAGGGACCAGTTTCAACCGGTGGCCAGTTCTTGAATTGCGTTGGATCTTGACCTTCCCATATGTGTTTTGGCCTTACAAGGCCCTGAGAGCCTCCCCACATCCTGAAATTGTGATGGAATCTTGGTTCGGGCTTCTTCAAATGTACAACGACTGTGTAGTCATCCGGTGCTTCTGCGGATTCAACCCATTCGTTTAGGTATGAGCTCCCGAATAGTTGTGTATTCTCTTTTAGCATCTCAATGGTGAACACAACATCTTCTGCAGTATATGGGTACCCATCGTTCCAAGTGACCCCCTTTCTAATACGCATAGTGAAGGTCTTATAGTCCTCACTGTACTCCCAGCCAGTTATTCTCCAGTAGATCACTTCGCCAGTTGCATAGTTTATGTACCAGTCATACTCTTGGACAACCTGGTGGTACCCAGAACCCCACTGTGTACCCATCGGGATAAATGAGTTGGCACTGTCAAAAACTGTGAATGATGTATCCGTCTCCATTATAACCGTTTGATCTCTAGGCACTGGATATTCCAAGGTCTGAGCGCCTACAGTGTTTGAGCCTAAAAGGGGCGTCAGCAAGAAGGTTGCAGTCAAAAGAAGGCTTATTAGATTTCTCCTATTCAACGTTTTCCACCGGCTAGTAGTATCACGGAAGGTTTATTTAAGGTTTTAGAGAAGGTATATCTTACACAAAGTAAAGATAAGCCGGTGAGAAAAGCCGTTAAGGACTAGGAAAACTCTATAAATATTCCGTGTCGTTTGTCCGGATATAGTTGGCGAAAGAGATGAGTAAGGCTCGGATCTTACGCTATATAGCAAAGCGCGTTATTGTCTACGTAGTCACATTGTTTGTAGCTTTCAGCATCCTTTTCTTCTTTCTAAGGTTGATACCTGGTGACCCGGTTTCACGATTCATCAGGGACATAGAACTCAGATACTCTTACAGGATAGCAAACACTCAGGAGATAATTGACGCATACAAAGAGAAATTCGGGCTTAAAGGATCCCTATGGACACAGTATACGTCGTACATCAGAAGGGTCTTTCTAGAGTTCGATTTTGGGCCCTCATTCTTGAATTTTCCGAACTCGGCTCAAAGCCTCATTCTGCGTCGTCTACCTTGGTCAATATGGTTCCTCGGATTAGCTACACTAATGGCGTGGGTCATAGGTATACTTGCAGGTGGCCTGCTAGGCTGGAAGCGAGGTACAAAAATCGACTCGGCGGTATTTACAGTAGCTCTATGTATGTCTCAGATACCTTTTTACCTAGTCGCCCTTCTGCTGGTCCTAATCTTCGCTTATGTTCTGGGAACATTCCCGCCAAGATGGGCTTTCTCGCCCAGCATATCGCCAGGACTAAACTTAGAGTTCATAGCTTCAGTTCTCAAACATGCCGCTCTCCCCGCTTTGTCACTTGTCTTGGTTTCGACTTTCACTTGGGTGATATCTACGCGGGCCTTAACCATAACGATACTTGGGGAAGATTATCTTATGTTCGCGCGAGCGAAGGGTCTTAACCGATTAAGGATAATGAACAAGTATATTTTGAGAAATATATTGCTACCTCAAGTTACGGGCTTAGCGATGTCGCTTGGTTTCGTCGTGAACGGCTTTTTCCTAATTGAATGGATTTTTTCATACCCGGGCATAGGAACTTTGCTTATACAGGCCATTCCGGTCCTCGACTACAACACGATTCAAGGGATCGCATTGATCTCGATATTCACCGTACTCAGCGCGAATCTCATAATTGACATCATCTATCCGCTAATAGACCCGAGGATACGGACCGGAGGATAGGCGAAGTGTCCCAAGAACAAAAAAAGAAGACTTTTTTAACAAGGTTTCTATCTGGGTTCTCAGCACTTCTCAGAAACTCTCCCACATTTAAGGTGGGATTTAGCTTACTTGTCATAATATTGACATTGGCTGTTTTTGAGCCTGCGATGAACGATTACAGGCTCGGTGGGCATAAGTCTACAGAGTTTGGTGCGTTTGATCAGTTCCTTCCCTATTCTCTTGAACATCCGTTAGGAACGGATCATTTTGGCAGAGATACACTGGCGCTTCAGATCACAGGACTAAAGTTTTCCTTGATGATAGGCATTACTGCCGGAGGTATAGCTACCCTTATCGCAGTCACTGTAGCTGTTGGTGCGGGCTACTTGGGCGGCAAACTAGACGCTTTCTTGAACTCCATGACTAACGCAGTACTGGTAACGCCTACTCTACCCATATTGATCGCAATGGCTGCTTACATGCGCATGAACTTACAGCTGATATCCCTCACATTGGCCATTTTTAGTTGGCCATGGGCTGCTCGAACCATAAGAGCACAAATCCTCAGCCTAAAGGAGAGAGGATATGTAGAGCTTGCAGAAATGACTGGTCTGAATAAGTTCGAAATAATGTTTACAGAGATACTCCCCAATATTCTCCCATTTGTAGGCGTTGGATTCTCGTATGCAACAATAGGGGCGATCCTAGCTGAAACAGGTCTTAGAGTCATAGGACTGGGGCCAGCGGAACTTCCCTCCCTAGGGCTCCTTCTAAACTGGGCGATAACCTTTGGCGCCTTGGCACAAGGATATTACGAGCTAGTTGTGGCTCCCGCCACATTTCTCATCCTTATCTTCATTTCTTTCAACTTGATAAACGTGGGTGTAGAGGAGATCTTCAACCCTAGGCTAAAGAAAATCACGGGGCTTTAGGAATAGTGGACCGTATACTCGAAGTCGAAGACTTAAGAGTCTATTACAAGAGCATCTTCGGAGATGTGCGGTCAGTAGACGGAGTATCCTTCTCGGTTAACCCTAACGAAATATTCGGAATAGCAGGCGAATCAGGATGCGGCAAGTCAACTCTCGTTGAAGGGGTCTTACGGCTTGTGGTTCCACCTGGATACATCAAAACAGGCAAAATTCTTTTCAAGAAAAGAAATCTGCTCAGCCTAGATGATGAGGATCTCAGAAATCTCAGATGGAGAGAACTCTCCTATATACCTCAGGGGTCAATGAACTCTCTGAATCCTGTTCTAAGGATCGAGGAACAAATGGTTGACTCCATCACTGCCCACTCAAAAATGTCAAAGGAAGAAGCCAAGGAGATTTCGATATCTAGGCTCAAGGAAGTTGGCTTACCTGAGGATGTGGCCGGAATGTATCCTCACGAACTTAGTGGGGGTATGAAGCAAAGGGCTATAATTGCAACGGCGATTCTTCTCAAACCAAGCCTTATTGTCGCAGATGAGCCGGTGACCGCACTTGATGTTGTGGTTCAAAAGGGCGTCCTTCAGAGTATAGCTAGCCTGAGGGACAAACATGGGATAACGGTTATTTTTGTAGCTCATGACCTCGCAGCCCACGCAGAGGTGGTTGATAGGCTTGTGATCATGTATGCGGGGAAAATCGCAGAGATAGGGTCGGTTTACGAAGTTTTCAAAGATCCCCTACATCCCTACAGTAAGCTTCTAGTGGCAGCCATACCTTCTATAGACAAAGAGAATGTAAAGGGTATACCTGGATTGGCCCCAAGCCCATTGAACTGGCCACCAGGTTGCAGATTCCATCCTCGATGCCCTTACGCCATGCCAATATGTTCTAGGGAAGAGCCTTCCTTTAGGGAAGTAGAACCTGGAAGACAGGCTGCATGCCATATATTACGGTGAGATAATGGAACAATCTCTTTTAGAGTTACGAGATGTCACTAAGGACTACACAATAGGTGGAGGGCTAGGACTCAGAGAGAAAAAGACCATAAGAGCCGTGGACAATATTTCATTTACTATATCCGGGGAAAAACCGACAATATCAGCTCTGGTGGGTCAGAGTGGAAGTGGGAAAAGCACAACAGCTCGAATCATCCTAGGGTTGATTGAGCCAACTTCAGGCGAAGTTCTATATCAAAGCAGGGATGTAAGGCGTTGGATCAGAAAAGACAGAATGGCGTATAGACGTAATGTGCAGGTCATATTCCAAGATCCCTACAGCATATACAACCCTTTCTATAGGGTTGAACGAGTGCTCTTCAAGGCAGTGAAGAAATTCGGCTTAGCATCCTCCGGAAACGAAGATCAAGAAATGGTTGTAGAGTCAATGAGGGCATTAGGTCTAAGGCCAGAAGACCTCCTTGGAAGGTACCCTCACCAGATCAGCGGCGGAGAAAGGCAAAGGCTGATGCTTGTTAGAATACTCTTAATAAAGCCTAAACTTGTGATAGCAGATGAGCCTGTATCGATGATAGATGTCTCGCTCAGATCCATATTCCTCAACAATCTACAGGACCTCAAAAATAGGATCAAAATGTCGTGCATCTACATAACCCACGATCTGAACATAGCCCATTACGTTTCCGACGACATAATGGTCATGTGTTACGGAAGGATCGTGGAGACAGGTGAGACCAGGTCAGTGGTAAAGGACCCATTACATCCTTACACCCAGAATTTGATCAGCGCGATCCCAATACCCGACCCCACAAAAAGGTGGAAGGACACCGTTGAGATAGAAGGGGTAACATTTGAGGAATTAAGGGCGGAGCACGGATGCATATACAGCCATAGATGTCCTGATGTCATGCCAGTCTGTAAGAAGGAGATTCCTCTTCTGGCTGAGATCACGCCTGGGCGTAAGGTTGCCTGTTTTCTTCACCACGATCTTACGAAAGCCACAAAATCAAAATGACAGTGGCTTCCTCCTGCTGTTCGGATCCCTTAGAACATCCATTGTTAAGCCACTAGGTATGTTATCCCTTTCACCCGCTTGAATATGTCTCTGGAATGAGTTCTTTCGGTACTTACTGAGATCAAGATGCATTCAATCAAGTTTTGGTCGAAGATGATGCACCTGAAGACTTTGCATACCATTTTTGACGCATTAGAGTCGATTAAGTCCTGAACTCTTCCAACGAATGATTATTGAAAAATCTTTATCCGGGCTCTAGAAATGTGATGGTGGGCCGGGCCGGACTTGAACCGGCGACCTTTCAGGGTCATCTCCGACCTTTCTGCGCGTCCTGAAGGAGATTTGTCAGGCAGATGTCCTAACCAAGCTAGACGACCGGCCCAGATCAGTGATTTGATCCGTCCGCTTTTCAGTTTTGCACGACTGCAAGGATATTTCGGGATTCGATCATATAAGATTTCCTTCACTTCGTCAAAATTAGCAGCCCAGACATCAGCAATAGAACCCCAACCATTTGCATCGGTGCCATGATCTCGCCAAGAAGATACCATGCTAGAACTGCTGTAAAGAGTGGGGACGATAGCTCGGTCAGCGCAACCTGGCTTGCCTTTATTCTCTTTAGTCCTTCGTAATAGAAGATATATCCTAGACCTACGAGTACGCCGAGCATAACCTGATAGCCAGAGTTCACAACTAACTGGTTTAACAACAGCAAAGTGGGCATGAGCACGATGGATGCGATCAGAAATCGGTAACCGACTATTGCTACGCTACTTGTTTCCCTTGCCAATTGCTTCCCAGGTATAGCCACTAGAGCCCAGGACAACGTCGCAACAAATACCATCAAGTCGCCGAAGTTACCAATTCTGAACTGTGCGAGGTTGTCAACCGTTCTGCTCGTAATCAGCACGGCGGCAGAAACTATGAGAAGTCCTCCAATGAGATCGTGTTTGTGTAACCGCTCTTTAAGGATATAGAAACCCAGTATCGCGACGAAGAAGGGTTGGAGGTGAGCTATCAACGTAGCATTAATCGCGAAAGTCTGCGTCAGACCGAAGAAGTACATCAAGGGCGCGAATACTGTGCCCACTAGCCCCACGACCAACAGATTCCGAGTATCTTTCCATTGTACTTTAGTGCGTTCTCTGGTGATCACTATGTACGGCAACGTTGTCAAGGTCGCAAAGAACACCTCTGACGCGGTAACCTGGACGAAAGTGAGAAAAGGAAGCAGTAACTTCCCAAGAATCGCCTCAACCGCCCACATAGACCCGGCGCTCACCCCAAACAGAACGCCTATGACCTTTTGATCAACCATGGCTAGATCAGCATCCAAGGCAACCGCATGCGGAATACATGGACTCGTTAAATTCAAAATATCTGCTGAGGCAGGGGCCGGATTTCTTCATCGCATTCACTTAGCGTGTTGCTGATGTCGGGACTGGAGACGAAGCGGAACCCATGTCCGGAGTATTTCTATTTATGACCGCCATCACAAGAGGTGGAGCGGTTTCAGCTAAGTTCAGAATATACGAGCGAAGACATTTTCAACAGCAAATGAGATCGTCAAATAGTTGGATTGAATGGTGCCTTCTTGACATCCAAGTCTTGATTTAGCCTTTCCAGTCTTCTCTTGATCTTTTCAATATCGACCAGCACTTCTGCGTCTCCGATCTCCTTCTTTCTCTTCTCGTTTGATTCCAAGATGAGTTCCACGAATTTTGAGTCGTACGATTCCAAAAGCATCTCAGCATTTTGAATTAAGCAGTGTCCGCCTATTACGGATGGGAAGAATATTGGTCTATCCAGCCGAACTCTGTGGGTATCCTCTAGGAAACTCACTATCTGGTCAAAGTCAGCTTCACAGTCCATGGAGATTCTATGCATCTCCTGAAACCATGCAATCATCAAAGCACGGTACGTCGTCTCGAAGAGTTTGGCCAGCTCGGTCTCAAGAGAACTTCTCAAAATGATTACTCGCAATCCCAATCTTTCAAAGTGTATGCGAGCGCGTTCAGCGGATTCCGGGTTAACTCCGCCAACATACTTCGTCCAAGATTTCAGCTCCTGTTTCATGTTCTCGACATTTAAGTGAACTCCGCGTATTGGAGAGTGCGCTGTAAAGCGTCTAGTAGACTCGTACACCTTTAAGGTTATTCCTGGTGGAACGGTACTCTCAATTATGGTCAACCCGGGTTTGAATCTGTTCATGTAGCCGACCGTATCCCTGACAAATTCTCCTTTCTCGGCACATGGATAACACATGTGCATCACATCAACTTCCTCCGGA
>Ga0315314_1004608_pt1 | contig 10288 bp, 18 predicted proteins | sample TDP9_MG_FD_203631 | JGI IMG/M metagenome (GOLD analysis project Ga0315314, IMG submission 203631) | Freshwater sediment microbial communities from Lake Towuti, South Sulawesi, Indonesia - TDP9 | ecosystem: Environmental > Aquatic > Freshwater > Lake > Sediment | place: Indonesia: South Sulawesi... | reverse complement strand
ATTGAATATGGTTTTCCACCATTCAGGATTTACATGTTCTTCGAGGTTCAAAACAGGACCTAGTAAACTTTTTCTACTTTTCTCCTTCTTATAATGTTGCGCTGTTTTATCTTCAATTGTTCTATTACTCAATATCTTTACCTCCTCAAAATTATTTTGGATTAATGCTATTTATCTATATCCAATCTAAATGTTTTAATGGAAAACGAAAATTTACTCCCGCAATCTTAAGTTACTTAGTATCTGCTTTCCTCTCCAAGCCAATTATAATCGCTATCTTATTCCATTCCCTCTGGTGCTTCAGGTACCTCCTCCATTTCCTCTAAACCTTCAGATTCTTCGCTTTCTTCTTCGATGGGAGTTTCCTCTTCCTCAATTTTTTCCTCAACTTCTTCTACTGGAGCCTTGGTCTCCTTTTTTGCACATCCTATTAGACCCAAAACCATAGCCATAATCACGATAGCCATCCAAAATTTTCTCATCTCCTAATACCTCCCCCCTTCTTAGGCACTTGTTAACTTTTTTGATACCCGTCAGAGAAAAGCAAATTTTTCGTCTTCTCCTTCTTCTCTAAAGATTTAAGTATCATTTGGTTAAAAGAGCCTCCTATTTAGCTATATTTTAATATATTATTTTAACTCATAAAAAAATTTTGTCAAGATATTTTTTAGAAATATGGAGCTATCGAGGGAAGAAGATAAGCGAAAGAGGGGATGGGTTGATATTTAACCCATTCCCTCTCTCTTTTCTCAGTAGACTTTTGCCAATTACCTACATCCAGAATGAAGGCCATGTCGCCATCGAGCATATGGATGCGGGCAATAGTGGCCACCATACTTGAGGATATCCGTATACCATCTCGCATTTTCCTGGATGTCTTTGGCTATCTCAGGGTCGTCTGAAGTCAGTGTAATCTGTATACCTTTGTCAATTTTCTTGACATCGGCTTTGATCTTCTCGTCAGCGTAATAATTTGGTCTATAGGCATACAGCATGACAGAAGTAGCCAATCCAATAGCTAAAGCCAATGCTAAACTGATACATAGCATTTTTCTCATCGCTATTCACCTCCTTCTTAAATTTAAAGACGATATTGAGATGAAAAAGTTATGCAAAATCTTTAAAATTATCTTCCCCCGCAGTGAGGCCACCATTTGCCTGGCGACTTTGCTTCTCTAATTGTAGTGCCTCGCAAAGTTTAATCAGGCAAGAGACCATCACTCCATCGGAAGGCTCAGGCAAAGGAGTATCCTTTATACTTCTGACAATTGCCAGTAACTCTTTCAATTCATCTGCGTAATCAGGATATTGCCTCAAGACTTCTTCTGGGGGTATGCCTTCCCTGATCTTCTCCCAACAGATATCCAGTATTTCTTCAATTGGTTCTTTCATTTTTTGTACCAACTTTCTTTCTTCAAGACATCTCTCATGGTTGAAAGGGCACGAAATTGAAGTGCCTTGACTGCCCCAATTGATTTATTCATAATCTTAGCGACCTCTTCATTGGAATAGTTCTCTAAAAACTTCAGGGTAATTACTTCTTTTTGCTCATCGGTGAGAAATCTAAGTAGCTTCTTAATCTCCTTTGGGCGCAAAGTCTCACTCTCATATTTATGGGAATCTGGTATTGATTCACTATCTATTTGTTGTAAGGACGTTTCCTTTGATTTCTCACTTTTTCTATAATAATCTATTAACAAATTCTTTGCTATGCGAAAAAGCCAAGCTGTGAAATATCCCTTTTGAGTCTTTATTGTACTGACCACTCTAACAAAGACCTCGCTAGTTAAATCTTCAGCATCCTCTTTAGTCTTTGTGCGGTAATAGAAATATCGAAAAATAATAGGATAATATTCTTTAGCCAAAGTAGCCAGGGCAGTTTCATCAAGCTGCCTTGCCTTTTCCAAAATCTCTTTTAGGTTAATCATGCCCTTAGCATCTGTTTCCATATAAGTATAGACGGAAGAAAGTGGCAAAAGTTACGCTATTAATCTAATCTCTCAATATATGAATCTGAGGAGGACTGTCTCCTTTAAGCTATTCTGGTTTTGACATTGTTTTCAACTTTTGATACTATGGTTTGAGTAATTGTCTTTAACATTCGGTACTGTAGCAAACCGAAACTAATTTGCAATAAAAGCAATTATTGGTTGCCTGTCACCCGAGCTATGAAATTTTTTAAAAGAATATGAATCGAAGAAAAGAATATTTCATCTAAATAAGTGAGGGATTGATGTCGGTTTCCGATGAGATTTTAGTAAGAAAATCACAACAAGGCGATTATCTATCTTTTGAGGAACTTGTCAAAAGATATGAACAGAAGATTTATAACCTGGCTTACCGAATAATGGGCAATAAAGAAGATGCAAGCGATGTTCTTCAGGAGACATTGTTGCAAGCTCTTAGGAAACTCCCCAGTTTTAAGGGTAAGGCTAAATTTTCCACCTGGCTTTATCGTATCGCCGTCAATAGCTGTTTAATGAGAAAACGCAAGCAAAAGAAAATGGACATAGTTTCTTTAGATGTACCTATTTTGACCAAAAAAGAAGATGAAATAAAAAGGGACCTTGGCGATGATTGGTCAAAAAGTCCTCTAGCAACATTAGAAAACGAAGAGGTTAAAAAAACCCTATCCAATGCAATAGATTCACTTCCGGAAGAATACAGAACAGTTTTTCTTTTGAGGGGACTCGATGGTTTGTCTAATCAGGAGGTGGCTAAGGTGCTGAAAATTTCTCTCTCGGCGGTAAAATCACGCTTGCATCGGGCTCGTTTGTTCTTGAGAGAGAAGCTTTCCCAATATTTCAGGGAATATAGGAGCAGAGCATGATAGACTTCAAAAAGCTTTGTGAACTTTTATCCGATTATTTTGATGAAGAATTAGAATCCGATATTTGTGCTGATATTGATGAACTGGTGAGCGAAGATTTTGGCTGTAAGGTTCTATTTAATACTTTTAATAGGACTGTTGAATTATGCAGAGAAATGGAAGCAGAAGAAATTGAAGTCCCCGAAGAGGTGCATATAAGATTGCATGAATTTTTGAAAATAAAGATAAGAAAAAGGGAGGAAATTTAATCCCCGCCTTTTCTTCAATGGCATCCCCCCTACGCTTTTCTCTACATCTGGCTCGCTATAGCAGTAGAATCCTTTTTTAGAAATCTGCATCTAAATTAGTGAAAGCGAAAAATAATTAACAACAGGAGGTGGTAACTATGGCAAACTTAATACCTTGGCAACCGTTTAGAGAGCTATTAGATATCGGGACTATTTTCGACCGATTCTTTGGCAGGAATCTGACGCAGGGGAGATTCGGTCAGGGTCTCTTCGGAGATGGATTTTGGTCTCCTGCGATAGATGTCTATGACAGTGAGGACCGTCTTGTGGTTAAGGCTGAACTTCCTGGAATAGACAAGAAAGATGTTAAGGTGAGTATCGATGGCGACATTTTGAGCATCAAAGGAGAGAATAAGAAGGAACAGGAAGTAAAAGAAAAGGACTACTACTATAGGGAAAGAGCCTATGGAAGTTTCTATAGAACTCTTCCATTACGTGTAGCAGTTAAAAAAGAAAAGGTCAAGGCTTCTTACAAGGATGGAATTTTGACCATTGAATTGCCAAAGAGTGAAGAAGCCACATCAAAAGAGACCGATATCCAGATCGAATAACACAAAAAGTTTGTTTCCTGTAATGGTTTCGGTTAGTTCAGGGTTGGCCTTCGGTTAACGAGGGCCAACCCTTTTTTTAAAATTATTCCGGGCATAGCGATTAGGAAATTAATAAGTTAAAAGAGTTAGGTGAGGTTCAAAATGCACCGGGAAGTGATTGAAAAAGAACTAGTAAAGAAGATATATTTATCACGAGAAATATGCTTGACATAGATGGATAAGTTGTATAAAATAACTGTTGCCAAATGATATTTGAAGAGGAGAAAAACAGGGAGGAAGCGATGAAAGAGAAAGTAGAAGCGGCTTTAAATAAAATAAGACCCTGGCTTCAGGCAGATGGGGGAGATGTAGAACTAATAGAGGTCACTCCTGACGGGATAGTCAAGGTAAAATTGACTGGTGCGTGTCGAGGATGTCCACTGAGTCAGATGACGCTGAAAGTAGGTATAGAGAAGATAATAAAAGAAGAAGTGCCCGAGGTGAAAGAGGTCATTGCTTTATAATAGGACTAAATAAGAGAGTAAGAGTTTTGTAGAGAGATATTAAGAAAGATGAAAATTAGGTGAAAGATGGCTGACTTAAAACCAAAGGTTTCTATCATCGGCTGTGGGAATGTAGGTATGCGCTATGCCTACGCATTACTGTTAAAAGGAGTAGTGCGCCAAATTGTCCTTGTGGATGTTGATAGGAAAAGACTGGAGGGTGAGGTTATAGACCTCTCGCACGGTGTTCCTTATGTTTCACCTGTGGAGATAATTGCTGGAGATTATCCTGACATAAAAAATTCAGAGTTAGTTGTAATTACTGCCGGGAAAAAACATAGGCCAGATCAAACCCGCCTTGACCTGGCGAAAGATAATGTAGAACTTTATAGAAAAATAATCCCTGAAATTGGAAAATATGCCTCTTCTAGTATCCTTCTAATCGTTAGCAATCCCGTTGATGTCCTTTCTTATGCTGCTTATAAATTTTCGTGAAAGCCAGCAAAAGAGGTGATTGGTTCAGGAACAGTTTTAGATACAGCGAGATTTAGATCTCTCTTGAGTAGACATTGTGAGGTTGACTCCAGAAATATTCATGCCTATATTTTAGGTGAGCATGGAGATAGCGAATTTCCCGTATGGAGCAGGGCAATGATTGGGGGAGTCATATTCAGGGATTATTGCCCCACCTGTAAAAATGCTTCTAACTGCCAGTGCGATAAAGAACTTGACAATATTTTTATTGAAGTGAGAGATTCGGCATATAAAATAATCGAAAGAAAGCAGGAGACCTCTTATGGAATAGGTTTGGCTCTGGTGAGGATAACCGAGGCAATTATTAATGATGAGAAATCTATTTTGCCCGTCTCCTCCTTGGTTGAGGATTATTTAGGAATAAACGATGTATATTTAAGTCTTCCCACTGTAATTGACAAACAGGGCGTAAGAGAAGTTTTGAAGATAGAACTCGACCTGCAAGAAAAGCAGGCATTTAAGAATTCCGCAGATGCAGTAAAAAGAGTGATAAAAGAATCAGGTTTATGAGAACCGGGTGGGATTAGTTAATGGATAATTTTTCTCTCCTTATTGGCGGAAAAGCCGGAGATGGTATAGATATGGCGGGCTTAATCATCGCTCGTATCTTAAATCGACTCGGCTATCGTCTATATATATACCGTGACTATCCTTCTATTATAAGAGGAGGCCATACCTTTTCCATTATCAGGGCATCTAAGAACAAAATAGCAACTCACCTGAACAAAGTAGATTTTTTGCTTGCCTTAAATCAAGGTAGTGTGGATTTTCATAAAGATAAACTAAAGGATAACACTTTTATAATCTATAACTCCGATATAGTAAAATTAGAAGGCTTGCCTGCCGGCAACCGGAGCTTAGGGCTTCCTTTGGGAAAGATAATAAAAGAAGAAAACGCACTACCCGTAATGTATAATTCCTGCATCATCGGAGGCTTCTGCAAAGCCACAGGGTTACAATGGGATATTTTAGAGAAGGTCTTTAAAAAAAATATTCGTAAAGAGATAGATTTAAATTTAAAGGTTGCTCTTCGCGGATATAACGAGGCTAAAGAATTTGTTAGGATACAAACCTTACCCAACAATAGCCTGCCTGTACTTACCGGCAATGAAGCTATAGGTCTAGGTCTTATTAAGGGGGGCCTTAAGGCTTATATTGCCTATCCGATGACCCCTTCTTCAAGTCTCCTGCACTTTCTTGCTCAGAGTGCTGAGGGTTTTTCTTTAAAGGTTATCCATCCCGAAAGTGAAATTGCCGTAATCTTGATGGCTTTGGGGTTCTCCTATGCCGGAGAAAGAGTAGCAGTAGGTACTTCGGGAGGGGGATTCTGCTTGATGACCGAAGGTTTGAGTTTAGCTGGCATGGCAGAATTACCCATAGTTATTGTTATCGGCCAGAGGCCTGGTCCGAGCACAGGAGTTCCTACCCATACCGCTCAATCGGATTTGCATTTTGCTTTAAATGCCGGGCAGGGAGAGTTTCCGAGATTTGTGGTTTCTCCGGGAGATGCGGAAGAGGCATATTTCTGGTCTTGTGTTGCCTTAAATACCTCCTGGAAGTATCAGATACCATCTATCATTTTGGCCGATAAGAGTTTATGTGAAGGGGTTTATAGTTTTGATATAGATTCGTTAGGGGAGTTGAAAGAGGAGAATCCCATTTTATGGGACAAAAAAGAGTCCTATAGAAGATATCTAGATACAGAAACAGGGGTCTCCCCTTTAAGTTTTGTGCCAGACAAAGAGGCGATTATAAAAGTGGACAGTTACGCGCATGATGAGTTTGGAATAACTACTGAGGAAGCTCAAAAGATAAAAAATATGCAGGATAAACGTCTTCGTAAAGAGCAATATTTAATAAAAGAATTGGAGAAATATGACACAGTAAAGGTTTATGGTAATGAGAGTTCTTCAGTTGCTCTTATTTGCTGGGGCTCGAATAAAGGGGTCTGTATTGAGGCAGCGGAAAATTTGGGCTTAAAGGTAATCCATCCAGTTGTGCTTTCACCATTTCCCATAAAAGAATTTCAAGATTCACTTAGTGGTGTGGAAAATCTAATCTGCGTGGAAAATAACTCAACCGCTCAATTGGCAAGTCTTATCAATCGTTATGGGTTTAGCGCCAATGAGAAAGTATTAAAATATGATGGAAGGCCTTTCTCTCTGGATGAGTTAGAGGAAAGGTTAAAAGACTTGTTAAGGTGACTATGAGAGATTTAAGTACTTATGCCAAGAATACCTGGTGTCCGGGCTGTGGCAATTTTGCCATTTTAAACGCTATGAAAGCAGTCCTTAATGCGTTAAGCGAGGAAGGCTTTCCTCCGGAAAAGGTGGTTTTGGTTTCGGGAATTGGTTGCCATGCGAAGGTCGTTGACTATATAAACGTTAATAGTTTCTATTCTATACACGGAAGGGTAGTCCCCGTAGCTACAGGAATAAAACTTGCCAATCCTGATTTAAAAGTGATTGGTTTTGCTGGCGATGGCGATGCCTACGGTGAAGGCTTAGAGCATTTAATATTTGCTGCTAAAAGAAATATTGATATCACCATGATAATTCACAATAACCGCGTATACGGACTTACTACCGGCCAATATACTCCTACTTCACCCTTGGGCTTTAGGGGGCGTTCCACACCGAAAGGAACAGTAGAGCTTCCTTTGAATCCTCCTGAACTTATGCTGACAAGTGGCGCAACTTTTATTGCCCGAGGCTATTCTCACGGTATCGAACTTCTTAGAAGAATTTTTAAAGAAGCCATCAACCATAAAGGTTTTTCTTTTATTGACGTATTGCAGGTATGCGTAACTTTCTTTAATATGTACGAGTATTACAATAAGAAGGTTTACGAGTTAAATGGGCATAAATATCAAGATTACCATGAGGCTTTAAGAAAAATAAAGGAATGGGATTACAACTCTGAATCACCAATTGCCTTAGGCGTATTTTATAAGAAAGAGATGGCTACTTTTGAGGATAGATTTTTGAGACCTGAAATAGAAATAGTAGATAGAGAATTAAACATAAAGCGAGTGCTCACAGAGGCTATTTAGAGGGTCATTTTATTTAACCGGAACACCCAGAGGAAATTTATGCAGCCCAAAATTATGGTTTTGTATTACAGTGTGTTTGGTAATACATTTTTGATGTCCAAGGCAGTTGTTGAAGGAATTGAACAGGCGGGTGGTAAGGCAATTTTGCGAACAGTCCCTGAATTGTTACCTCAAAACATTATCGACAAAGATGAAAGAATCAAGAAGGCAAAAAAGCTGCAAAAAGAAGTCCCTGTTGTTAGAACGGAAGAATTGGAAAAGATTGACGGAATAATTTTAGGCTCACCCACAAGATTTGGCAATATCTGTGCACAGTTGCGAAATTTTTTAGACCAGACAGGCCAATTATGGATGAAAGGCGCCCTTATTGATAAGCCAGCGGGGGTATTCTGCTGTACCGCTACCATGCATGGAGGTCAGGAGACAACCCTGATATCTATGATGTTCACGCTAATTCATCACGGAGCAATAATTGTAGGTATACCTTATAGCGTAAAAGAATTGAGAGAAAGCCAAAGGGGAGGATCACCGTATGGCCCTACAGCAGTAGTGGGAGATTTAGGAGACCAGTCTCCTACTGAGACGGATTTAAAGATTGCGGGAGAGTTGGATAAGAGAGTAACCAGAATTGTCAAAGAATTTCTGAAGTAGTTTTTAAGCGCACCAGGACGAGTAAAGGCCATCGAAAATACCGTTAAACATATAGGGATAGAAATTATTCACGCGCGCCTTCCTATGAAATATTTCCCGGGCGGTAATGAGATCAAATATTGCTACGAATATGTTAGAGAATTTGTAAGAAAACTATACGGGGAAGGGTGACTAAGGCTATGGACAATTACCGTTGCACAGCATGTGGATATATTTACGACCCACGAGTCGGTGACCCCGATAATGGCATAAATCCTGGCACAGCCTTTGAGGATTTGCCCGATAGTTGGGTCTGTCCTGAGTGCGGAGTGGGAAAGGATATGTTTGAAAGTCTTTGAAAATAGGAGGTGTAAAATATGACGAAGTTTAAATGTAGTGTATGTAATTATGTCTTCGACGGTGAAAATGCACCCGATAAATGTCCTCGCTGTGGCGCAACAAAGGATAAGTTCACAAAATTAACAGATGATAAAGCAAACCTTATTGATAGGTCGAGATGCACAAATCAACTCCATATGGGCCTGGCAGCTGCATTGGACCAGGTTCATTCTATCGCTGAGACAGGCATCCAGGATAATTTAGACCCAGCGTGCGTAGCTATATTTACCAGAGCAAGAGACGAGGCGAAACTATTGAGCCAATTCATAAAGGCTGAGATAGAAGTCCATATAGGCAAGGGTAAGTGGGGATAAACGCTCAAATTTTTTGCTTAATGCATGGAGGATAAACCACGAAACAAGAAAAAGCGCTCTTAATAGTAGATGTGCAGAATGATTTCTGCCCGGGCGGGGCTTTGGCTGTCCCAGAAGGTGATAAGATAATTCCTGTCCTGAATAAATATATAAAGATTTTTTCCAGGAAAAAGTTGCCCATTTTTGCCTCACGAGATTGGCATCCCAAAGATACTAAACATTTCAAACAGTTCGGTGGTCCCTGGCCAAAACATTGTATACAGAATACGAAGGGAGCCGGATTTCATCCGGGTCTAAAATTTTCTAAGGACACGGTAATCTTATCTAAAGGAATGGAGCCTGATAAGGACAGCTATTCCGCTTTTCAAGCCGTTGATTCCAATGGAACTGAATTTCTGCAATTGTTGAAGATTTTTGGAGTAAAGGAACTATTTGTCGGCGGTTTGGCCACGGATTATTGCGTTAAATCGTCAGTTTTGGATGCTTTAAAATTTGGTTTCAAAGTTAATCTATTAACAGATGCTATCAAAGGTGTTAATATAAAGCCCAAAGATTCTGAAGATGCCATAAAAGAGATGACTGCTCGCGGTGCTAAGGAAATGAGTCTCGACAAGTTATCTAAAAAATTAGTTTGACAAAAAAAGGACTTTTATTCAGGAGGTGGCCTATGGGAGTGGAGAAGGTCGGAGAAAAATATAGATGCAATGTATGCGGCAATGAAGTCACTGTAACAGAAGTGGGTGGCGGTGAACTTGTTTGTTGCGGGCAACCTATGGAAAAAATAGAAGGGTGAATGTGTGAGGACAAGGTTTTGAGAGGAGGTGAGAAAAGATGGAAAAGAAAGCCGCTAAGAAAATGGCAAAGCCCGGGAAGGGCAGTCGCTACACCTGTAAGGTATGCGGACTGGTGGTAACTGTAGATAATGTTTGTGGCTGTGTTGAGGCTTGTGATATAATCTGCTGTGGCAAGCAGATGGAACCCAAAAAGTAAACTTAATAAATCCCGCGGCTCTTCGTGTAGTAAATCTTTGCATAAACGAATTTCTATATCTAGAAGTGGAGAGCACAAAGTGCGGGTAAAAATGAGGAGGTGTTTCAAATGGGTAAGCAAGCAACAAAGATTGTGGGAATAGATGTAAAGGATTTGATAGAAGATTTGAACAAGGCGTATGCTGATGAGTGGCTCGCTCATTATTCTTACTGGTATATG
>Ga0315314_1004607_pt1 | contig 10288 bp, 9 predicted proteins | sample TDP9_MG_FD_203631 | JGI IMG/M metagenome (GOLD analysis project Ga0315314, IMG submission 203631) | Freshwater sediment microbial communities from Lake Towuti, South Sulawesi, Indonesia - TDP9 | ecosystem: Environmental > Aquatic > Freshwater > Lake > Sediment | place: Indonesia: South Sulawesi... | reverse complement strand
ATAAATCCAGAAGCATGGATGTGGTATTTCAAACATATAGGCGGAGAAAGCTGCCCCCTAGTGGACACTTGGTGGCAAACAGAAACTGGGGGCGTAATGATTTCACCGGCTCCAGGCATCGGACTGGTTCCGCTAAAACCAGGGTCAGCAACATTCCCATTACCGGGCGTAGACGCCGATGTGGTAGATGACAGTGGTAGGCCTGTACCCCCGGGTGTAAGAGGCTACCTAGTTATAAAGAAGCCTTGGCCCGGCATACTGATGACATTGTACAAGGACCCTGAGCGTTATAAGCAAACCTATTGGTCTAGATTCCCAAACGTTTACTATGCTGGAGACTATTGCATGAAAGATGAGGAAGGATACTTCTGGCTTTTAGGCAGGGCAGACGAAGTTCTGAAGATTGCAGGCCATAGATTGGGCACGATGGAACTAGAAAGTGCACTTGTTTCGCATCCAGCAGTAGCAGAGTCTGCAGTAATCAGCAGGCCCCATGAAATTAAGGGAGAAGCAATCGTGGTTTTTGCCATCTTGAAGCAAGGCTATAACCCAAGCGAGGAACTTAAAAAAGATTTAACGGATCACTTAAGAAAAACAGTCGGCCCAGTTGCAACACCTGAACAAATATATTTCGTTTCAAAGCTTCCAAAGACAAGAAGCGGCAAAATAATGCGAAGAGTTTTAAAGGCGCTAGTTTCAGACAGGCCAATAGGAGACGTTACAACATTAGAAGACGAGGCTTCTATAGAAGAAGCAAAGCAAGCTTACGAAGAATTCAAGAAAATGATGACCTAACAATCCCCATTTTCGCCCTCAATTTTATGGGATCCGGAACGTTATAGCTTCAAGAAAACAGACAACGCGATTAACGAAGCCTTTCCCTGTTAAGACTCTTAGTTTGCCACGAGTATCGCCTGATCTTGGTTGAACTTCCATAACCGCAAGCTGAGCATCGCTTTTCCTTCACATGATAGGCCCTTCTGCCGCATCGTCTACATTTAATGTGGAGGGTTTTTCCTGCTCGTCTTCCAAAAGATGAGGTCCCTTTGCTCGTTTTTCCCACTTGTTTTCACCTAGGAGGAGGACTAATTATAATTACGTTGTCCCCTCGAACGATGATGGAGCCAAGTTTTCTCACGTTATCTGCCTCCGTTGTGTCCTCTGTTTCTTCCAGCACCAAATTGAGGTGTTGGTCAAAACCCTTCAGTTTTCCACGCAAACTTTTTCCGCCCTTCAACCGCACAAGAACGATTTTTCCAAGGCTTTCCTCCAAGATTTTGATGGTCATTTCGCTCATATGCGTCCTCTCGCCCACTTCATTAGTCTTCGTGTCCTATACGTTTAACATAGATAATTTAAAGGTATCTACGTGATTGTTATTTTCGTTGAGGAGGATGACGAAAATTAGGCGGGAAATCTGCGGCTTAGAATATGTTAACATGATTAGAGATAACCTTGTAAACGTGAAGAAAGAAAGTTTGGTCCCACTATATGACAATTTAAAGTCCGCGGATTGCATAGTTTGCGGTGGTTCCGGCAGGTCTTTACATTCGTTGAATGTTGCCATGAGCCAGATAGCCACCATGAAGGACTCCAAGGTTGTGATCACCCGTGAGGATGTTGGATTTCCCGGAAGGGGAATGTATGATGCCGCATCAGAACTGGAGAAGAGGTACAAAAAGATTCTGCTTTTGATTAACTCAGGGAGCGGAGAATCCGAAGACCCGAAAGACCTCGCCGAAAGTTTAGAGAGATATTTAGAAGAAACGGCCAGCGAGAAATTTTCGATGGGTCTGATAACCTCCAATCCTGATTCCTCAATTGCCAAAATCGTTCGGAGACACGGCCACGTGGTCGAGTTGAGGGGAAGGGGAAGGCAGTTGCCATCTGAAGTTTACAGCGAGGCTGGCATAATGGGAGACGTCTTCGAGCTTGGAAGTCTCTTTCTTCTTCAAATGATGACTGAGGCTATATTCGAAGGCGGCTCTGTAGGAAGGGTCTTTGAACTCATCAAGGAAGAATTCTCAATTTTAGGAGATATAATCAATACTCATGTTAATTCTGAAGCCTACAAAGTTTCCATCGATTTCCTAGAAAGGCGCAGCGATGTCTTCCTAGGCGGAAGAGGAACAGCTGAAGAGGTTGCTAAAATGACCGCCGTAAGGTTGTTCCACATCAAAAAGTTTCTTGGTGACAACGTCTATATCGCGAGGGGCGTGAACACTCCCCGCCCAAGGGCTGGAGATTTCGAAATTCTAATATCATATTCCGGTGAAACCAAGCCCGTTGTCATCTGGGGCAACACATTCAAAAATTTAGGGGGAACGATCCTTTCCATAATTGGAAACAGAGGCTCACCGCTAGAAGAAAATTCGGATTTGAAAATCCTTCTGGAGGAGAGGGTTCAACCTGGGCGTCCAAGGAGGTTTTACATGAGGGCAGCCTTTTTGCTAAGCTATCTTCCCATTTTGTTAACGGAAAGATTGAGTCAGAAGGGACTTAAACTACCAGAGTACATCCTAAACTGGTACCACTCCGTGATTGAGTAGAAGCCTTGAGAGTTTGGTGGAAAAACGTGCGCTCGGCTGTATACGATCATCCGTAAAACCTTTTGAGCATCCGGCAGATCGCCAAGCTTACCCACAAATTAATCTCTTTGTCCTTAGCTTTCTCGTAAGATGATTTCCATAGACCGTTCTCTTCCTGCTTGGTGGTCAGCCAATGGAGGGCCTTTTCGATCTGTGGGTCATCTTTGGAGAATCCCAACAAAGAAAGTGAATCAAGTGATGATAGGATGTCCGTAAACCAGAAAGGATAGGTAATCTTAGTCCAGAAACTCGGGGCTCTCCGATCAGGATATCTGTCAGGTTGGAAGAAGCGTGATTTCAAGAGTTCTCCTGCAACCTTAGCCTCCTTTGTCTTTCGGTATTTCTGATGGGCTGCAAAAGCCCGCAGTACTACACCAGTGATGCAATGAGAGGAAGGCTTTGACCTGTCTGGTTTGATTGGTTCCGGATTCTTCATAGCTTGTAGGAGGGTTCCAGAATCTTTGGCGTCGATTGTTCTGAAGGGTATCGTCCATCCACCGTCGCTCTGTCGAATAGATAGAAGCCAGCTAAATCCCCTTTCTATGCGTGGTTCTTCCCCATATCCCGCCTTGATTAACAGTTCCATGATGGCGGCGGTGTAATTAGGAGTGTATTGATTTTGGTAAATTCCCCTAAAGTCTCCTTCTTCTGTTTGGCAGGTGAACAGGAAGTCGGCTGCCTTCCTTATGGCTGGATGTTTTCTGTTGAGGCCGTATTTTTCTACAAGTTGACCCAGAACCTTGTAGGTTTCAAGCTGATTGTAATGGTGTTCAGAGCGAACGTGTTCTTTGCCTCCTGGGTATTTCCATGACCCATCATCTTGTTGTTTGCCAGTTATCTTTACCACGGGAGGCAACTGCCATAGGGTTTCTATTGGTCCTACTTCTTCTCCTGAAAGATCACGCTTAACAAAATATTGAAGCGCCTCATTTTCTGAAGAAAGGAGTCTAGGTAAAGGACCAAACCTTAGTTGTTTACGCCAGCCTTCCATAGGCTATTCACTGTCAAGTAAGCGATCTTGCGATTTCATCAACCGTGGAAATAAGCTTCTCAACTTCCTCTTTAGTGTTGTATAGGTAGAGGGATGCCCTGACTGTTCCTTCGCGTTGTTTTAGAAGTTCCTTGGTTAAGGGGTGGCAACAGTGGTGTCCCGACCTAACCATGATGTCGGCGGAAACGTCTAAAGCTAAGGCTACATCATGGGGATTCAGGTCTCCCACGTTGAAGGAGACTATGCCCGTTCTCTGTTCAGGTTTTTCTGGACCGTAGACCTCAACGCTTGGGACATCTACTAATCCTTGATACATTATCTTCACCAGCTCTCTTTCATGAGCTTCTATGTTTTCCAGCTGAACTCCCTTCAGATAATCAACGGCAGCGCCTAGTCCAATGGCCTCGGCAATGGGAGGCGTGCCCGCTTCAAACTTTCTGGGACTCTCGGATAGTTCGTAGTAGTCCAAGCCAACATCCTCGATTGTTCCCCCACCAATGCTTAGAGGTTCCATATTCTCCAGCAATTCGTTTCGTGCATACAATACGCCCACTCCGGTTGGTCCAAGCATTTTATGACCAGAGAAGGCTAGGTAGTCGCATCCAATTTTTTGGACATCCACTTTCAAATGGGGCACTGATTGGGCTCCGTCTATTAGTAGGTAGGCGTCATGCTCATGAGCAATTTTTGCAATCTCTTTAACTGGTGTTATTACGCCTAGAACATTTGAGACGTGAGTTATGGCTACCAACCTTGTTTTGTTGTCTATTGCCTTTTCAAAGTCGGCAATGTTGAAGAGGCCCTGTTTGTTGGGTCTAACGACTTCTACGTCTACTCCACATCTTTTTTTCAGGCGTAGCCAAACGATGAAGTTGGAGTGGTGTTCAATAAGGGAAGTTACGATTTTGTCTCCTTTCTTCCAGTCAAGGCCATTTGCCACAGAGTTTATGGCTTCGGTGGCGTTCCGGGTCATTATAATTTCTTTTTCTGACTTGGCATTTATGAAGTCACCTACCTTGGCGCGAGCCTTCTCATATTCTTCGCTAGCCCTCTGGGAAAGCCTGTGGATGCCCCGCTCGACGTTGGCTCGGTATTCACGATAAAACTCCAGCATCTTCTGGACTACTGGTTCAGGGGTTAGACTGCTTGCGGCGTTGTCCAGGTAGATGATGCCAGAATTCAGTATAGGGAAGTCTCGCCTAATTTTCTCTACGTCTAGCAATTGTGTAGGCCTCTGGTAACTAAATCCTTCTATAACACCGTTATAAAGTTACCGCTAACAATAATCCATAACTCAGCATGCACCGCAACTCTCGATTTCAACATTGAAAGTATTTATAGGGGGGCTAGATAGGCCTCTATCAGACAGAGAGAGCCGTCCTGATGAGAATTACTTCGTAATTCTTGCCTTTATCCCCACAAAAACTGGTCCCTTAACAATTATTCTCTTGTTTTTGCTGGTGATGCTGCTTACTCCAGCATCTTGAACTCTTATGTTAACGTCGCTTGGAAGCTTAGCGATCTTCACTCTGACGTTCACTTCTCCGGTTTCTCCGGCATTTATCTTTTCTTCAATGGCAGCAACAACCTGAGCCGCTATGGCGTCTAGGTAGCGGATTCCTGTGGAAACACCTTTTTCTCTAGCCTCCCTCACGATCTCTGTTTTAAGAAGTCCCTCCTTTGGTACTCCAAGAATGTTTCCATCATAAACATATATCGTGTTCAAAGCCGCCGGTCCCATCAGCTTCGTCCCTACATCCGGCTCGTAAACATAAACCTCAAGGTTATGATCTAAAAATTTACCTTTATAGGCGAGAAATTGGCATGGACTTGATTGATCAGCATTCTCTATCGCCGTCTGAATTATGGCTTCGGCAAGTTTTTCTCCCTCCATGGTCGATGGGGTTTCATCGACTTCAACCATCTCGGCTAATTGTTTATCTGTGTATTCATTTTTAACATATAGATGTGGATAAACCAGTTTCCTGATGTCTTCCACGCCGGTTTTTATCATAGCAATTCTTTCTAAGCCTGCCCCAAAATTGAAAACAGGATAAGAAATCTTGTACCTCGCTAAGCTAAGTGGATTGTATAAGCCTCCGTCGCCCACCTCGATGAACTCACCGGTTTTAGGATGCCTAACAAAGGCTTCAAACTCTGTTTTTGGCGCATAATATTTCGAGGTTGCCCTTTTGATTCTAAATTCAACTTCACCGAAGTCAAGTTTCCTAAAAACCTCTTCAACAACCTTCTGGCCATCCTCTAAACTTATTTCTTCGTCCATGATAGCCATGGAAGCCGTCCAAGATTCGTAGAGGTGTGTAACATCCAGTTTTTGTTCTCTTCTAAATTTTGGACCGATGGAAAATAATTGTAATGGTAGTGGTTCTTTGAATTGCATTTCTTTTAAGATTGGAAACCAGGAAGAAGTTGTGTGAGACCTGAGTGTGAGTTTGGTTGGCACTGGAGTTAATTGTCTGAATTCTGGAAACAATGAAATTATTTGTGTCGCTTGCTCTTCCTTTACGTTAAGCTCCTTTACCATAACCTCAGTTAAATCATCTGATTCTATTTCGCCTCTTTTGTATCTCCTAAAAATGTGCTGAAGCTGCTTGGTTTCGTTGAAATCCGGCATGATTTTCTTAATTTCTGAAATTTTCTCCTTTGAAATTCCTATATCCGCTCTTGGGAGGCCAGCAAGATAAAAAATTCTGTCTAATATGACTGGGGCTTCAGGCCCATATTGTAAATAAACGTGGCACTCCTCCGTGATCAATGGAGTTATGACCTCTTCAAATCCCATTTCTAAAAAGATGTTTCGAGTCTTGATTATGGTATCAAAAAGTGGATGCGCTTTCCCCTTATCGGTCAACGTAAAATATTTGCCCTTCACCTTGACAAGTTTCACTGACTCGGCCCACGTTCTTTCGTAGTCTTCTTTGGCATCTTTAAGCAACTTTTTAGTATCTATCCTCATCTTTTCACCCCTAAGAAAGCTTGTTAATGATGTCTTGGAAACTTTCGATAACGTAGCCCAGTTGTTCCTTGGTAAGTCCATACGTGGATAAGTCGAAGCTTTTGGTTTTTCCAGCTTTGATTCCCACGATTTTTCTCTTTAAGAGTTCTTCGTAAAGGAAGTATCCTCTTCTCTTATGTTTTTGAGCTATCCTGTCAAAGACTGGCGTTTCAAATCGCATCAAATCGTGGTTGTGGGGTTTGTCTCCAAGCTGCGCAACATCCCCAAAGGACTCCACTTGACTGCTGAACCATCGAGCTTTCTCCACTTCTTCATCCCAATGCTTTACCCTCTCTCTTACGTATGGAAAGGATGTCATCAAAACTAGGGCGCTGGACCCTCTCGCTGAGCATCCAAGTATTTCAATGGGCTTCACTTTGTATCTTTGCGAAGGTTTAAAGACCTTGTCCGTCCATTCGTCATTTATGGCAAGTATTCCCACGACGCCTGCACCAGCAGCCCAGCTCTTATGACCGGAGCAAGTCACGAAATCGGCTGACACTTCCTTTCCATCGATGGGCATTCTACCTGAGGAGTAAGCGGTATTCGATAGAAATGGCACATTGTATTCCTTACAGATTTTTCCAACTTTTTCAGCGTCAACCAGATTGCCATACGTCCAGTCGACATGGGTTAACAAAACAAGAGCTGGCAACTCTCCTGTTTCTTTCTTTGCCTTTTCGATGGTGTTTATATATTCTTCTGGCGGAATCTTAAACTCCGGATAGCCCGTGCTTGGAACTTCGTATATTTTTAGTCCTGCCCTCTCCGCAGCCACATAACTTGTATAATGTTTATTCTCATCCATTACTATGGCTTGTCCCGGCTTAGTAATGGCGTGCATTATGGCGAATTTTGCTTCTCTGCAACCGTGGGTTAGGATGGCTCTATCCATTCCAAGGAAATCGGCAACCTCACCTAGAAAGTCGCATATGGGTGGTTTCTTGAGAATATGTAGTGTTCCGAGGCAATGGTCGCAGGTGGAGTAGCCGTCAATGTAGGAAAGGGCGATCTTTCTGGATTCAGCTGGCACAACTCCGCCCCGCTGCAGAGGCTCCAAATTGATGAAGAATTCTTCTTGTGCCCTCCATTCTAGCTTAGTGCTTTTACTCATTTAATCTCCTCTTCAATCTCATCTAGCGCCTTTCGCACCTTGTTAAGAATGGCTTTCACTTCTTCCCTCTGTTCCTCCGTTAAATTGTGGAATGGCGCAGTCTTTCTCAAAACTTCTCGAAGATCTTCTAGGGCGAATAGGGCTTCGAAGGTTTCTTCCACGATTTTTTCTGCCATAACGCCACCACTCTAAGCCATGATTCACGATGGTTAAGGGCCCTCTTCATATTTTGGAGCCGGGGGTGGGAATCGAACCCACATATAGCGGGTCTGCAGCCCGCCGCCTGCACCATTCGGCCACCCCGGCAAGCCAACGATAACATATAACAGTGTTATAAAGCTTTTTGTCGGTACAATTTTTACTATAAGTTTTTGCGTTATCATTCTGTTTAACTGCAAAAATTCAAAAACTAGCTTTATGGCTGGTGAATGTCTATGTCCCAAGGCAAACGTTATCCCTCAAGAACAATCACCGAGATTACAATGGAGTTGTGAATTATAAAACTTGCTCCGCTAAAGTAATCCACCAATGCTTACCTCAATTCCACTAGAAGCCAGTATTTTTCTGATACTCTCAACATACTCTTTGTCAGGCGGTTCAATATCCACGACAAAGTTTCGACTTAGCATTAGATACTTTGATTTCCCAAGACGATGAAAGGGCAGCAGATCAACTCTTCTAACGGCGTTTAGCCCCTGGAGAAAATCGGCAATTTCCTTGACATCTTCCTCAACATTAATGATGTTGTAGTTAGGGATTACTGGAATTCTTACAATAACTGGTATTCCTTCTCCACATGTTCTTTCTAGGTTTGCTAGGATAAGTTTGTTGGGAACCACTGTTAGAGTTTTATGTCTCTCTGAACCCATGGTTTTTATGTCGTATAGAACCAAATCTGTGTGATCCAGAACCTTCCTAACAGTTGCCCATTCAGCGTGTCCGCTGGTGTCTAGGGCAGTATGTACACCTTCCTCACGAGCCCTTGCGAAAAAATCGGCAACGAAATTGGCTTGTGCCAAGGGTTCTCCTCCGGAAGCTGTTAGGCCTCCGTTAGAATTCTTGTAGAAGGGTAGGTCCCGTGTCACTTCAGCCATAACTTCTTCGATTTTCATGTACCTTCCGCAAAGTTCCAGAGCCCCACTGTAACAGATTTCTGCGCATTTCCCGCATCCATCACATTTTTCTCTGTTGATCGTTACTCCATTCCTGCTCTTTGACAAGGCTTCTGTCGGGCACACTTCTATACATTTGTAACATTTGATGCATTTCGACTCGTGATAGGCTATTTCGGGAAATGGATTTATGGATTCCGGGTTGTGGCACCACTGGCATTTTAGCGGGCAACCCTTGAAGAAGACCGTTGTTCTAATTCCTGGACCATCGTGAATTGAAAATCTTTGAATGTTAAAGATTATGGCTGAGCCTTTCTTTTCTTTCACATTTTATGGCTCCCTTTGGTACCTTTTTATTATTTCGTCTTGAACATCTTTGTCCAAATCTACGAAGTATGCGCTGTAGCCGGCAACCCTTACAACTAGGTTTCTGTAAGCTTCAGGACACTTTTGGGCTTCAACAAGGGTCTTTGAATCTACAACGTTGAAATGAATTTGCATGCCGCCTAACTCAGTGTAGGTTCTAATTAGGGAGGCTAGGAGATCTAATCCCTCCTCCCCAGATACGATATTTGGATCTAAAGTGAGTGTGAAGGCTATCCCGTTAGGATAAAGCGCGAAGTCCACTTTGGCCACGGACCTCATAGCTGCAGTTAGCCCTTTTCTCATTGATCCGATAGCTGGAGAGGCACCGTTACTTATGGGCTGACCAGCCATCCTTCCGCTCGGCAGTGCTCCAGTCATATACCCAAAGGGAACATGGGTACTCACCGAGTACATACCTGGAATGAAACAGCCGCCCCGAACGTTTCTGTGTTTTTCAACTTCTTCGCTGTAGATTTTGGCTACAAGCTGAGCGTATTTGTCTGCTATTTCATCATCGTCTCCATATTTTGGGGCCCTATTGATGAGCAGTTGCCTAAGGTCTTCGCTTCCCTCGAAATTTTTTCTTAACGCTTCCAGCAGATCGCCCATGCTTACTTTCTTGTCTCTAAACACCAATTGATCCATGGCAGCTAGGGAGTCTGCCACATCAGCCATACCAACCCCTTGAACTCCGGTGAAGTTGTACCTAGCTGAGCCTGTTGTAATGTCTCTTCCAGTCTCAAAGCAGTCTTCCACACAAAGGGAAAGGAAGGGCGTGGGTTTAACCACCATGTTCGCAATCTCGAAGCAGTTTGATCCCACAGCCATAAGCTTAACAAAGTATGAGAGCTGCTTTCTGAAAGCCTCAATAACTTCTTCTATCGACCCAAACTCCAAGGGGTCACCTGTTTCTGAGCCAATTTTTTGGCCAAACATTACGCTTTTGCCATTGTTCAGCGCCAACTCCAAACATAGGGCTATGTTAAATAACGCTGCATCTGAGGATGTGAAGCTCGTTCCGAAGGGTGCTAATTCAACGCATCCAACGGTTGCATAATTTCTTGCTTCTTCCAGCGGAATATTCTTCCTAGTTAGCGACTT
>Ga0315314_1004606_pt1 | contig 10289 bp, 8 predicted proteins | sample TDP9_MG_FD_203631 | JGI IMG/M metagenome (GOLD analysis project Ga0315314, IMG submission 203631) | Freshwater sediment microbial communities from Lake Towuti, South Sulawesi, Indonesia - TDP9 | ecosystem: Environmental > Aquatic > Freshwater > Lake > Sediment | place: Indonesia: South Sulawesi... | reverse complement strand
CTCGACCTCTTCCTCTCCTTTCAGGCCATCATCTGGACAGTTTTCGGTGGCATTACCAGCATCTACGGGCCGGTGGCTGGCGTCTACATTCTCCATCCGCTGATGGAGTTTCTGCGGGTTGTTCCCGAAATACGAATCCTCATCTTCGCCGCAATAGTGGTCCTCATCCTCCTTTTCATGCCCGAAGGGATTGCTGTCTGGGTGCGGGATAAGATTGAGAGGGCGTGCCCTCGCTGCAAGCTGGCCAATATTGCGTTACGGCGTAGCTGTCGGGCCTGTGGCGCTTCTCTGTACTAGGGCAGCGTGACCTCGAGGCCTCAGCTACCTCATCTCACAAACCGAGGTAGGTCTTTCGGATTGTCTCGTTACTTAAGAGCTCCGGGGCCGTGCCGCGGGCGATGATATGCCCCCGTGACATGACATAGTTTCTCACCGCTAGGTCGAAGGCGAAGCTAACATCCTGCTCGGCGAGAAGAATGGTAACCCCCAGCTCATGATAGATTTCTTCAATGCGCTTGAACAGGTCCTCCTTGAGCTTTGGGGCAAGGCCACTGGAAGGCTCGTCAACCAGGAGTAGCTTGGGTTGATACATGAGCGCCCGGCCAATACAGAGCATCTGCCGCTCCCCACCGGAGAGCGTCCCCGAGATCTGATTTTCCCTCTCTTTAAGTCTGGGAAATAGCTGACAGACGTTGGCCAGGTTCCGGTTCATCTGCGCGGCGTCTTTACACAGATAGGCACCGGCCAGCAGGTTCTCCTTGACTGTCATTTCAACAAAGGGCCGGCCCCGCTCCGGGCAAAGGATTAGGCCCCGCTTGGCTATTTGAGAGGCAGATAGCCGGTCAATCCTTTCCCCTTCAAACTCTATGGTTCCGGCGAAGGTTATGTCCGCCTTTCTCGTTCCCCGCAATACTTCCTTTTCCCATTTAATCAGGCCGGCGATCGCCCGCAGCAAGGTGGTCTTGCCGGCGCCATTCGGGCCAACCAGCCCCACCAGCTCCCCCTTTTCAACTTTGAGGCTGGCATCATCCAGCACCATGGCTGTATCGTAGCGGACGGTCACATCTTTGACCTCAAGCAATGAGCACCTCCTTGCCGGTATAGGCCTCAATAACCTTCTCATCCCTGGCTATTTCTTCAGGGGTGCCCTGGGAGATAACTTCACCAAAGTTAAGGACAATGACCCGGTCCACTATCTTCATCAGTTCGCTCAATTTGTGTTCGATGATGAGCATCGCCGGTCCTTCACTATGGAGTCGCCCGAAGCGGCCACCCCGGTGCAGCCTCCGTATTGATTTCGCCATCAGTTCTGTCTCCGCCGGATTCAACCCGCCGAAGGGCTCATCAAGGATGAGCAACTCCGGCTCGGTGGCAATCGCCCGGGCGACCTCCAGCCGCTTCAGATCGCCGTGAGACAACACCGAGGCCGGCTCAAGAGCGAGGTCAGCAATGCCGACAAACTCAAGAGCATCCCGCGCCTTTACCTCCACCCTTTTCACCCATTCCCCGCGCTTCTTTACCCGCGGTGAAAGACAGCCCACCATGACATTGGCGATAATGGGCAGGCGGCGGAAGGGCTTTACCACCTGAAAAGTACCCACGATACCCATCTGCACAATTTCCCAGGGACGCCGCCGGGTTATGTCCCTGCCCTTGAACCTGACTTTCCCTGAATCAGGCTTCAGTATGCCCAGCACGCAGCGAATAAGGGTGGTCTTGCCGGCGCCGTTGGGGCCAATAAGGCCAACGATTTCCTCCCTCTCCACACGAAAGGTGATTTCTTTAACAGCAACCAGACCACCAAACCGCTTGGTTAACTTCTCCACTTCAAAGAAGGACGTCATCTTAAACCTCGGTTTCCTCTCTCAGTTCACGACGGGATACCTTGCCCACGTCTGTCTTGGGAACTTCGCCCCGGAATTCAATGACCTTGGGACACTTGTAGTGAGCCAGCCTCTCCTCGCAGTACTTGGTGATCTCCTCCTCGCTCAGCTTTCCTCTTGCCTCCGTCTCCAGAACGACCACTGCCTTGACTATCTCGCCTACCTCCGGCTCAGGAACGCCAATGACCCCGGCCTCCTTGATCTGGGGATGGCTGGCCAGCACCTCCTCTACCTCGCGCGCAAATACCGCCAGACCTTTGTATTTAATCATGTCCCGCTTTCTATCGTAGAAGTAGAAGTAGCCCTCATCATCCATGCGGGCCAGGTCACCGGTCCTCAGCCACTTTTCATCATCTTTCTCCATGAACATTCTCTTCGTTTCTTCTGGCTTATTCCAGTAGCCTCTGGTCAATTGTGGCCCCTTGACCACGAGCTCTCCGGTCTCCCCAACGGCGAGGAACTCGTCCCATTCCGGATGGGCGATGGCCGCCACCGTGTTAGGCAGAGGAATACCGAAGGAGCCGAGCTTTGGCCGTCCATAGGGACTGACAATACCCACCGAGCTGGTCTCAGTCATCCCCCAGCCTTCGTGAATCTTGGCCCCGGTTCGCTTCTCCCAGCCCCGGGCGGTGTCCTCGAGGAGGGCATCCGCCCCGGAGACAAGAACCTTGATGCGTTTCCAGTTCACCCGGTCAGTGCGGGCATAGTCCCGCAGCGCCTCATAGAGTGAAGGAACGCTATAGAAAATGGTGGCGCGGTAGCTCTCGATGGCATTCAGTATGTCGTCAAGGTCGGGGGTAGTAAATATCACCAGGGTATAGCCCTGCGATATTCCGCCCAGCATGACCACGGACTGACCATAGATGTGGTAGAAGGGGAGGTAGGCCAGTACCACTTCCTTGCCTTCCTCAACCACATCTCCCCAGAACATTCGGCCCAGGTGCTGGGCGGCGACCAGATTATAGTGGGTTATCATTGCCCCCTTGGGCAGTCCGGTGGTGCCACCAGTATAGGGAAGCGTCACCAGGTCTTCCCTGATGTTAAACTGGATCTTTGGTGGGTCGGGCGGATACTTCTTGATTAGCTCCTGGAATTGATAGAAGCCTTCCTGTTCAAAGAGCTCCGGAGAGGGGGCTGACATTTTCTGATACACAGCCCGGAGCACACTGCTACCCAGGAACTTCTTCAACGCGGGCAGATATTCGGTGATACTGGTCAGGATAACCCTGTCCAGCTTAACGCCGGCCTTCTCCGCATGGTCATAGAGAATATCCTGGCAGACCAGGGTCTTGGCCCCGCTGTCCTCAATTTGATGCTTGATTTCGGGGCTGACATAGACCGGGCTGATTGCGGTCACGGTAGCCCCGGCTTTCAATGCCCCGAAATAGCTAATGATGAACTGCGGGGAGTTGAGGAGGAGGAGGGCCACCCGGTCTCCCTTTTTGACGCCCAGGTCAGAGAGAGCGGTGGCAAATCTATCAACCTGGTCACGCAGCTCCCGGTAGCCTATCTTTCTACCATAAAACACCAGTGCCGTTTTATCCTTCCAGCGGTCCGTGGCTTCATCGAAAGTCTCAACCACCGATTTCTCCGGAATATCAACATCGGGCGGGACCTCTTCACGGTAGAACTTCAGCCAGGGTCTTTCCATGTATTTAGCTTTGGCTTCCATAGTGCCACCTCCAGCTTCCCCTGAACTAATATTCCAGGTTTCGTTGACGCCGTTCCTATGCCATAGTATAATCGCTGGCAAAGAGGCTGACAAGAGGCAAGTACGATGGACAACAAGCGGATAGCTTTTCATGGCACCCTCCAGCAGCTTCTGGAAAAGGTGGAAAGAGGTGAGATGATCCCCAAGCTCCAAGCGTCTCACGCGCCACCCTGCAAGTTCTGGACGGCCTTTCAGGTGCTCAATGGCATTCGTCACATGGCACCGGTGATTCACGGGCCAAAGGGCTGCACCTACTCGGTGGCTAATGCCTACAAGATGCGGAGCTGCGAGTATCGCGGGGTTCCTCTGGAACCGACTGCCTGCACCGCCCAGGACGAGGCGGATGTAGTCTATGGTGGCGAAGGGAAACTGCTTGAAGCAGTAAAGGAAGCGGCACAAAGGTATAACCCCGAGCTCATCGTAATCTTTTCCTGCTGCTGCTCCGGTATTATCGGGGATGATGTAGAGACGATCGCCCAGAGAGCAGAGAAGGAGGTCAACGCCAAAGTGCTGGCGATACGCAGCGAGGGGTTTGGCGGCGACTTCCGCAGTGGCTATGAAGATGCCTTCCGGTTAATCATGGGGCTGATGGAGCCACCCGCCGAGAAGCTGGAAAAAACGATCAATATCATCGGCGCCCGCGAAGGCCCCACCTACACCGAGTGGACGCAGGACCTGGACGAAATTGAGCGGATGGTGTATGCCATTGGCGCCAAGATCAATGGCATTCTCTGCGGCGGTTGCACCGTTGAGCAGATCCGACGGGCGCGCTGTGCCGTGCTGAACGCATCATGGTGCTACGACTGGGGACAGAAACTGGGCGACCTCATGGAGGAGCGATTCGGGATACCCTATGCCCGCACTGGCCAGCCCTACGGCCTGAAGGCTACCGAGGAGTGGCTCATGGGAGTAGCCCGGCCTCTCGGACTGGAGGAGTCAGCGCAGGAGATGATTCAGCGGGAGACAAAAGAGCTTAGCCGGGAGATAGACATCCTGAGGCGTTTCTTTGCCGGCAAGACGGCTCTTGTTGAAATTACCGAATTTCCCGGGCCAATCAGGGCTCTGTCTCTGGCCAGGATGGCGGAAGAATTCGGGGCTCACCCTATCGTTATCAATATTCATCCCTACACGATCAAGGAACGAATGCCCAGCATCAAGTTCCTGCTCAAGCAGGGCCAAAACCCGGAGGTGATACTGACCAAGGGGCTCTTCTCGCTGGGAACCTTCCGCTCCTCCTGGCAGACCGAGGCGGAGCTGGAGATGATCGCTGCCCAGTATGACAATGCCGTCTATCTGGGCAGTCCTCTCCGGCAGCCCGGCGTACCTCAGGTTAACCTGACGACGATAACCGGGTATCCCCACTACGGGTTTCGCGGGATCAAAAACATGGCCCGGCTGATGCAGTCCAGCCTTGAGCACGCCAGCCGTCGCCGCTCCAAGCTATTCCGCCAGGTACTATACGGGGGTTGACCGGCATGAGCGAGAGCCAAGAAGCGAGAGCACCGACCCAGAGATGCCACGACCCCTATCTCCGCTGTGCCTTCTATGGTGCTGCCCAGGCTGCCCTCGGTGTTACCGGCGGCTGCGTTCTCGCCCACTCACCGCAGGGATGCTACCTACTGGTCAATGCCGCCTTTGGCTGGCAGGACGCCGACTACACCCAGACGCTCATCCTGTCCACCAAGCTGTGTGAAGACGAGATTGTCCACGGCGGTGAGGAGCTTCTCGCCCGCACCATCCTCGAGGCTCAGGAGCTAAAGGTGCCCATCCTCTTTGTCCTCAGTTCCTGCGGGCCGGAGATAGTCGGCGATGACATCGTCGCTGTGTGCGAGGATCTGCGGCCGCAGGTTGACTTTCAGATTGTACCGATCGAGTGTGCCGGCTTTCGCGGCGACCAGAACAAAGGGACAGATATTGCCCTGACCACCATGTTAGAAGAGCTGGTGGTCAGAGATGCAAAGAAGCTCCCTGGCTCGGTCTGTCTCCTCGCCCCTCACGCCAACTCCAATCCCACGTGGATGGGCGACCTGGCCTGGGTCAAGGGAGTCCTGCACCAGATGGGGGCTAACGTGCTGGCGACGGTGACCCACGACACAAAGGTAAGCGAGTTTAAGAAGGTGGCCGCTGCCGAAGCCTGCCTTCTGCTCAGCCACGATGCCGGGCAGGAGGCGGCCGACTACCTGACCCGGGAATTTAGCACCGAGCAGCTATGTAAGGGGCTGCCGCTGCCGGTGGGGTTCACCAATACCCGCCGCTGGCTCACCGAACTGGGCGAGAAGCTGGGCGCTCCGGATGTAGCCACAAAGCTTATCGCCCAGGGCGAACGGATGGTGGTTGAGCAGTGCCGTCGCAAGGGCCTGGAGCAATTCTTCATGCACCGCGCGCCGGCGGGCATTGTCGCCGATGCTACCGTGGGCATCCCTCTTCTCCACTTCATCACCGAGGACCTTGAGATGATTCCGCGCCTCCTTTGCCTGAGATCATGCCTGCCCGAGGCGAAGACGATTCTGGAGCGGGAACTTGAAGAACTCGACCTTAAGCCAAAGGTGGTGTATAACGCCGATGTGTACCGGGCGAAGTCAGCACTGGGCGAGGTCACGCCCGAGGTAGTCTTTGGCAGCAACATAGAGCGACATGCCGTTGAGGAACTGGGCATTCCCTTCGTCTTTCGGGTGGCCAACCCCATCTCCCGATTTCGCACCATCAACCGGGAGTACTTCGGCTATACCGGCATGCTCAACCTGATCGAGCTTATTCAGAACGACTGGCTGGACAGATACCGCTCGAAGGAGAGGCAGTATAAAGCGAGGTGGTAGATGAGACAGATTGCTATCTACGGCAAGGGAGGCATTGGAAAGAGCACCATCGCGGCCAATCTGTGCATGGCCCTGCGGGAGCAGGGCCATAAAGTAATGCAGGTGGGGTGCGACCCGAAACGGGACTCCACCCGAACTCTTACCCGGGGACGGCTGATACCAACGGTGCTCGAGACCTACCGAGAGCACCTGAGAATGGGGCGCGACGAATATGCCATCAATCTTGAGGACATCGTTTTCGAGGGAGCGCTGGGGATTTATTGCGTAGAATCAGGAGGGCCAGAGCCGGGAATTGGCTGCGCCGGCCGCGGCGTATTGACGGCGATCAATATCCTCAGGGACTTAAAGGCTTTCGCTACCTATAATGTTGATGTGGCCGTCTATGATGTCCTGGGCGATGTCGTCTGTGGCGGTTTCGCTCAGCCGATCCGCGAAGGTTATGCCCGTGAGATTTATCTCCTCTGCTCTGGCTCCTTTATGAGTCTCTATGCCGCCAACAATATTGCCAAGGGGATCCGCCGCCTGGCACGGCGGGGGGAAACCGGGCTGGCCGGCGTGATCTGCAATAGCTCCGGGGACGAAGAGTTTGAAAAAAGAGCCCTGGCTGACTTCGCGCAAACCCTGGGCAGCCGACTCGTCCATTTCATTCCGCGTAGCCCGGTAATCCAGGCCTGCGAGGTAGAAACCCGCACCGTGCTCGAGCATTCCCCCCACTCGGCCGAGGCTGAGGTATTCCGGCAACTGGCGCAACGCGTGCTGGATAATGACCGCCCGGTGATTCCCACCCCGGTGGAGGAGCTCTCTGACCTGGAAGCCCTATACCGGCGGCATCTCCGGGTGTAGGCACGAAATAGCTAAGGGAAGTTCTCCGATGGCGCTTCAGGTAGCCCCGATTGACATTATGCAGGGCCACCCCTGCTTCAGCGCGGCGGCCCATGACCGGGTGGGGAGGATTCACCTTCCCATCGCCCCCCGCTGCAATATTCGCTGCAATTTTTGTGAGCGGAAGGTTTGTGCTGCCCTGACTATCCAGCATCCCGGCTGGACGGCCAGAATCCTCCCGGTGAGTGAGGCGGTGGCACTGGTGCGCTCCATCGTCACCTCAGGGAAAAGGAATTTCGTTGTCGGAGTCGCCGGCCCCGGCGACCCGCTGGCCAACGAGACGACCTTCCAAGCTTTACGACTCATACATGGCGAATACCCTGAGCTGGTAAAATGTATCAGCACCAATGGTCTGCTTCTTGAGGATAAGCTGCCGGAGCTTATCGCGGCCGGAGTCAGGGCACTTACCGTCACTGTAAATGCCCCCGACGGTGGCGTCGGCAAGCACATCTACTCGTGGGTGAAATACCAGGGGACGACCTATCGAGGAGAGGTGGCGGCGGAAGTTCTGCTTACCGGCCAGCTACGCGGTATCAGGCAGGCGCTCGAGGCTGGCCTTGGCCTCAAAGTAAACACCGTCCTTATCCCCGGTGTAAATGACCAGTCCATGGTGAAACTGGCGTGCCGCCTGCGGGAAGCCGGCGTCCGGCTCATGAACATCATGCCGCTTATCCCGTCGGGGCCGATGAGGGGCTACCGCGCCCCGACCTGCGATGAGCTGAGGCAGGCCCGGCGGGACTGCGAGGAGATTGTCCCCCAGTTCTACCGCTGCGAGCAGTGCCGGGCTGATGTGGTCTATCTTCCCTAGATTGCGGCCGTTCTTCAAAACATGAGCCGACACGTGAATCTTCTGACCTCAGGGCAAGGCTCACTATGACGACCAAGTCTTGCCGTTCTTGCCATGAAGTGATAGGATTAGGCGCATGAAGAGGAAGACGGTCACGCTGGCCGAGATATTCTCCCCCCGCGGTGTGGCTGTGGTTGGTGCTTCTCCATTAGTGGGAGGCTCCTTTGCCACCGGGGTTACCTATGCTCTCAAGGAGGCAGGGTTCCCGGCTATCTATCCGGTCAACCCGAAGTACACTGAAGTGCTTGGTCTGCCCTGCTATCCCAGCCTTCAGGCGATCCCCGGCATTGTCGACCACGTGGTTGTTAGCATTCCGGCAGAGTCAGCGCTGGCGCTCCTTGACGATTGTGCGGCCAAGGGCGTCCGGTCAGTCCACTTCTTCACCGCCGGCTTCAGCGAAAGCGGCTTCACCGAACGGGCCGCGCTGGAAAGAGCGATGCTGAGCAAGGCGAAGACCGGCGGCTTTCGCATTATCGGCCCTAACTGTGTCGGCCTATCCGTGCCCAGGGTCCGCCTCGTCAACGGGATAGGCATGCCTCTGGAGCCAGGGCCGGTGGCCTTCATTTCCCAGAGCGGCGGGCACGCCCAGAATATGCCCTATTTTGGCAGCGCCAGAGGTTTGCGTTTCAGCAAGGTGGCCAGCTATGGAAATGCCCTGGACGTGGACGAGAGCGAACTGCTTGACTATTTCAGCGAGGACTCGGAGACCAAGGTCCTCGCTGCCTACATCGAAGGAGTGAGGGATGGCCGGCGCTTTTTGAGCGCGCTCAGAAAAGCAGCGCAACGCAAGCCGGTGGTCATCTATAAGGGCGGGATGACGGACGCCGGACGGCGGGCGGCTCATGGCCACACCGCCAGCCTGACCAGCTCGGTGGCGGTCTTTACTACCCTGTGCCGGCAGATGAAAACAATCCAGGTTGAGGATATGGATGAGCTGATAGACGTGCTGGTGGCCCTCCTCTTTGTCCACCCTCTGCCAGAAGGCACCGGTGTTGCCGTACTCGGTGGTGGCGGCGGTCCCAGTGTCCTCGCCAGCGATGAGATGGAAAAAGCCGGACTCAAGATGCCCCCTCTCTCAGCAGAGGTGCAAGCGGAATTGCGGCAGTTCCTGCCCCTGGCCGGCAGTATTTTTGGTAACCCGATTGATGCGGCGAGTCTTCTATCTCCGGAGACTATCCTGGCGACCATGCGTGTGCTGGGCAAGGTCCCGGATATCCATATGTTCCTCTACCACCTTGGCTTCCACCCAATGAGCCGCTGGGGAGGTGAGCGACGCTCCTGGTCAGACTTTCTTGAACCGGCGACTCAGGCATTTCTGGAGGCACAGCGGACATCGGGCAAGCCGGTACTGCTGGCGCTGTGCCCTCCGCCTGACCTGGCTGGCATGAAGGACTTTCTGGCGGCTCAGCAGGCATTCGTCACTGCCGGATTCCCGGTCTTCCATTCTCTCCGCCAGGCCGGGAGGGCAATAGCCCGCGTGCTCGACTGGAAACACGCGTGATGTATTGGAAGGGAAAAATGTCATGGAGAGATTCAAGAATAGGGTAGCCATTGTCACCGGCGGAGCTCAGGGAATCGGCGCAGCAATCACAAGAAGGCTGGCCAACGAGGGTGCCGCGGTGGCCATCCTTGATATTCAGTATGAGAAAGCGCAGGAAGTAGCCCGGGATGTGAGCGTTAAGGGGGGCCAGGCAGTCGCGGTGAAGATGGACATAAGCGATAGCCAGGAGGTTAAGCGAGCCGTGAAGGAGGTCGAGGACAGATTTAGCCGCATTGACATCCTGGTAAACAATGCCGGTTGGGACAAGGCAGCCCCTTTTGTGCAGCTAGCTGAGGAACTCTGGGATAGAGTAATCGCCATCAATCTCAGGGGGCCAATAGCGGTTACCCGGGCTGTCCTTGACGGTATGATCCGCCGAAACTACGGCCGGGTGGTGAACATTGCCTCCGATGCTGGTAGAGTTGGCTCCAGCGGCGAATCCGTTTACTCAGCCTGCAAGGGTGGGATAATCGCCTTCACCAAGACGCTGGCGCGGGAATTGGTCAGGTACAACATCCTGGTCAATTGCGTCTGTCCCGGCCCCACTGATACTCCATTACTGGCTGAGATGCGCCGGGAAAACCCGAGACTGGTCGAGGCGCTACAGAAC